>Ga0081455_10000018_pt1 | contig 173683 bp, 171 predicted proteins | sample TabmetS3T2R1_FD_70207 | JGI IMG/M metagenome (GOLD analysis project Ga0081455, IMG submission 70207) | Tabebuia heterophylla rhizosphere microbial communities from the University of Puerto Rico - S3T2R1 | ecosystem: Host-associated > Plants > Roots > Rhizosphere ...
GGTTCGGCCACTAGGTTCTGTTTCATAAGCGGCGGAGCCGCTTGCGGTGGGCGAGCAACCCGCACTCTGCTGCCGAATTCTGAGGTGGTTTCTGGCGAGGACAGCGCCGACGTGGTGTATTGGCGTACATGAGGAGGCGATCCCACAGCCAGGGGCCGCCTCAGGTTCCGCCACCCGCACCGCCACGCAAACCACTTTCAAAACACTCTCTAACACCGGGCTGCGCCTCGGAGTGCCCGCAGTGTCAGCTCGCCGCGGCCAGATCGCCCGCCAGCAGCTGCCGAACCACCCGCACAGCCGCACGACCTGCCCGGTTGGCGCCGATCGTGCTCGCGGAAGGGCCGTAACCCACCAGGTGCAGCCGGGGTTCGGCGACCACGCGTGTGCCGTCCATGCGGATGCCGCCGCCGGGTTCGCGCAGGTGGAGTGGCGCCAGGTGGTCGAGGGCCGCACGGAAGCCGGTGGCCCAGAGGATGACGTCGACGCGCTGTTCGGTGCCGTCGGGCCAGACCGCGCCGGTGGGGGTGATCCGGTCGAACATCGGTTGGCGCACGAGGATTCCGCGGGCCTCGGCGTCGCGCACCTGGGGCGTCCGCATCAGGCCCGTTACGCTCACGACGCTCGTCGGCGGGAGGCCGGCCCGGACGCGGCTCTCGACCTTCGCCACGGCTTCGCGCCCCAGTTCGGCGCCGAACTCGACATCGGTGAACACCGGCGGGCGGCGCGTGACCCAGGTGGTGCCGCTCGCGACGTCGGCGATCTCGATCAGGAGCTGAACGGCGGAGGTCCCGCCCCCGACGACGAGGACGTGCTGTCCGCGGAACTCCTCGGGGCCGCGGTACCCGGCGGTGTGCAGCTGGCGGCCGGTGAAGGTCTCCTGGCCCGGGTAATGCGGCCAGAACGGGCGGGTCCAGGTGCCGGTCGCGTTGATCACGGAGTGGGCCGCCCAGCTGTCGTCGGCGCTCTCGACGATGAGCCGCTCACCCGCGTCGCGGACGGCGCGGACCTCGACCGGGCGCAGGACCGGCAGGTCGAAGGCGCGCTCGTAGCGGTCGAAGTACCCGGCGACGACCTCGGACGCCATCCGGCGCTCGTCCTGCTCGTGGAAGGCCATGCCGGGGAGGTCGTGGAACCCGTGGACCTTGTCGAGGCGCAACGACGGCCAACGGTGCTGCCACGCACCGCCCGGACCGGGATTCCGGTCAAGGACGACGAACTCCAGGCCGGCCTTCCGGAGGAAGTAGGCGGCCGACAGACCAGCCTGCCCGGCCCCGATCACCACAACGTCGGTTTCGCTGCGCACATCCAGTACAACCGCCCGGGTCGTCGGGGGCTTCCCTGGCGTGCGGACGGTGGCCGCGGCCGGGCCACGAGGGCACGGCCGTGGCCGAGGGCATGGCGAGTGCCGTGAGGCACCGCCACCGAGGCACGGCCCTCGCCGAGAGGGTGTGGTGATTGCCGCAGGCGTGGCCCGCCGGAGGGCGCGGCCCTCACCCAAGGCATGGCCACCGCCGAGACGCACCGCCTCACCGTGGGCATGGCCGCGGCGGGGCACGCCCCTCACCCAGGGCACGGCGGCCCGCGTGGCACGAGTCCGCCGAGAGGCACCGCCTCACCGGGCGCATGGCCGCAGCCGGATGGCACGGCTGCCATCAACGTGGCAGCCACCCCAGAGGCGCCGCCCTCACCCGAGGGGCACAGCCGCCCGGGTGGCACGGCCGTGGGGCAAGGCCGTGCGCACGCTCGACCGAGCGGCAAGGCCATCACCACGACGCACCGTCGCCGCTGCGGGGGCACGATCGTCGCCGAGGGGGCGTCGAGCAGGGGTGGCCTGCTCGACGCGCGGGGTGGTCAGCGGCGGCGGAGTAGGCGGACTATCGCCACGATTCCGAGCACCGCGGCGACTCCCGCGAGCACCGGGGCCAGGCGCTTGGTGATCGAGCTGCCCGCGTACTCGAAGAGGTCGATCGCCTCGGCTTCCTGGGGCTGGGGTTTCACCGTTTCGAGCTTGGGCTTCTCCGCCGCCGGCTCGGTGGTCACCCCGGACTCGGCCGGTTTCTCCTCGGCCGCCGGCGTCGCGGGGGCTTCCGCGGTGCCGAGGCGGTCGGCCAGGTTGGCGGCGAACTGGTCCAGGATCTTGCCGCCGACCTCGGAGATCATGCCGCGACCGAACTGCGCCGGACGGCCGGTCACGTTGAGGTCCGTGGCCACCGCGCCCTTCGTGCCGCCCTCGGCCTCGGACAGGGTCACCGTGACCGTCGCCGCCGCCGTACCGGCTCCCCGGGAGTCCTTGCCGGAGGCCTTGATCACGATCTTGCGGGCCTGCTCGTCGGTCTCCAGGAACTCGCCGGAGCCCTTGTACAGCAGGGAGATCGGCCCCAGCTTCACCTTGACCGTGCCGGTGAACGTTTCGCCTTCGACCTTTGTCAGGGTCGCGCCCGGCATGCACGGGGCAACGCGTTCCGGGTCGGTGACCGCCTTCCACACCTCGGCGGGCGGGGCCGGAACGGTGAATTCATGGTCGAGCCGCACGGGCCGACCTCCCTTCTCCAGAAAGCTTCAAGTCCCTCGGACCACCTTAGTGCCGGAACCGGCATGGGGGTGACTCCGCGGGACGCCGGGGGTGGCGTGCCCCAAGGCGGGAGCGACTCCGCACGGCCGGAAACCGGCTTCGTCCGGCGCCCGGACTTGCCGTGGTCGCCCTCCCGACCCGCTGCGACCTCCCGACTGACTGCGCCGCCCTCCCGACCGGCTGCGGCCTTCCGACCGGCTGCAGCCGCCCGGCAGGCTGTGATCGGCATCCGAGCCCAACTCGCCAGCCGGGCGAGAGCTGTCGCGCCCAGGCCGGCGGACGAACCCGCGGCCACCGCTGCCGAGGCGACCGCGGGGCGTCGGCGCAGCCTCCGCGGCCGTTCCGGGCGGAACGGCCGCGGAGGGTGCGGCCTAGACCGCGGCGAGGGCGGCCGACACCGCGCGGCCGGTCAGCACCTTCGCCAGTTCCTGCCGGTACTCCACGTCGGCGTTGCCGTCGGCCGTGGGGCTGGTGCCTTCGGCGGCGTGGGCGGCCGCCGACCGGATCGCGTCGGCCGTGGCGGGCTGGCCGATCAGGGCCTGCTCGACCGCGGTGGCGCGCACCGGGACCGAGGCCATGTTCGTCAGCGCCACGCGTGCCTCGGCGATGGCGTCGCCGTCGGTGCGGACCGTGGCCGCCACGGCGACCATCGACCACGCCTGGGCGACCCGGTTGAACTTCTCGTAGTGCGCCTTCCAGCCGGTGTGCTTCGGCACGCGGATCTCCGCCAGGATCTCAGCCGGCTCCAGGGTCGTGGTGAAGAAGTCCTGGAAGAACTCCGCCGCCGGCACCGTCCGCCTGCCACTGGTGCTCGCGATCACCATTTCGGCGTCCAGCGCCAGTGCGGGGGCCAGCAGATCGCCGGCGGGGTCCGCGTGGGCGATCGAACCGCCGAACGTGCCACGGTGCCGCACCTGCGGATCGGCCACCGTGTCGGTCGCCCTGGCCAGCAGTGCCGCGTGCTCGGCAACCAGCTGGTCGCGCTGCACGTCGTAGTGCGTGGTCATGGCACCGATCACGATCGCGTCGCCGTCGTCGCGGACACCGCGCAGCTCGGTGATCTTGCCCAGATCGATGATCGTCGTGGGCGCGGCCAGCCGCATCCGCAGCACCGGCAGCAGGCTCTGACCGCCGGCCAGAACCTTGGCGTCCTCACCGGCCGAGGCCAGTGCCTGCACCGCCTCGTCCACAGTGGACGGAGCGACGTAGTCGAATGCAGCGGGGATCACTGCGCACCTCCCGAAGCGTCGATGGAACCCAGCCCGCCGCCGGCCTCCGAACCGGCACCTCCGGCATCGGTGCGGCCGCGGTGGATCGCCGACCACACCCGCATGGGCGAGCACGGCATCTCGATGTCGTTGACCCCGGCGTGCCGCACGGCGTCCACGATCGCGTTGACCACCGCCGGGGTGGACGCGATCGTGCCGGCCTCGCCCACACCCTTGACGCCCAGCGGGTTCGACGTCGACGCCGTCTCCGTGCGGTCGGTGACGAACGACGGCAGGTCGGCCGCGGACGGCAGCAGGTAGTCGGCGAACGTGCCGGTGGTGAGCGTGCCGCTCTCGTCGAACACCGCCTCCTCGTACAGGGCCTGCGCGACGCCCTGCGCGATGCCGCCGTGCACCTGGCCCTCCACGATCAGCGGGTTGACCACCTTGCCGACGTCGTCCACGCACACGTACGAACGCAACCGCACTCGCCCGGTCTCGGTGTCCACCTCGGCCGCGCACAGGTGCGTGCCGTGCGGGAACGAGAAGTTCTCCGGATCGAACACGGCCTCGGAGTCCAGCGTGGGCTCGACGCCGTCGGGCAGGTTGTGCGCGGCGAACGTCGCGAACGCGACGTCCTGGATCGTGGTCGACGTGTCCGTGCCGCGCACGGTGAACTTGCCACCCTCGAACTCCAGGTCGTCCGGCGAGCACTCGAGCAGGTGTGCCGCGATCGCCCGCGCCTTGTCGATGACCTTCTCGGCGGCCTTGACCACCGCGATGCCGCCGACCGCCAGCGACCGGGACCCGTAGGTGTCCATGCCCTTGTGCGAGGACTGCGTGTCGCCGTGGATGACCTCGACGTCCTCGAACGCCACGCCGAGCCGGTCGGCCACGATCTGGCTCCACGCCGTCTCGTGCCCCTGCCCGTGCGCCGACGCGCCGGTGACGACCTCGACCTTGCCGGTGGGCAGCATGCGGATCGCCGCGTGCTCCCAGCCGCCCGCCGCGTAGTCGAGCGAACCCAGCACCCGCGACGGCGCCAGGCCGCACATCTCGGTGAAGGTCGAGATGCCGATGCCCAGCTGGACCGGGTCGTTACGGTCACGGCGCTCCCGCTGCTCCTGGCGCAGGCCCTCGTAGTCGAACAGCTCCTTGGCCCGCGCGGTGGCGGCCTCGTAGTTGCCCGAGTCGTAGGTCAGCCCGCAGACCGTGGTGAACGGGAACTCCTCGTGCTTGATCCAGTTCTTCTCGCGCAGCTGCAGCGGGTCCATGCCGAGCTCGGCGGCGAGCTCGTCCATGATCCGCTCGATCGCGAACGTGGCCTCCGGCCGCCCGGCACCGCGGTAGGCGTCGGTGAGCGTGGTGTTGGTGAACACGTTCGTGCAGGCGAAGTGGTAGGCCGGGATCTTGTAGATCGCGTTGAACATGAACGCGCCCAGGATCGGTATACCCGGCCCGACGAGCCCGTTGTAGGCGCCCATGTCGGCCAGCAGCTCGACCTTCAGGCCGGTCACCGTGCCGTCGCGGTTCGCGCTGATCGTGATGTCCTGAATCTGGTCGCGGCCGTGGTGCGCGGTCTGCATGGTCTCCGAGCGGGTCTCGGTCCACTTGACCGGCCTGCCGAGCCGCTGCGCGATGAGCACCGTCATGGTCTCCTCGGGCAGCACGGCGATCTTGCCGCCGAACCCGCCGCCGACGTCCGGGGCGACGACGCGCAGCTTGTGCTCGGGGATGCCGAGGGTCAGCGCGGTCATCGTCTTGAGGATGTGCGGCACCTGGGTGGCCGACCACATGGTGATCTGGGCGGCCGTCGGGTCGACCACGACCGACCGGGGCTCCATGAACGACGGGACGAGCCGCTGCTGGCGGAAGCGGCGCTTGAGCACGACCTCGCCGCTGGAGATGGCCTCCTCGACGTTGCCGCCGGTGCCGGCCTCGCCCGAGTCGAAGATCCAGGTGGCCTGCTTGTTGGTGCCGAGGTCGTCGTGCACCAGCGGCGCGCCCTCGGCGAGGGCGTTCTCCAAGCCGAGGACCACGGGCAGTTCCTCGTAGTCCACGTCGATGGCCTCGAGCGCGTCGGCCGCCTCGGGTTTGCTGCGGGCCACGACCACCGCGACGCCTTCACCGGCGAAGTTGACCTGGTCGGCCGCCAGCACCGGCCGCCGCGGCTGCTTCATGTCCGGCGTGATCGGCCACGCGCACGGCATGCCGATGGCGCTGTCCGGGTCGAGGTCGCGGGCGGTGTAGACCGCGATGACGCCCGGCATTTCGCGCGCCGCGCTCGTGTCGATGGAGTTGATCCGGGCGTGGGCGAACGGGCTGCGCAGGATCGCCACGTGCAGCATCCCGGGCAGCGTGATGTTGTCGGTCCAGCGGGTCCGGCCGGTGATGAGCCGCGCGTCCTCCTTGCGGGTACGGGCCTTACCGACCTCGGGTTCGACCGTCGACGTCATCTCACTCGCCTCCGCCTGCGAATGCGCTCGGCGCGCGGGTGACGTCGTCGCCCGCCACGCGCTCGGCCTCCGGGCCCGCCCCGGGGCTCATCCGCTGCGCCGCGTCCCGCACGGCCCGGACGATGTTCTGGTAACCCGTGCAGCGGCAGAGGTTGCCCTCGAGCCCCTCGCGCACGGCGTGCTCGTCCGGGTTGGGATTGTCGGCCAGCAGGTCGATCGACTGCATGATCATGCCCGGCGTGCAGAACCCGCACTGCAGGGCGTGGTTGTCGCGAAACGCTTCCTGGACGGGGTGCAGCTTGCCGTCGCGGGCCAGGCCCTCGATGGTGGTCACCTCGGCACCGTCCGCCTGCACGGCCAGGACCGAGCAGGACTTCACGCTGTGCCCGTTGAGGTGCACCGTGCAAGCACCGCAATTGCTGGTGTCGCACCCGACGACGGTGCCGACTTTCCCGAGCGTCTCCCGCAAATAGTGAACGAGCAACGTGCGGGGTTCGACCTCGTCGGTGTAGCTGGTTCCGTCCACAGTGACGGTGATGCGCATGAGGCCTCCAGTGGTGGGAGCTGGGTGATCGGCTTCACAACCGAGCGTGCTACTTCCGTGCCGATCGGACAAGTCCTGGTTGGGTGACACTTCCACCCGGGTCCCGCACCTACACGGAAATTCCCGGTACTACGACCGCAAACGCGGAACTGCGGTGCACGAACTGACCACTCGCACATGCGCGAGAGGGTCAGCCGTGAATGCGCCCGGACAGCTCCGTGAGCCGCTTCCCACCGCCGCCCCACCGCAGCGCGATAATCTCCGCGGCGATGGAGACGGCGGTTTCCTCGGGCGTGCGGGCCCCGAGGTCGAGACCGATGGGAGAGGCCAACCCCGACAGTTCGTCCTCCGTCAATCCCGCCTCCCGTAAGCGATTGAGGCGATCCTCGTGCGTGCGGCGCGAACCCATCGCCCCGATGTAGCCGACCTCCAGCCGCAGCGCGACCTCCAGCAACGGCACGTCGAACTTCGGGTCGTGGGTGAGCACCGCGATTACGGTCCGACCGTCGATCCGGCCCGCTTCCGCCTCGGCCTTGAGGTATCGGTGCGGCCAGTCCACCACTACGTCGTCGGCCTCCGGGAACCGGGACGCGGTGGCGAATACCGGACGCGCGTCACACACGGTGACCTGGTAACCGAGGTAGGAACCCATGCGCGCCATCGCCGCCGCGAAGTCGATCGCGCCGAACACCAGCATCCGTGGCTGCGGCTCGAAAGTGTTGACGAACACCGCCATGCCCTCGCCACGCCGTTCGCCCTCGAGCCCGTAGTGCAGGGTGCCGCTGCGGCCGCCCGCGAGCAGGCCGCGGGCGTCGTCGGCGACCGCGTCGTCGATCCGGTCGGTGCCCAGCGTGCCGGCGGTCCGGTCCGGCCACACGATCATGTGCCGCCCGCGCCGGTCCGGGTCCTCGTGCTCGATCACGGTGACGACGGCGACCGGCTCTCCCTTGTGGACGGAGTCGACGACATCGCCCAGCTCGGGCAGCGTCTCCCGATCGATCCGCTCGACATAGATGTCGATGATCCCGCCGCAGGTCAACCCCACCGCGAACGCGTCGTCGTCGCTGACGCCGTAGCGCTGCAGCACCGGATCGCGATCGGCCACGACCTGTTGCGCCAGCTCGTACACCGCGCCCTCGACACAGCCGCCGGACACACTGCCGACGGCGGTGCCGTCCTCGCCGACCAGCATTGCGGCGCCCGGCGCGCGCGGCGCCGAGGAGAACGTCGCCACCACCGTGCCGACGCCGACGGCCTCGCCCTCGCTCCAGCGTTTGTACAACTCGTCCAGTACGTCATGCATCGCGGATCTCCAGCAGCAGTCGTTCCAAAGTCGCCAGGCTGTGCCCGGCCAGCAGGCGGTCGACGTAGGGAAGCGCGGCCGCGATGCCGGACTGAACCGGAGCGTAGCCTTCGCGTCCCGCGTGCGGGTTCACCCAGAACACCGCGTGTGCCAGGCGGCGCAGCCGCGCCATCTGCTCCCCGAGCAGGCTGGGGTCGCCCCGCTCCCAGCCGTCCGAGAACACCACGACCACCGCCCGGCGGGCCAGGCCGCGCTGGCCCCAGCGGTCGAGGAAGATCCGCAGCGTCTCGCCGAGGCGCGTGCCGCCCGCGAAGTCGGGCACGGCGGTGCCGGCGGCGAGCATCGCCCGTTCCGGGTCACGCTGCCGCAGCTGCCGGGACACCCTGGTCAGCCTTGTGCCGAGCGTGAACACCTCGACCGCGGCCGGGGCGCGGCGGACGACCACGTGCGCGAACCGCAGCAGCGAATCCGCGTACGGGCTCATCGAACCGGACACGTCGAGCAGCAGCACCACCCGCCGCGGGCGGTTGGCCCGGTTGCGGTGCACGAGCCGCACCGGTTCCCCGCCGCCGGCGAGCATCGCCCGCAGCGTCCGGCCCGGGTCGAGTGATCCGCGGCGCGCGGGGCGGCTGCGCAGGGACTTCCGCATCGGCGGTTGCGGGCGCAGCACCGCCATCAGCTCCCGTAGGTGCTCCCGTTCGGCCTTGGTCAGCTCGGTGAGGTCGCGTTCGCGCAGCACCTCCGCGTCCGTCGCCGCGACCCGCAGCTCGTCGTCCTCGGTCTCGGACACGCCCTCGCCCGCGGACTGGGAGACCATCGCGGCGATGCGGGACCGCTGCTCGCGGCGGACCGTGGGCGGCCGCGGTTCGGGTGGCGCGGCTGCGAACCACTGCGCGAACGCGTCGTCGTAGCGGATCAGGTCGTCCGGGTCCGCGCACAGCGTCAGCCGTCCGGCCCAGTACAACTGGTCCGCCTCGCCGACGTCGACATTCTCGACGGCGTCGAGGTAGGCCTGCACCCGCTGCGGCCCGCACGCCACGCCGGCCTCGCGCAGCGCGGTGGCGAAACCGACGAATCCGGTCAGCGGGTCCTGCGTGCTCACCTTCCCATTGTTACGCGAAACTTCGATGTGAGGGATTCGGCCTGCCGAACCAGGCCCCGCACGCACGGCCGGTCAGCTCCCCGAAGCGGCGTCGATCACGTCGTCGAGCACCTCGCGGGAGCGGCGCAGCTCGCCGATCATCCGGTCGATGCGCTCGCACTCGCCGCGGAGGTCGGCGACCGGCTTCTCGTCCGCGATCGCGGACGGGCCGCCGTCGGCGTCGCGCACGCAGGGCAGTAGCTGCGCGATCTTCTTGCTGGGCAGGCCGGCGGCGAACAGCTCCTGGATGCGGATGACCCGGTCGACCGCCGCCCCGGCATACTCGCGATGGCCACCTCGGTGCGCTCGGACGTGAGCAACCCCTGCTTCTCGTAGTAGCGCAGGGAGCACTCGCTGACCCCGGTGCGCCGCGCCGGTTCACCGATCCGCATCGCGGGAGACCTCCGCCCTTGAACCTGACACCGATGTCAGGTTCAACCGTCGCGGCATGCCAACCACCGTTTCAATCGGACCAGCCTCGGCGAGCTCCAGCTGCCCAGCAGGCCGGTGCCGGCTCCGACGGCGTCCGGTTCCCGATCATGAGACCACTACCGCAGAGTGCGTCGGCGGGCCTGATCGTCGCCGAGGCGACCATGCCGAACCCGGTCGGCCAGACCTGCCCCGACATTCCCGGACTCCACAAGGGGGCCTAGGTGGCCGGCTGGCGCCGGGCGACCCGCGCGGTCGGCCGGCCGACGTTCCTGCGGTCGAAGCACGGCGGCCGGAACGGGCACCCGGAGACCAGTGGGCTGGTCCCGGTCGCGCCTTCGCCGATCACGTTGCCGGACAAGATCTTCACGGCCCGCCGGCGCCCGCCGCCCGTGACGCCCCGGGAGCTGCCGACGGAGGAGATCGCCGCGACCGTCGCCGACTTCGCGACAGCGGCGCGCAACGCGGTCGAAGCGGGCTTCGGCGGGGTCGAGGTGCACGGGGCCAACGTGCATCTCCTCCACCAGGTCCTGGCGCGGAACACGAACCGGCGCACCGACTCCTACGGCGGAGAGCCGGCAACCGCGTCCGGTTCGCGGTGGAGGTGCAGGCCGTCGCCGAGGCGATCGGACCTCCCCGGGTCGGGCCGCGCATCAACGCCGTCGACGAAGGCAACACCGGCGCGATCTACCGCACGCTCCGCCGGGAGCCGGCCGGTGACGGACCGGCCTACCTGCACGTCCTCGCCGCGCAGCCGGAGGACGCGCTGCACCGCGAGATCCGCGCGACGTGGCGGGGCTGATCGCGAACCCGAAGCTGCCGGAGGCTTTGCCCGCGGACGGCGGACGGCACGAGGGCGAGCGGCTCCTCGCCGCGGGCACGGACCTCATCGCGCCCGGCCGGGCGTTCATCGCCAACCCGGACCTGGTGGGGCGCCTGCGTACCGGCGCTGCCCTGAACCCGTTGCGTGGCAAAGATTTCATGTACACCGGCGGCGAGTCAGGCTACACCGACCATCCCGCGCTCGATACGGTCCCCGCGTGACTTACCTGGACATGACGCGGGCGGCGTACGACACCGTCGCGGTCGACTACGCGAAGCTGCTGGACGACAACCTGGCGAACAGTCCGATGGACCGCGCGATGCTGGGGATCTTCGCCGAATACGTGCTCGCCGACGGCGGGCAGGTGGCCGACATCGGGTGCGGACCGGGCCGGATCACGATCCACCTGGACTCGCTGGGGGTGCCCGTGTTCGGGATCGACCTGTCGCCGGGGATGGTCGCCGAGGCCCGGCACCGGTACCCGCACCTGCGGTTCGAGGTCGGGGCGATGGCGGAACTGGACCTGCCCGAAACGAGCCTCGGCGGGATCCTCGCCTGGTACTCCATCATCCACACGCCGCCGGAGCTGCTGCCGGCGGTCTTCGCGGAGTTCGCGCGCGTCCTCGTGCCGGGCGGGCACCTGCTGCTGGCGTTCCAGGTCGGCGACGAGCGCAAGCGGGTGGAGCAGGCGTACGGGCACAGCGTGTCCTGCGACGCCTACCGGCTGCCACCGAAGCGGGTCACGGAGTTGCTGTCGCAGGCCGGGTTCACGGTGACGGCGCAGCTGATCCGGGAACCGATGCACGAACTGGAGCACACCCCGCAGGCTCACCTCGTGGCCCGCAAACGTCCGTCACGACACTGAGCTCGATCTGACCACGAAGTTTCCCATCATCGCCATGTCCTCGTGCTCCAGGTTGTGGCAATGGAACACATACTTGCCCGGGTAGCCGTCGAACCGGATGGCGATCGCGACCTCCTCCGCCGGGCGGAGATCGACGGTGTCCTTCCAGCCGGCGTCGAACGGGCCGGGACCGCTGAGCCCGCGCCGCTGCACCTGGAACGGGTTCAGGTGCAGATGTACCGGATGGTGAAAGTCGCTCACCAGCCGCCAGATCTCGACCGTGCCCAGCGCGGGAGTCGCCGCCACGGCGTCCGGGCTGAACGGCTCGCCGTTGATCCGCCAGCCGTCCGCGCCGGCGGACTGGAAGCGCAGCGTCCGGGTGGCCACCGCGTGCGACGGATCAAGGTTCTCGATCGTGGAGAGCCGGTCCGGCAACCGGAACTGGTCCGGTGCGCGGTCACCGACACGGAACCGCAGCACCTCGGCCATGCGGCCCTCGCCGAAATCGTTGACCAGTGAGACGACGGTGCCGGTCCGATAGGAGGAAAAGTCGACGATCGCATCGAGGCGCTGGGCCGGCGCGAGCTCGAAGTGCTCGTGCCGGACCGGCCCGGCGAGCAAGCCACCGTCGGTGCCGATCTGGGTCAACGACGCCGCGGGATCCAGCCGCAAATCCAACCGGCGGGCGTTGCAGGCGTTGAGGATCCGCAGCCGGTACTGCGCGCCCTCGACGGTCGCCACCGGCCACGGAGCTCCGTTGACCAACAGGACGTCACCGAGTACCCCGGCGACGTAGTCTCCGGTGACGCCCGGCGGGTGCCGCAATGCGGGATCGAGGCTGGGGTAACGCAGCGAGCCGTCCGCGTCGAAGCTGCGATCGGTGATCATCAACGGGATCTCCCGCGCGCCGGAGGGGAGACCGAGCGCGTCCTCCTCGTCATCCCGCACCAAGTGGAATCCCGCCAGCCCCCGCCACACACTCGGCCCGGTGAAGTCCATCCGGTGGTCGTGGTACCACAGGGTCGCGGCCCGCTGATCGAGCGGATAGGTGTACGCGCGGCGCCCCATCCCGAAGTCCGTCGGGTATCCGTCACTGTCCGGCGGTGTCCGGCCGCCGTGCAGGTGGACGACCGTGGGCACCGGGAGCAGGTTGGCGTGCGTGACGACGCACGTCCGGCCACGGCGGCTTTCGATGGTGGGGCCTGGAAAGATCCCGTTGTAGCCCCAGATCTCGGTCCGCACACCCGGCAGCAGCGAGACCGTCGCGCGCGTCTGGGTGATCTCGTAGTAGTCGGCATGCGCGTCGGTGCGCACGGGGCTCAGGACCGGGGGAACCGGCAACGGCGCGGTGAACCCGGCGGGCAGCGGCAGGCGGCTGGGCAGGACCGCGCCGGTGCTCGCCGAACCACCCGCGCCGAGCGCGAACGGGACGCCCACCCCGAGCCCGACCCCGGTGGCCAGTGCGGCCCCGAGGAAGGTACGGCGGCTCACCTCGCTCACCCTCGCCACGCCCCGATCGCGAGGACGGTCGCGAGCAGGATCGTCGCGACGCCCACCGGCACGTGCACCGTGATCACCCGCGCGAAGCCGAGCACGATCTGCAGCGCCACCAGGCCGAACACGGCCGCATATCCGGCGATCGGCCACCACGGCCCCCGGCCGGGCCATCGCACCAGCACCGCGGCGACCGCGCTGACGAGCACCGAGATCCCGGCGTACGTCGCGTTCTCCCGATGGGTGTGCAGCGAGTCGAAGCTGCCGGCGAGGAACTGTCCGGCGAACACGGCCTGGTCGAACAGCATCACGGCGGTCACGAGAGTGGCGACGCGGAAGACCCGGCGCGGCCAGCGCGGGGGCGCGGGCACGGAGGTGGTAGTCACGGCGAGCCTCACAAATAGATTCAGATGAATCGGATTCGTCTGAATCTAACATAAGATGGGTCGGTGTCCACCCCATCTGTGTCCGTGCAGCTCGGCCTGCTGCTGCGGCAGTCCCACCGGCGCGCCGCCGGCGCGGCGAACATCGCGCTCGCGCCGCTCGGCCTGACGACCAAGCATTTCGGCGTGCTGTTGCTCATCCACCGGGACGGCGTGTCGACCCAGCGCGACCTGATCAGGGAGACCGGCAGTGACAAGGCGGGCATGGTCCGGACGGTCGAAGACCTGGAACGGCTGGGCTACCTGACCCGGACGCGGTCACGGACCGACAAGCGCGTGGGTGAGCTGACCCTGACCCCGGCGGGCGAACGGGCGTTCGTGACGGCCCGGCAGGCGGCGGGCAAGACCGCGCAGGAGGTGTTCGGGATGTTCAGTGCGGCAGAGCTGACGACGCTCGAAGAACTGCTGAGCCGCTTCGTGAACGCGGGCGCGGAACCAGCGCACGAGGCGTGACGGCGCGCGGCGCCGGGTTTGAACGCTAGGCCTGTCTCATAAGCGGCGGAGCCGCTTGCGGTGGGCCGGCAACCCGCACTCTGCTGCCGAATCCTGAGGTGGTTCCGCCACGCAAGCCACCCAAACACTCCCTAAGCCAGGACGGTGTCCAGCTTCGCGCGGACCCGGTCGAGGTCCTCGGAGTACTTGAGAACCGCGCCGAGCGTCCGGGCGGCCGTCTCGGCGTCCAGCTCGGTCCGGTTGAGCGTCAGCAGCGCCTGTGCCCAGTCCAGCGACTCGGCGATCCCGGGCGGCTTGAGCAGCTCCAGCTCCCGCAGCCGGCGGACGGCCACGGCGACCTGCGTCGCCAGCCGGTCGCCGACCCCAGGGAGCCGGCGGCGCAGGATGGCGACCTCGCGGGCCAGGTCGGGGTGCTCGAGCCAGTGGTAGAGGCACCGGCGCTTCAACGCGTCGTGCACCTCGCGCGTCCGGTTCGACGTCAGCAGCACCAGCGGCGGCAGCTCGGCGCGGACCTCGCCGAACTCGGGGATCGTCACGGCGTTCTCGTCGAGCAGCTGCAGGAGGAACGCCTCGAACTCGTCGTCGGCACGGTCGATCTCGTCGACCAGCAGCACGCACGGCGACTCCTTGAGCGCCCGCAGCAGCGGCCGCGCCAGCAGGAACCGCTCGGTGAACAGCGACTGCTCGGCGGCGTCGACGTCCAGGTGCTCGCTGCCGGCCTCCAGGGCCCGCAGGTGCAGCAGCTGGCGCGGGAAGTCCCATTCGTACAGCGCCTGGGCCGCGTCGATGCCCTCGTGGCACTGCAAGCGCACCAACGGCAGCTCGAGCGCCTCGGACAGCGACACGGCCAGCGAGGTCTTCCCCGTGCCGGGCTCGCCTTCACAGAACAGCGGCCGCTGCATCCGCAACGCCAGAAAGGCGGCGGTGGCGACGCCTTCGTCGGCGAGGTAGCCGACCCGGTCGAGCTCCGTCGCCAGCTCTTCGGGTGAGTTGACCTTCACCCCTCCACCCTAAGGCCTCAGGTCCGCGGGCGTGTCGACGTCCTCGCCGCGGCCCAGGTCGGCGCACTCCACGAGCCGCAGGTCGGCGCGGCCGCGGAGCCAGTCGCGCGCGCCGCGGTCCCCGGAGGCGCTGTCGGCGACGTCACTCCACCAGCGGCAGCCCAGCAGCACCGGGTGTCCCGGCACACCGTGGTACGCCGCGCGGGCGACCACCTCCGGCGCGGCCAGCGAACGCAGTCGCGCGACTATCCGGCCGTCCACGCCCGGCAGGTCGACCAGATGCACCAGCACGGCGTCCGCCTCGGGCAGGGCGCGCAGTCCCGCCCGCAGCGACGCGCCCATCCCGGTGGCCCACTCCGGCGCCTCCACGGCCAGTTCGGGCGCGGGCAGGAGGGCCCGCACGTCGTCCGCCTGCGCGCCCACGACCACCCGGACCGGCGCGCACCCGCCGTCGGCCAGTACCCGCAACGCCCGGCGCAGCAACGGTTCCCCGTCCAGCTCGACCAGCGCCTTCGGACGACCCATCCGCCGTCCGGCGCCCGCCGCGAGCAGCAACCCGGCACACTCAGGCATGGCGGGCCTGCCCGGGCGCGACGGCCAGGTCGTCCTCGATCCGTTTCGCGGCGGCAAGCAGGAGCGGCACCATGTCCTCGACCACCGTTTCCCGTGGCGTGCGGCTCGCGTGCGTGGACAGATTCACGGCGGCGACGACCGAGCCGTGACGGTCCCGGATGGGCGCCGCGACCGAGCGCAGGCCCTCCTCCAGCTCCTGGTCGACCAGCGCCCACCCCTGTTGCCGGACCGCGGCCAGTTCGGCCCGCAGCGCCGCCGGGGAGGTCAGCGTGTGGGAGGTCAGCCGCTCCAGATTGGCCTCCGTCAGGTACGCGGCGAAGCCCTCGTCGTCCAGTCCGGCGAGCAGCACGTGCCCCATGGACGTCGCGTAGGCCGGGAACCGGGTGCCGACGTTGATGCTCACCGTCATGATCCGGGACACCGCGACGCGCGCCACGTACACGATGTCAGCCCCTTCGAGCACCGAGACCGAGCTCGACTCGCGCACCTCGGCCGACAACCGTTCCAGGTGCGGCTGCGCGACCTCGGGCAGCGTCATGCTGGACAGGAACGCATACCCCAGCTCCAGCACCCGCGCGGTCAGCGAGAAGTACTTCCCGTCGGTGCGCACGTACCCGAGGTCGACGAGCGTGAGCAGGAACCGCCGGGCCGCGGCGCGGGTCAGTCCGGTCGAACGCGCCACATCGGACAACGTCAGCTCGGGCGAACCGGCACCGAACGCGCGGATGACGGCCAGGCCGCGTTCCAGCGACTGGACGTGGTGCGCTCCGCGCTCGCTCGGCTCCGCCATACCCGCCAACCTACTGGCCGGTGCGCGGCCGGGCGGTGGGCTCTCCCATGTCGGCCAGGGTCTTCTGCGCGATGGCGAACGCCTCGTTTGCCGCCGGCACCCCCGCGTAAACGCCGGCGTGCAGGAGCACCTCGCCGATCTCGCCGGCGGTCAGACCGTTGCCGATGGCGGCGCGGACGTGCATCGCGATCTCGCCGTGGCAGTGCAGCGCGGTGAGCACGGCCAGCGTGATGCAGCTGCGGGTCCGGCGGTCCAGGCCGTCGCGGGTCCAGACCGAGCCCCACGCCGCACGCGTGATGTAGTCCTGGAACTTCTGGGTGAACTCGGTCGCGTTGGCGGTCGCGCGGTCGACGTGCGCGTCGCCCAGCACCTCGCGCCGGACCTTCATCCCGGCCTCGTAAAGTTCGTCGCTCATCGCGCCCCCTTCAGGTGCTCCAGAACCAGCTCGGTGAACTTCTCGGCCTGCTCGTAGCTGCCCAGGTGGGCGGCGTGACCGAGGATCTCGAAGCGCGCACCCGGAATGCCGGTGGCGATGACCTGCCCGTGCGACGGCGGCATCGCGGCGTCGTCGGCTCCGGAGACCACCAGCGTCGGCGCGGTGATGGTGGCCAGCCCGGGGGTCAGGTCGAGTCCGGCGATGGCCTCGCAGCAGGACGCGTAACCCTCGGGCGGGGTCGTCGCCGTCATCTGCTGCAGCTCCGCGGCCCGTTCCGGGTTCGCGTCCCGCCAGCCCGGCGTGAACCACCGGCCGATGCTCGCCGGGGCGATCTGGCCCATTCCCTTGGCCCGCACCAGCTTCGCACGTTCGGCCCACATGTCGACGTTGCCCGGCTTGGCCGAGGTGAACGTCAGCGCCAGTGACCGGATCCGGTCAGGGGCGTGCTGCCCGAGCCAGGCGCCGGTCATGCCGCCCAGCGACAGGCCGACGAAGTGCGCGGACTCCACGCCGAGGGTGTCGAGCAGCTCAATGACGTCTCGCGCGAGATCCGCGATCGAGTACGGACCGGGCGGCACCGGTGACCGGCCGTGGCCGCGGGTGTCGTAGCGGACCACACGGAACCCGTTGTCGGCCAACGGTTTCACCTGCGGGTCCCACATGTGCAGGTTGCTGCCGATGGAGTTGCTCAGGACGACGACCTCGCCGGTTTCGTTGCCGCTCGCGGTCTCGTGGTGGACCTTCACGGGATTTCCTTCCGCTTCTCGTGCGCGGCGAGCGCGCGCTCGACGAAGACCCACGCGCTGCCCAGATAGTCCGCGGGGTCCAGCAGCGCGGCGATGCGTTCGCGGGTAAGATGCTTGCCCACCAACGGGTCCTCGGCCAGCAGGGTGGCGAGCTCACCCTCCCCCGCCAGTGCCCGGCGGGTGCACGCGCTGACCGCGTCGTGCGCTTCGAGCCGCCCCGTCTCGGCCGCGAGAGCGGTCGTGACCCGTTCGGACAGCAGCGCGCCGCGAGTGATGTCCAGGTTGGCCCGCATCCGGTGAGTGTCCACCTGCAGCCGGTCCAGGCTCGTGCGCAACCAGTGCACCGCGGATCCGGTGCTGCGGAACAGTTCCGTGAGCGGGCGCCACTCGGCGTGCCACGAACCGGCCGCCCGCTGGTGCTCCTGCGCCATCGCGGCGAGCAGGGTCGCGACCAGTCCGGGCGCCTGCTGCGCGGCCGCGTCGGCCGACACCGCGGCGACCGGGTTCCGCTTGTGCGGCATGGTGGACGAACCACCGCTGCCCTCGGCGACCTCGGCGATCTCGCCGACCTCGGTCTGCGCGAGCAGCACCAGCGACCGCGAGATCCCGGCGACCACACCGGAGGTCTCCCCGAGCGCACCGGCCAGCTCGGCGATCCGGGTGCGTTCGGTGTGCCACGGCAGCGCCGGTTCGTCGAGTCCGAGGCGACCGGCGAACGCCGACAGCACCGCGGGTCCCGCCTCGCCGAGGGAGGCGAGCGTGCCGGTGGCGCCGCCGAGTTGCGCCGCGAACCGCTGCGACCGCAACCTTTCCGCCGCCGCGTCCATCCCGGACAACCAGCCCGCGACCTGGTACCCGAACGTCACCGGCAGCGCCTGCTGCAACAACGTCCGTCCCGCTTGGACAGTTCCGGCATGCTCTCGCGCCAGCTCGGCCAGCCGGGCCGCGCACGCCTCGACTTCGGCGAGCAGCACTTCGGACGCCCGGGCGGACACCAGCATCGCGGCGGTATCCACAATGTCCTGACTGGTCGCCCCCAGGTGCACCACCCGGCCTGCCGCGCCGCCCACCTGGGCCGTCAGCTCCCGCACGAGCGGCGCGGCCGGATTGCCGACGCCGACGGACTTTTCACCGATCGCGGCGGCGTCGAAGTGGCCGTCGCGGGCCACCTCGGCTATCCGGTCCGCGTGCTCCCGCGGGATCACGCCCGCGTCCGCCTCCGCACCCGCCAGCGCCGCCTCCGCGTCGAGCAGTGCCGTCACCCACGCGGCGTCGGCGACCTGCTCACGCACCGGCCCGGCGGCCAGTATCGGGTCGAACAGCTCAGACATCACCACCCCCACCTCGCACTTTTTCGACAATGTGCCAGGTGCCGGGTCGCACATTGTCGAAAAAGTGCGACTGGGTCGGGGTCTCAGACATCGAAGAATACTGTCTCAGCCTCGCCCTGCAGGCGCACGTCGAAGCGGTACCCGTCCTCGGTCTTCTCCGCGACCAGCGTGCCCCGCCGGTCCGCCGGCACGGACTTCAGCACCGGGTCCGCCGCGTTGGCCGCGGTGTTCTCCGGGAAGTAGACGCGCGTGACAACGCGGTTCAGCAACCCGCGCGCGAAGACCGACACGTCGATGTGCGGCGCCTGCGTGGCACCGCCTTCGCCCGGGATCGTGCCGGGCAGGAGGGTGAGGATCGCGTAGCTGCCGTCCGGCTTCGTCGGACAGCGGCCGAACCCGCGAAAGCCCTCGACGCGGCCGCGCGGGTCGTCCGGGTGGTCGAAGCGGCCCTGCGGATCGGCCTGCCAGGTCTCGATCATCGCGTCCGGAACCGGGTTGCGCTCGCCGTCGGTGACGACGCCCCGGATCCACACCGCACCCGGGGTGCCCTCGGGAACCACGGTCGGCCCGTCGTCCCACGGCAGTCCGATCGCGAGGTAGGGGCCGACGGTCTGCGAAGGGGTCGTCATTCGTCCTCGTCCTCCACCGCGTTCTGCGGGACACCCGCACCCGGTCGGACAAGCGACCAGCGGAAAAGCCAAGTGTCGCTCACTCGTCCTCCTCGTCCTCGAACACGGAAGCTTCGCGGCCTCGGACCACGATGTCGAACTCGAAGCCCAGTGCCCAGTGATCGGTGGTGCGGCTGTAGTCGAAGCGCGAGATCATCCGCTGCCGCGCCTTCTCGTCCGGGATCGAGTTGAAGATCGGGTCCTGGAAGAACAACGGGTCGTCCGGGAAGTACATCTGCGTCACCAGCCGCTGGGTGAACGCCTGCCCGAACACCGAGAAGTGGATGTGCGCGGGCCGCCAGGCGTTGTCGTGGTTCTTCCACGGGTACGCGCCCGGCTTGATGGTGGTGAACTCGTAGCGGCCCGCCGAGTCGGTGATCGTGCGGCCGACCCCGTCGAAGTTCGGGTCCAGCGGGGCCGGCCAGTTGTCGCCGATGTGCCGGTAGCGCCCGCCCGCGTTGGCCTGCCAGATCTCGATCAGCGAGTCCGGGATCCCGCGGCCGTCGCCGTCGAGCAGCCGGCCGTGCACCAGGATGCGCTGCCCCTGCGGTTCTTCGGCGTGCTGACGGGTGAGGTCGTTGTCCTGCTCGCCGATCCGGCCGGGCCCGAGCAGCGGACCGGTCACCTCGGTGAGCATCTGCGGCAGCAGGACAAGGGGCTGTTTCGGATGCCGCAGGCCCGTCGAGCGGTAGCCGGGCGAGTCCAGCGGCGGATGCGTGCCCTCGGGGTCCCGCCGGTACCGCGGCAGGATCAGCTTGTTACTCGTCGGTGCTGCCATAGCACGGTTTCCTTTCTCCTCACGCTTCCAGCACGACGGCGAGCCCCTGGCCCACGCCGATGCAGATGGCCGCCAGGCCGAAACCACCGCCACGGCGGCGCAGTTCGTAGGCGAGCGAGGCGAGAATCCGGCCACCCGAGGCGCCCAGCGGGTGCCCGATCGCGATCGCGCCGCCGTTGACGTTCACGATCGACGGGTCCAGCTTGGGCCAGTCGGCGAAGCAGGACAGGCATTGCGCGGCGAACGCCTCGTTCAGCTCGACCGCGGCGAGCTGGTCCCAGCCGATCCCGGCGCGCTCCAGCGCGATCTCGGCCGCGCGCACCGGCCCGATGCCGAACACGTCCGGATCGACACCCGCCGCACCACGCCCGGCGATCCGGGCCAGCGGCGTCTTGCCGAGCCGGTCGGCCGCGGCCTGGTCGCCGAGCAGGACCGCCGAGGCGCCGTCGTTGAGCGGCGAGGCGTTGCCGGCAGTGATGGTGCCGTTCTCGCGGAAGGCGGGCTTGAGCTTGCCCAGCTTCTCCGGCGTCGAGTCGCCGCGGATCCCTTCGTCGCGGGTCAGGTCGGTGCCCGGGACGGGCACGACGTGGTCGTCGTAGAAGCCCGCGTCCCACGCCTTCGCCGCGTTCCGGTGGCTGCGCAGCGCGAACTCGTCCTGCGCCTCGCGGCTGATGCCGTACTGCTCCGCCAGCCGCTCGGTGCTCTCGCCGAGCGAGATCGTCCACTGCCCGGGCATTTCGGGGTTGACCATCCGCCAGCCCAGCGTGCTCGAGTGCAACGTCTGGCCGGCCGGCGAGTACGCCTTCTCCGGCTTGAGCAGGATCATCGGCGCCCGGGACATCGACTCCACGCCACCGGCGACGACCAGCGAGGCATCGCCCGTCGCGATGGTGCGGCTGGCCTGCATGACGGCGTCCAGGCCGGAACCGCAGAGCCGGTTCACGGTGGTGCCGGGCACCGAGGTGGGCCAGCCCGCCAGTAGCGCGGCCATGCGTGCCACGTTGCGGTTGTCCTCGCCCGCCTGGTTGGCGTCACCGAGCACGACCTCGTCGACCGTGCCCGGGTCCAGGTCGTTGCGGGAGACCAGTTCACGCAGCACGTGCGCGGCGAGGTCGTCCGGCCGGACCCCGGCCAGGGCTCCGCCGTAACGGCCGAACGGGGTCCGGACTGCGTCGAGAACGTAGGCCTCGGTCATCGTGCCGCCTTCAGTTCCCGCAGGGCCGTCAGTTCGGCCTCGCTGGGCGGGGGCGTGGTCGTCAGGTCCGCGGCGACCTGGAGATCCCAGCCCGTCGCCGCCTTGACCTGCTCGACCGTGACACCGTCGTGGACCTGGGTCAGCACCAGTTCCGCGGTCTCCGGGTCGGGACGCATCACGCCCAGGTCGGTGATCACCAGGGTCGGACCGGCGCCTGGCAGGCCCAAGGCCTCCCGCTCCCCCTTGCCACGGCCGTGGCCGAACGAGGTGATGAAGTCGACCTGCTCGACGAAGCTGCGCTTGCTCTGCCGCACCACGACGTAGACCTCGTGGCAGCTCGCCGCGATCTCCGGCGCGCCGCCCGCGCCGGGCAGGCGGACCTTCGGGTTGGCGTAGTCCGTGCCGATGACGGTCGTGTTGATGTTGCCGAACTTGTCCAGCTGGGCCGCGCCGAGGAAACCGATGTCGATGCGGCCGGGCTGCAGCCAGTAGTTGAACACCTCGGGCACGCTGATGACGGCGTCGGCGGTCTCGGCGAGGATGCCGTCACCGATCGAGGCGGGCAGCCGGGTCGGCTTCGAACCGAGAGTGCCGGACTCGTAGACGAGGACGAGGTCCCCGGCGTGCGTGCGACGGGCCAGGTTCGCCGCGGTGGTGGGCAGGCCGATCCCGACGAACACCCGCTGACCACCGGACAGGGCCCGCGCCGCGGCGACCGACATCATCTCGTCGGACGTGTACGTCCGCTCGACCGTCGCCGTCACTGGGCCACCTCCTGTGCCTTGCCGGACACCTGAACCCGGTCGGTGAAAACCTTCTCGTCCAGCCATTGGTTGAAGGAATCCCTCTCCCGCCCAATGGAATCCCAATATGCGTAATAGTCGTTGTCGCGCTCCGAGTACCCGGCCGCGTACGACGGATGCGCGCCGCCGGGCACCTCGGCGACCGCCGTGACGGCCCAGGTCGGCAGGACGACCTGACCGGGCACCGGGGTCAGCTCGTCGACCACCTCTTCGACCGTGACCAGGCTGCGCTTGGCGGCAAGCACGGCCTCTTTCTGCACCCCGACCAGGCCCCACATCTGCACGTTCCCGGCGCGGTCCGCCCGCTGCGCGTGGACGATCGTGACGTCCGGGTTGATCGCCGGCACCGCGGCGAGCTCCTCGCCGGTGAACGGGCAGGTGATCTGCTTGATCGTGTCGGTGTGCTTGGGCAGGTCCGTGCCCCGGTAGCCGCGAAGCACCGCGAACGGCAACCCGGAGGCACCGGCGACGTACCGGTTGGCCATGCCCGCGTGGCTGTGCTCCTCGATCTCCAGCGGCACCGGCCAGGAGTTCTGCACGGCGTCGCGGAACCGGTGCAGCGAACCCACTCCCGGATTGCCGCCCCACGAGAAGATCAGCTTCTTCGCGCATCCGGCGCCGATGAGCTGGTCGTACACGATATCGGGGGTCATCCGGACCAGCGTGAGGTCCCGGCGCCGCTGGCGGATGATCTCCTGCCCCGCCGCATGCGGGATCAGATGCGTGAATCCTTCGAGCGCGACCGTGTTCCCGTCCTGCACCAGCTGGGCGACGGCGTCACGGAGCGACGTTATCTCGGCCATTGAGCTGCTTTCGTTCGCATTCCGCACACAAGTTCTACATATGAACGTAGTTGGGCGACGGGTGCGACGCAAGGCCGGGAGCCTGACCCCGGCCTTGCTGCGCCCGCCACCGCGGCCTGCAAAAGTGGCCCCATGCGAATCGTGGTGACCCGACAGGTTCCGGAGGCGGCGCTGGTCGTGCTGCGCCGAGCGGGCGAGGTGTGGGTGTCCGGTGAGGACCGCCCGCTGACGCCCGACGAGCTGCGCGAAGCCGTGCGCGGCGCGGACGCGGTGGTCAGCATGCTGCACGACCGCATCGACGGATCGGTGGCCGACGCGGCCGGACCGGGGCTGAAGGTCCTGGCCAACGTCGCGGTCGGCCACGACAACGTCGACGTGCCGGCACTGACCGAGCGCGGCGTGATCGTGACGAACACGCCCGGCGTGCTGACCGACGCGACCGCGGACCTCGCGTTCGGCCTGCTGCTCGCGGTGACCCGGCGCATCGGCGAGGGCGAGCGGCTGCTGCGGGCCCGCCGGCCGTGGTCGTTCCACCTCGGGTTCATGCTCGGCTCCGGCCTGCAGGGCAAGACGCTCGGCGTCATCGGGCTGGGCCAGATCGGGCAGGCGATGGCCCACCGGGCCCGCGCGTTCGGCATGCGGATCGTCTACAGCGGACGGTCTCGGGCCAAGGCGGAGGTGGAGTCGGCACTGCAGGCGGAGCACCTGCCGTTCCTGGACCTGCTCAAGGCGGCCGACGTCGTGTCGCTGCATTGCCCGCTGACGCCGGAGACACGGCACCTGATCGACGCCGAAGCGCTGGGCGCGATGAAGCACAGCGCGTTCTTGATCAACACCACGCGCGGGCCCGTCGTGGACGAGGCCGCACTGGCCGACGCACTGCTGCGGCGCGAGATCGCCGGTGCCGGGCTGGACGTGTTCGAGAAGGAGCCGGAGGTCGAACAGCGGCTGCTGGAGATGGACAACGTGGTCGTCACGCCGCACCTGGGGTCGGCGACCGTGGAAACCCGGACGGAGATGGCTCTGCTGGCGGCGCGCAATGTCGAGGCGATACTGGGCGGCGAGTCGCCTATTAATGAGGTGCGCCCGGCCGGGGGCGGCTCCTAGGGTCGCCGTGTGCGACTGACCGGGCAGGTCCTGATCCTGGACGCCGACGACACGCTGTGGGAGAACAACGTGGTCTTCGAGCGCGTCATCGACGACTACCTGGACTGGATCGCGCATCCGACCCTGGACCGCGCCAAGGTGCGCGGGATTCTGGACGACATCGAACGGGCCAACGCGGTCACCCACGGCTATGGCACCGCGGTCTTCCTGCGAAGCCTGGCCGAGTGCTTCGAACAGCTGCGCGCACGCCCGGCGACGCGGGTCGAGCGCGACCGGATCGAGGAACTGGCCGCCGCGCTGATCCACCACGAGGTCGAGCTCATCCCAGGCGTCGCGGAGACGCTCGACGAGTTGGGTTCGCGGCACGAGCTGCTGCTGCTCACCAAGGGCGACCGGGAGGAGCAGCAACGCAAGATCGACGCCTCCGGGGTGGCGCACCACTTCCGTGAGGTCCACATCGTGCCGGAGAAGCACGTCGGCACCTACCGCGGCCTGGCGTCCGCGCGGATGCTCGCGCCCGAGACGACGTGGATGATCGGCAACTCGCCGAAGTCCGACATCCGGCCGGCCCGCGCGGCGGGCCTGAACGCGGTGTTCATCCCGAACGCCCACACGTGGGTGCTGGAGCACGACGAACTCGACGACACGGACGATCGGGTGCTGACGCTCGGGTCGTTCCGCGACCTGGTGCACCACTTCTGACACAAGCGACGCGGGAAAAAGCTCGAAGGGAGGACGCCACGTCCGGCGCCCTCCCTCTGCTGAGAGCCCTGGCTCTACAGGCCCGGCTGCTGCGCCTCCGGCTGCGGCAGGACGGCGAAGTTCAGCTGCCCCTGGTCGTCCTGCTGGACGTCGAGCACCTTGTCGTCCAGGAAGATCGCGGCCTGCGGCTCCAGGAACACCTTCGCGCCCCCGTCCCCTCCCACGACCTGGTCCCCGTCCTCCGGAGCCGGTGCCACGGACAGCGCCAGCTGGGCGCCGCTGTCCTGCTGGGCCTGCACGGCGAAACGCAGGCCACCACTGTCGGTCTGGCCCTCCTGAGCCGTCAGGGCGCTGATGGCCTCGGCGGCGGCATCGGTCAAAGCGAGCATCGTGTCAGTCCCTTCGCGTCACGTGCACTCGTGCCTTCGACCGTAGGGGCACCGGTCCGGTCACGCTGCTCAGCACCCGGAGTCACCCGGGATCACGTTGGTTTCGCCAGGTCACATGCTCTGTGATGCAGATCACACGGGGTTCGGCGGGGTTCGGATCGCATCCGGGACCGAGCCTGGCGGATTGTCCGCTTTCTGGTCCACCGCGTCGCCGCGGTTCTGACCGGCGTCGGCGTCGAGGCCGGTGTCCGTCCCGCTGCCACCCTCGTCGGCCGGCACGTCCTCCGGGCGAACGTCCGGGCGCTCCTGCGCCAGCCGCCCGTCGAGGCTCTCACCCTCGCGCTCCTCGTTCGGCGTCGTGCCGAACCGGTCGGACACCATGTAGCGCTCCGACGGCTCGACGCCCTCCTCGAGTGGATCGACGCTCAACCGGTCCTCGTCGAGGTCCTCCGCGCTGCTCAACGCGGCCGGATCACTCTCCGCCGCGTCGGGGACGGGATGGCCATGAGCCTCACTCATCGGTCCTCCTCACATGCTCGTCCATACCCGAGCGACGAGACGGGCAAACCCGAGAGCAAGCTCACGTGCTTGTAGAGTGCAATTGATTGCTGAGGGCAGGTAAGTTTTAGGGCATGACCACAACGTGGATCAGCGAGCCGGTGGCGCGACGGGCACCCACCGCCCGCCGCCCGGCCGAGTACCACCCGGTCACCTGGTATGCCGTCGCCGGAGCGCTGACCACCGCGCTCCAGGAACTGCTGTTCCTCGGCACCCGCGCGTTGCTCGGCGCGCTGATCGCGAACGTCGTCGCCATCGCGCTGACGACGGTCGCCAATACCGAATTCCAGCGCCGCGTAACATTCGCCGGCCGTTCCGCGTCACCCGTTCGATTGCACCTGCAGTCCGCCGGGACTTTCGTCTTTTACGCGGGTTACGGCTCGCTGGTGTTGCTGTCGTTACACGTGTTCACGGCGGCACCCTCGGCGACCCTGCAGGCGGTCGCACTGGCGGTGGCGAGCGGCCTGGGCGGGATCGCCCGGTTCGCAGTACTCCGGTGGTGGGTATTCGCGGAGCGGTGACCTGCGCGTTGTCACATCGCGACGATGTGTGTCACTTTGCGCTCGTCTGTTCGTCAGTGCTCGCTTGAGGCACTTCCGAAACTCGATCGAGCGAGCTGTTGCTGCGAATGGGGTATGTCTAGTTGAAATCTGGACTGCCGGGCGACCACCACTTACGATTACGCTCAGTCGTGTCGGTGACGGGTCGGCAGGGACCTAGAGGGAGTACCCGTTCACCGAGAGTAACACGAAACGCGGGCCCCCGACGGCGACCGGTCGACGGGTCATCGTTGACGTCGTTGGGGAGCCGACCATGCGAACGAGTGTCCCGCCAAGCGCTGCCGGAAGAGCCGAGCCCGAGGCGCCGGGGCTGACGCCCCAGGCCTTTCCTCGGGCATCACAGCGGCTGACCAAGGAAGAGCTCGACCCAGTTGTCCGCGAAGCCGCCACCGGGGACCGTGCGGCCGTGGCACGGCTGATCGAGATGGTCACGCCGGTGGCTGTGCGATACTGCCGCGCCCGGCTGGGCGGGCGCGATCTGTCCTATCTCTCCGCGGACGATGTGGCGCAGGAGGTCTGCCTGGCCGTTCTGCACGCGTTGCCGCAGTACCAGGACCGGGGCGGATCCTTCCTCTACCTGGTGCACGCCATCGCGTCGAACAAGGTGGCGGACGCCTATCGCCTCGTCTCGCGAGACCGGTCGGACCCGGTCGCCGAGCTGCCGGAACGCCCGCTGGCCGACAACGAGCCGGAGAAGCACGCGCTCGACGTGGACCTCGGCGACCGGATGACCAAGCTGCTCGGCACGCTGCCGCAGCTGCAGCAGGAGATCCTGACGCTGCGGATCGCGGTGGGGCTCTCGGCGAACGAAACGGCCGAAGCGCTGGGGATCTCGGCGGGCAACGTCCGCGTGACGCAGCACCGGGCGCTGGCGAAACTCCGCGCGATGATCACCCGCGACGGCGACCTGATCGACTAGTCGCGGCCGTAGGCCTCACGCAGGGCGGGCAGGAGCTCGGCAGCAGCGAACTCGACGAACCCGTCCTGGTGCTCGCCACCGATCTGGACCAGCGCCAGGTCGGTGAACCCGGCGTCGGCGAACGCCTGGGCGCTCTTCACGATCGGCTCGACGTCCGGGCCGCACGGGATGGCCTGCGCGACCTCGTCGGGGGTGACGAACTGGGTCGCGCCGGCGAACCCGGACGTGCCGGGCAACTCGGCGTTGACCTTCCAGCCGCCGCCGAACCAGCGGAACTGTTCGTGCGCCCGTTGTTTGGCGGCCTGCGGATCGGGATCCCAGCACACGGGCAGCTGCGCGTACTTGCGTGAGGAGTCCTGGCCCAGCTGACCCCGCTCCTCGTCCCAGGCAGCGAGCAGGTCGCCCTTGGGGTCGGTCGCGATGAGGGCGTCGGCCACCGGGGCGAACCGGGTGACGGACTGCTTGCCGGAGATGGCAACCCCGATCGGGGTGCGCCGCTCCGGGGTGTCCCACAGCTTCGCGGAGTCGACGCGGTAATGCCGGCCCGAGTAGTTGACGTACCCGCCGTCAAAGAGGTCACCGATGATCGCCAGCGCCTCGCTCAGCATCTCGTGCCGCACGTTCACCGGCGGCCAGCCGCGGCCGACGACGTGTTCGTTCAGGTTCTCGCCCGCACCCAGTCCCAGCGTGAACCGGTCACCGGACAGCAGGGACATGGTCGCCGCCTTCTGCGCCACCACTGCCGGGTGGTAGCGCATCAGCGGACAGGTCACGAAGGTCAGCAGCTCGACGCGTTCGGTCACCTGGGTGACCGCGCCCAGCACGCTCCACGCATACGGGGCATGGCCCTGTTCGTCGAGCCAGGGCGAGTAGTGGTCGCTGCACACCTCGAACGCGAACCCCGCCTGCTCGGCGGCGGCCGCGTGCCGGACCAGCTCCCTCGGCCCGGCCTGCTCGGTCATCAGGGTGTAACCGAAACGCACTCCTGCTCCTTCTCAGCGCTGGACAGCAGTTGCTTGCGGCGCGAGATCATCGCCCGCCGCTCCGTCTCGTCGAGCCCGCCCCACACACCGAACGGCTCTTCGGCGGTGAGCGCGTGATGCCGGCATTCGACGATCACCGGGCAGGACATGCAGATCTGCTTCGCGCGCGCCACCCGGTCCGCCCGCGCGAAACCGCGTTCGCCGTCCGGATGGAAGAACACCGAGCTGTCCAAGTTCCGGCAATTGCCGTGCCGCTGCCACTCCCAGGTTTCGGCAACAGGCGACGGGAGCCGTGACGTGTCCGCCATCTCGACCTCACCTCCGCGACCATCTCAGTTGCGCGCAGGACTACCCCGGTTTTCCGGCCACTACACCTGCCTGCCGAGCGCTGCTGCTTCTCGACCCCTGATCGGCGGACAGGTGTGGTGCGGGTGCTTCGATCTCGCGGTAGCCGTGCTTGGTGTAGAGCCAACGAGCCTTCACCAGATCGCGTCGCGTGTCCAGTTCCATTCGGCTGAAATCCGGCCGTTGAGCAGCGGTTTTCGGCGGGACCGGGCCAGTCGCGCGCCCACCCGGCGATCGGCCTCCGGTTGCGCGGTCGCCCTAGAAAATGTACATTTTGTACATGAGCAGCGACGTCAGCGTCACGCAGGCCCGGGACGAGATCGGCCCCCTTACCAATCAGGTCGAATACGGTGGCGAAACCGTGTACCTCACCAAGCACGGCCGCCGTTCGGCAGCGCTGGTGCACCCGCACGCCGCGGAGCTGCTCGAGGACCTCGAAGAGCTGATCGACATCGAAGTTGCTCGAACTGCTTTGCTGGCGCTGGAATCCGGCGAGGACTCCGCGGTGCCGTTCCGGCGGCGCACTCGCGAACGGGATCGCTGAGTGGCGTACTCGGTTTCCATCGTAAGGTCGGCCGAGAAGGTGCTCGACCGGCTCGCGCGCTCGCAACCCAAGGACGCCGAGGCGATCGAGGACGCGATCGAAGACCTCGGCACGGATCCGCGCCCGCCCGGCTGCAGACCACTCACCGGCCTCACCGGGGTCTGGCGAGTTCGCGTGGGGGCATATCGGGTCTGCTACACGATCGACGACGGCAGGCTCGTCGTCCTAGTGATCACCATTTCCACCCGCGACGAGGTCTATCAGGTACTCAAACGCAAGCTCGGCCGGTGACTCAGAGGTCGGTCGCCCGCTCGTGGCGCGCCTGGTACAGACCGACCTCGCCGCCGCCGGGCAGGCGGAACCTCGTCAGCAGTCCCCAACCCGCATTGGTGACCGGCGCGGTGAACTCGACTCCCCGGTCGGTCAGCTCACGCACCGTGGCCTCCACGTCGTCACACAGGAAATAGAGCTCGTGCGTCTGCGCGGCATCGGTGGGGTGGACCGCGACCTCGGCGGGCGGCAGTTGCACGATCAGCCAGCCACCGCCCGCGTCGACGTGCGGCCGGCCGAGCACATCGCGCAGGAAGGCGCGGTCGGCCTCGGCATCGTGGCTGTAGAGGATGACGTGCGCGCCATTGATCATCCGCCAAGCGTAGGTGGCCACTAGGGTGGCGCGCATGGCTTACGACGTGGTCCTGTTCGGCGCCACCGGGTTCACCGGGCGGCTCACCGCGGAGTACCTCGCCCGGCATGCCCCCGAGGGCTGTCGCTGGGCGCTCGCCGGGCGGAGCCGCGTCAAGCTGGAACAGGTTCGCGACAGCCTCGGCCCGCGGTTCGCCCAGCTGCCGCTCTGCTACGCCGATGTCACCGATGCCGCGTCGCTGAAAGCGGTTGCCGCAAGCGCCAAGGTCGTGATCACCACCGTGGGCCCTTACGTGCGGTACGGCGAGCCGCTGGTGGCGGCGTGCGCCGAGGCCGGCACCGACTACGTGGACCTGTGCGGCGAGCCGGAGTTCACCGACCTGACCTACGTCCGCCACCACGCGCGCGCCGCCGAGACCGGCGCCCGCATCGTGCACGCGTGCGGCTTCGACTCGATCCCGCATGACCTGGGCGTCTACTACACGGTCAGCCAGCTGCCCGACGACGTGCCGATCCGGGTCCGTGGCCAGGTGCGCGTCGGCGCGACGTTCTCCGGCGGCACCTACGCCTCCGCGCTCGGCGCCGCATCCCGGCTGCGGCCGACGCTCCGGGCCGCGCGGGAACGCCGGAAGGTACAGCACCGGCCGGAGGGCCGCCGCGTCCGCGCGGTGACCGGGACACCGCGACGCGACGGCGAAACGGGCCACTGGCTGGTGCCGCTACCAACCATCGACCCGCAGATCGTCGTCGCCTCGGCGCGCGAGCTGCCCGAGTACGGTCCGGACTTCTCCTACAGCCACTACGCGGCGGTCAAGCACCTGCCGGTCCTGGCCGGCGGGCTCGCCGGGGTCGGCGCGGCGATCGCGCTCGCGCAGCTGCCGCCGGTGCGCAAGGCGCTGGGCGGCCTGCGCAAGCCGGGTGCGGGGCCGAGCGAGCAGCGGCGCGCGAAGTCCTGGTTCACCGTCCGGTTCACCGCCGACGGCGGCGGCAGGCGCGTCGTCACCGAGGTCTCCGGCGGTGACCCCCGCTACGACGAGACCGCGAAGATGCTCGCCGAGTCAGCGTTGTGCCTCGCGCACGACGACCTGCCAGTCCGCGCCGGGCAGCTCTCGCCCGCCGCCGCGATGGGTGGCGCGCTGCTGACGCGGCTCAAGAACGCCGGCCTCAGCTTCCGCACGCTCCCCGCCTGAACCACCCGGAAGGGGGATGGCGAGAACGCTAAATCCGACCAGCTTAAACATAGTTCAAGCATGGCATTACAGTGATCCCATGGCTCGACTGACGCGCGCCGAAAGTCAGGCGCACACCCGCCGCCGGCTCCTGGCCACCGCCACCGAGCTCTTCCTCCACGACGGCTACTCCGGCGCGTCGCTGGAGCGGGTGGCGGAGGAGGCGGGCTTCTCCAAGGGTGCGGTCTACTCCAACTTCCGCAACAAGGACGAGCTATGCCTGGCCGTCCTGGAGGAGGTCCGCGCGGAGAAGGCGGCGTCGGCGGACGCGACGCTGTCGCGCACCGACACCCTCGAGGAACTGCTGGCGGCACTCGGGGTATGGGCCGTGCGCACCGGGGGCGACCAGGAATGGATCCGCCTGGAGGCGGAGTACCTGCTCAACTGCCGTCGCGACCCGGAGTTGCTGGCGCGCCTCGCCAAGAGCAACGCCGAGATCGCCCAGCAGGTCGCCGAGCTGCTCAACACCAGCGCCCGCAGGCTCGGCGTGCGACTGCCGATGGACGCCCACGAGGCCGCGCACGCCCTGCTGAGCATCATCCTCGGCCTGGGTCTGCTGCGGTCGGCCGACCCGGCCATCGGTGTGGAATCCTTCACCTCGGTCGTTCGGCTGCTCGCCCGGTCGGGCGCGGAGGTCAGTGTGCCGGAAGCGCGTGCAGCGTCACCCGACTCAGGCGGCCGGCACGGATCAACGCAGTCAGGTACGTATGCTCCGGCTGCCGGCGCCGATCCGTCGGCGATCCGGGATTGAGCAACCGCAGGCCGTTCGCCGCGACCGTGTCCCACGGGATGTGGCTGTGGCCGAACACCAGCACATCGGTGTCCGGGTAGTCCCCCGCACACCGCTCCTCCCGGCCCTTCGCCGGGCCGGTCTCGTGCACCACCGCCAGCCGTAGCCCGTCCAGCTCCACGCGGGCCACCTCCGGCAGCCGCGCGCGCAGCTCCGGCCCGTCGTTGTTGCCGTACACCCCGATCAGCCGCCGGCTGCGGGCCTCCACCTCGTCCAGCAGGGCGACGTCGGCCCAGTCACCCGCGTGCACGACAACATCGGCCCGCTCGACCTCGCGCCACAACTGTTCCGGCAGATCACGCGCCCGCTTGGGCACGTGCGTGTCGGACATGAGGAGTAGCCGCATGGTCACCGGTGTATCACGCGGGCCACCCGGAACGGGGCGGCGCGGACCCCGCCCGTAACCTTCATCCGGGTTGTCCGGATCAAGAGAGGTGAGCCTTGACGCAGGAACCCGCGTGGCCCACGACCGACGACGAGCGGACCGAGGTCATCACACCGGTCACCGACGTGCTGCCGAAGGTGACGCAGGAGCCGCCGCTCAAGAAGAACTCCGTCAAACGCGCCGCGATCATCGCCGGGTCGGTGCTCGGTGTGCTCGTCGCGCTCTACGCCGTCGACCTGCTGATCAGCCAGGGCGCCGTGCCGCGTGGCGTCACCGTGGCGGGCGTCGACGTCGGCGGGCTCAGCCGCACCGCGGCCGAGGACAAGCTGCGCGCGGAGATCGAGCCGCGGCTGACCGAGACTGTCCCGGTCCGCGCCGGCGACGCCACCGCGGCGATCGACCCGGGCACCGCCGGACTTTCCCTCGACTGGCCGTCCACTGTGGACCAAGCCGGGGACCAGCCGCTCAACCCGTTCACCCGGCTGGCGTCGTTCTTCAGCGACCGCGAGGTCGGCGTCGTGACCCACGCGGACGAGGACAGGCTCGCGGGCGCGATCGAGCAGCTGCGGGCCCGCACCGACCGGCCGCCCGTCGAAGGCACGATCCGGTTCGTCGACGTCACGCCCGTCGCCGTGTCCCCGCAACCCGGCCAGCAGCTCGACGCCGAGGGCGCCAAGAACGAGGTGCTGCGCCGATGGGCCGCCGGGCAGACCCTGGTGCTGCCGGTCACGACCACGCCGGTGCAGGTCTCCGCCGAGGCCGTGCAGGCCACGCTGGACGGGTTCGCGAAGCCGGCGGTGTCCACCCCGCTGGTCATCCGCGGCGAGGGCGCCGACGCCACGGTCGCGCCGGAGGCGATCGCCGGCGCGCTGACGTTCGAGCCCGGCAGCGGCGGCACTCTGGTCCCGAAGGTCGACAACGCCAAGCTCATCGCGGCCGCCGAGCCGCAGCTCAAGCCCTCCGAGCAGGAGGGCAAGGACGCGCAGATCGTGTTCGAGGGCGGCCGCCCCACGGTCCAGCCGTCCGTGGACGGCAAGGGCGTCGACTGGAACCCGACACTTTCTCCGGTGCTCGACGTGCTCAAGGCGCCGGGCCGGCACGAGGTGGTGGCGACGTATCACACCACCCCGGCGAAGGTGACCACCGAGCAGGCCAACCAGCTCGGCATCACCGAGGTCATCGGCGAGTTCAGCACCGGCGGGTTCGCCGCGGACTCCGGCGTGAACATCCGGACCGTCGCACAGAAGGTCAACGGCGCGATCGTCAAGCCGGGCGAGACGTTCAGCCTCAACGGGTTCACCGGTCCGCGCGGCGCGGCCCAGGGCTACGTCGAGGCGGGCGTGATCGAGAACGGCGCTCCGGCCCGTGAGGTCGGCGGTGGCATCTCACAGTTCGCCACCACGCTGTACAACGCGTCCTACTTCGCCGGGCTGAAGGACGCCGGGCACAAGGAGCACAGCTACTACATCAGCCGCTACCCCGCCGCGCGCGAGGCCACGGTGTTCCAGAACCCGAACGGCGCCAGCGTCATCGACCTCAGGTTCACCAACGACTCCGACACCGGCGTCGCGATCCAGACGATCTGGACGCCGTCGTCGATCACGGTGAAGCTGTGGGGCACCAAGCGGTACACGGTGGAATCGATCCCGGGTGAGCGGACGAACTTCGTCCCACCACAGGAGAAGCCCGGCCCGGCGGAAAACTGTCACGCCTCCGCCGGCGCGCAGGGTTTCACCACGAGCGACACCCGGGTGCTGCGGGACGCGCGGACGGGCCGAGAGGTCAGGCGCGACACGCGCACGGTCCACTACAACCCGCAGCCGAAGATCGTCTGCCCCTGACCGAGCACGAGCAGCGGGGGTCGCGCCGTCCCTCGGCGCGACCCCCGCTGTCGTATGTCAGGAGTTCTTGACGTCCGCGAGCCGCATCTGCACGCCGTCCAGCACGCGGTCGACGGCATAGTCGAACAGCTCGGCGAAGTAGTCGCGGTTCTTCTCCGGGTCGGCGAGCCGCTCGTGCACCGACTCGTTGAGGGTGGCGAGCCCGGACAGTTCCGGGTCCGGCGCGGGGGTGCCCCACCCGCCGGAGATCTGGGCCTTCACCTCGGCGGCCTTGCGCTGGTCGTCCTCCAGCGAGATGAACATGCAGGCCTGGCTGACGAGCACGCGGCACACCATCGCCGCCTCGTCCTGGTCGAAGCCCGCGCTCAGGAGTGTCCTCATCGCACGGTCCACAGTGGGCCCGCCCGCCTTGACCGACGGGCCGTTGAGCGCGACGCGGCGCGCCACCCCGGGATAGCGCATGAACACGACCCGGAGGTTGGTGAGGAACTGGCGCCACCATGGTCGCCACTCCAGGTCGGCAGGCGGGAGCTCATACATGGCTATGACGCGGTCGACCACCGCGGTCACGACCGTGTCGCGGTCACCCACGTGGTGATAGATCACCGCCGGGTAGGCGTCCACCGCGCCGGCGAGCTGGCGCAGCGTCCACGATTCGACCCCATGCTTGGCGGTCAGTTCGAGCGCCGCCTCGATGATGCGATCGGGGGTGACCGCGGGAAGACCCGCCGCGTCGCGGGAACGCGGTCGGCCGGGCACAGGAGCAGACTTCGCCATGGCGTAACCCTAGCTCCCCGCTGTTGGCGCGCCAGTCAACACCGCCGCCATTTCGTGGTGAAAACAGCTCGCCAAGGCGAACGGCTCCTGGGAGGCTGAACGAGCAAGCGCGTGACACCCAGGAGGTCGCATGTCCGAAAACACTTCACCGGACGGCTCGGAGGACGACGTCAAGCGCAAGTTCCGCGAGGCCCTCGAACGAAAGCAGGCCAACGCCCAGTCGTCCGGCAGGCACGACAGCGACAGCGGCAAGGGCGGCCACGTGCACGGTCACGGTCCGGCCGCGGGTAAGCGCACCTTCCGCCGCAAGAGCGGCTGACGCACCGCGGCGTGGGTGACCTCCGTGGACACCCACGCCGCGGTCAGCTGTTCCGACCGGTCACCTGGTGCGGATGGACCGCAGCCGCCCGGCTTCGGACATCCGGCGCTCCGCCAGCCGGTCCGCAGCCGTCGCCGGGGGCACGTCCTCGGCTGTGGCCAGCTCGAACACCGCCATCGTGGTGTCGAAGATGCCGGCAGCCTTGCGGCGGGCACGCTCGAAGTCGAATCCGTGCAGCTCGTCGCTCACCTGGATCACCCCGCCCGCGTTGACGAGGTAGTCCGGCGCGTAGAGGATGCCGCGGCCGTCGAGCGACTTGTCGATCCCGGGGTGGGCGAGCTGGTTGTTCGCCGCACCGCAGACGATCTCGGCGTTCAGCTCGGGCACCGTCGCGTCGTTGAGCGCGCCACCGAGCGCGCACGGCGCGAACACGTCCAGCGGCATGCGCACCAGGGTCGCGTTGTCTGCGACGACCTCGACCGACGGGTACGCGGTCGTCGTACGCTCGATGGCCCCGGCGGACACGTCCGTGATCGACACGAGCGCGCCGGCCTCGACGAGATGCCCGACGAGGAGGTGCCCGACCTTGCCGACGCCGGAGACCCCGACGTGGCGCCCGGCCAGGTCCGCACTCCCCAACCGGAACGCGGCGGCGGCGCGCATACCCTCGAAGACTCCGAACGCCGTCAGCACCGACGAATCGCCCGCGCCGCCGTCGTCCCGGGAACGGCCGGTGACGAACCGGGTCTCGCGCGCGATGACGTCCATGTCCGCCACATAGGTGCCCACGTCGCAGGCGGTGTAGTACCGGCCGCCGAGGGACTGCACGAAGCGGCCGTAGGCGCGCAGCAGCGCCTCGGTCTTGGTGGTCGACGGGTCGCCGATGATGACGGCCTTGCCGCCGCCGAGGTCGAGCCCGGCGAGGGCGTTCTTGTAGGCCATGCCCTTGGACAGCGCGAGGACGTCGTCGAGCGCGTCGCTTTCGCCGGCGTAGGGGTAGAAGCGGGTGCCGCCGAGCGCGGGGCCCAGCGCGGTCGAGTAGATGGCGATGATCGCCTTCAGGCCGGTGGCCTGGTCCTGGCAGAACACGACCTGTTCATGACCGCTTTCGCGGGCGAACACTCCATCCGTCACGGTGGTGACTCCTCATCTGCGACCCGCCGGCGACGTTCGTGGCGCCGTGGCGGGTGCCGGTTGTCGGTGGAGCCTTCGCGAAGGTCGTTCCCGTCCGCTCCATGCAAGAAACTTAGCGGCCCCGGGCCCGGGAAGGCCATGGCAAGATCGAGCGATGCCTGAGTTGCACGTGCGCACCGGCGGGGCGGACGGACCGGTGCTGCTCGCGCTGCACGGCCTGGGCGCGACCGGCGCGGTGTGGGAGGGGCTGGTCGCACGGTGGCCTGGCCGGTGGATCGTCCCCGACCTGCCAGGTCACGGCCGGTCGGCGCCGCTGTCCCGGTACTCCTTCGGCGCGCTGGCCGCCGCGGTGGCTCCGGTCGTGCCGGTTCGGACCCCGGTCGCGGTGCTGGGGCACTCCCTCGGCGGGGTGGTGGCGCTCACCCTGGCGAGCGGTTGGTTCGGGGTGCGGGTGAGCGGGGCTTGCGGACTCGGCATCAAGGTGCGCTGGACCGACGAGGAGCTGGCGCGTGCGGCCGAGCAGGCGACGCGGCCGGCGTCGGTCTTCGGGTCCCGCGCCGAGGCAGCCGCGCGGTGGCTCAAGGTGTCCGGGCTGCACGGCCTGGTGCCCGAGGACTCGCCGGTCGTGGCGAGCGGCCTGGTCGAGGGGTGGCGGCTGGCGCTGGACCAGGCCGCGTTCGGGGTCGGGGCGCCCGACCTGGACGGGCTGCTCGCCGCCGCGCGCGCTCCCGTGGTGCTCGCGGCGGGCGAACACGACCGGATGTGCCCCGCCTCCCACCTCCCCGCGGACGCCGTGATCCTGTCCGGGCTCGGGCACAACGCGCACGTCGAGGACCCCGCCGCGCTGGACCCACTCCTGGCGCGCCTGCGCACCGCCTGACGCGACGGCTACAGGTCGGCGCGCACGGCCCAGAGATCCGGGAACAGTGGCTGGAACAGGGTGCCCTTGAGGTAGTTCGCGCCGGACGAGCCGCCGGTTCCGGCCTTGTCGCCGATCGTGCGCTCGACCATCTTCACGTGCCGGTAACGCCACTCCTGCACGCCTTCGTCCAGGTCGACCAGGTGCTCGGCCACCGTCGCCGGGCCGGCGTCGTCCGTGTAGACCCGCAGCAGCAACTTCCGGCGGTCGCCGGAGAGGTCATAGCCGTGTGCGGCCAGGTAGGTCAGGAACGAGTCGAACAGTGACGGGCGCTCCATCGCCGCCGCGATGCGTGCGCGTGCGGCGCTGCCTTCCGGGTAGTGCGCGAACGCGCCGGGGTCCCGCCGGCCGAGCACCGCCTCCAGTTCGCGGAACTGCGCCGACTGGAACCCGCTCGCCGCGTCCAGGCGCGTGCGGAAGCTGGTGAACTGGCTGGGCGTCATGGTCTCCAGGACGTCGATCTGCGCGACCACGACCTTGAGGATCGTCAGCACCCGGCGCAGCGTGCGGACCGCGTGCGCGGTGTCGCCGGCCGCGAGCTTGTCCTGCAGGTGGGCCAGTTCGTGCAGGATCTGCTTGAACCACAGCTCGTACACCTGGTGGATCACGATGAACAGCAGTTCGTCGTGCTCCGCCGATCGCGGGCGCTGCGCCCCCAGCAGATCATCCAGCGCGAGGTAGGACGTGTAGGTCAGCGAGGCATGCTCGCCGGAGGTCATGGCAGTGCCGCCAGCGACGCGGCGAGTGCGGACTCGGGCAGCTCGTGGTCGGTCATCTGCCCGGACAGGAACGCGGCGTAGGCGGGCAGGTCGAGGTGCGCGTGACCGCACACCGCGGTCAGGATCGCCTTCTCCGCACCGGTTTCCTTGCAGCGCAAGGCTTCGCGAACGCACGCCGCGAGCGCGTGGGTCGGCTCGGGCGCGGGGATGATCCCCTCGGTGCGCGCGAACCGGACCCCGGCCGCGAAGCATTCCTGCTGCCCGACCGCGAGCGCCTCGATCAGGCCGAGCTCGTAGATGTGTGACAGCAGCGGCGCCATTCCGTGATAGCGCAGGCCGCCGGCGTGGATCGGGTCCGGGATGAAGTCGTGACCCAGCGTGTGCATCTTCAGCAGCGGGGTCAGGCCCGCCGTGTCGCCGAAGTCGTAGGCGTAGTGACCCCGCGTCAGCGACGGACACGCGGCCGGCTCCACCGCGCGGATCACCGGAGCGATCTTCCCGGCGAGCTTCTCCCGCAGGAACGGGAACATCAACCCGGCGAAGTTCGAACCGCCGCCGGTGCAGCCGACGATGACGTCCGGGGTGTCGCCGGCCTGCTCGAACTGCAGCAGTGCCTCCTCGCCGATCACGGTCTGGTGCAGCAGCACGTGGTTGAGCACGCTGCCCAGTGCGTAGCGGGTGTCCGGGTCGGCGGCCGCCTGCTCGACTGCCTCGCTGATCGCGATGCCCAGGCTGCCGGGCGAGTCCGGGTCCGCCGCGAGCACGGCGCGCCCGGCCGCGGTCCGGGTCGACGGGCTCGGGTGCACCGTCGCGCCGAACGTCTCCATCATGATCTTGCGGTAGGGCTTCTGGTCGTAGGAGGCGCGCACCTGCCAGACCTCGCACTCCAGCCCGAACGTCGCCGACGCGAACGCCAGCGCGCTGCCCCACTGTCCGGCGCCGGTCTCGGTGGTCAGCCGCCGGATGCCCTCCGCCGCGTTGTAGAACGCCTGCGGCACCGCGGTGTTCGGCTTGTGCGAGCCCACCGGGCTGACGCCCTCGTACTTGTAGTAGATCCGCGCGGGAGTGCCGAGCGCCCGCTCCAGGCGCCGGGCCCGGTAGAGCGGCGACGGCCGCCAGAGCCGGTAGACGTCCAGCACCTCGCCGGGGATGTCGACATAACGATCGCCGGTGACCTCCTGCGCGATGAGCGCCTGGGGGAACAGGGGCGCGAGGTCGTCCGGTCCGACCGGCTCCCGGGTGGCCGGGTGCAGCGGCGGAGGCGGCGGCTGCGGCAGGTCCGGGATCACGTTGTACCAGGTCGTCGGCAGATCCGACTCGTCGAGCAGGTACTTCGTCCGACCGGTCATTGGCGGCACCTTCCCCTCGCGGGTCTTCCAAATTAGGCCTGGTCGGCAGCGGCGTCCAGATGGCGTTGAATGGGGTGCGTGCGCAGAACCATCGACTGGGTGAACGGCGCGGTGGAGATCATCGACCAGGTCGCACTGCCGGGCGAGTACCGGACCCTGCGGCTGTCCTCCGTCGACGATCTCATCGACGCGATCCGGCGGCTCGCCGTACGCGGCGCGCCCGCACTCGGCGGCGCCGGGGCGCTGGGCACGGCGCTCGCGGCCTTCGCTCACGACGACCCGGACGCCGCGCGCGCCGACGCGGAACGGCTGGCGAAGGCCCGCCCGACCGCGGTCAATCTGAGCTGGGGCGTCTCGCGTGCGCTCGCCCGGCTCGGCGACGGCCCCGATGCGGTCCTCGCCGAGGCGCTCGCCGTACTCGACGAGGACGAGCGGCTCAACCACGAGGCGTCCGCCCGCGCCGCCGAACTGATCCTCGAGGTCTGCCCGCGCCGCCCGCTGCGGCTGCTCACGCACTGCAACGCGGGGCGGCTGGCGACCGTCGGGTGGGGCACCGCGCTCGGCGTGGTCTGGCACCTGCAGGCCGCCGGACACCTCGAGTACGTCCTCGCCGACGAGACCCGGCCGTTGCTCCAGGGCGCACGGCTCACCGCGTGGGAGCTGGCCGAGGCGGGCGTGCCCTACCGGGTGCTGCCGGATTCGGCGGCTGCCGCGGCGATGGCCCGCGACATGGTCGACTGCGTCGTCGTCGGCGCCGACCGGATCGCGGCGAACGGCGACGTGGCGAACAAGATCGGCACCTACGGTCTGGCGCTGGCCGCCGCTCGGCACGGGTTGCCGTTCGTGGTCGTGGCACCCTCCTCCACAGTGGACCCGCAATTGAGCTCCGGTGATTCCATCATCATCGAGGAACGGGCACCGGAGGAAATCACGCACATTTCCGGCATTCCGGTCACACCGCCCGAAGCGATGGCGTTCAACCCGGCGTTCGACGTGACCCCGGCCGATCTCATCACCGCCGTGGTCACCGAAAAGGGCCCGCTGAGGCCATGAACCCCATTTGCCGGATTCCCAACTTTCTGCGGTAACCAGATAACGAATTCGCTGATCTTCTGGTTTTTCCCGGGTGCGGTTCTACTCTCTCTGCAATGCGAAGAGCTCTGACTGTTGTCGCGTCGTTGGCACTCGTGGGCGGTGTGCTCGCCGCCCCCGCCACCGCCGTCGCGCAGGGACGCGCCGTCATCCCGCTGTCCCACCCGCTGTGGGCGACCCCGCAGGCCAAGGTCGCCGATTCGGCCTCGTCCGCGAAGCTGAGCTTCCGGGTCTACCTCACGATGCGCGACCAGGCAGGCGCGGACGCCGCCGCCCGCGCGGTGTCCGACCCGTCCAGCTCGTCCTTCCGGCAGTACCTGTCCCCGGATCAGGTCCGCGACCGGTTCGCGGCGAGTGACGCCACGGTCGGTGCGGTGCGGAACTGGTTGTCCGGCGGCGGGTTCACCGTCGGCGACATCCCGGCCAACCGGGCCTACGTCGAGGCGACCGGCACGACGGGCCAGGTCGAGCAGGCATTCGGCGTGGACCTGGCGAAGTACCGCGTGGACGGCCAGGTGCTGCGGGCCGCGGACAAGGAACTGTCGGTACCGGCCGCGCTGTCCGGTGACGTGCTGGGCGTGATCGGCGTCGACCAGGCCACCGCGCTCCTGAAACCGGACATCACGGACGGATCGCCGTCCGACGTGCCGCCGTCGGCCGGGTTCCGCAACGCGCCGCCGTGCAGCAGTTACTACGGCGAGAAGACCGACACCACCGACCCGGCCTACCACGGACAGCAACTGCCGTACGCACCGTGCGGGTACACGCCCGGGCAGCTGCGGTCGGCCTACGGGCTGGACAAGGCGCGGGCCGACGGTAGCGGCACGACAGTGGCCATTGTGGACGCTTTCGCGTCGCCGACGCTGTACAGCGACGCGGCGGAGTACGCCAAGCGCAACGACCCGGCGCACCCGCTGCGTCAGTCCCAGTTCGCGGAGAAGATCTTCCCCACCAACACCGATCAGGAGCCGCCCGACCAGTGCGACGCGGCCGGCTGGTACGGCGAGCAGACACTCGACGTCGAGGCCGTGCACGCGATGGCGCCGGGCGCGAAGATCCTCTACGTGGGCGGCTCCGACTGCCAGGACGCCTCTCTCGACGAGGCGCTGAACTGGATCGTGGCCGGGCACCAGGCCGACATCATCTCCAACTCCTACGGCGACGCGGGTGAGGACATCCCGGCCGCCGAGGTGCGGGTGTGGACGCAGATCGCGCAGCAGGCGGCGATCGAGGGCATCGGCGTCTACTTCTCCTCGGGTGACAGTGGTGACGAGGCGGCGCGGCTGGGCAGCCCGGCCGCGGACTTCCCGGCGTCCGATTCGTGGGTGACCGCGGTCGGCGGGACGAGCCTCGCGGTCGGCAAGGACGGCCGGACGCTGTTCGAAACCGGCTGGGAGACCGGCAAGAGCACGCTCACCAACGGTGTCTTCACCCCGCCCTACCCCGGCGCGTACACGTCCGGTTCCGGCGGCGGCACGAGCGTCCTGTTCGACGAGCCGTACTACCAGAAGGGTGTGGTGCCGGACGCACTCGCGGCGCAGAACCAGCACGGCAAGGCGAGGGGCCGCGTGGTGCCCGACATCTCCGCCGTCGGTGACCCGAACACCGGTTTCCTGATCGGGCAGACGCAGACCTTCCCGGACGGGGTCTACTACGACCAGTACCGGATCGGTGGCACGAGCCTGTCGTCGCCGCTGCTGGCCGGGATCATGGCCGTGTCGGACAGCCTGGGCGGGTTCCACCACGGGTTCATCAACCCGGTGATCTACCGTGCGGGCCCATCGGCGATCCGCGACGTCGGGCACATCGACGCGGCGGTCATGCGGGTCGACTACGCCAACTCGGTGGACGCGACCGCGGGCCTGATCACCTCGGCGCGTGACCTGGACTGGCCGAACCTGACCATCCACACGACGCCGGGCTACGACAACGTCACCGGTCTGGGCGTACCGAACGGTCAGGCGTTCCTGCTCCTGCCCTAGCGCTCGTGTCCCGTGGGGCCGCCGAATTCCGGCGGCCCCACGGGCGGCGCGGGCGGAGCCGCTGTCGCGGCGAGGCTCCTCACAGCAACCCAGCCTCGGAAGCCTTTCCGATGGCCTCCACGCGGTTGCGCGCCCCCAGCTTGTGCAGTGCCGACTGCAGGTACGTCTTCACCGTGTTCCGCGTCAGCCCGGTCATCTCCGCGATCTCGGGATTCGTCTGTCCCTGTGCCGCCAACCGCAGCACCTCGTACTCTCGCCGCGTCAAGCCGCTCCGCGCCAGTGCGTCCGAACGCGAGGAATGGTCCGGCATGATTCGCGGGTCCACCACGCGCTCCCCGCGCAGCACCCGCCGCAGCGCCGACACCAGGTCGGTCCCGGCCACGTCCTTCAGCAGGCACCCCTGGGCACCGGCGTCGAGCGCCGCCAGCAGCCCCTGGTGATCGCCGTGCGCGGTGAACACCACGATGCGCCCGCCGGGATGGGCCTGCCGCAACGCGGCGATGACCTCCGGCGCCAGCATGTCCGGCAACCGCAGGTCGAGGAGGATCAGGTCCGGCCGCAGCTCGCGGACCTGCGACAGCGCCACCCGGCCGGACTCCGCGCTCCCGACCAGCTTCAGCGACGGCTCCGCCCGCAGCAGCAGGGTAACCCCGTCGCGTACCACCGGGTGGTCGTCGACCACCAGGACCGTGGCAGTCATGGCACTTCGGGTACCCATGCGCGCAGCGTGCACCCGCCGTCGTCGTCCCGTACCAGGCTCACCCGGCCGCCCAGCCGCGCGGCCCGCTCCGCCAAGGAGCGCAGGCCCATCCCGGTGCCCGGCGAGTTCCCGGCGTCGCGGCCCGTGCCGTCGTCGGCGACCACCACCTGCACCCCGCCCGCGCTCGGCCCGAGGCTGACTACGACCGAGCAGGCGTGGGCATGCTTTTCGACGTTGAGCAGCCCCTCCCGCACCGCGCACACCAGCAGCGCCGTACGTTCGGCGTCCAGCGGCCGCACCGGTGCGAGCTGCACGAACCGCGCCGGCAGACCGCACCGCGACTCGAACGAGCGGCAGTGCTCGGTCAGCTCCACCGGCAGCGCCCGTTCCGAGGTGGACTCGGACAACGACAGCAACGACTCGCGCAGCGCCCGCGACGCCGCCGACACGTCACCCTCCAGCCGGCACAACCGGCCCGCCAGCACCGGGTCGCCGGCGACGTCGGAGTGCAGGTCGCGCACCTGCACCCCGATGGAGAACAGCAACGCTCCCACCGAATCGTGCAGCGCACTCTGCATCCGCCGCCGCTCGGCGGAGATGGCGTCCGCCCGGCCGGACTCGGCCACGCCGGCCAGCTTGAGTGCGGACGCGGCCTGGTCGGCGATGCCCTCCAGCCGCCGGACCGCGTCGTCGCCGAAGTCGGCCGGCTCCCGCATCGCGGCGTAGGCGATGGCCACGATCTCGGGTTCCCGGCAGCCCCGGCTGATGATCGGGACGGTCAGCAGCGCCGCGAGCCCCTCGCCCGCGACCTGCGCGTCGAACTGGTGCGTGATCGTCCGCGCGGACAGGTAGTCCGAGACCCGCACCGGCCGGCCGGACGCCAGCACCCGGCCCCCCGCACCCTGTCCGGCGGGCACCACGAGGTTCTGGAGGGCGTCGGTCCGGTTCCCGGCCATCCACCGGATGACGGCCGTGCCGGGCCGCTCCAGATCGCCCACGAACGCGGCGTGCACGCCGAGTGACTCCCGGATCAGGTGGGCCGTGCCCTGCAGGGCGACCACCCGGTCCAGCGTGCCGAGCAGTCCCTCGCGTTCGCGCAGCAGCTCATCGAGCACGTTGCTGTGCTCGAGAGCACGATCCGCCGCGACACGCTGCTCTGCGGTCACAGGCCAACAATCGCACATCGGGCCCGTTCCGGCTTGGGGAGAGGGCACGGTTGCGCAAAGGTCCGGCAAACCTCTCCAGGTGGGGGTGTCGGACCGGCGAAGGCCGATCAAGGATGGCGGACACGGAGAGTGACACTCGGCGCAGGCGGAGGAGGTGGCCGGGCACGGTGTTGAACGTCCGTGACCTGCAGGTACGCTACGGCCGGTCGGTTGCCGCCCTGCACGGCGTCGACCTGGCGGTTCCGGACCGCGGCGTCCTCGCCGTCCTGGGCAGCAACGGAGCCGGCAAGTCCACGCTGCTCCGCACGATCTCCGGCACGCTCAAGCTGCACCGCGGTGTCGTCACCCGCGGTGACGTCCGGCTCGGCGACGCCCGGATCGACCGGCTCGACCCCGCGTCCATCGTCCGGCTGGGCGTGGTGGGCGTGCCCGAGGGGCGCCAGATCTTCACCCGCATGTCCGTCGACGACAACCTGCGCGCGGGCGGCATCACCGCCTCCGCCGAACAGCGGGTCAAGGCGCGCAAACGCGTGCACGAACTGTTCCCGGTGCTGGCCGAGCGCGCCCGGCAGCGCGCCGGGCTGCTCTCCGGCGGCGAGCAGCAGATGCTCGCGATCGGCCGGGCGCTGATGTCCGCGCCGCACGTGCTCCTGCTCGACGAACCCTCCCTCGGCCTCGCGCCCAAGGTGGTGGAACAGATCAGCGGCATCGTCCGCGAGATCCATGCCCAGGGCACCGCGGTCGTGCTGGTCGAGCAGAACGCGGTGATGGCCCTGAACGTCGCCGACCACGCCGTGGTGCTCGAGGTGGGCCGGATCGCGCTGGCCGGCCGCTCGGACGAGCTGTCCCGCAGCGAGGAGGTCCGGCACCTGTACCTGGGCGGGCACGCCGGCACCCAGGCCACCCAGGAGGAACCCGGCGCTCGCAAGCATTTCCTGTCGAGGTGGGGCGGATGATCCCGGAACTGCGTGTCGAGGACCTCACCCTCCGCTTCGGCGGTCTGACCGCGCTCGACGACGTCTCCTTCACCGTGCGGCCGGGTTCGCTGCACGCCCTGATCGGCCCGAACGGTGCCGGGAAGTCGAGCTGCTTCAACGTGATCAGCGGCCTCTACCGCGCCACCGAGGGTCGCGTGATGCTCGGCGGCACCGAACTGACCGGCCTGCGCCCGCACCGGATGGCCAAGCTCGGCATCGGCCGGGCCTTCCAGAACGCGGCGCTCTCGCCGGGTTCGACCGTGCTGGACAACGTGATGCTCGGCAGGTACGCGCTCACCCGCGGCGGATTCCTGGAATGCGCGCTGCGCGCACCGTGGACCGTGCGGGCCGAACGCAAGCACACCAAACGGGCCGAGGAGCTCTGCGAGTTCCTCGGCATCGGGCGGCTGCTGCACATGCCGGTGGCCGCGCTGCCCTACGGCGAGGTCAAGCGGGTGGACCTCGCTCGCGCACTGGCCGTCGAACCGGTCCTGCTGCTACTCGACGAACCGGCGGCGGGCATGACCGCGGCGGAGACGGCCGATCTGGCGCAGACGATCCGCGACGTGCGCGACGAGCTGGGCATCTCGATCCTGCTGGTCGAGCACGACATGGGCCTGGTGATGGGCATCGCGGACCGGGTCACGGTGCTCGACTTCGGCCGCCGGATCGCCGACGGCCCGCCCACCGAGGTGCAGCGAGACCCCGAAGTGATCAAGGCATACCTGGGAACGGAGGCCGCGTGAGCAGGTCCGATGACTCAGGCCGGGTGCGGGTGTCCCCCGAGACACAGGAGGCCGCGTAGATGGACACGTTCCTGCAACTGGCGGTGAACGGGCTCGGCAAGGGCGCGGTCTACGCGCTGCTGGCGCTGGGATTCGTGATCATCTTCAAGGCGACCGAGGTGATCAACTTCGCGCACGGCTCGCTCGTGCTGTTCGGCGGCTACCTGGTCGTCGTGACCCGCGAGGCGCTGGGCTGGCTGGGCGCCTCGCTCGTCGGCATCGCCGGCGCCGGGCTGCTGGCCCTCGTCATCGAGCGGTTGCTGCTGTCCAGGACCAAGCTGGCCGACCCGAACAGCCTGGCACTGCTCACCATCGGGGTCGACGTGATCGTCGTCGAGGAGCTCGTGCGGCGTCTCGGTGTCGGTGTGCCGTTCGTCGGTGAGGCGTGGGACGCCAAGCCGATCCAGGTCGGGGGCATCACGCTGTTCCGCACCCACCTGGTCGCGATGGCGGTCGCGGCGGTGCTGATCACCGCCTTCTACCTCGCGTTCAAGTTCTCCAGCTGGGGTATCGCGATGCGGGCGCAGGCCGAGAACCGCGAGGCGGCCGCGCTGATGGGCATCCGCAGTCGTCAGGTCACCGCGACGGCGTGGCTGGTCGCCGGCATGCTGGCCGGGGTCGCGGTGCTGTTCCTGGCCACCCAGGACTTCTCCGGCGCCGGCCTGTCCCGTGGCACGCACGCGATCGCGCTGGCCGCGTTCCCCGCCGCCATCCTCGGCGGACTCGACTCGACCGCGGGCGCGGTCGTCGGCGGGCTGATCGTCGGCCTGGTCGAGGCCTTGTCGGCCCAGTACATCTCGTTCGACTTCTCCAAGAGCGCGGTGTTCCTGGTGATGCTGCTGGTACTGGTGATCCGGCCGTCCGGCCTCTTCGGAACGAGGGAGATCACCCGTGTCTGAACTCGCGACGCGGGCAACGGTCACCGGCGCACCCGCGAAGGCCGGGGCGAGGTCGTTGCGCTGGCTGCGTCTGCTCGCGTGGCTGGCCCTGCTGGCGGTGCTGCTCGTGCTGCCGCTCTACCTCCACTCGGAATGGCTCAAGGCCGGGCAGTGGATGATGACCGGCGCGGTGGGCGCGATCGGGCTGACGATGCTGGTCGGCCAGGCCGGCCAGCTGTCGCTGGCGCACGCGTTCTTCCTGCTCATGGGCGGGACCACCTACACCGTCCTGGCCAGCGGGACCGAGGACGGCCGGGTGATCGGCTTCGGGCTGAACCCGGTGTTCTCGATGTTCGCCGCCATCGTCGTGACCGCGCTGCTGGGCCTGGCGTTCGCGCCGGTGGCCGGCCGTCTGCGCGGCATCTACCTCGGCGTCGCATCGCTGTCGCTGGTGTTCATCGGGCTCTACTTCGGACAGTCCGCGGTCCGGCTGACCGGCGGGACGTCCACCGGGCGCACCCCCGCGCCGTTCGAGCTGTTCGGGATCACCTTCGACAACTCGAGCGGCCTGGTGGTCCTCGGTGTGCCGTTCCGGCAGGCCGAGAAGATGTGGTACCTCTACCTTCTCCTCACGGTGATCGCGTTCGTGCTGGCGCGCGGGGCGGTCCGGAGCCGGGCCGGGCGCGCCTGGCGGGCCGTGCGCGACCACGAGGCCTCGGCCGCGGCGATGGGCGTCAGCGTGGCACGGACCAAGGCCGGTGCGTTCGCGGTGTCCTCGGGCTACGCGGGGCTGGCCGGTGTGATGACCGTGCTGTGGTTCGACATCCTCAAGCCGGACGAGAACGAGTTCGGCACCTACGGCATCAACGTCTCGATCGCCTACCTGGCAATGGTGATCATCGGGGGGCTCGGTTCGATCGGGGGAGCGCTCCTCGGCGCGCTGATCGTGTTCGGGCTCCCTCAGGTGCTCTCGCTCTACTCGACCCAGCTGGGGATCTTCACCGGACGCGGTGAGGGCGCGTTCACGCCGATCCTCGTCGGCACATTGGTCTACGGCGCCGCGATCATCCTGGTCGTGCTCTTCGAGCCGGGCGGGCTCGCGGCGATCGGGCGCCGGATCACCGGCAGCCTGCACAGGGAACGACAGAAGGAAGGGACGTCTCGATGAAGCGACGGCTTTCCCTGGTCCTCGCGGCGATGCTGGTCGTCGCCGCGTGCGGCACCAAAGCGGGCGATCAGGGATCGTCCGGCTCGGACGCCTCCGGCGTCAAGACCGATCTCGGCGTGACCGCGAACGAGATCACCCTCGGTGTCATGACCGATATGACTGGCCCGTTCAAGAACCTGTCGATCGGCATCACGCACGGCAACCAGTTGTGGGTCAACGACTTCAACGCCGCCGGCGGTGTATGCGGGCGCAAGGCGAAGCTGGAGGTCGTCGATCACGCCTACAAGGCCGACACGGCCAAGACGCTCTACCCGCAACTGGAGCCGAAGGTGCTCGGGTTCGTTCAGATCGTCGGGTCGCCGATCATGGCGGCACTCAAGCAGAACATCAAGTCCGACAAGGTGACCACGACGCCGGCATCCTGGTCGTCGGAGCTGCTGGACAACCCGTACGTGATGATCGTCGGTACCACCTACGACGTGGAGATGATCGACGGCATGTCCTACCTGCAGGAGCAGGGCATGATCAAGGACGGGGACACGGTCGGGCACATCTACATCGACGGTGAGTACGGTGCGAACGGGTTGCGTGGTTCGCGGTACTACGCGCAGAAGCACGGCCTGAACCTGCGCGAGGTCAAGATCACCTCGTCGGACAACGACCTGACCAACATCGTCACCGGCCTGCGCGGTGAGGGCGTCAAGGCGATCATGTTGACCACCACCCCGGCGCAGACCGGTTCGGTGGCGGCGGCGAACAAGGCGCTCGGGCTGAACGTGCCGCTGCTGGGCAACAACCCGACGTTCGACCCGGTGCTGCTGAACAGCCCGGCGGCCGGCGCGCTCGACCGGCTGTACGTCGTGGCCAGCAGTGTCCCGGTCGCCGCGGACATCCCGAAGGCAAAGGAAGTGGAGACGAAGTACAAGGCCGCAGGCTTCCCCGAGCCGCCGAACGCCGGGGTGCCCTACGGCTACGCGGTCGCCGAGGTGTGGGGCACCGTGCTGCGGAAGGCGTGCGACAACAAGGACCTGACCCGCGACGGGATCCTGACCGCGCTGCAGCAGACCACCTCCGCCGACACCGGCGATCTGGTCGCGGCTCTGGACTTCTCGAACCCGGGCGCGCCGCCGACCCGTGAGGTGTACGTGGCCCAACCGGATGCGAGCGTCGAAGGCGGCATCAAGTACGTGAAGCCGCTGTTCGAGGCGCAAGACGCCCAGGGCTACGTCGCTCCGCACCAGAAGTGAGCCGGCCGGGCGGGCCGTCCTGCCGCCGGCGGCCCGCCCAGCCGAAGTGACCACGCTGTGTGCCGGTCAGCGGCACTGGTCCTTGCGGCCGCGATGATCGTGCACGAGAGTTGCCCGCTATGGATGCGACAGCGGTGCGGGAGGCGGCCGACCTCCTCCTGCAGGCGTATGCGGCGGGCAAGCCCATCGCGCCCCTCATCGAGACCTACCCGGGTGCGACCGTCGAGGACGCCTACCGGATCCAGCTCGACCAGGTGCGCGTGTGGACCGAGGGCGGCGAGGAGATCAAGGGCCACAAGGTGGGCCTGGCCTCGGCCGCGATGCAGCGCCAGATGGGCGTCAGCCAGCCCGACTACGGACACCTGACGGGCGGCATGTTCCACCTGGAGCACCAGCCGATCCCGGTCGGGAGCTTCCTGCAGCCACGCATCGAGCCGGAGATCGCGTTCGTGCTCGGCCGCAAGCTGTCCGGGCCCGGCGTCACGGTGGCCGACGCGGTGCGCGCGGTCGACTTCGTGGTTCCGGCGCTGGAGATCGTGGACTCCCGGATCGAGGACTGGCGCATCTCGATCGTCGACACCATCGCCGACAACGCGTCGTCCGGCGGGGTGGTGCTCGGCAGCCGCCCGACCTCGCTGTCGGCGATGGACCTGCGGCTGGCCGGATGCACGCTGCACGCGAACGGTGAGCTGGTGGCCACCGGGGCGGGCGGCGCGGTGCTCGGGTCACCGCTGAACGCGCTGGTGTGGCTGGCGAACACGGTCGGGCCGCTGGGCATCGACCTCGAGCCGGGGCACGTGGTGCTGCCCGGCTCGATGACGCGGGCGATCCCGTTGCGGCCGGGCGACACCGTGGTGTCCACCGTCGCCGGGCTGGGGAGCGTGACCGCGGTGGTCGGTTCGGAGGAGGACGCGTGACCGAGTGGAGCATCGCCGAGGCGGCGCGGGTACTGCTGGCGGCGGAGGACGCCGGGACCACGCGAGGCCCGATCACCGGCGAGTGGCCGGACCTGGACGTCCCGACCGCGTACGCCGTGCAGGACGAGGCGCTGCGGTTGCGGCTCGCCCGCGGCGAAAAGCTGATCGGCGTGAAGCTCGGGCTGACCTCGAAGGCCAAGCAGGAGCGCATGGGCGTGGACCGGCCGGTGCTGGCGTGGCTGACCGATGCCATGGTGTCGCCGCCCGCGGACCCCTTGCCGGAGCTGATCGCCCCGCGGGCCGAGCCGGAGATCGTGTTCGTACTGGGTTCCCGCCTAGCCGGGCCCGGCGTCACGGCGGCCACCGCCCTGGCGGCGGTGGACCGGGTGTACGGCGGGATCGAAGTGATCGACTCGCGCTACCACGACTTCCGCTTCGCCGCCCCCGACACGATCGCGGACAACGCGTCGTCCGGGGTCTTCCGGCTCGGGCCGGTGGGTGTCTCCCCGGTGGGGCTGGACCTGACGCTGGAGGCGTGCCTGCTGGAGGTCGACGGCGCGATCGTGGACAGCGCGACCGGCGCCGCGGTGCTCGGTCACCCCGGGGAGGCGCTTGCCCTGGCGGCCAATTCGCTGGCCGAGCGGGGGCTGGCGCTGGAAGCGGGGTGGATCGTGCTGACCGGCGCGCTGACCGACGCGGTGCCGATCTCCGCCGGCTCGCGGGTGGCCGCGCACTTCACGAGCCTGGGATCGGTGACCCTGTCGGGCTGACCGTTCGCACGCGCCCGATGACGGAACGCAGCGTCGCGGCGTCATCCCGCCGCGCACGAGGCGGCGGGGACCGTAACACCTTGATTACTTAATCGGACATCCACCCGATCCGGTGAATCGATCACGGGACGGTGGTACGAACCGCTTTACGCTGGTCAACACTGATGCAACGGTACTTCCACACCGGAGGCTGTCGCGTCAACGTCCATATGGCATATGCCACGACGTCCGGTCGACGTATGTCGATAACGGTGAATTCACATTACTGTCATAAGACCCGGCGACCCCGGGGGAACTGGCGCGCCGCGGGAACCCGCCCACCACACCCCGGGGATCGCTTCCGCGCGCCAGCGGCCCGAAGACGTGCCACCGGCGGCCACCCGACGACGTGTGGCCGGTGTACCGAGTCGTGCCTGCGTGCAGGTGACTCGTACCTCTGCTCTCGACTGACCATCGCGTAGGAGGGCCGCTGTGTTAGCAGCGCCCGTGCCACGCCCACGTGTGAGGAGACGGCCAGCCGTGACCCGCCACAGTGTTCGCAAGCCGGAAGGCTTGTACGACGCGCAATACGAGCACGATGCCTGCGGTGTCGCGTTCGTCGCCGATATGTCCGGCCGACGCAGCCACGACATCGTCACCAAGGCCCTGACGGCCCTGCGCAACCTCGAACACCGTGGAGCCAGAGGAGCGGAACCGGACACCGGCGACGGCGCCGGGATCCTGATCCAGGTGCCGGACGCGTTCTTCCGCGAGATCGTCGGCTTCGCCCTGCCCAAGGCAGGCCACTACGCTGTCGGCACCGCGTTCCTCCCGGCCGAGGAGACCGCCCGCGGCCGCGCCATGAGCGCGATCGAGGGCGTCGTCGCCGAGGAGGGCCTGCGCGTGCTCGGCTGGCGCGAGGTGCCGGTGGACACCGAGCACGTCGGTCCGACCGCGGCCTCGACCATGCCGCACTTCGCGCAACTGTTCCTCGCCCCGCGGGAGGGCCTGCGCACCGGACTGGACCTCGAGCGCGCCGCGTTCTGCGTGCGCAAGCGCGCCGAGCACCTGCTGGCCGACGAGGACGTGTACTTCCCGAGCCTGTCCGCCCGCACGATCGTCTACAAGGGAATGCTCACCGAGCCGCAGGTGCCGCGGTTCTTCCCCGACCTGACCGACGAGCGCGTGACCAGCGCGATCGGCCTGGTGCACTCGCGGTTCTCCACCAACACGTTCCCGTCGTGGCCGCTGGCCCACCCGTACCGGTACGTGGCGCACAACGGTGAGATCAACACGCTGCGTGGCAACCGGAACTGGATGGACGCCCGCGAGTCGATGCTCGCGACCGACCTCATCCCCGGTGACCTCAAGCGGATCTACCCGGTCATCACCCGCGGCGCGAGCGACTCGGCAAGCTTCGACGAGGTCCTGGAGCTGCTGCACCTGGGCGGCCGGAGCCTGCCGCACGCCGTGCTGATGATGATCCCGGAGGCCTGGGAGAACACCGTCGGCGGAGCCGACAATCGGTCCTCGGGGGAGATGGACCGCGATATGCGCGCCTTCTACGAGTTCCACTCCACGCTGATGGAGCCGTGGGACGGCCCCGCTCTGGTGTCGTTCACCGACGGCACCCAGATCGGCGCGGTGCTGGACCGCAACGGTCTGCGTCCGGCCCGGTACTGGGTCACCGACGACGGCCTGGTGGTACTCGCCAGCGAGGTCGGTGTGCTGGAGCTCGACCAGTCGAAGATCGTGCGGAAGGGCCGGCTGGAGCCGGGCCGCATGTTCCTGGTCGACACGGCGCAGGGCCGCATCATCGAGGACGAGGAGATCAAGGGACAGCTGGCGACCGAGCGCCCGTACGGCGATTGGGTCGACCAGGGCCTGGTGCGCCTGGAGGAGCTGCCCGAGCGCGAGCGCGAGGTGCCGACGCACGCCTCGCTGGTGCGCCGCCAGCAGGCCTTCGGCTACACCGAGGAGGAGCTCGACACGCTGCTCGCGCCGATGGCCCGCAGCGGCGCCGAGCCGATCGGCTCGATGGGCAACGACTCGCCGCTCGCGTCGCTGTCGTCCGGTCCGCGGCCGATCTTCGACTACTTCATCCAGCTGTTCGCCCAGGTCACCAACCCGCCGCTGGACGCGATCCGCGAGGAGCTGGTGACCTCGCTGGGCACCCAGCTCGGCTCCCAGCCGAACCTGCTGGAGGCGACCGCCGAGTCGTGCCGTCGCGTCGTCCTGCCGTTCCCGGTGCTGGACAACGACGAGCTGGCCAAGCTGGTGCACATCAACGACGACGGCGATTTGCCGGAGTTCGCCGCGGTCACCATCCACGGCCTCTACGACGTGCACGGCGGCGGTGACGCGCTGGTGGCGCGCCTGGAGGAGATCCGGACCGAGGTGTCCAACGCGATCTCCGAGGGCGCGCGGCTGATCGTGCTGTCCGACCGCGGGGTCGACGCCGACCACGCGGCCATCCCGTCGCTGCTGCTGACCGGCGCGGTGCACCACCACCTGGTGCGGCAGAAGACCCGCACACAGGTCGGGATCATCGCCGAAACCGCCGACGCTCGCGAGGTACACCACATCGCGCTGCTGCTCGGCTACGGCGCCGCCGCGGTCAACCCGTACCTGGCGATGGCCACGGTCGAGGAGCTGGCCCACGAGGGCAGGATCCCGGGCGTCACCGCGCAGCAGGCGACCCGGAACCTGATCAAGGCGCTGGGCAAGGGCGTCCGCAAGACCATGTCGAAGATGGGAGTGTCCACTGTGGCCTCCTACACCGGCGCGCAGATCTTCGAGGCGCTCGGCGTGTCGCAGGAGGTCGTCGACGCCTGCTTCACCGGCACCACGTCGCGGCTGGGCGGCGTCGGCTTCGAGGTCCTGCACGAAGAGGTCCGGCTGCGGCACGCCCGCGCCTTCCCGCGCGACGGGTTCCGCCCGAACCACCGTGAGCTGGAGATCGGCTCGGACTACCAGTGGCGGCGCGAGGGCGAGCCGCACCTGTTCAACCCGCACACGGTCTTCAAACTGCAGCACTCCACCCGCACCGGCCGCTACGAGGTGTTCAAGGAGTACACGAACGCCGTCGACGAGCAGTCCGCGAAGCTGTTCACGCTGCGCGGCCTGTTCGAGCTGCAGGAGGGCGTGCGGCAGCCGGTGCCGATCGAGGAGGTCGAGCCGGTCTCCGAGATCGTCCGCCGGTTCGCCACCGGCGCCATCTCCTACGGCTCGATCTCGCAGGAGATGCACGAGACGCTGGCGATCGCGATGAACCGGCTGGGCGGCAAGTCCAACACCGGTGAGGGCGGCGAGGACCCGGAACGGCTCTACGACCCCGAGCGGCGCAGCGCCGTGAAGCAGGTCGCGAGCGGCCGGTTCGGCGTCACCAGTGAGTACCTGGTCAACGCCGACGACATCCAGATCAAGATGGCGCAGGGCGCCAAGCCCGGTGAGGGCGGCCAGCTGCCCGGCGCGAAGGTGTACCCGTGGATCGCCAAGACCCGGCACTCCACCCCCGGTGTCGGGCTGATCTCGCCGCCGCCGCACCACGACATCTATTCGATCGAGGACCTGGCGCAGCTGATCCACGACCTGAAGAACGCCAACCCGGCCGCCCGCATCCACGTGAAGCTGGTGTCCGAGGTCGGGGTCGGGACGGTCGCGGCCGGTGTGTCCAAGGCGCACGCGGACGTCGTGCTGATCTCCGGTCACGACGGCGGCACCGGCGCGTCGCCGCTGTCGTCGATCAAGCACGCGGGCGGCCCGTGGGAGCTGGGCCTGGCCGAGACGCAGCAGACGCTGCTGGCCAACCGGCTGCGCGACCGGATCGTGGTGCAGACCGACGGTCAGCTCAAGACCGGCCGCGACGTCGTGATCGCCGCGCTGCTCGGCGCCGAGGAGTTCGGGTTCGCGACCGCGCCGCTGGTGGTGTCCGGCTGCATCATGATGCGGGTCTGCCACCTCGACACCTGCCCGGTCGGTGTCGCGACGCAGAACCCGAAGCTGCGCGAGAAGTTCAGCGGCAAGGCCGAGTACGTGGTGAACTTCTTCGAGTTCATCGCGCAGGAGGTGCGCGAGTACCTGGCCGCGCTCGGCTTCCGGTCGATCGAGGAGGCCGTCGGGCACGCCGAGGTGCTCGACACCCGCAAGGCGATCGACCACTGGAAGGCCAGTGGGCTGGACCTGTCGCCGATCTTCCACGTGCCCGAGTTGCCGCCGCGGACGGCGCGTCACCAGGTGGTCGCGCAGGACCACGGGCTGGAGAAGGCGCTGGACAACACGCTGATCCAGCTGGCCGAGGGTGCGCTGAACTCGGGTGACAAGGTGCGCCTGGAACTCCCGGTGCGCAACGTCAACCGGACGGTGGGCACCATGCTCGGGTCGGAGCTGACCAAGCGCTGGGGCGGTGAGGGCCTGCCGGACGACACGATCGACGTGACCTTCACCGGTACGGCCGGGCAGTCGTTCGGCGCGTTCGTGCCGAACGGCATCACGCTGCGGCTGTTCGGTGACGCCAACGACTATGTCGGCAAGGGCCTGTCCGGTGGCCGCATCATCGTGCGCCCGCCGAAGGAGGCCAAGCTCGCGGCCGAGCAGAACATCATCGCCGGCAACGTGATCGGCTACGGCGCGACCGCCGGGCAGATCTTCCTGCGCGGCAAGGTCGGTGAGCGGTTCTGCGTGCGGAACTCCGGTGCCGTCGCGGTGGTCGAAGGTGTCGGTGACCACGGCTGCGAGTACATGACCGGCGGTCGCGTGGTCGTGCTCGGGCCGACCGGGCGCAACTTCGCCGCCGGCATGTCCGGCGGGGTCGCCTACGTGCTGGACCTGTCGCCGCTGCGGGTGAACCCGGAGATGGTCGACGTCGACCCGCTGGACGACGAGGACATCGAGTTCCTGCGGGACGCGGTCGAGGCGCACTTCGTGGAGACCGAGTCCCCGGCCGCGCGGGCGCTGCTGGCCGACTGGGAGACCACGGTGGAGCGGTTCGGCAAGGTCATGCCCAAGGACTACAAGCGAGTCCTGGCCGCGCAGGCGGACGCCGAGCGCGACGGCCGGGACGTGAACGAAGCGATCATGGAGGCAGCTCATGGCTGACCCCAAGGGGTTCCTCACCACTGAACGGGAGACGCCGACGAGCCGCCCGGTGCCGCTGCGGCTGCTCGACTGGCGCGAGGTGTACGAGGACTTCGCGACCAGCAAGCTGGAGAAGCAGGCCGGGCGCTGCATGGACTGCGGCATCCCGTTCTGTCACCAGGGCTGCCCGCTGGGCAACCTGATTCCGGAGTGGAACACGCTGGTCTGGAGCGACGACTGGCGCGACGCGATCGAACGGTTGCACGCCACGAACAACTTCCCGGAGTTCACCGGGACGCTGTGCCCGGCGCCGTGTGAGACGGCGTGCGTGCTGGGGATCAACAACGACCCGGTGACGATCAAGCGGGTCGAGATCTCCATTGTGGACCGTGCGTGGGAGGAGGGCTGGATCACGCCGCAGCCCCCCGTCACGCGGACCGGCAAGAAGGTCGCCGTGGTCGGGTCCGGCCCGTCCGGTCTGGCGGCGGCGCAGCAGCTGACCCGCGCCGGGCACGACGTGGTCGTGTTCGAGCGGGCCGACGCCATCGGCGGACTGCTGCGGTACGGCATCCCCGAGTTCAAGATGGAGAAGCGGCGGCTGGACCGGCGCCTGGAGCAGATGCGGGCCGAGGGCGCCGAGTTCCGCGCCGGGGTGAACGTCGGCGTCGACATCACGGCGGAGCAACTGCGGTCGGAGTACGACGCCGTGGTGCTGGCCGGTGGCGCGACCGCGTGGCGGGACCTGCCGGCACCGGGCCGCGAGGCGACCGGTGTGTACCAGGCGATGGAGTACCTGCCGCTGGCGAACCGGGTCGCCTCGGGTGAACTGGAGTCGTCGCCGATCACGGCGAAGGGCAAGCACGTCGTGGTGATCGGCGGTGGCGACACCGGCGCGGACTGCGTCGGGACGGCCCACCGGCAGGGCGCGCTCTCGGTGACCCAGCTGGAGATCATGCCGAAGCCGCCGGAGTCGCGCTCGGACGCGCACCCGTGGCCGACGTACCCGATGATCTACCGGGTCTCGTCGGCGCACGAGGAGGGTGGCGAGCGGCTGTATGCGGTGAGCACGCAGCAGTTCGTCTCCGACGCGGAGGGGAACCTGCAGTCGCTGCGGCTGGTCGAGGTGCGCAACGAGGGCGGCAAGTTCGTCGAGGTCGAGGGCACCGAGCGGGAGCTGCCCGCTCAGCTGGTCCTGCTGGCGATGGGATTCGTCGGCCCGCAGCGCGAAGGCCTGATCGAGCAGCTCGGTGTCGAACTGGATCAGCGCGGGAACGTGGCGCGGGACAAGGACTTCCGCACGAGCGTCGAGAACGTGTTCGTGGCCGGCGACATGGGCCGCGGACAGTCCCTGATCGTGTGGGCGATCGCCGAAGGCCGGTCCGCGGCCGCCGGCGTCGATGCCTACCTGACGGGCCGGAACGTCCTGCCGGCCCCGATCGCGCCCACGGACCGGCCGATCGCCTAGACCCCGGGGCGGGCCGTCGCAGCAACGGAGCTGCCGGCGGCCCGTCCCGTGCCCACTTCGCGCGGCACATTTTCGACAAAGTGCGACCGCAGTTCGTGCGGGAGTGGGCCCCGGTGCAGCACGCCGAGGCGCTGGGTGGCGCGGGTGAGGGCAACGTAGAGGTCGCTCGCCCCGCGTGGGCCATCCGCGAGGATGCGCTCGGGTTCGACCACCAGTACCGCGTCGAACTCCAGGCCCTTCGTCTCCGACGGCGGCACCGCGCCCGGCACGTCCACCGGCCCGATCACCACGCTGGTGCCTTCGCGGCCGTCCTCCTCCGCGACGAACTCCGCGATCGCCGCGGCCAGTTCGTCGTCGGTGACCTTCCTGGACCACGGCCGGACCCCGCACGCGCGCACCGACTCCGGCGGCCGCACACCGGGCGCGAACCGCGCGAGCAGCGCACTCGCCACGGCCATGATCTCCGCCGGTGTGCGATAGTTCACCGTCAGCGACCGGTACACCCACCGGCCGGGCACATATCGCTCCAGCATCCCGCCCCAGGAGGTCGCGCCGGCCGCCGACCGGCGCTGGGCCAGATCGCCGACGACCGTGAACGACCGTCCCGGGCACCGCCGCATCAGCACGCGCCAGTCCATTTCGGACAGCTCCTGGGCCTCGTCGACCACGACGTGCCGATAGGTCCAGTCCCGGTCCGCGGTGGCTCGTTCGACGAGATCGCGAGTGTCGCGCTCGGCGAAACGCTCCGCGAGGTCTTCGGCGTGGAGCAGGTTCTCGGCGACCAGTTGGACGTCCTCGTCCTGTTCCTCGCGATCAAGCCGGAGCAGATCCAGCACACCGGCGGCGTACTCGGCCTCGGCCTGCCGCGGCCGCTCGGCGGCCTCGTCGGCCACCTTCGCCTCGGCCCCGTCGCGGCCGAGGAGGTCGGCCAGTTCGTCGAGCAGCGGCACGTCCGACACCGTCCACGCGTCGCCGTCGGCCCGGTACAACGCCGGGTCGGCGCCGGCCGCCCGAAGCCGCTCGCTGGATTCGTACAGGGCCGCCAGCAGGGCTTCCGGCGTCAGCACCGGCCAGAGCTCGTCGAGCGCGGCGGTGAACTCGTCGCTCTCGCAGAGTTCGGCGAGCAGGTCCCGTCGCAGCTCCGCCCGGCCCGCTCGGTCCGACCGGCTCAGCCAGCCCCGGCCGATGCGGGTGATCGCGCGCTCGGTGAGCACGTACGTCACGATCTCGGCGAACACCGAGCGAGCCTCGTTGTGCGGCAGCCCGCTCTGGCGCGCTTCCGTCCGGGCCCACTCGGCGGTTTCGGAGTCGATCCGCACGGTGACGTCCTGGAGTTCGATCGGCAGCGGCTCCTCGGGCAGCCGCTGCCGGTCGGCGATCGCCGCCGCGAGCACGCCGAGGATCTCCAGCGAGCCCTTGACCCGCGCGGCCTCGGGCGTGTCCTCGGCGGTGACGTGCAGGCCGGGCACGAAGTCTCCGGTGGTCATAAACACCACGTCGGTCTCGCCCAGCGACGGCAGGACGCGGCCGATGTGGTTGAGGAACGCCGGGTTGGGCCCGACCACGAGGGCGCCGTGCCGTTCCATCCGCTCCCGCTGCGTGTAGAGCAGGTAGGCGACTCGATGCAGCGCCACCACGGTCTTCCCGGTGCCCGGGCCGCCTTCGATCACCAGCACACCCGGGTGGTCGAGGCGGATGATCTCGTCCTGCTCGGCCTGGATCGTCGCCACGATGTCGCGCATGCCCTCGTCACGTGGGGCGTTGACCGCGGCGAGCAGAGCCGCGTCGCCGCGCTCACCAGCGCCCGGGCGGCCGAACACCTCGTCGGTGAAGCCGAGTACGTCGCGCCCGCGCGTGTGAAACTGGCGGCGCCTGCGCATGTCCTCCGGTGAGGCGGCGGTGGCGACGTAGAACGGCCGCGACGCCGGCGCCCGCCAATCGAGCAGCACCGGTTCGTAGTCGTTCTCCTCGTCGAAAAGGCCGATCCGGCCGATGTAGGAATGCGCCCCCGACGTGTCGTCCAGACGACCGAAACACAGGCCGCTGTCCACCACGTCCAGGCGGCGCATCTCCTTGGCCAGCGCACGGACCGCGACGTCCCGCTCCATCGGCGAAGCACCATCCCCCCGCTGGGCTGCGTCGTACTCGCCCCTCAGACGCTCACGCTCGGCGTCGAGCCGCCCGTAGAGCCCGGCGACGTACACCCGCTCGGACCGCAATTCCGCTTCGTACCCCTGAGTTGACACAGGCCCCTCACAGCGCTTATCCTGAAAATAGGAACGGCGGGTTCTCCATTGTTTATGGAGGGCACGCCGATTTTTTATTGTCCCGTCCGTGTCAAGTCCCGCCCTCGCTGTCGCGAATGGGCCGGCACAATGCTCGGAGCGGCGGTCTAGGCCGATCGAGTGAAAACCCGCGTGATTCGTACTTGCCGCTCCCCTGCCGCGACTTAGGAGCAGGTGACGGCGCCGCATCAACAGGGGCCTTGCGGCGCCGCCGCCGTGACCAGGTAGAGCCAAGAGGGGGCCGTATGCCTGTCGACCTGTCCACCACGCTGTCCTGGAAATCCGCGACCGGCGAAACCGCCGCGATGCTGGACGAACTGCAACCCAACATCGTGAAGGCGCACGTCCGGGACCGACTCACCGTGCTGTTCCTCGGCTTCGGCGACGCGGTCGAAGCGCGCACGTTCCTCAAGAACCTGAGCGGGCTGATGAAGTCCGCCAGGACACACCTCGAGGAGGTCGAGGCGCACAAGCGCGGCACGGCCAACGGCACGCCGTACCTGGGCGTCGGCCTGACCGCGCACGGTTACGCGACTCTCGGGGTGACCGCGCCGTCCGATCCGTCATTCGCGGCCGGTGCGAAGGCCGCCGTCGAGAAGCTCGCCGACCCGGCCGTCACCGAGTGGGAAGGTGCCTACCAGCAGACGATCGACGCCGTGCTCCTCATCGGCGACGCCACCGCCGCCCCGGTCCGGACCCTGCGCCACCGGGTCGAGGCGCTGCGCCCGGCGTCGGTGACGGTCCTGGGCGAGGAGTCCGGCCTCGGGCTCACCAACGCCGACGGCAACGGCATCGAGCACTTCGGTTACGTCGACGGGCGCAGCCAGCCGCTGTTCCTGACCGAGGACGTCGACGCCGAGCGGGACACCACCGACGGCATCAACGACTGGGACCCGTCGGCGCCGCTGGAGCGGGTCCTCGTACCCGACCCGGTCGCGCCGAACCCGTCCGTCCATTTCGGAAGCTACTTCGTGTTCCGCAAGCTGGAACAGAACGTCCGGCTGTTCAAGGAGGCCGAGCGCGATCTGGCGCACGACCTCGGGCTGCACAGGGCGGACCGGGAACGGGCCGGTGCCATGATCATCGGGCGGTTCGAGGACGGCACCCCACTGACCGCGCAGAGCGCGGCGGGCTCGCACCACCCGGTGGGCAACGACTTCAGCTACGACAGCGACAAGCTCGGCCAGAAATGCCCGTTCCACGCGCACATCCGTAAGACCAACCCGCGCGGCTCGGGCGGGGCGGAGGCGCCGGAGGACGAGCGCAAGCAGCTGATGGCCCGGCGCGGCCAAACCTACGGCCGCCGCCACGACGACCCGAACGCGGACCTGCCGCCGCGGCTGCGCCCCACCACGGACGTCGGGCTCCTGTTCATGGCCTTCAATGCGAACCTGGGCAACCAGTTCGAGTTCACCCAGCAGATCTGGGCGGACAACCCGGCATTCCCGTTCACGCCGGACGGGTCCCGCCCCGGTCTCGATCCGGTCATCGGACAGGGCACTCGGGAACCGCAGAAATACCCGGTGGAATGGGGACACAACAATGTGATCGAGGCGGCCGACCCCATTCCCCAGGCGGTCACGATGAAGGGCGGCGAGTACTTCTTCATGCCGTCTCTCGCCTTCCTTCGCGGCTTGTAAGGAAAAACCCAACAACCCGCCGTGTTACGCCCGGCGGGTTGTTGTCATGATCGGTGTTCACAAGGCGCCCGGAAACGGGTACTAATAGTGCGTGGACCGGCATGAACGCCTGAACACCCTGCTGGAGATGATCGGACAGCAGGGCCGGATCGACGTGGATCAGGCCGCCGAGAAACTGAACGTCTCGCCCGCGACGGTGCGCCGCGACCTCGACCATTTGGCAGGCCGCCAATTGCTCACGAGAACGCGGGGCGGGGCCGTCGCCGGCAATGTCGCCTACGACCTCCCCGGGCGTCATCGCACCGCGCGGCACACCGTGGAAAAGCGCCGCATCGCCGATGCCGCGGCCCGGCTCGTCAACCGCGGAATGGTGATCGGTTTCAACGGCGGAACCACCACGACCGAGGTGAGCCGCGCAATCGCCGCGCGGCCGGAATTCAACGACCGGGGCAGCGCGCCGGTGCTGACCGTGGTGACCAACGCGGTGAACATCGCGCACGAACTGACCGTCCGGCAGAGCATCCGGCTCGTCAGCACCGGCGGTGTCGCCCGGCCGCAGTCGTTCGAGCTGACCGGCCACCTGGCCGGGATGGTGCTGGAGGAGGTCAGCCTCGACCTGGCGTTCATCGGGGTCGACGCGGTCGACCCGCTGCGCGGCGCGTACGCCGGCCACGAAGCCGAGGCCGCGATCAACAAGCTGCTCGCGCACCGCGCCAAGAAGGTCGTGGTGGTGACCGACAGTTCGAAACTCGGCGGCTACGCGTTCGCGCGCATCTGCCCGACGCTCGACATCGACCTGCTGATCACCGACTCGGCGGCGCAGCCCGACCTGGTGTCCGCCTTCGAACTGGAAGGCGTACGAGTGACGCTCGTCTGAGCGCATTGAAAACTCCACACCCGTCCTTTACCTTGAGACAGCCAGGCGATGGCATCGGAATGCGGTGAGAATCCGCACGGACGCGCCACTGTGACCCGACCCTGTGACTGACACGACGGGGAGCCAGACCCGAGCCATCGCGCCACCCCCGACCGGGCCGCGCAAGCCCGAGGAGGTTTTCCCATGTCCCACGCCGTTGTTGTGCCGGTGCCCGTCCGCATCCCGCTTCGCGAGATCGCTCCGTGGGCGTTCTTCGTCGGGCTCCTCGCCCTGATCGCCCTCTACTTCGTGACCGCCGAGCAGGGCGCGACCGCAGTGTTCGCGAACACGCTGATCCACGAGTTCGTCCACGACGGCCGGCACCTGCTGGCCTTCCCCTGCCACTGATGCGCGCGCTGCTGGTCCGCGGGATGCTCGCGGGCCTGATCGCCGCTGTCCTGGCCGCGGTTTTCGCCTACGCCGTCGGCGAACCGCCGGTGGAAGCGGCGATCGGGTTGGAGGAGACGGGGGCGCACGAGCACGGTCCGGAGATCGTGTCGCGCGGCGTGCAGAGCACGATCGGCCTGCTCACCGCGGTCGGCGTCTACGGCATCGCGATCGGTGGCCTGCTCGCCATCGCGTTCGCGCTCGCCCAGGGCCGGCTCGGCACGCTCCGCCCCGGGCCGACGGCCCTGCTGCTGACCGGTGCCGCGTTCGTGGTGGTGGTGCTGGTGCCGTTCCTGAAGTACCCGGCCAACCCGCCCGCGGTGGGACAGCCGGGCACGATCGGTGACCGGACCGCGCTCTACTTCGGATTCCTGGCGCTGTCGCTGGTGTTCGCCGTCGCCGCGGCGGTGGCGGGGCGAGGAATCGCCGACCGCTTCGGCGTAACGGCGGGTGCTGTCGCGGGCTGTCTCGCCTACCTTGTGGCGGCCGGCATCGCGGGGTGGGCACTGCCCGCGGTGAACGAGGTCCCCGGGGAATTCCCGGCCGATGTGCTGTGGTCGTTCCGCGTCGCCTCGCTCGGCACGCAGGTCGTGTTGTGGGCGGTGCTCGCCGTGTCGTTCGGCGTGCTGGTGAACCGGTTGTTCAGCGCACCGGCGGCAAACCCGCGGGCACGCCTCGCTCGATGAGCTGGAGGAGCGCGTCGGTGTCGAGGCGCTCCTCAACCGCGTCGGCGAGCCGGTCCAGCATGGACTCCCGCAGCGAGGCGAAACCGGGCGCGCCACGCGCCGGTGACCACGACACCCCGGCCTGCGCGGCCGCCTCCGCGAGCCACGCCCGCCGGAAGTCGTCGTTGTCGAGCGTGCCGTGCCAGGTCGTGCCCCACACCGCTCCCCGGCGCCAACCGTCCAGGAACGGCTCGACGCCCTCGTCCGCGACCAGGGTCGCGCTGCCGTGGTGGATCTCGTAGGCCGCGACCTCGTGCCCGCGCCATCGCGCGACCGGCCGCCCGAGCACCTTCTCGGTGCCGAACGACACCGCCGTCGGCAGCAAACCCAGCCCGGGCACGCTGCCCGCTCCGGACTCGACATCGTCCACAATGGTCCGCGCGAGCATCTGGTAGCCACCGCAGATCCCCAGCACCGGCCGCCCGGCCCCGGCCCGTTCGGCCAGCGCGTGATCCAGCCCTCGATCCCGGAGCCAGCGCAGGTCATCCACGGTGGCGCGAGTTCCGGGGAGCACCACGACATCGGCCGCGCGGACGGTGTCGGGGTCCGCGGTCAGCGTGACAGTCACGCCCGGTTCGGCGGCGAGAGCGTCCACATCGGTCGCGTTCGAGGCCCGCGGGAAGCGCACGACGGCGACCCGCAGGCCGCCGGAGGCGTGCTGCTCGTGCCGCCACCCGGCCACGGCCAGCGCGTCCTCGGAGTCGATCCACACCCCGTCCAGCCAGGGCAGCACCCCCAGCACCGGCCGGTGCGTCAGCTCGGCGATCCGGTCCAGACCGGGCCGCAGCAGCGTCTCGTCACCGCGGAACTTGTTGACCACCCACCCGGCGAGCAGGGCCTGGTCGGCGGGCTCCAGCAGCGCGATCGTGCCGTACATGGCGGCCAGCACGCCACCGCGGTCGATGTCGCCGACGACGACCACCGGCAGTCCGAACCGCCGCGCCAGGCCCATGTTGACGTAGTCGCCCTGGCGCAGGTTGATCTCGGCCGGACTTCCCGCGCCCTCGCACACCACTACGTCGAACCGGGCGCGTAGCTCGTCGAACGCGGCGAAGGCGATCCGCGCCAGCTCGCGGCGGCCGGTGGCGAACTCGCCGGCCTCCAGCACCCCGAACGGCTTGCCGAGGGCGACCACGTGGCTGCGCCGGTCGCTGCCCGGTTTGAGCAGCACCGGGTTCATCGCGGCTTCCGGCTCGGATCCGGCCGCGACCGCCTGCAACCACTGCGCGCGCCCGATCTCCGCGCCGTCCGCGCACACCATGGAGTTGTTGGACATGTTCTGCGCCTTGAACGGCGCCACCCGCAGGCCACGGCGCGCCAGCCACCGGCAGATGCCCGCGGTGACCAGGCTCTTGCCGGCGTCGGACGTGGTTCCGGCGATCAGCAGCCCCCTCATCGGGCCACCGCCGCGGCGAGCGCGAGCGCGGCCAGCCCCACCAGCCGCGACAACCGGACCGCGCGACGCAGATCGGACGCACCGGGCGCGGGGCCGTCGCCGAGGGTGCCACGGTCCTCGATCCGGCCGCCGTAGCTGTTGACGCCGCCCAGCCGCACGTCGAGCGCGCCGGCGAAGGCGGCCTCGATCTGTCCGGCGTTCGGGCTCGGGTGCTGCGCGGCGTCCCGGCGCCACACCGTCAGCGACCGGCGCACCCGGCCACCGACCGAGCGCGCGCAGAGCGCCGTGGCCAGCGCCCCGGCGCGGGCGGGCAGCAGGTTGGCCACGTCGTCCCCGCGGGCGCAGGCCCAGCCGAACCGCGTGAACCGGGGGGTGCGGTGGCCGACCATCGCGTCGAGGGTGTTGAGCGCCCGGTAGCCGAGCAGCCCTGGTATCCCGGCCACGGCTCCCCACAGCAGGGGCGCGACGACGGCGTCGCTGGTGTTCTCGGCGATCGACTCGGTCGCGGCCCTGGCCAGGCCGGCCGCGTCCAGTGCGGAGGCATCGCGCCCGCACAGGTGGCCCAGACGCTGCCGCGCGGCGGGCAGATCGGCGGCCTCGAGCCGCACGGCCATCGCCTCGCCCTCGGCCGCCAGGCCCCGCCCGCCGAGCACGGTCCAGGTCGCAAGTGCCGTCACCGCGACACGCGCGGCCGGGCGCCGGCGCGTCACGACCTGGGCGAGCGCGCCGAGCCCGGCGGCGGCGGCGACACAACTCGCGGCGTACGCGGCGCCCCTGGCGCGCGAGTCGGACCAAACTCGCTGTTCCAGGGCCTTCGCGGCGCGCCCGAACAGCGCGACCGGGTGGCCGCGCCGCGGATCACCGAGCGCCGCGTCCAGTGCGTAACCGGCCGCGAGACCGAGCGCGGTCAACGATCTTGCATCCACCACACACGGGACGGTAGCTCGTGCACGAGAATGCCGGTATGACCAAGCTGACCCAGCGGCTGTCCGCCTCGCTGGAGGCCACCGCCCGGCTGCTCCGCCGGTACGGGGATGACGACGCGAAGGTGCTGGTCCTGGGCGGGGTCCGCTCGGGCAAGTCGCGCCACGCCGAGCGTCTGATGGCCCGCCACCCCGAAGTCGTCTACGTCGCGCCCGGGCCGGTGCCCACCGGCGACGACCCCGAATGGACGGCGCGGATAGCGCTGCACCGCTCCCGCAGACCGGTGAACTGGCGCACCGTCGAGACCGGTGACCTCGCCACGACCGTCCGCAAGGCGTCGCGACCGCTCCTCATCGACTGCCTGGGTACCTGGGTCACGCGAGTGCTCGGTGACGTCGGCGCGTGGGACGGCAAGAAGGACTGGGAGCTCCGGCTGGACGGGCGGATGGAGGAGTTCCTCGACGCCTGGCAGGTCGCGCACGTGCCGATCGTCGCGGTGACCAACGAGGTCGGCATGGGTGTGGTGCCCGCGACAGCCTCCGGGCGGCTGTTCCGTGATGTGCTGGGGGCGCTCAACGACCGCGTCGCGGCCCAGGCGGACAGCGTCCAGCTGGTGGTGGCCGGGCGCATCATGCACCTCGACGAAAGGGCTCGCTCGTGACCCGGTTCGACATCCCGGCACCCGACGCGGCCGCACACGCCGCCGCGCTGGCGCGACTGGACGCACTGGTCAAACCGCTGGGCGCGCTGGGCAGGCTGGAGGAGCTGGCCGCGTGGCTGTGCGCCGCGTCCGGGCAGGTCCCGCCGCCGCCGATCGCCCGGCCGAGTGTGGTCGTCTTCGCCGGTGACCACGGCGTCAGCCGCCTGTCGGCGTACCCGCGGGAGGTCACCGCGGCGATGGTCCGGGTGTTCCTCGCGGGCCAGAGCGGCGTGAACGTGCTGGCCCGCGAAGTCGGCGCAGGCGTGCGGGTGCTGGACATCGCGGTGGACGACGATCTCGACGGCGTACCGGACGCGGTGCTGGCTCGGAAGATCCGCCGCGGTTCGGGGTCGATCGACGTCGAGGACGCGCTCGAACCGGGCGAGGCGCAGCGGGCGTTCGAGGCCGGCCGCGCGGTGGCCGACGCCGAGGTCGACGACGGTGCCGACCTGTTGATCCCGGGCGACATGGGCATCGGCAACACGACGGTCGCGGCCGCACTCGTCGCCGCAGCGCTCGGCGTGCCGGCGGAAGAGGTCGTCGGCACCGGCACGGGCGTCGACGAGGCCGGGCGGGCGCGGAAGATCGAGGTCGTGCGGACCGCGGTGGCCCGCGCCGGTGCGCGGGTGTCGGACCCGTTCGACCTGCTGACCGCGCTGGGCAGCGCGTGCGCCGCGGCGACGGCCGGGTTCCTGGTGCAGGGGGCCGTCCGCGGGGTGCCGGTGCTGCTGGACGGCGTGTTCTCCGGGGCGGCCGCGGTGGTGGCGGCGGAGATCGCGCCCGAGGCGGTGCGGTGGTGGCTGGCGGGGCACCGCTCGACCGAACCGTCGCAAGCGTTTGCCCTCAAGGCGCTCGGGCTGACGCCGATCCTGGACCTGGGATTGCGCCTCGGCGAGGGCAGCGGCGCGGTCCAGGCGGTGCCGACGTTGCGCGCGGCGCGGGCGATCATCGCCGACATGGGTCTGCTGGCCGATCTTGCCTGACCCGGGCGATGCGGCATCGCGTGGCGGCGGCCGGATCGTGGTGGATGCGCTGCGGATGGCCGTGGGCACCCTGACCGCACTCCCCGTCCCCGCGCCTCGCGTGATCGACCGGCGGGTGGCGGCCGGGGCGATGCTGCTGGCGCCGGTCGCCGCGGTGCCGCTCGCGGTGCCGGCCGGGCTGGTGGTCCTCGCCGGGCAAGCGCTGGGGCTGCCTGCCCTGGCGGTGGCGGCCGTGGCGGTCGGCGTGGCAGGCCTGGCCAGCCGTGGCCTGCATCTGGACGGTCTGGCCGACACCGCGGACGGCCTGGGCGCCTCGTTCGACCGTTCGCGAGCGCTGGAGATCATGCGCCGCGGCGATTCAGGTCCCACCGGGGTCGCGACGCTGGTACTCGTTCTGATCGTCCAATGTGGAGCGCTGGCCGGCGCGATCGGCGCCGGTCACGGCGTCACGGCTACCGTGGCGGGCATCTTGGTGAGCCGCTGGGTGCTCGCGGTGTGCTGCACGCGCGGCGTGCCCTCTGCCCGGCCGGAGGGCCTGGGGGCCACCGTCGCCGGAAGTATCCGTCTGCCATGGACGGTGGTGACGATCTGCGCGGCCGCCGGGCTCGCCATCCTCGCGCCCGGACTGGACTGGTGGCGCGGCCCCGTCGCCGTGGCAGCCGGCTTCGCCGCGGCGGGTCTCGTGTTGTGGCGCTGTACCGCCCGGCTCGGCGGCATCACCGGGGACGTGCTCGGCGCCTGCGTGGAGATCGCCGCCGCGGCGGCGTGGCTAGCGCTCGCGCCGTAACGCGCCCAGGAACCCGTCGGTCACCGCCGGGTCGCGGACCGCGATGCGCAGCCAGTCACGGTCCAGTCCCGGGAACGTGTCACCCCGCCTGACCGCGTAACCGGCCTCGCGCAGGCGCAGGCGCAAAGACGCGGCGCCGGGAATCCGCACCAGCACGAACGGTCCCCGCGGCTCCCCCGCCACCTCGACGCCCATCGAACGCAACCCCGCCACCAGGTAGTCCCGATCCTGATCCGCCCGGACGGCCAGCTTGTCGGCCTCGTCCAGCGCCGCGGGCCGGCTGCAGGCGACCACGGCCCGCGCGGCCAGGGTCGACACCGACCACGGCGGCTGCACCGCTCGCACTTTTTCGACAATGTGCGGCTCGGCGAGCAGGTAACCCGCCCGCAGGCCCGCGATCCCCCACGTCTTCGTCAGACTGCGGAGCACCACCACGCCCGGCAGCCGTTCCCGCGCCAGGGTTTCCGGCTCGCCCGGCACCGCGTCGAGGAACGCCTCGTCCACCACGACGATCCGGCCCGGCCTGATCAACCCGCGCAGCGTGTCCGCGGGATGCAGAACGGACGTCGGATTCGTGGGATTGCCGACGAACACCAGATCCGCGTCCGAGGGCACCGGCCGCAGCACGAAACCGTCCGAAGCGGACAGTACGACCCGGTCGACCTCGTGCCCGGCCGCCCGCAGCGCCGCCTCGGGTTCGGTGAACTGCGGGTGCACGACCACGGCGTGCCGCGGCCGCAACGCCGTGGCCAGCAAGGTGAACGCCTCGGCCGCGCCCGCGGTCACCAGCACGTCCGGCACGTCACGCCCGTGCCGGGAGGCGACCGCCGCCGTGGCCGCCGAGGCGTCCGGGTAGGCGGCCAGGTCGTCCAGGGCGGCAGCCAGTTCCGCGCGCAGCCACGCCGGCGGCGCGGGCAGCCGGACGTTCACCGCCAGGTCGACCAGCCCGTCCCCGACCTCGCGATCCCCGTGGTGATGCAGGTCGTACTCAGTCATGCGCGTGCACCGCCGCCGCGAAGCGCCGCGCCAGCGCGGGGTGCCCGGCCCAGTGGACGTGCAGGTAGGACGCGTGCAGGGACGCCGTCGCGAACCCCTCGGCGGCGCCGTCCCAGGTCCACGCGCCGGGCGTGCCCGTGCGCGGCGTCACTTGCGTCCGGTGGAACTCGTGCCCGGTGACCTGTTGCCCGGCCGCGGCCAGCAGGTTGTCACCCGGCGCGGACGCCGTCCGGTAGCCGAGGGCGCCGCGCCGCGTCATCACCGCGGACGCGTCCAGCGCGCCCACCATCGGCAACCCGTCCAGCTCCCGGCACAGGTACAGCAATCCCGCGCACTCGGCCACCACGGGCATGCCACGCCGGATCGCCGCGGCCAGTTCCCCGCGCAGCGGCACATTCGCCGACAGGTCCTCCACGTGCACCTCGGGGAACCCGCCGCCGAAGTACAGCCCGGCGCACCCGTCCGGCAACGCCTTGTCGTGCAACGGATCCAGGTCCACCACGTCCACACCGGACGCGGCCAGCAGCTCCACCGTCTCCGTGTAGCGGAACGTGAACGCCGGGCCCGCGGCCGCCGCGACCACCCGGCGCGGCCCGGAGTACGTCCCCACCGGCTCCCACGCGGGAGCGCTCAAGGAGGCGGCGGACTGGGCGACCCGCACGATCGCTTCCAGGTCCACGCCGTCGGACACCCACGCGGCCAGCTTCGGCAGGAGCTCCCGCGACTCGGCATCCCGTTCGGCGGCTGGCACCAGCCCGAGATGGCGGCTCGGCGCGTGGATGTCGTCACTGCGGCGCAAAGCACCGAACACCGGGATCGCAGTCCGGGCCATCGCCGCGCGGATCTCGGCCTCATGCCGAGGCGACCCCAGCTTGTTGAGGATCACGCCCGCGATCTCCACCCCGGGCTCGTAGCGGGCGAACCCGAGCACCATCGCCGCGACGCTCCGGCTCGCCGCGCTCGCGTCCACGACGAGCACCACCGGCGCGCCCAGCAGCCGCGCGACGTGCGCGGTGGACGCGTACCCCTCGGTGCCGAGCTGCCCGTCGAACAGGCCCATCACGCCCTCGATCACCGCGATGTCCGCACCCTCCGCACCGTGCCGCAGCAACGGCCCGACCAGGGACTCGCCCTGCAGGAACGGGTCCAGGTTCCGCGGCGGCCGCCCGGTGGCCAGCGAGTGGTAGCTCGGATCGATGAAGTCCGGCCCCACCTTGTGCCCGGACACCGCCAGCCCGCGTGCCCGCAACGCGGCCATCAACCCGGTGGCGATCGTCGTCTTGCCGTGCCCCGACGCCGGGGCGGCGATGACGACGCGGTTCACCATTCGATGCCCCGCTGGCCCTTTTGCCCGGCGTCCATCGGATGCTTGACCTTGGCCATCCGCACCACGAGGTCCGCGGCCTCGATCAGCTCGTCCGGCGCGTTCCGGCCGGTGATCACGACGTGCTGGCGGCCCGGCCGGTCCCGCAGCGCGGCGACCACCTCGGCGGTGTCGATCCAGCCCCAGTGCAGCGGGTAGGTGAACTCGTCGAGCACGTAGAAGTCGTGCTGGGCCTCGGCGAGACGCCGCTTGATCTCCGTCCAGCCCTCGCGCGCGTTGGCCGCGTGGTCCTCGTCCGAACCCTGCTTGCGCGACCAGCTCCAGCCCTCGCCCATCTTGTGCCACTCGACCGGCCCGCCCTGCCCGGTGCTCTCGTGCAGGGCACCGAGCGCGCGGAAGGCGTTCTCCTCGCCCACCTTCCATTTCGCCGACTTGACGAACTGGAACACGCCGACCGACCAGCCCTGGTTCCACGCGCGCAGGGCCATGCCGAACGCGGCGGTGGACTTGCCCTTCATCTCACCGGTGTGCACCACCAGGAGCGGGCGGTTGCGGCGCTGGCGGGTGGTGAGCCCGTCGTCCGGCACAATCAGCGGTTTTCCCTGTGGCATCAGGCCGCCCTCCAGTATCTTGCGGGACACCCGCACCCGGTCGGCCGGCCTGAGTACGGCTTCGCCATGGTCACTCAGGCCGCCCTCCGTCGCACCTCGGTGGCCAGCGTGTCGGCGGCCACGTCACCCAGCGGCACGTGCTCACCACCCAGCCGCGCGGCCAGTTCGGCGGCGAGGCCCAGCCGCATGCGCCCGGCCTCGCAGTCCATCACCACGGACGCGATCCCGGTCCCCGCAAGCATTTCCGCCGCGGCCTGCGACCGCGCGACCGCATCGGCACCGCTGGTGGCGCGGCCGTCGGTGACCACCACGAGCAGCGGCCGTCGGCGCGGATCCCGGACCGCCTCGACCCGCAACACCCGCGCGGCCTCCAGCAGCCCTTCGGCCAGCGGCGTCCGCCCGCCGGTCGGCAGCTCCTCCAGCCGTGCGGCGGCGGCCTCGACGCTGATCGTCGGCGGCAGCGCCAGCTCGGCGGCACCGGCCCGGAAGGTCACCAGCCCGACCTTGTCCCGCCGCTGGTAGGCATCCAGCAGCAGGGACAGCACCGCGGCCTTGACCTCACGCATGCGCGCCCGCGCCCCCATCGAGCCGGACGCATCGACGCAGAACAGCACCAGGTTGCCCTCGCGGCCCTCGCGCAGCGCGAACCGCAAATCGCCGGGCCGCAGCACCAAACCCGCACCGTCGCGGCCACGCGACCGCTGGTGCGGCGCGGCCGCCCGCACAGTCGCGACCAGGTGCGGACGTCCCTCGCGCGTGCCGGGGGGCCGGACGCCGATCGTCCGCCCGGCGTCGGTCACCGCACGGGATCGCTTGCCGTGCGCGCCTTCGCCGAGGCCGCCGACGCTGAACAGCCTGGCCCGATACGGCTTCCCCGCACCGACCGACCGCTGCGCACCCCCGTGTTCGCCGTTCCCGTCAGCGTGTTGGCCGTTCCCGTCGGCGTGCCGGCCGTTCCCGTCAGCGTCTTGGCCGCTCCCGGACGGGGCATCGGAACCCGAGCCGGGACCGCCGTCGTCGTCCGGCGGACCCGGGTCCTCGGGCGGTTCGGCATCGCGCAGCGCCTGCTCGAGCTGCTCCTCGTCGATGCCGGGGGCGTCGAACGGGTTGCGCCGGCGACGGTGCGGCAACGCGAGCCGGGCGGCCACTCGAATGTCCTCAGTGGACACTTCGGTGCGCCCGCTCCAGGCCGCGTGAGCGACCGCGGTGCGTGCCGTGACGATGTCGGCGCGCATCCCGTCCACCTCGAACGCCGCGCAGACCTCCGCGATCTGGCGCAGGGCGTCGTCGGTCAGCTCGACCGACGGCAGGAGCTTCTGCGCCGCCGCGATCTCGGACGCGAGCTGGGCATCGGAGTCGTCGAACCGGGTCGCGAAGGCGTCCGGATCGGCTTCGTAGGCCAGGCGGCGCCGGATCACCTCGGCGCGCTGCTCCGGATCCCGGCTCGCGGCGACCTCCACGGTGAGCCCGAACCGGTCGAGCAACTGCGGCCGCAGCTCACCCTCCTCCGGGTTCATCGTGCCGATCAGCACGAACCGCGCCGCGTGCGACACCGAGACACCCTCGCGCTCGACGGTCGCGCGCCCCATCGCCGCCGCGTCGAGCAGCGTGTCGACCAGGTGGTCGTGCAGCAGGTTGACCTCGTCGACGTAGAGCAGGCCGCGGTGCGCGGCGGCGAGCAGTCCGGGCTGGAAGTCGGTGACGCCCTCGGTGAGCGCGCGCTCCAGGTTGAGCGAGCCGATCACCCGGTCCTCGGCCGCGCCGACCGGCAACTCGACCAGCCGGGCGGGCCGCCGGAGGGCGCGGCCGTCGTGCGGCGCGTCCGGGCAGTGCGGGTCGGGCGCACCGGGGTCGCAGGAGAACCGGCAGCCCGCGACGACGTCGACCTCGGGGAGCAGTCCGGCCAGCGCGCGCACCATCGTCGACTTCGCGGTGCCCTTCTCGCCGCGCACCAGGACGCCGCCGATCGCCGGGGAGATCGCCGAGAGCACCAGTCCCAGCCGGAGGTCCGGCATTCCGACGACGGCGGTGAACGGATACGGCCTCAAGCGAACTCCTTCGCCACGCGCGGGTGTCCTCGCCCGCCTGAACAGGGCACGTGCCAGGCACGTAACGGCCGCCGAAGCTCTGGCTCCCGGCCGGGCGGCCGGTCACAGTCGTCTGATTCGCGCCTCCGGCACGGGTCGCGGGGCTCTGCCCTCGGGAGTCGCACCGGGTTCCTCAAACGACCGTCCCCCGGATCATCGCATACGGTCAGGCCCGTGAGGATCGTCGTCGTGGGTGTCCCGGCCGACGGGTGGGCCGGCCTGGCCGAGCCCGCGCGCGCCGAGATCAAGTCGGCCGAGGTGGTCTTCGGCAGCCGCCGCCAGCTGGACCTGGTGTCGGTGGACGTGCAGAAAGTGCCCTGGCCGAGCCCGCTGCTGCCCGCCCTGGACAGCCTGTTCACCGAGCACGCCGACCGGCGGATCTGTGTGCTGGCCAGCGGCGACCCGCTGCTGTCGGGCATCGGGACGACGCTGGTCAGGCGCTTCGGTGCGGAGCAGGTGCGAATCGTGCCCGCGGTGTCGTCGGTCGCGCTGGCCCGGGCGCGGATGGGGTGGGCCGCGGAAGAGACCGAGGTGGTCAGCGTGGTCGGGCGGAACGTGCACCGGGTCAGCCGGGCGCTCGCGCCCGGGGCCCGGCTGGTGGTGCTCAGCTCGGACGGCGACACGCCCGGGCGACTGGCTTCGGTGTTGGTGGAGCGGGGGTTCGGCGAGAGCAAGCTCACGGTTCTGGAACAGCTCGGCGGGCCGGCGGAGCGCCGAGTCGACGGCTGGGCGCGGGATTGGTCACATCCGGCGGGCGATCCGCTGAACGTCGTCGCAATCGAGTGCGCGGGCCCGGCCCGGCCGACGGTGCCCGGACTGCCGGACGACGCGTTCGAACACGACGGGCAGATCACCAAGCGCGACCTGCGGGCGAGTGCGCTGGCTCGGCTGGCGCCGACGCCGGGCGAGCTACTGTGGGACGTGGGCGCAGGCGCGGGGAGCGTCGGGATCGAATGGTCGCGGACGCACCCGTCGAACCGGGCGATCGCGGTGGAGCGCGATGCGGAACGGGCCGCGCGGATCCGGCGCAACGCGGAGACGTTGGGGGTTCCCGAGCTGCGGGTGGTGACCGGTTCGGCGCCCGAGGTGCTGGCCGGCCTGCCTACGCCGGACGCCGTGTTCGCCGGCGGCGGCGTGGCCTCGCTGGATGCCTGCCTCGACGCGCTGCGACCCGGCGGACGGCTCGTCGCCCACGCCGTGACGCTCGACTCGGAACAGGTGCTGGCCGCCGCTTACCGGCGCCGCGGCGGCGAACTCATCCGGATCGCCGTCGAACACGCCGCGCCGCTCGGCGGATTCACCGGCTGGACCCCGGCCCGGACCGTGACGCAATGGAGCTTCCTGAAATGACCGTGTTCTTCATCGGCGCCGGCCCCGGCGCGGCGGATCTCATCACCGTGCGCGGGCACGATCTGCTGGCGAGCTGCGGCGTCTGCCTCTACCCCGGCAGCCTGACCCCGCCCGACCTGCTCGCCCACTGCCCAGCCGACGCCCGCAAGATCGACACGGCGGACCTGTCGCTGGACCAGATCGTCGGCGAGCTCGTCGCGGCGGACCGGGCCGGCCACGACGTCGCGCGGCTGTGTTCGGGTGACCCGTCGATCTACAGCGCGGTCGCCGAACAGATGCGCCGGCTGGACGCCGTCGGGGTCGCCTACCAGGTGGTGCCCGGCGTGCCCGCGTTCGCCGCCGCCGCCGCGGAACTCGGGCGCGAGCTGACGGTGCCGGCCGTCGGGCAGAGTCTGGTCATCACGCGCGTCCAGGCCCGCTCGACGGCCATGCCGGAGGGCGAAACGCTGCCCACGTTCGCCGCGAGCGGCGCGACGCTCGCGGTGCACCTGGCGGTCAACCGGATCGAGCAGGTCGTGGCCGAACTGCTGCCGCACTACGGCGCGGACTGCCCGGTGGCCGTGGTGCACCGCGCGAGCCAGCCGGAACAGCAGATCGTCCGCGGCACCCTCGCCGATATCGCGCCCGCGGTGCGTTCCGCCGGAATCGGCCGCGCCGCGGTGATCTTCGTGGGCCGGGTACTGGCGGCGGCAAACTTCCCGGACAGCTACCTGTACTCCACGGCGCGGGATCGATCGGAAAAGATCCGGATCGTCTCGAATTCCGATAAAGACGGGCGGCGTTCGGGTACGTCGGGATCCTCGGGGTGAAGATCGGCACCGAGCTGGACGCGTGCGAGGCGGGCCGGCTCGCCCAACACAGCCGACCTGCGCGAGGAGATGACCCTCCTGATCAAGATCGCCCTCGCGGACGCCGGCCTGGCGCGCTGGGAGCTGTCCTGGTCCGGCCCCGCCCGCCTGACTTACGACAGCGACTTCGGCGACCGCCTCACCCAGGCCACCGGCGTCGCCGACGCCGGGCTTTCCCTGGATTGGCGCCCGGCGACCGGGATCAGCTACCCGCATCCCTCCGCGGTTCGCTGACCCCGACCACGGTGCCGGCCCGGTCGATCACCAGAACGTCCACCGCGACCGGCGCCGGGTCCACCACGGACGCCGCGAAGTCCCGCGCCCGCGCCGCCACCAGGTCGCCGATCGGGAAGTCCGCCGCCTGCGCCAGCTGCAGCGCGTGCAACGCCGTGTTCGCCCCGAGGATCTGCCCGGCCAGCGGCTCGGGCGCCAGGGACGCCAGCAGAGCGAGGTCCACCTGCGACCGCTTCGAGTGCAGGTCCAGGTGCCCCGCCGCGAGTTTGGACATCTTCGCGAACCCGCCCGCGATGGTCAGACGCGGCACCGGATGCCGTTTCACGTACTTCAGCACCGCTCCCGCGAAGTCGCCCATGTCGAGCAACGCCGTCTCGGGCAGGCCGTACCGCGCTGCCACCACCTGTTCCGACGTGCTGCCGGTCGCGCCTGCCAGGTGGGAGTGCCCCAGCGCCCGTGCCACGTCCACCCCGCGCCGGATGCTGTCGATCCACGCCGAGCACGAGTACGGCACCACCACACCGGTCGTACCGAGGATCGACAACCCGCCGACGATCCCGAGCCGCGGGTTCCAGGTCTGCCGCGCGAGCTCCTCGCCCTCCGGCACCGAGATCTCCACGACCACATCCCCGGGTTCGCCGAACGAGGCCGCGACTCGTCCCACCGCTTCGGTCATCAACCGTCGCGGCACGGGGTTGATCGCCGGCTCCCCGACGTCCAGCGGCAGCCCCGGCAGCGTCACGGTGCCGACGCCGGCACCGGCGCGGAACGTCACGCCGCTACCCGGCGCACCACGGCGCACGGTCGACAGGATCAGGGCCCCGTGCGTCACATCGGGATCGTCCCCCGCGTCCTTGATCACCCCGGCGGTCGCGGAATCCCGGTCGAGCCGCTCAGTGGCGAGGGCGAACGCGGGACGGCGCCCCTGCGGCAGCCGCACCTCGACGGGGTCGGGGAACTCGCCGGTGAGCAAGGCGGTGTACGCGGCCGTGGTGGCCGCGGTCGCACACGCTCCGGTGGTCCACCCGTACCTCATCACCAGGCAGTATGGCTGGCGTGACGGAAGTACTCGTGCTCGGTGGCACCGGTGAGGCCCGCGCGCTCGCGGCCGGGCTCGTCGCCCGCGGCGTCGCGGTTACATCGTCGCTGGCCGGGCGGGTCGCCAACCCGCGCCTGCCCGCCGGCGAGGTGCGCATCGGCGGCTTCGGCGGCCCGGACGGCCTCGCGCGCTGGCTGACCGAACACGGCACCCGCGCCGTCGTCGACGCGACGCACCCGTTCGCGCGCCGCATCGGCGCCTCGGCCGTGTCGGGCACGCAGCGGGCGGACGTCCCGCTGCTGCGCCTGCAGCGACCCGGCTGGCAGCAGGGTCCGGGCGACGACTGGCACTGGGTCGGCACCCTCGACGAGGCCGCCGGGCTCGTGGAGGAGCTGGGCGACCGGATCTTCCTCACCAGCGGCCGGCAGGGCCTGTCCGCCTTCGCGCGCTGCACGCGGCCGTGGTTCCTGGCCCGCTGCGTCGACCCGCCGGAGCCGCCGCTGCCGCCACGGCTGGAGATCCTGCTCGACCGCGGCCCCTACACCGTCGACGGCGAAACGGCGCTGCTGCGCGAGCACCGCATCGACGTGCTCGTCACGAAGGACAGCGGCGGCGAGATGACCACCGCGAAGCTGGTGGCGGCCCGGCGCGCGGGCGTGCCGGTGATCGTCGTGCGGCGCCCGCAACGTCCGCCGGCTCACACTGTCGCCGACGTGGACGCCGCGCTCCGCTGGGTGTCGGCGATCCTGGGGCCATGATCGAGGAGTTCTACGAGATCCTGCGGCGACGGCGGGACGTGCGCGGGGAGTTCACCGGCGAGCCGATCCCCGGCGCGGTCCTGACCCGCGTGCTCGAGGCCGCGCACTCCGCACCCAGCGTCGGCCTCACCCAGCCGTGGGACTTCGTGCTCGTGGAGAACACCCGGACGCGCACCGCCTTCCGCGACCACGTGCTCGCCGAGCGCGAGGTGTTCGCCGCGTCGCTGCCCGAGGAACGACGCGCGACGTTCGCGCCGATCAAGATCGAGGGCATCCTGTCCGCGACGCTCGGTGTCGTGGTGACCTACGACGCCGGCCGCGGCGCACCGGACGTGCTCGGCCGCCACGCGATCGCCGACGCGGGCCTGTACTCGGTGTGCCTGGCGATCGAGAATCTCTGGCTGGCGGCGACCGCGGAGGGCCTGGGCGTCGGCTGGGTCAGCTTCTACCGCGAGGATTTCCTGCGCGACCTGCTCGGCATCCCGGCCGGCGTCCGGCCGGTCGCGTGGCTCTGCCTCGGGCCGGTCAGCGAGCTCCAGGACATTCCGGACCTGGAACGGCACGGCTGGCGACGACGCCGGCCGTTGTCGGCGGCGACGCACCGTGAACGATTCCGGACACCCCTATCCCCCAGTGAGCGCGGCGAGGCACCGCGATAGCGTTCTCCCAATGTGGATGGCCAGCAGGACACCTACTGTCGAACCGGATGAGGTGACCCACCCGGGCCAGCCGGGCATTTCGGAAACCCCCTCACCGGAACGACCCCGCAGGTTCCTGTGGCGGCTGCTCGCCGTCGTGCTGGGCCTGTTCGCGGCCGCCTGCGCCGTCGCCTTCCCGCTGCTGCCGGTCATCCAGGACACGGCCAGGATCGCGTGGCCGGCCGGCAGCGACACCCGTCCGGTCAACGCACCGCTCGTCGGCTACTGGGCCCAGGACCTGCAGGTCGACGTGCCGTGCCCGACGATCCAGTCGCTCGACGCCCGCATCACCGGCGCGGGCCTGCTGTTCTCGACCGTGCCGCCGGCCCGCGCGGGCAACGGCGCCGGCATGCAGCTGAACGTCGAAGACGGCGTGCTCACCGCCACCAGCCGCGGCCAGCAGGTCGCGCGCCAGCCCCTGCCGGCCTCCGGCTGCGACGTGCGGGTGAGCTCGACCGCGACGCACACCACTCTGTCGGTCGCCGGCACCCCGGTCTACGACGCGGGCGGCGACGTCCGGCCGCGCGTGCTGGGCATCTACACCGACATCTCGTCGTCCCGGGACCCGATCGCGGGCCTGTCGGTGGGCATCACCCCCGACACCCGCTACCAGTCGACCCCGACCGGTCTGAAGGTCGCCATCGGGGTGTTCGGCGTTCTGTCGCTGATCGGCTGCCTGATCGCGGTCAACCGGCTCGACGCCGGCACCGCCCGGCGCGCGCCGCGCTGGGCGCCGATGGGCTGGTGGAAGCTGTCCAAGCGGGACGTGACGGTCTTCGGGGTGCTCGGCGCGTGGGTGTTCATCGGGCCGGTGACCTCGGACGATGGCTACATCCTGACCATGGCCAGAGTCGCCGACCAGGTCGGCTACCTGACCAACTACCACCGGTGGTTCGGTGTCGCCGAGGCGCCGTTCGGGTGGAACGACCACATCTACGAGCTGATGGCCACGGTGTCCACCGTGCCGCCGTGGATCCGGTTGCCCTCGTTCGTGCTCGGCGTGTTCAGCTGGCTGTTGATCAGCCGCGAGGTCCTGCCGCGGCTGGGCAAGGAGGTCCGGAACAGCCCGGCAGCCGGATGGGCCGCCGCCGTGGTCTTCCTGGTGTGGTGGCTGCCGTTCAACAACGGCGTCCGCCCCGAACCGTGGGCCGCGCTCGGCTCGCTGATCGCGCTGTGCGCGGTGGAGCGGGCCCTGGTCACCCGGCGCCTGCTGCCGCTGTGCCTCGGCCTGATCGGCGCCGCGTTCGCACTGGCGGCCACGCCGACCGCGCTGATCGCGGTGGCGCCGTTCCTGGTCGCCGCGAAACCGCTGTTCCACCTGTTGCGCAGCCGGGCCCGCGAATCCGGCTGGCTGACCGTGCTCGCGCCGATCGCCGCGGCCGGGTTCATCGTGCTGGTCGTGGTGTTCGCCGACCAGACCTTCGCCACCGTGATGGAGGCGACCCGTCTGCGCGGTCTGGTCGGCCCGAACAAGTCCTGGTACGAGGAGCTGTCGCGCTACGAGCTGCTGTTCGAAAACAGCGCGGACGGCGCGATGACCCGGCGGTTCCCGGTGCTGCTGCTGATTTTGTGCACCGGCACCTGCCTGGTGGTGCTCCTGCGCCGCGGGCGCATCCAGGGCGCAGCGCTCGGGCCGGCCCGGCGGCTGATCGGCACGGTGGCCCTGTTCTTCCTGCTGCTCGCGCTGACCCCGACGAAGTGGACGCACCACTTCGGGGCGTTCGCCGCGGTAGGTTCGGCGATGGCGGCGCTGACCGCGCTCGCGACGAGCTCGACGGTGCTGCGCTCGAGGCGCAACCGCGCGGCGTTCACCGCCGGGTTGCTGGTGGTGGCCGCGCTGGCGGCGACCGGGCCGAACGCGTACTGGTTCGTGTCCAGCCTGGGCGTGCCGTGGTTCGACAAGGCGCCGTCGATCAAGGGCTATCACCTGTCCACCGCGCTGTTGCTGGCCGCCGCGGTGGCCGCGGTGTTCGCGTTCGTGGAGAACGTCCGCATGCAGCGGCCGGGTGCCCCGCCTCCGGTCCAGGAGCGGCGCGGCCGTGCGCTGCGGCTCGGTGCGACGTCGCTGGTCGTCGTGTGCGGCGCGGTCGTCGTGTTCGAGGTTGCGAGCATGGCGAAGGGGATCCAGAAACAGATGTCGACGGGCAGTTACAGCCTCGCCGCGGCGAACGTGGATCACTTGTTCGGCAAGAGCTGCAACCTGTCCGACCACGTGATGGTCGAGCAGGACCCGGTGTCGAGCATGCTCAAACCGGTGTCCGCGGTGACCGTCCCGGCGGTGACGCCGGCACCGGAGAACGCGGCCCTGCCCCGGCCCGAGGATGCGGGCAACGAGAAGGCCTCGACGGGCTTCCACACCGACAGCACCGCTGACGACGATCCGCTGCACAGCCCGCCGCACGGGTTCACCACCGCGACCGTGCCGATGTGGAGCAGCTACCACGAAGGCTCGGCGACCGGGCGGCTGCGCACCGACTGGTACGCACTGCCGGACAAGCACGCGGGCGCCCAGGTGACGATCGCCGCGGCGGCTCCCCCCGGCAAGGCGACGCGCGTCGGGCTGGAGTTCGGCACCGACACCCCGGCCGGGGTCGAGGTGGTCAGGTCGACGACCGTGCTGGCGCCGAACGCCGGTACCGGCGCGAGCGCGGACGACACGAAGTGGGCCGACGAACGGGTCGACATCGGCAATCTCCCCGCGAACGTGAACCGGGTGCGCGTGGTGGCCAACGACGACGACATCACGAGTGACGGCTGGGTCGCGGTGAGCGCCCCGCGGGTGCCGACGTTCACCACGCTGACCCAGCGGGTCGGCAGCGCGCCGGTCTACATGGACTGGCCCGCGGCGTTCGTCTACCCGTGCATGAACCCGGTCGCCTCGCACGACGGCATCTCGCAGATCCCCGCGTACCGGATCACCGCGGGTGACCTGGCGGCCGAGGCCGGGGTGGCGGACAACATCGGCGGCGGGCCGAACGGGTGGATCGAGGAACTGGCCGACGAGCCCGAGGTGCCGAGCTACCTGGAGGGCGACGAGTCCGGCCGCTCCTGGGGACGCCTGCTGCAGATCGAGCCCTACACCGATGGCGTCGCGCCGCAGGTGTCCCACGGCACGCGGACCATGTGGGGCTGGCAGAGCCCCGGCCCCGGCCCGCAGCAGCCGAACGGCTCCACCCCCACCCGCTGACGCGCCCGCACGGGGCGGCACATTCTCGACAATGTGCCGCCGCCGCACCTCAGTACGACCGCGGCGTCCAGACCTGCCCGTGAGTCACCCGCGTCCGTGACGACCCGACGATCACCAGGCACCGCATGTCCACAATCGACGGATCGAGCTCGCCCAGCGTCGTCACGCTCACCGACTCCTCGGCGCCCCCGACGTCTCGCGCCACCACCACCGGCGTCGACGACGGGCGGTGCCGCAACAGCACCTCCCGCGCCTGCGCGAGCTGCGAGGTGCGCGTCTTCGACGCCGGGTTGTACAGAGCGATCACCAGGTCCGCGACGCCGGCCGCGTCCAGCCGCCGCTCGATGACCTCCCACGGCTTCAACCGATCGGACAGCGACAGCACACAGTAGTCGTGCCCCAGCGGCGCCCCGGCCCGCGCCGCCGCCGCCGAAGCGGCCGTCACCCCGGGGATCACCCGCACCGGCACCGGCTCCGCCAGCTGCGCCGCCTGCTCGAGCACCGCCGAGGCCATCGCGAACACCCCGGGGTCGCCGGACGACACCACGGCCACCCGCGCCCCGGATGCCGCCAGCTCCAACGCATGCCGGGCCCGGTCCGCCTCGACCCGGTTGCCCGACGCGTGCCGCACCTGACCGGCCCGCTGCGGCACTTTCGCCACATACGGGCCATAGCCGACGACGTGCTCGGCCGCGGCCAGTGCCTCCGACGCCTCTGGCGTCAGCCATTCCGGCCCCGCCGGCCCCAGCCCGACCACCACCACCTCGCCACCGTCCACATCAGACGCGGCCGGTACGGCGTCCGGAGTCTTCCGCGACGCATAGGCCGGGCTCGGCACCAGCGCCAGCGAGAAGTACGGCACCGACTCGGGATCCACGTCCGCGAACGGCTCGATCCGCTGGTTGGACCAGGTCGCCCGCTCGACGTAGTAGGCCTCGTCCAACCGCCCCGACTCCGCCAGCGCGTCGCGGACGGACGAGAAGGTGCGGCCCAGTTTCATCACCGCCGCGGCCTGCGTGTCCGCCAGCCGCCGGGCCAGTTCCGGCGCGGGCAAGGTGCCGGGCAACACCGTCAGCACCTCGTCGCGCTGCACCAGCGGCCTGCCCAGCACGGCCGAGGCCGCCGAAACGGACGTCACCCCGGGTACGGCCTCGGCCTCGTACCGGCCGGTCAGCCGCTCGTGCATGTACATGTACGAGCCGAAGAAGAACGGGTCGCCCTCGCACAGCAGCACCACGTCGCGCCCCGCGTCCAGGTGCTCGGCGAGCCGCTTCGCACTCAGCTCGTAGAACTCCGCGATGGCCCCCTCGTACCCGCCCGGATGGTCGGTGCCTTCGGTCGTGACCGGGTACATCAGCCGTTCCTCGATCTGCCCCGCACGCAGGTACGGCTCCGCGACCGACCGCGCGATGCTGCGGCCGTGCCGCGCGCAGTGGTAGGCGATCACGTCGGCCTCGCTGATGAGGCGCGCCGCCTTGACCGTCATCAGCTCCGGGTCCCCCGGGCCGAGCCCGACGCCCCACAGCTTGCCCGTCTTCATTCGACCTCGCTCGCGAGCGCGTTGACCGCCGACACCGCCATCGCGCTGCCGCCACGGCGCCCGTGCACCACCAGGTACGGTGCGGGCGCGCGCTTGACCAGCTCCACTTTGGACTCGGCGGCGCCGACGAACCCGACCGGCACGCCGATGATCGCGGCCGGCACCCCGGCGCCCTCCGCCAGCATCTCGAGCAGCCGGAACAGCGCGGTCGGGGCGTTGCCGATCGCGACCACCGAACCCGCCAGCTTGTCCCGCCACAACTCCAGAGCCGCCGCGGACCGGGTCGTGCCCATCCGTTCCGCCAGCGCCGGAACGCGCTCGTCGGACAGGGTGCACAGGATCTCGTTCGACGCGGGCAAGCGCTTGCGGGTCACACCACTGGCGATCATCTGCGCGTCGCACAGCACCGGTGCGCCGTCGCGCAACGCGGCACGGGCGGACTCGACGACGTCGAGCGAGTAGGCGAGGTCGTCGACCAGGTCGACCATCCCGCACGAGTGGATCATGCGGACCGCGACCGGCTCCAGGTCCTCCGGCAGGATCGCGAGGTCGGCCTCCTCGCGGATCGTGGCGAACGAGTGGCGGTAGATCTCCGCCCCGTCCCGGATGTAGTCGATCACGGCGTTCCCTCCTGGTATCGCTCGCTGCCCGCGAGCATGTCCACGTGCGGCTCGTGCGGTCGCCCGCAGCGCCGTTCGCATCCGGAGAAGTGCATCCGCACCCCAGCCGGGACCCGGCGCATCATCGCCCGCGCGTCCGACCGCACGTCGGCGCGTGATTTCGCGCAGCCCGGCCGCCCGATGCACGCGCTGATCCCCAGTCCCGGCGCCTGCGGGTCGGTCACCAGACCCGGCGCGGTCCGCCCCCGGGGCACCACGACCGACCGCCACGGCGTCACGACGATCTCCCCCAGCGCGCGCAGGTCGGCGGCCGCGAGCTGTCCCAGCACGGGAGCGCCGCACGTCCCGGCGAGCCCGTCGTCGCGGGTGAACGGCCCGATCGGCACCCCCGGCGACGACGGCAGCCGCTCCCCCGCAGGCAGGTCCGGCAGCTCACGCACCCGCCAGGCGCTGCCCCGCACCTCGAGGAACCACAAGGATTTCCGCACGAGTGCGCCCACGGCATCGGCGAAGGGAACCCGCTCACCGGTGTCCCGCCCCGCGAGCAGCACCGCACCGGACGAGGAGTCCACGGCACGCCAGCACACGTCCGCGTCCTCACCGGAGACGTCACCGCGGCCGTCGTCGAGCGCGAACAGGAACCGTCCCGGCAGGGCCGCCAGCTCGGGCCGCGCGCACACCGCGCGGTCCAGCTCAGCCACCGCCTCCCGCACGTCGACCAGGCCGCCGGTGAGCCCGCTCAACGGCGAGGCGAGGTAGTTGCGCACCCGCTCGTGCGAAGGCGCGGGCAGCAGCCCGGCCGACGACAGGCGCGCCACCAGTTCACCGGTGTCCCTGGACAGGCCCCGCAGCTGGATGTTGCCACGGGAGGTCAGGTGCACCGTGCCGTCGCCGAGGTCTTCGGCGCAGGCCGCCAGCACCTCGGACTGCCGCGCGCTCACCCGCCCACCGGGCAGGCGGACCCGCGCGAGAACGCCGTCGGCGGCGTCGTGGGTGGCGAAAACGCCCGGGCACGCATCGGGGCGGACACGTGCGGGCTGGGCCATGCGCTCACTGTAAACGGCACCGAGAACGCGAAGTAGGACTTGGGTCATATGTAGTAGGTCTGCTACATTCGATCGCAGGGTCTCTACACTGGGGAGAAGATCTATGACAGCTTTGAGCCAGGTCAGCACGAGACCGCCGGAGCCGCCGGTCGGTGAGCCGGTGCTCGACGTGCGTGATCTCCGGATGCGCTACGGCACCAACGACGTGCTCAACGGCGTGACGTTCACGGCAGCGCCTGGCGAGGTGCTGGCGCTGCTCGGCCCGAACGGCGCGGGCAAGACGACGACCATCGAGATCCTCGAAGGCTTCCGGATGCGCTCGGCGGGCGAGGTGCGGGTGCTCGGCGTCGATCCGGCCCGGGGGACCGAGGCCTGGCGCGCACGGCTGGGCATCGTGTTGCAGTCGTGGCGGGACCACGGCAAATGGCACGTGCGCGAACTCCTGGCCCACCTCGGCTCCTACTACACCGAGCACCGGCGGCCGTGGGACGTCGACGAGCTGATCGCGGCCGTCGGCCTGACCTCGCACGCGCACAAGCGAGTCGGCCGGCTCTCCGGCGGGCAGCGGCGGCGTCTGGACGTGGCGATCGGCATCGTCGGCCGTCCCGAACTGCTGTTCCTCGACGAGCCGACCGCCGGGTTCGACCCGGAGGCGCGCCGCGAGTTCCACGACCTGGTGCACCGCCTGGCCGACGAGTCCGACACCACGATCCTGCTCACCACCCATGACCTGGACGAGGCGGAGAAGCTCGCCGACCGGATCCTCATCCTGGCCGGCGGCACGATCATCGCCAACGGTTCGGCCGAGGCCCTCAGCCGTGAGATGTCCACCGACGCCGAGGTCCGCTGGACCCGGGACGGGCAGCGCTACGTGCACTCGACCACCGAGGCGACGAAGTACGTGCGCGAGCTGTTCGCCCAGTACGACGACGAGATCGAGGACCTGGAGGTGCGCCGGGCGAGCCTGGAGGACACCTACATGGCGCTGCTCAGGAAGTTCGAGGGGAGCGCCCGATGACGACCACCGCCTTGCGCGCCGGGTTCCAGCGAGGCCTGATCGAGCTGCGCCTGAGTTTCACCAACGCCCAGGACCTGTGGGGCTACTTCTTCCCGAGCGTGGTCTTCCTGGTCGTGATGACGCTGATGAAGGGCTCGGTCATCCCGGGCACCACGTTCTCCCGCGGCTCGATGACGTTGCCCAGCCTGATCGGCGCGAGCGTCGGGTTCAGCGGGATGATCAACACCATGCAGCAGCTCACGGTCGAGCGCGAGGACGGCACGCTGCTGCGCGCCAAGGCCCTGCCGCACGGCATGACCGGCTACCTGGTCGGCAAGATCGTGCTGATCTCCGGCATGACGCTGGTCGGCATCGTGCTGCTGATCGTGCCGGGCCTGTTCCTGTTCGACGGTCTCCAGCTGACCGCGATGACGTGGGTGACGCTGCTGTGGGTGCTCGTGCTCGGCCTGGTCGCGACGCTGCCGATCGGTGCGGTCTTCGGGTCGCTGTTCGAGAACCCCCGGACGATGGGCGTGGTCATGCTGCCGGTGATGGCGCTGGTCGGCACGTCGGGCATCTTCTACCCGATCAACGCGCTGCCGGACTGGGTGCAGGGCATTGCCCAGGTGTTCCCGCTGTACTGGCTCGGGCTCGGGATGCGGTCGGCGTTCCTGCCCGACGCGATGGCCGCGGTCGAGATCGGGCAGTCCTGGCGGACCTGGGAGACGCTGGGGGTTCTCGGTACGTGGGCGGTCGCGGGCCTGGTCCTGGCGCCGATCGTGCTGCGGAGAATGGCCCGGCGCGAGTCCGGCTCGACCGTGGCCGCACGGCGGGAGAAGGCACTACAGCGGATTCCGGGATGAGCGAGTCGATCTACAACCGCATCGCGATGCTGCGCGCCGAGCGCGGCATCTCGCGGCGGCAGCTGGCCGAGGCGGTCGGGGTGCACTACCAGACGATCGGCTACCTCGAACGCGGCGAGTACAGCCCGAGCCTGTACCTCGCGCTGCGCATCGCCGCGTACTTCGAGGTGCCCGTCGAGGTGATCTTCTCCACGCAACCCTTCCCCCGCCTCGGCCGCGACGAACGGACCGCTTGACTAGGGCCGTCTCACCGGACACTGTTGGGTGACCTAGGAGGGAACCCGCGTGATCCTGCTGCTGTCCACTTCGGACACCGACCTGCTCAGCGCCCGCACCAGCGAGGCCGGGTTCGCGCTGGCCAACCCGGCCCGGCTCGACCTCGCCGGGCTGCCCGCCCTGCTGGAGGCCGCCGACATCGTCGTGGTCCGCATCCTGGGATCGGCGCGGACCTGGCAGGAGGGCCTGGACACCGTGCGGGCCGGCGGGAAGCACGTCGTGGTCCTGGGCGGCGAGCAGACGCCGGACGCGGAGCTGATGGCGTTGTCCACCGTTCCGGCCGGCATCGCCACCGAGGCCCACGCCTACCTCGCGCAGGGGGGCCCGGCCAACCTCACCCAGCTGCACCGGTTCCTCTCCGACACGCTGCTGCTAACCGGCGACGCCTTCGAGCCGCCGGCCGAGCAGCCCACGTGGGGTGTGCTGGACCGCGTTCCGGCCCGCACGGACGGGCCCGTCGTGGCGATCCTCTACTACCGCGCGCACCACCTGTCCGGCAACACCCGGTTCGTCGAGGCGCTGGCCGAAGCGGTCGAGGACGCGGGCGGACAGGCCCTGCCGATCTACTGCGCGTCACTGCGCTCACGCGAGCCGGCGATGATGGCCGAGCTGCGCAAGGCCGACGCGCTGCTGGTCACCGTGCTCGCCGCGGGCGGCACCCGGCCGTCGGAGGCCGGTGCGGGCGGCGACGACGAGGCGTGGGACGTCGCCGAACTGGCCGCGCTGGACGTCCCGACGCTGCAGGCCCTGTGCTTGACCAGCGACCGCGAGACCTGGGCGGACAATGACGACGGCCTGTCGCCGCTGGACGCGGGCAACCAGATGGCGGTGCCGGAGTTCGACGGCCGTCTGATCACCGTGCCGTTCTCCTTCAAGGAGATCGACGACGACGGCCTGCCGCATTACGTCCCGGACCCCGAACGCGCCGCGCGGGTCGCCGGGATCGCCCTCGCGCACGCCCGGTTACGGCACACCCCGCCACCCGAGCGCCGGATCGTGCTCATGCTGTCGGCGTACCCGACGAAGCACTCGCGGGTGGGCAACGCGGTCGGCCTGGACACCCCGGCCTCGGCGATCGAGCTGCTGCGCCGCCTGCGCGCGGCCGGTTACGACCTGGGCGACGAGCCGTTTCCCGGGGTCGAGCCGACGGGCACCGACCAGCCGGACGGTGACGCGCTGATCCACGCCCTGATCGCCGCGGGCGGGCAGGACCCCGAGTGGCTGACCGAGGAACAGCTGTCCGGCAACCCGATTCGCGTTCCCGCCGCGCGGTACCGCGAGTGGTTCGCCGCGCTGCCCGGACAGCTGCGCGCGGACATCGAGGAGCACTGGGGGCCGCCGCCGGGCGAGCTCTACGTCGACCGTTCGTCCAATCCGGACGGTGACATCGTGCTGGCCTCCCTGCAGGCGGGCAACATCGTCCTGATGATCCAGCCGCCGCGCGGGTTCGGTGAGAACCCGGTGGCCATCTACCACAACCCGGACCTGCCGCCGAGCCACCATTACTTCGCCTGCTACCGCTGGATCGAGGAGGAGTTCGGCGCCCACGCCGTCGTCCACCTGGGCAAGCACGGGTCGCTGGAGTGGCTGCCGGGCAAGAACGCCGGGCTGTCCGCGGCCTGCGGGCCGGACGCGGTGCTCGGCAACCTGCCGCTGATCTACCCGTTCCTGGTCAACGATCCGGGCGAGGGTGCGCAGGCCAAGCGGCGCGCGCACGCCACGATCGTCGACCACCTGATCCCGCCGATGGCCCGCGCGGAGAGCTACGGCGACCTGGCGCGGCTGGAGCAACTGCTCGACGAGCACGCGAACATCGCGGCGATGGACCCGGCGAAACTGCCCGCGGTGCGGCAGCAGATCTGGACCCTGATCCAGGCCGCGAAACTGGACCACGACCTGGGCGTGGCGGAGCGTCCGCACGATGCCGAGTTCGACGACTTCCTCCTGCACATCGACGGCTGGCTGTGCGAGGTGAAGGACGCACAGATCCGGGACGGCCTGCACGTCCTCGGTGCCGCGCCGTCCGGTGAGGCGCGGGTGAACCTGGTGCTGGCCATGCTGCGGGCACAGCAGATGTGGGGCGGCACGGCGGGCGCGGTGCCCGGCCTGCGCTCCGCCCTGGGTCTAGTCGAGGGTGCACCGACGTCCGAAGTGGACGCTGTCGAAGCCTCGGCCCGGGCGCTCGTCGAAGCGATGGAGAAGCACGACTGGGCACCGGCCGCGGTCGCCGAGGTGGCTCCCGATCCGGAGGTCGCCCGGGTGCTGACGTTCGCGGCCACCGAGATCGTCCCGCGGCTGGCCGGAACCTCGGCCGAGATCGACGCGGTGCTGCACGCGCTGGACGGCGGTTACGTCGCCGCCGGGCCGAGCGGGTCGCCGCTGCGCGGACTGGTCAACGTGCTGCCGACCGGGCGCAACTTCTACACGGTCGACCCGAAGGCGATCCCGAGCCGTCTGGCGTGGGAGACCGGGCAGGCGCTCGCGGAGTCGCTGCTGCGCCGCTACCGCGAGGACACCGGTGACTGGCCGAAGTCCGTGGGACTGTCGGTGTGGGGCACCTCGGCCATGCGCACGTCCGGCGACGACGCCGCGGAAGTGCTGGCGCTGCTGGGTGTCCAGCCGGTGTGGGACGACGCGTCAAGGCGCGTGACCGGGCTGGAGCCGATCCCGCTCGCCGAGCTGGGCCGCCCGCGTGTCGACGTCACGGTGCGGATCAGCGGGTTCTTCCGCGACGCGTTCCCGCACGTGGTGGACCTCCTGGACGACGCGGTGCGGCTGGCCGCCGCACTGGACGAACCCGCCTCGGACAACTTCGTGCGCGCCCACGTGCAGTCCGACCTGGCCGCGCACGGCGATGAACGTCGTGCCACCACCCGGATCTTCGGATCGAAGCCGGGCGCCTACGGGGCGGGCATCCTGCCGCTGCTCGACTCCGGCAACTGGCGCGACGACGCCGACCTGGCCGAGGTCTACGCGACGTGGGGCGGCTATGCCTACGGGCGCGATCTGGACGGCGCGCCGGCGCGGCCGGACATGGAAAGCGCATACCGGCGTATCGAAGTGGCGGCGAAGAACACCGACACCCGCGAGCACGACATCGCCGATTCGGACGACTATTTCCAGTACCACGGCGGGATGATCGCGTTCACCCGCGCACTGACCGGCACGGCACCGGCGTCCTATGTGGGCGATTCGACGAGCCCGGACGCGGTGCGGACGCGGTCGCTGTCGGAGGAGACGGCTCGCGTGTTCCGCGCCCGGGTCGTCAACCCGCGCTGGATCTCGGCGATGCGCAGGCACGGCTACAAGGGCGCGTTCGAGCTGGCGGCCACTGTGGACTACCTGTTCGGCTTCGACGCCACCGCCGGGGTCGTGCAGGACTGGATGTACGAGAAACTGTCCCAGTCCTACGTCCTCAACCGGCAGAACCAGGAGTTCCTCGCGAAAGCCAACCCGTGGGCGTTGCGCGGCATCATCGAGCGGCTGACCGAGGCCGCCGACCGCGGCCTGTGGGCGGAGCCGGACCCGGAACTGCTGGGGCAGCTGCGCGAGGTGTACCTGCGAACCGAGGGTGAACTGGAGGACGAGTGACCGGGGTCGACCTGAACGCGGATCTCGGTGAGGGATTCGGGGTCTGGCACCTCACCGAGGACGACGCGCTGCTGGAGATCGTATCCAGCGCGAACGTAGCCTGCGGGTTCCACGCCGGCGACCCGAGCGTGCTGCGCCGCGTCACGGCGTCGGCCGCCGCACGGGGGGTGGCCATCGGGGCGCAGGTGTCCTACCGCGATCTCGCGGGGTTCGGGCGGCGGTTCCTGGACGTGCCGCCCGTGGAACTCGTGGACGACGTGCTGTACCAGATCGGGGCGCTGGACGCCTTCGCCCGCGTGGCCGGCACACGGGTGGCGTACGTGAAGCCGCACGGGGCCCTGTACAACGCGATCGTGCACCACGCGGAACAGGCCGCGGCGGTGGTCGAGGCGGTGCGGCTGTTCGATGCCTCGTTGCCGGTGCTGGGCCTGCCCGGCTCGGAATGGCTGCGGCAGGCTGAGGCCGCCGGCCTGCGGCCGGTACGCGAGGCGTTCGGCGACCGGGCCTACACGCCGGAAGGCAGGCTGGTCTCGCGGCGCGAGCCGGGGGCGCTGATCCACGACGCCGACGAGGTGGTCCGGCGCTCCGTCCGCATGGCGACGGAGGGCCTGGTGACGGCTGTGGACGGGTCCGAGGTCAAGGTGGAGCCGCAGTCGTTGTGCCTGCACGGCGACACGCCGGGCGCGGTCGATATCGCCCGCCGCGTGCAGACGGCCCTGGTCGGAGCCGGGGTGAAGATCCGCCCATTCACCGGCTGACCCCGACCCCCGCGCGGTCGCACATTCTCGACAATGTGCCGCGGCACATTGTCGAAAATGTGTCACCATCGCAACGGCAGGTGCGTGATCCCGTTGATGAAGTTCGACGTCAGCCGCCGCACCTCGCCGTCCAACCGCACTTCGGGCAGCATCGTCACGAACTCGTGGAAGAACACCCGCATCTGCAGCCGCCCGAAGTGCGCGCCGAGGCACAGGTGTGGCCCCTGGCCGAACGCCAGGTGATCATTGGGCGCGCGCGTCACGTCGAACTTGTACGGATCAGGAAACGCGCGCTCGTCATAGTGCGCCGAAGCGAAGTAGACCACGACCTTGTCTCCCGCGGAGATCCGCTGCCCGCCCAGTTCGGTGTCCCGGGCGGCCGTGCGGCGAAACGTCAGCACGGGCGGATGCCACCGCAGCATCTCCTCGACCGCGCCGGGCACCAGGCTGGGATCGGCCCGCAGCCGCCGGTACTCCGCGGGATGCCGCACCAGCGCCAGCACCCCTCCCGGCAACGCGCTCCGCACCGTGTCGTTTCCGGCGACAACCATCAGGAAGAAGAACATCCGCAGCTCGGCGTCATCCAGTGACCGGCCGTCCACAATGGCCTGGACGAGCGCGGTCATCAGGTCGTCCGCCGGCTCCCGCCGCTTGGCCTCCGCCAGTGCCTGGGCGTAGTCGAACATGTCGGCAAGGAGCGCCGGCGAGCGCGGGTTGAGCGGTTTGCCGTCCGGCCCGCGCACGACCTCGGCGTGCTCGGGGTCCTGGTAGCCGATGACGCGGTTGGTCCACTTCAGCAGCAGCCCCCGGTCCGCCGCCGGGACGCCGATGAGGTCGGCGAGGTTCTGCAACGGGAAGTCGTCGGTCACCTCGACCGGCAGATCGCAGTGCCCGCGCGGGACGACAGCCCCGATCAGGGCGCGGGCGCGTTCGGTGATCTGGTCCGCCGACCGCTCCAGGCGGCGCCGGGTGAAGACCGCGGACACGATGCGGCGCAGGCGGTTGTGCTCGGGCGGGTCCATGTTCAGGATCATGCGCCGGATGAACGCGAGGTCGTCCGGCTCGGGTCGCGGATCTGGGTCGCCCCGAGCCAGGACGAGAACACCTCCGGCGTGCGCAGCACGTGCCTGACGTCGGCGTAGCGGGTCACCGCCCAGTAACCGGGGCCGGACGGCCAGTCGAACACCTCGTGTTCGTCCTGCCAGGCAACGGGTTCGGCCGCACGCAGGTGGCGGAGCTCGTCGTGGGGCACGCCGCGGGCGAACACCCTCGGGTCGAAAACGTCCACTTCGGACATCAGTGCTCGTCCAGGAAGACTTCGATCATGTTGGCGAGCGTCACCGGGACCTCGTCGGCGGCGTAGTGCCCGGCGTCGGGCAGCACTTCCAGCTCGAGCTTCGGGTACCACCGCCCGAATGTCGTGAGCATCAGGTCCTCGTTGATCGCCGGGTCGCGGTCACCGACGACGACCTTGACCGGCACCTCGTTGCCGTCGATCCGTTCGGAGAAGTCGGTGTTCGCCCACGCCTCGAGGTAGGCGCCGACCGCCGTCGGGTCGGAGTTCTCCAGTGAGTGGATGACCATGCCCTCCAGCCACGGGTCGGGATGGCGGCCGCCGGTGGTGAAGTCGATGATCGCGCGACGGCCGGCCGGATCCTCGGCGGCGCTGCGGAACAACTGCCAGCTGTCGGCGTCCAGCGGCAGCCCGTTGGCCGGCACCGGGGAGATCCCGAACAACGCGCGGACGCGGCCGGGCGCCTCGGCGAGCACGTACTGCATGACGCTGCCGCCCATCGAGTGACCGACGACGGAGAATCGGTCGCTCCCCATCTCGTCCGCGAGGGCCAGCACGTCACCGGCCATCTCGGCGATGGTGTACGTGCCGGTCTCGCCCTTGCGCGCGCCGTAGCCCCGGAAGTCGGGGAAGAGGTAGCTGAACCGCTCGTCGTCGAGATGCGGCGTCAGATCCTCCCACGCCGTCGACGACCCGAACCAGCCGTGCAGCACGAACACGACGTGCCCGCCGGTACCGACCCGCTCCATGTTCACCTCCAAGTCCTCGCTGACCCGTTCAGTTGCGAGCTTGGCACAGTCACGACCGGTTGGCACGCCCTCGTCGAGAAGCCGGATTCCTCGCGGCTACAACGACCGGTGGAAGGTGAACGGCCACTGCGCGACCGGCCGTGCCAGCAACTCGGCCGGCGGCTCGGGCAACCGCTCGGTCCCGTGGGCGATCACCACCACGCGGTCCTGCCCGCCGAGGTAGACCTCGGCGGGGCCGGGCACGTGCGCGACCACCCACCGAGCCAGTTCGTCCCGGCGCCCGGGCGCCGCGCGCACCTCCCACATCAGCGTGTCGGCCATCAGCGCACCCGCAGTGGCGGCACGGCAGGCACCTCTGGTGCGTTGTCGATGTCGGCCTGGGTCATCCGGAACTCCTCCGGGTAGTGCTCGCGGCTGATCCGCCGCAGCGGCTCCGTCGTGCGCCAGGTGTAGAGGCACCGCTGGCATTGCAGCACCTCCCACACCCCCGCGACCGGTGAATCGGCGAGCTTCTCGACAGTCTCGAACTCACAACGTGGGCACATCGAATTCTCCTTACCGGGACAGCATTCCCTGCAACTTCGCCAGCCAGTCGGCGGCCTCGGGCAGGTCGCGCACCGGCTGGCTGTAGTGACCGCGATCGTCGGGTGCGACGGGGGTGGTCGCGTCGATGATCATCTTGTTGGTGATCCCCGCGGGCTGCGAGCCGGGATCCAGCTCGAGCACGGGCAGGTTCGGGATGTTCACCAGATCGCCCGCAGCGTTGACCTTTGTGGACAGTGCCCACATGACCTGCGGCAGGTTGAACGGGTCGACGTCCTCGTCCACCATGATCACGGTCTTGACGTAGCCGAGCCCGTGCGGCGTCGTCATCGCCCGCATGCCGACGGCCTTCGCGAATCCGCCGTACCGCTTCTTCGTCGAGATGATGGCCAGCAGCCCGTGCGTGAACATCGCGTTGACGGCCTGCACCTCCGGGAAGTCGGCCTTGAGCTGCTGGTAGATCGGCACGCAGGTGTTCGCCGCCATCAGGAAGTCGATCTCGGTCCACGGCATGCCGAGGTAGAGCGATTCGAAGATCGGGTTCGTGCGGTAGGAGATCCGGTCGATGCGCACCACCGTCATGTTTCGTCCGCCCGAATAGTGGCCGGTGAACTCACCGAACGGCCCTTCGATCTCGCGCTTGCGGCCCTCGATGACGCCTTCCAGGATCACTTCCGAGCCCCACGGCACGTCGAGCCCGGTCAGCGGAGCGGTCGCGACGGGCGCCGGAGCGCCGCGCAACGCGCCGGCCATCTCGTACTCGCTCTGGTCGTACGCCATCGGTGTGGCCGCGACGATCGAGATCACCGGGTCGTTGCCCAGCGCGATCGCGATCGGCAGGTCCTCGCCGTTCTCCTCGGCCCTGGCCAGGTGCAGCGCGATGTCGTGCATCGGCACCGGCTGCAGCCCGAGCTTGGCCCGGCCCTTGACCTCCATCCGGTATACGCCGACGTTCTGCTTGCCGAAGTTCTCCGGGTCCTCCGGGTCACGCGACACGACCGCGGCCTTGTCCAGGTAGAACCCACCGTCACCGTCGTTGAGCCGGAACAGCGGCAGCACCTGGAACAGGTCGACGTCGTCGCCTTCGAGTACGTTCTCCGCCCACGGCGGGTTCTCCCGCCGCTCGACGGGCACCGGGAAGGTCTGCCAGCGGCGGATGAACTCGCCGACCTGGTCCTTGATCCCGGTCTGCGCCGGCAGTCCCATCGCGAGCGCGTGGTTGGCCCAGGAGCCGTGCACGTTCAGCGCGACGCGCGCGTCGGTGAAACCGGTGACGTTGTCGAAGTACAGCGCGGGCGCGTTGTCGCCCAGGCGGGGCGCGGCGTTCGCGGCGGCGCCGAGGTCGGGCTCGGGCGCGACCTCCTCGGTGATCCGCAGCAGCTGTCCTTCTTTGTCCAAAGTGTCCAGAAACGACCGGAAGTCGTCATAGGGCATGGGTTTTCCTCCTGTCAGTGCAGACCCGACCAGCGAGTGGCGTTCGGCGCCGGCAGGTCGAACTGGTCCAGCACGCGGGTCACGATGTGATCGACGATGTCGTCCACGGATTGCGGGTTGTTGTAGAAGGCCGGCATCGGCGGCACGATGTGCACGCCCATCCGGGACAGCGCGAGCATGTTCTCCAGGTGGATTTCGCTCAGCGGTGTCTCGCGCGGCACCAGGACGAGCTTCCGGCGTTCCTTGAGCACGACGTCGGCCGCGCGGCCGACCAGCCCGTCGGCGTACCCGGCTCGAATGCCGGCGACGGTCTTCATGCTGCACGGGATGACGACCATCCCGTCGGTGCGGAACGAGCCGGACGAGATCGTCGCGGCCTGGTCCCCGGCGCCGTGCACGACCTCGGCGAGCTTGGCGACCTCTCGCGCGCTGTAGGGCGTCTCCAGCTCGATCGTGGTGCGTGCCCAGCGGGAGAGCACCAGGTGGGTCTCGACATCGGGCAGGTCGTGCAGCGCTTCGAGCAGACGGACACCGAGCGGCGCGCCCGTCGCCCCAGTCATCCCGACGATCAGCCGCATCTCGCCTCCCTAATAGTTCGTATACGAACCTTTCGTGTTCACACTAACATGTGGTCATGACCGCTGTCGACGAAGCCGTGTTCCACGTCATGCGGCGCGCACTGCAGGAGCACGGCGCCATCTGGCAGGGCGCCGTGCCCACGCTGACCAAACCGCAGTACGCGGTCCTGCTGGTGATCGCCGAGGGGGGCGACGTCGACCAGGCGACGGCGGGTCAGCGAGCGGCGATCGACAAAGCGACGCTGGCGAACCTGATGCTGCGGCTGGAGAGCCGCGGCCTCATCACCCGGACCGTCGGCAGCGACCGGCGCCGCCGGATCCTCCGCCTGACCGACGAAGGCCGCGACCTGCTACGCCAGGTCAAGGAGGTCGCGGCGCAGGTCAACGAACGCGTGCTGTCCCGGCTCACCCCCGAGGAGCGGGCCACCCTGCACCAGCTGCTGCTCAAACTCAGCCCGCCACCACAGTGACCACGGAGGCCGGCTGCTGCTCAAGCCGCAGTAGCCGTCACGGGCAGTCCTCCGCCGCATAGTTCTGCCACTCCATCGCCGCGTGCAGGACATCGATCAGCCGCTCGTCGTCAGCCACGCTCGGTTCGGCGCCCAGCGGGATCCAGTGCTCACAGACCTTGCGGCCGTCCTCGTACCCGGTCAGCAGCATCCCGGGATAGGACAGCGAAACGGGTTCGCCGTCCGGACCGTCGACATCGACCCGCCGGAGCTGCATGGTCACCCGCACCTGCCGCACCCCACGTGAACCACCCATCCACACCTGCCCACCTCGACCCCGGTTATCCCGAGGTCGCGGCTGGGCCCGCGTTGGTTACCGAGCCGTTCCTCCCGATTCGGCAACGGCGGGCCCCCCTTCGGTGTCCCGGCCGGGCGGCGAAGGGCAGAATTGGCCCCCGCAACCGCCAGGCAGGGAGTGATCAGCATCGTGACAGTGGCCGTGCAGTCGATCGAGCAGAAGATCGCCGAGGAGCTCGGCGTCCGCGAAGGGCAGGTCAAGGCCGCCGTGGACCTGCTCGACGGCGGGGCGACCGTGCCGTTCATCGCGCGGTACCGGAAGGAGGTGACCGGCACCCTCGACGACGCCCAGCTGCGCACGCTCGAGGACAGGCTGCGTTACCTGCGGGAGCTCGACGAGCGCCGGGCCGCGATCCTCGAGTCGATCAACAGCCAGGGCAAGCTCACCGAGGAGCTGGCCGAGGCGATCCGCGCCGCGGACACCAAGGCCCGTCTGGAGGACATCTACCTCCCTTACAAGCCGAAGCGGCGCACGAAGGCGCAGATCGCCCGCGAGGCCGGCCTCGAACCGCTGGCCGACGGCCTGCTGAACGACCCGGTCACCGACCCGCACGCCGCCGCGGCGGTGTTCGTCGATGCCGAGAAGGGTGTCGCCGACGCCCAGGCGGCCCTCGACGGCGCCCGCGCGATCCTGGTGGAGCGCTTCGGCGAGGACGCCGACCTGATCGGTGAGCTGCGCGAGAAGATGTGGGCGCAAGGCTACTTCTCGTCGAAGGTCCGGCAGGGCAAGGAAACCGAGGGCGCGAAGTTCTCCGACTACTTCGACTTCGCCGAGCCGTTCACGAAGATGCCCTCGCACCGGGTGCTCGCGATGCTGCGCGGCGAGAAGGAGGAGGTCCTCGACCTCACCGTCGAACCCGACGAACCCAGCGACGAGCCGAAGATCGGCCCGTCGGACTACGAGCGCCGCATCGCGCAGCGCTTCGGCATCGTCGATGAGGGCCGGCCGGCCGACAAGTGGCTGCAGGACACCGTGCGCTGGGCCTGGCGCACCAAGATCCTCCTGCACCTGGGCATCGACCTGCGGATGCGACTGCGGCAGAAGGCCGAGGAGGACGCGGTGAACGTGTTCGCCGCGAACCTGCGCGACCTGCTGCTGGCCGCCCCGGCCGGCACCCGCTCCACGATGGGCCTGGACCCGGGCTTCCGCACCGGGGTGAAGGTCGCCGTCGTGGACGCGACCGGCAAGGTCGTCAACACCCACACGATCTACCCGCACCAGCCGCAGAACCGCTGGGACCAGTCGATCGACGACCTCGCCAAGCTGTGCGCCGCCCATTCGGTGGATCTGATCGCGATCGGCAACGGCACCGCGTCGCGGGAGACGGACAAGCTGGCGATCGAGCTGATCAAGCGGCACCCCGAGCTGAAGGTCACCAAGGCCGTCGTCTCCGAGGCGGGCGCGTCGGTCTACTCCGCGTCCGCGTTCGCGTCGCAGGAGCTGCCCGAGCTGGACGTGTCGCTGCGCGGCGCGGTCTCGATCGCGCGGCGCCTGCAGGATCCGCTGGCCGAGCTGGTGAAGATCGACCCGAAATCGATCGGCGTCGGGCAGTACCAGCACGACGTGTCCGAGGTCGCGCTGTCCCGCTCGCTGGGCGCGGTGGTGGAGGACTGCGTGAACGCCGTCGGCGTGGACGTCAACACCGCCTCCGCACCGCTGCTGACCAGGGTCTCCGGCATCACCACCGGCCTGGCCGACAACATCGTCAGCCACCGCGACACCCACGGCCCGTTCCGGTCCCGGTCGGCGCTGAAGGAGGTCGCGCGGCTGGGGCCGAAGGCGTTCGAGCAGTGCGCCGGCTTCCTGCGGATCCGCGGCGGCGACGACCCGCTGGACTCCTCGAGCGTGCACCCCGAGGCCTACCCGGTCGTGCGCCGGATCCTGTCCCGGACCGGCAACGAGTTGCGTGAGCTGATCGGCAACGAGCGGGTCCTGCGCAAGCTGCGCCCGGAGGACTTCGTCGACGAGACGTTCGGCCTGCCGACGGTCACCGACATCCTCGCCGAGCTGGAGAAACCCGGCCGCGACCCGCGTCCGGCGTTCAAGACCGCGACCTTCGCCGAAGGGGTCGAGAAGATCGGCGACCTCAAGCCGGGCATGCGGCTGGAGGGCGTGGTCACGAACGTGGCCGCGTTCGGCGCGTTCGTCGACGTCGGCGTGCACCAGGACGGCCTGGTCCACGTCTCGGCCATGTCGAAGAACTTCGTCAAGGACCCGCGTGAGGTCGTCAAGCCGGGTGACATCGTCAAGGTGAAGGTGCTCGAGGTCGACATCCCGCGCAAGCGGATTTCGCTGACGCTGCGACTGGACGACGAGGTCGGCGGCGGCGCCAAACCTGCAGGTAACGGCGGTGGCGAGCGTCGGAGTGGGCAGCCGCGCAAAGGTGGTCAGCCGAAGCGCCGGGAGCCCGCGGGCGGCAGCGGCTCGATGGCCGATGCCCTCCGAAAGGCTGGCTACGGTCGCTAAAACGCCGTTCAGGGTTCATCATCGAAGGGTGCAGTGGGCCGATTTCCTGGCAGATCGATCCGCGCGGCGGTGGCTGCGCGGCGTCGCCGGGCGGCTCGACTCCGGCTGGCACGCGCTGGCCGGAGACCCTTCGTTGTGGCGGACCTTCGATCGGCACCTGACCGCGGTCGCTGATGCAGTGCGCTGCGAGGAGGACATGGTCCGGCGCCAGGAGCCGGTGACCAGGCTCGTCCTGCTGGCCGGGCACGCGCACGACGTGTGGACCGAGGCGGAAAAGGACGGCTGGCAGCCGCCGCGCGACGCCGACGACTGGACTCGCGACTGGACGGGCCTGCGCCTGCTGGCATGCCTCCGTCTCGCCGCGGACGAGCCGCACGGCCCGAAGCTGTCCCGCACCGCCGAACTCACCCGCAGGCGTCCGGTCGGAAGCAGTGAACAAGTGAACAACCGGCGCGAGAACTTCCGCTGACACGTTTCGCGCGGCCGTCTCGGCACCGCTCGACCTGGACGCTTCGGTTGCGCCGCGCCGCTCGGCCCGGTCGCGCCCCGGCACCCACCTGGACCGACTCATGGCCGCGCCACACGATCCAGCTCGACCGTTCGGCATGCTCCACGCCGCTCGATTCGGACAGCTCCTGTCGCATGCCGCCGCCCACCCGGACGGCTCCTGTTACGCCACGCCACCCACCTGGACGGCTCGGGTTGCCTCGTGCCGCTCGACCTGGACGGCTCGGGTTGCGTGTCCACCCATTGACCATGATCGCCGGCGGATCCATCCTGGTGCCCGCAGTGACCTCCGACAGGGGCCGAGGAGGCGACGATGAGCACCTTCGTCGTGGTCGGCGGCGCCGGGCGAACCGGGCGCCGGATCGGTGAGCGGCTCGCGAACGGCGGTCACCACGTCGTGGTGGCAAGCCGCGGTTCGGCGACCAAGCTGGACCTCACGGACAAGCCGGATCCAGCCGTCTTCGCCGGTGCCGAGGGTGTCGTCATCGTGGTGGAGCCACCGAAGGACCCGAAAGCCGCGGAGGCGGCGATGCACCGCGGTGTGTCGGCGATCGCGGAGATCGCGGCCCGTGAGGACGTCCGCGTGGTGCTGGTGTCGCAGATCTACCTGACCCGGCCGGCCGAGCACCCGGAGATGAGCGCCCGCATCGAGGCCCGCGCGCGGGGCGAGCAGGCGTTGCGCGCGAGCGGCGCCCAGTACACGATCATCCGGCCGAGCTGGCTGCACGACCTCCCGGCCGCCGGGGTGCGCGTCGAGCAGGGTGATACCGGCGAGGGCCGCGTCAGCCGCGACGCCGTGGCCGACGCCGTGATCGCGGCACTATTCGATCGCTCGGCGTCGGGCAAGACCTTCGAGCTGTACGACGACCAGGATTCACCACAGCCGGATTGGCGGTCGGTGTTCGCCGCGCTGCACGCCGATCAGTGATACACCAACGACGATTTCGGCCACGTAATCGGACATCGATCACCCTCATACATTCCTGCTGGGAGGCATTACGAACCAGCACGAATGGTCACCTTCCCCGCTGTCGATCGTCTACCCCCCAATCCCAAACAGATGCTTGATCCGCTACCGGCGGCGCCGGCGATCTCGAAGACCGAGATGACCTCGGGCCCGGGCCATCGAGCATTCGAAGAACGAAGACCGGCGAAGGAACCGGGTGATGCCCGGACGCTCGGCTGCGAACATCCGGGCGTCACCCCTCTTGAGTCTCAGGCAGTGATCTCCTTGCGGGTATCAGCACTATCGATAGCGATCTTGCGCGGCTTCGCGGCCTCTGCCACCGGGATCCTCAGCGTCAGCACCCCCGCCTCGTAGCTCGCCTTGATGTTGTCGGTGTCGAGCGTGTCGCCGAGGAAGAGCTGCCGGGAGAACACCCCGAGCGGCCGCTCGGCCACCTGCATCTCGACGTCGTCACCAGTGGTCGCGGGGCGCCGCTCCGCCTTCACTGTCAACACGTTGCGTTCGATGTCCAACTCGATCGCGTCCGGGTCCACGCCGGGCAGGTCGAACACAACCACGAACTCCTCCCCCGCGCGATAGGCGTCCATCGGCATCGCCGCGGGGCGCGACCACGTTCCAGGCCCCTGGCCGAACACCTGCTGGGTCAGGCGGTCCAGTTCGCGGAAGGGATCGGTGCGCATCAACATCGGGCCACACCTCCTCGGGTCTCCACTCGCATTGAGCGTTGACGTCGCACATCACAGTTATAGCGTGTCATCGTTCGGTTGACAAGTCCGACCGTCATCGGCATGATGACATTGTGCCGCCTTACGACAACATGCATGACGCGCTGGAACTGGTGGAGGGCGTACTCGGCGAAGCCACCGCCGGGTACGACCCGAGGAAAGTGCTCGCCGCGCTCGAGGTGCTGCGGGCTTTGCGAGACGAGCTGTCGGACTGGGAGCCGCAGCTCATCAAGGCCGCGCGTGAGGCGGGAGTCAGCTGGGCGGAGCTGGCGCCGACCCTCGGCGTGGCGAGCAGGCAGGCCGCCGAGCGTCGTTACCTGCGGCTCCGGGATGCCGCAGGCAGCGACAACACGGCCGATCAGCGGGTGCAGGAGACACGTGACCGCCGCGCGGAGGACAAGGCGGTCACACAATGGGCGCGCGAGAACTCCGCCTCGCTGCGTCGACTGGCCGGGCAGATCAGCGCGTTGAAGGGAGTACCGGGAGTAGGAAGGGTCCGGCGAGCATTGGCCGAGGACGACGCCTCCGCACTGCTGTCGCCGTTGGCCGGGGTAAGCCAGCACCTCGATCAGACGTACCCCCAGCTGGCGGTGGAGGTCACGGCTATCAACAAAGACATGGATCGGGTCCGCCGGGAGACCCAGGAAAGGAGGCAGTCATCCCGCACAGGCGACGGTTCCTGACCGCCCGCCTGACGCGGACAGATCGGGCAACCACAAGGGGTCATCGGCAATGGCGGCTCGTCCAAGCCGGGATACACCTACCACCGCCATCGACAACTGAGCCGACCCATCAACCGCGACCGCCGGAGCAAACGCGGCCACGCGGTCGCGCAACGCCCCCAACGAGACGTGACCAGGCCGACTGCCCCGGCACCTATGGCAACCACCCCGGGAATACCGCCGTTACGCGCCACGCAGACGCACGGAGAAACCCGGCCGGCACCGATACCAACAGACCCAGCACGGAGACACGCGGCCCGCACCGATACCGACAGACCCAGCACTGACGGCGACGTCCGGGCAAACCCGCCATGAGCCGCGTGGCTAGACCCACTGAGACACGACCGACGCCGCCCCGGCACCTATGTGATCATCCCGGCAAACCGCTACGATCCGCCAGTCAGGGCCACCTGAGACGCAGACGGAATCTTCACCTGGGCTGAGCCCTCCACTTCCCGGCACCGCAGGGGCGAGACCCGCTTCATCGGCCGACGCCCATCAGTCTGCGGGGCCAACTGGACGGGAGGACCAGGTTGGAGCCAGCGACTGCCATGTGGAGACTCAGTCGGATGGCGTGCGGCGTCCCAGCGTGCCGCATCCACCGGAGGTTTCGGATGGTGTGCTGGCGCGACACCAGGAGGCTAGCGGGCGGCCTCCACGGAGACCGTTCGGATGGTGGCCCGCGCGACACCAGGAAGCCAGGGGCGGCCTCCGCGGAGACCGTTCGGATGGCGCTGGCGCTACACCTGACGATCAGCGTGCGGCCTCCACCGGAGGCTTCTCGGCCGGGGAAGCCTGCTCCGGGACGGAGACCTGGAGCCGCGCGACCGCGGGTGGACGGCCTCCGGTCGGCTGGGACGCAATTGCGTCGCCTTGTGTCGCGGTCGCCTGCGGTGGGGATTCGGGCGGTTTCGACGCGAGAGCGGGGGTTTCCAGGAGAGGTGTCGCCTCGGCGAGGAGGGCCTGGACCTCGCGGAGGCGGTCGGCCGTGTCCAGACGGATCTTGTCCAGTTCGGCGGCCTTGGTGCCGGCCTCCTCCGTGCGGCGGCGCGACTCGGCGGCGGCTTCGGCCAGCAGTTTCTCGGCCTGGGCGCCGGCGCCGGTGACCTTGTCCTCGGCCTGGGCGGTCGCCGACGCGAGCACGGAGCTTGCCCGGTCGGTAGCGTCCGCGCCTATCGCGTCCGCGCGTTTGGCCGCCTTGGCCACGAGGGTGTCGGCGCGGCGGGTTGCCTCGGCAATCTTGGCATTGGCGTGGGCAGTGGCGTCGTCGGAACGAGCCTGTGCGTCGGCGGTGAGCTTGTCGGCCTGAGCGGTGGCGCGGGCGATGAGTTCGCCGGCCTCGGCGCGGACGTGAGCCTCCTGCTCAGCGGCCTTGGTCTGCAGGTCGTCTGCTTGAGCGCGGGCGGATGTCAGGAAATCGTCGGCGCGCGCACGGGCCGAGGACACTGTCGCGTCCGCCTCGGCTCGCGCGGAGGAGAGCAACTCATCTGCTCGCGAACGGGCAGAGTCCACCAGGCGGCCGGCTTCGGCGCGGGCGGTTGCCAGTGTGTCCTCCGCTTCGACGCGGGCCGAGGTCAACGTCTCCTCCGCCTCGGCGAGAGCCGAGGCGCGCAGCGCGTCAGCTTGGGCACGGGCCGAGGTCAGCAGGTCGTCGGCTTGCCTGCGCGCCGAGGTGACCAGCTCGTCGGCCTTGGCGCGGGCTTCGGCGTCGCGCTCGGCGATTGCTCGGAGGGATGTGGCTCGACGGACGGCCATCGCCTCCTCGAAGTCCTTCTCCACCTCCGCGCGCCGGCGGGCGGCGTGCTCGTCCAGCTTGTGCCTGCTCTGCGCGGCCTGCCGGGTCATCAAATCCACCTCGGCCTGGGTGCGGCGCATCAGCTCCGCCTGCTCGGCGGCCATTTCCCGGCGCCGGGCGTCCACCTCCGCCACCAGGCGCTCGTGCCGTTCGCGCAGACGGCCCGCCGCCTGCTCGGCCGCGGCCCAACTACGTTCTGCCGCGAGACGCGCCCGCTCGGTCACCTCCGCGGCCTCGTCCTCGGCCAACTCCACCATCCGCAGCAACCGCTCGGTCAGCCCCTCCGCCTCGATCGGCGTCCGGCTGATCCGGTCGATCTTCGCGCGCAGGGCGTCGTTCTCCGAGCGGAGGTGCTCGATCTGGGCGGCGAGACGCTCGAGCGTGACAGCCGCCGAGTCGCGATCGGCTATCACAGTCCGCAGGTCAGCCTCCACGGCGCGGACGTACGCCTGCACCTGGCGAGCATCGTAACCCCGCCACGAGCGGTCGAAATCGGTCCGCAGCGGCACCAGGTCCTCGCGAGCGTCCACGGCCGTCATCCCCACCTCCCGAAGACTGTCCTCAATGGACAAAGTGCTGAAAGCCTGCCACTGCCCAGCATCCTCTCATCCACCCCCGCCGTCCACCCACACAACCCAGGGTGACGCGATTTTCCCTGGTATCCCCCATGAAATCACCCTCTGGCACAAATTCCGTGCCGTCGACGCCATCCCCATGACGGCAGGAACGCCTCCGTGCCACCGGAATCCGATTAAGATTCATCTGCCCGCAGATGTTCGGATGGCTGAAAGCGCGCCGGTGGTGGCCCCCGCGCCGCCTGCCCGGGCCGGAACGAGCGGCGGGCGGCGTCACGATCACGCCCGAGGTTCCGGGAGCCGCCGCCGGGGCTCCCCCCGGCTCACCGGGCACGGGACCGGCTCGCGAACCGGCCCGGCGGTTTCGAGGTGTTTGCCGCGCCGCTCACAGGCGACCCCGTAGCCTTGCCGGGTGACGGAGACCGAGGGGCAGGACAACGCGCGCGTGATCGCCGGCCGGTACCGGCTGCGGCGTCACGTCGGCGGTGGCGCGATGGGCGTCGTCTGGGAGGCCAACGATCAACTGCTGGACCGAACCGTTGCGGTGAAACAACTCCTGCTCCCGCCGCGGCTCACGCCGGAGGAGGCCGAGCAGGCTCGCAAGCGATCCTTCCGCGAGGCCCGCCTCGCCGCGCGGCTGCAGCACCCGCACGCCATCACCGTGTTCGACGTGGCCGACGACGACGGCAAGCCCGTGCTGGTGATGGAATACCTCCCCTCCGACAGCCTGGCCGAGGTGCTCGCCGAGCGCGGCAGCCTCCCGCCCGGCGATGTCGCCCGCATCGGCGCGCACGCGGCGTCCGCACTGGCCGCGGCCCACGCGGCGGGCATCGTGCACCGGGACGTCAAACCGGGCAACATCCTGCTCGGCGAGGACGGCACGGCCAAGATCACCGACTTCGGCATCTCGAAGGCCGCCGACGACGGAACCCTGACCGGCAGCGGCCGCTTCGCCGGCACGCCCGCCTTCCTCTCCCCCGAGGCCGCCCGCGGCGAGCAGCCCGGCCAGGAGTCGGACGTCTACTCGCTCGGGGCGACGCTCTACACCGCGGTCGAGGGCCGCATGCCCTACGGCGACCTCGACAACCAGATGGCGCTGCTCTACGCGGCCGCCGCCGGCCGCATCAACCCGCCGGAACAGGCGGGACCGCTCACCGGCGTGCTCACCCGGATGCTCCAGGTCGACCCCAAGTCGCGCCCGACCATGGCGGAACTGGCGGCTGAGCTGGGCAAACTGGCCATGATGACGGCGACCACGAAGGTCGACCCGGTGCCGCCGAAACGCCGGTCCAGACGAAGATTCGCCTACGCCGGCGCCGCACTCACCGGGGTCGCCGCCCTGGTCGTGGCGCTGGTGATCGTGCTGCCCTCCTCGACCGGCGACACCGCCGCGCCTGCCGACACATCCGCGCCCTCCCCGACGCCGCCGCCCAGCAGCCCGGCCCCGCCCTCCCCCAGCGTCTCCACCGTGACCAGGACGGCGCCCAGCAGCAGCCCGGTCCAGCCCTCCACCACCGCGGTCCAGGCGGTCAGCGACTACTACGCCCTGATGCCGCGCGACACGGACGCCGGCTGGGATCGTCTCGGACCCACTTTGCAGGCCCAGGGCAAGGCGAGCTACGTGAACTTCTGGTCCACCATCAGCTCGGTGACCATCATCGCCGGTCCCCGGCAGGTCGACGCCGACACCGTCGAGGTCACCGTCGACTTCGTGAAAGGCAGCTCGCACTCCCGCGAGCGGCACCACCTCGGCATGCTCGACCGCGACGGAAAATGGCTGGTCAACACCGACAGCCTGGTCCGGTAGAACAGAGGGCGTGGCCTACTCCGCGCTCTCGCACCTGGACTGCCCCAGCTGCCACCGGACGCACGACGCGGACCGCGTGCAGGGCACCTGCACGTGCGGCTCGTCGCTGCTGGCCCGCTACGACCTGGCCGCGGTCGAGGTCACCCCGGCCGGAATCGCGTCGCGGCCGCCGAACCTGTGGCGCTACCACGAGGTCCTGCCGGTCCGATCGCCCAGCGCGGTGGTCAGCCTCGGCGAGGGCATGACGCCGTTGCTGCCGCTGCCCGAGTACGGCAAGCAGGCCGGCGTGCCCGGCCTGCTGATGAAGGACGAGGGCCTGGTGCCCACCGGAACGTTCAAGGCCCGGGGTGCCGCGGTCGGGGTGTCGAGGGCGGCCGAGCTCAACGAGCCGTACCGCATCGAAGGCAAGAAGACGATGGGATACGAGATCGCCGAGCAGCTCGGCTGGCGCGTGCCCGATGTGATCGTTTACCCGGCCGGGGGTGGCGTCGGGATCATCGGCATCCACAAGGCCCTCCGGGAGATGCGCGAGCTGGGCTGGATTCCGGACGGCAGACTGCCACGGCTGGTCGCGGTCCAGGCCACCGGCTGCGCGCCCATCGTCGACGCGTTCGAGCGCGGCGCGACCGAGTCCGAGCCGGCACTGGACGCGCACACGATCGCGTTCGGGATCACCGTGCCGAAGGCGCTGGGCGACTTCCTGGTGCTGGAGGCGGTCTATTCCACCGGCGGCACCGCGATCGCCGTCAGCGACGAGGAAGTGCTGACCGAGCAGGGCAACCTCGCGCGTGCCGAAGGCGCCTTCATCTGCCCGGAGGGCGCGGCCTGCTTCGCGGCGGTCAAACGGCTCCGCCGGTCCGGATGGCTTGCCGAGGACGACGAGGTGGTCGTCCTCAACACCGGCGCGGGCATCAAGTACCCGGAGACGGTCGAGGTGTCCGTGCCGGTACTGGCCAAGGACGGCGCGATCCCGCCTACCCCGGGACCCGCTCCGCCCGGCAGAGGAAGAAGTGCGGGCTTCGCCCGATACGGGTGAGCACCACGCCGGCCTCTCCCGCTCCGGTGAGCTTGAGCCGTTTGCGCAGCGCGTCCGGGTCGACGTCCAGACCGCGCACGAGGATCTCCAGCCGGCCGACGTCGCGCGCGCGGAGCAGGGCCCGCAGGGATTTCTCCTGGTAGGGCCCGTGCTCCTGGACCCGGAACGCGCGCACGCCGGACGGCGGCCGGTCGCCGGTGAGGTAGGCGATGCGCTCGTCGAGCTGCCACAGACCGTGCCGGGCGGCGTAGTGCTTGACCAGACCGGCCCGGACGACGGCCCCGTCCGGGTCGATGATCCACTCGCCGGGCGCGGCCGCTCCGGTACCGGACGGGTCCCGGTCCGTGATCGTCCACTGTGTACCGTCCGAGCGCAGGACGGTGGCCCGGCGGCTCGCGGTGGCCAGACCGGCGCTCCACACGCACGCCTCGCGGACCTGCCCGTCGAGCGAGACCAGCTCGATCTCCGCCGCCCACGGCACCGCGGCCGGGTCGAGCCCGGGCGCACACTTCACGGCGAGGTCGCGGCCCGCGTAGACCTCCGCCAGCTCGTCCAGCGGGGGCGCGAAATCAGCCGGCCGCCACGTGCGGCGGCCCGCCGAGTCGCGGCGAGCCGGATCGGCCACGATCACCGCGTCGCGGCTCACCGGCTTCAGCGCGTCGGCCTGGACCAGCACGGCAGCGCTTCCGGCGCTGTTGTGCCGCGCCATCGCCAGCCGCACGGGGTCCAGGTCGGAGCCGATGCACCGGCGGGCGAGGAGAGCGAGCTCGACCAGGTCGGCGCCGATCGAACAGGTCACGTCGTGCACATCCCGGCCCGCCAGCCGCGCGGCGCGATGCCGGGCGACGGGCGGCGCGCTGGCCTGCTGGAGCGCGTCGCCGGTGTAGAGCCACGACGGGTCGAGCTTGCCCTTGCGCCGCAGCAGGACGGTCTCCAGCACCGCCGCGAACCGCTCGCCCACCAGTTTGCGCACGGCCGCCACGCCGGCGATCCGGTCGGTCAACGGCAGTTCGGCGCACGCGGCCAACGCACGCTCGCCGTCCGCCGAGCGGAGGAAGGCGACGTCGTCGAGGGTGAAGGCGTAAGGCACTTACGGCTTGGTGCCGGTGATCATCACGTTGTAGAACAGCTGCCGCGGCAGGACCTTGGCCAGCACCTTCTTGTCCAGTGCGGACAGGCGAAGCCACAGGTGGTAGGCGAACATCCGCCACCGCACGGTCAGCTTCTCCGGCGGGACCGCCGCCTCGAACGTGCGGATCGGCCAGCCGGCCAGCGCCGCGCTGAACTCCTCGGTGACGGCGCGAACGTCCACCGCACCCCCGCACAGCGCCATGCGCTCCAGCTCGGACGGGTCGAACGTGTGCAGGTCAACCACCGCCTCCAGCGCCGCCGCGCGCGAGGATTCGTCCAGTTCCTCCTGCGGGCGCCGCCAGCCGCTCAGCGCGGGGATCTTCGTGACGTTCGTGGTCAGCCACCAGGTGAGCTGGCCCAGCTTGCGCGCGTAGAAGTTGCCGATCTTCGTCGGTTCCCCGGCAAACACGAACCGGCCACCCGGCTTGAGCACCCGCAGCACCTCGCGCAACGCACCCGGCACGTCCGGGATGTGGTGCAGGACCGCGTGCCCGACCACGAGGTCGAAGCTCGAGTCCGGGTACGGGATGCGTTCGGCGTCGGCGACCCGGCCGTCCACGTCCAGGCCGAGGTTCTGCGCGTTGCGCAGCGCGACCTGCACCATGCCGGGCGAGAGGTCGGTGACCGAACCCTTCTTGATCACGCCGCCCTGCATCAGGTTGAGCAGGAAGAACCCGGTGCCGCTGCCCAGCTCCATCGCCGTCGGGTATGGCTGGCCCGCCTCGCCGGCGACCGCGTTGAACACGTCGGTCGCGTAGGAGATGCAGCGCTCGTCGTAGGAGATCGACCACTTCTCGTCGTAAGTGCCGGCCTCCCAGTCGTGGTAGAGGACGTTGGCCAGCTTCGGGTCCGAAAACGCCGCCCGGACCTCGTCCTCGGTGGCGTGCGGGTTGGGCTGTGGATCCGGGGGAGTGTCCGTCACCACTGCTACTTCCCTTCGAAGGTGGCCTTGCCAGGCCCGTTCTCCACGAAGGAGGTCATTCCGGTGGTCTGGTCCTCGGTCGCCCACAGCGCGGTGAACAGCTGCGTCTCCAGCTTCAGCGCGCTGGCCAGGTCCACGTCGAGACCGCCGTCGATCGCGGCCTTGGCATGTGCGAGCGCGACCGCGGGGCCGGTGACGAACTGGCCGGCCCACTTCTGTGCGGCGGCATAGACGTCGTCCGGCGCGACGAGCTGGTCCACGATGCCCAGCGACTGGGCCTCCTCGGCTCCGGCGAACCGGCCGGTGAACACCAGGTCCTTGGCCTTGCTGGGGCCGATCAGCCGCGACAGCCGCTGCGTGCCGCCCGCGCCCGGGATGATGCCGAGCAGGATCTCGGGCTGGCCGACCTTCACGTTGTCGCCCGCGATCCGGTAGTCCGCGCCCAGCGCCAGCTCGAGTCCGCCACCCAGCGCGTATCCCGTGAGCGCGGCGACGACCGGCTTCGGGATCGCGGCCACCGCGGCGACCGTGTTCTGTAACTTCGCGCCGAACGACCGCATCTCGACGTAGGAGCGCGTCACCATCTCCTTGACGTCGGCGCCACCGCAGAAGGTCTTCGCGCCGCCGTAGAGGATCACCGCGCGGACGTCGGCCCGCTCGGCGGCCTCCTGAGCGGCCACCGCCAGCTCGGCCGTGAGCTGGCCATTGATCGCGTTGACCGGGGGTCGCTCCAGCCGGATCGTGCCGATCCCGCCGTCCACCTCGAGCCGTACGAACTCGCCCACGCTCGCATCCTCCTTGATCATGCGGTGCCTACCGGCAGGTAGGCGTGACCTTACCGGCGACGCGCGAAGAACCGGTCACCCGAGCGCTCGAGGATCAGGTCCTGGTCGAACGTCTTGGACAGGTTCTCGGCCGTGAGGACGTCCTCGACCAGGCCCGCGACCACGGCGCGGCCCTCGCGCAGCAGCAGCGCATGTGTGAAGCCCGGCGGGATCTCCTCGACGTGGTGTGTGACGAGAACCATGGCCGGCGCGTCCGGGTCCAGCGCCAGCTCGGACAGCCGGGCCACCAGATCCTCGCGGCCGCCCAGGTCGAGGCCCGCGGCGGGCTCGTCGAGCAGCAGCAGCTCGGGGTCGGTCATCAGGGCGCGGGCGATCAGGGTGCGCTTGCGCTCGCCCTCGGACAACGTGCCGTAGTGACGCCCGGCCAGGTGCCTGATCCCCATGGCACCCAGCAACTCCTCGGCGCGGCCGGTGTCGAGCGCGTCGTACTCCTCACGCCAGCGGCCGATCACCGCGTAGCCGGCGCTGACCACGACGTCGCTGACCTTCTCGTCACCGGGCACGCGCGAGGCGATCGCGGCCGAGGTGAACCCGATGCGCGGGCGCAGGTCGAAGATGTTGGTGCGGCCGATCCGCTCGCCCAGCAGGTGCACCGAGCCGGTGGTGGGGTGCAGTTCGGCGGCCGCGAGCCGAAGCAGGGTGGTCTTGCCGGCGCCGTTCGGCCCCAGCACCACCCAGCGCTCGTCCAGTTCCACGGACCAGTCGAGGCCGGCCAGCAGGTCGTTGCGCCCACGGCGGACCCCCACCCCGGCCATCCGCACCACGAGATCGTCAAGATCGTTCGGCTCGCTCACGGCCCCATTGTGGCGGCCGGGTGCGGCCGGAGTCCCGCCGCCCCCGTACCACGTCGTGAGACGTCACCGCGGGTAGCCGGATCCCATGGCACGATGCTCTTCGTGAGCACCTCCCGGTTCCGTCGTCGCCGCTTCTGGCGCAACCGTGCCGTGGACCTGGTGCTGGTCGCGTCGTGCGGGTGTAGCCCGACGCGCCACGGTCTGTGATCCGTGTCGCGTCCCCGCCGAACGCCAGTTCACGCGACCACCCCGGAGACTGTTGTGACCCAGTCCGTCCTTCGCTCGTCCGAGATCCACCCCCGCCTGACCGGCACCGCACTCGACGAGTTGCTGCACCCCGAGCGGCTGCTCTGGACGCCGACCCAGCTCGCCGGCCTCACCCGCACCGTCACGCTCGAGCTCGGCGACACGATCAGTGAGTTCCTGCACTTCGACGCCGACCAGCGGTGGTGGGCCCGGCTCGCCCTCACCGAGGGCATCGAGCTGTGGGCGCTGACGTGGCTGCCCGGCCAGGCCACGCAGCCGCACGACCACGGTGGCGCGGCGGGCTCGTTCACCGTCCTGCGGGGCGAACTGTCCGAGGAGTACCGCTACCCGGGCGGCCCGATCCGGCGGCGCACGCACATCGCGGGCGACGGAATCGGATTCGGGGCCGGGCGGGCGCACCAGGTGACCGGCACCGGCGCCGGGGCGTCGGCCAGCATCCACGCGTACTCGCCGCCGCTGGTGGCCACCCGCGAGTATGCGAGCCTGGACGACGTGCCCGCCGAAATTCCGCCGCTGCCCGGCGTCCTGCGCTGATGACCATCGACGAGATGCTGGCCGCCGCCCGGTCGACGCTGGAGCGGGCGGAGCCGGCCGACGCGTGGCGCCTGCAGGCCGAGGGCGCGCTGATCGTGGACATCCGGCCGATCGCCAACCGTGAGGCGGAGGGCGAGATTCCCGGATCGGTTCCGGTCGAGCGGATCCACCTGGAGTGGCGCCTCGACCCGGCGAGCGACCACCGGCTGCCCGAGGTGCACGCCGATCTCCCGGTGGTCGTCGTCTGCAACGAGGGGTACGCGTCCAGCCTGGCCGCCGCGGACCTGCGGCGCCTCGGCCTGTCGCGCGCCACCGACCTGGTCGGCGGGTTCCGGGCCTGGCTGGCCGCCGGGTTGCCGGTGCGCCCCGGCGGCACCCCAGCCGTCCCCTGACGCTCACCGCCGCGAGTCCCACTGTCCCGAGCGCGAGTTCTGCGTTCAGGCGAGCACGACCTTGCCGAGCTCGGCGGGTGTCGCGAGCAGGTGGTGGCGCGGGAGGATCCGCACGGTGTACCCGAGCGAGCCCGCGCGCGGCAACCGGACCGTCGCCACGTACCCGCCCTCCGGTGACGGCTCCATCGGCACCGTCATCGGCTCGGCGAGCTCGTCCGTGTCGCCCACGCGGCCGACCACGGTCTGCACCTCCACCTCGGACGGCGCCAGCCCGGCGAGGTCGACCTTCGCCCTGATCCGGACCTCGTCACCGACCACGAGCCGCTCGGGCGGCTCCACGGTCAGTTCGGTGTCGAGCACCCGCACCTGACGCCACACCGTGTCGATCCGGCGCCGGTACTCGGCCAGTGACCGGGCGCCGGCGCAGCCGTCGGCCGCCGCCGCGGCACTCGTCACGGCCGCCGGGTGGTACGCCGTCTCCACGTACTCGCGCACCATCCGCGACGCCTGCACCCGCGGCCCCAGCACGTCGAGCGTGTGCCACACCATCGACATCCACCCACGCGGCACACCCGCGTCGTCCCGCTCGTAGAACAGTGGCGCCACCTGCTGCCCCAGCAGGTCGTACAGCGCGGCGGACTCCAGCTCGTCCCGCCGCAGCGGATCGGTGATGCCGTCCGCGGTCGGGATGGCCCAGCCGTTGCTGCCGTCGTAGCACTCGTCCCACCAACCGTCCTTGATGGACAGATTGAGGCCGCCGTTGAGCGCCGACTTCATGCCCGACGTGCCGCACGCCTCCAGCGGCCGGGTCGGGTTGTTCAGCCAGACGTCGCACCCGCGGTAGAGGTAGCGCGCCATCGACATGTCGTAATCCGGCAGGAACACCATGCGCCGGCGGATCGCGGGGTCGTCGGTGAACCGGACGACCTGCTGGATCAGCGCCTTGCCGCCCTCGTCGGCCGGGTGCGACTTGCCCGCGACGACGATCTGCATCGGCCGCTCCTCGTCGAGCAGCAGCGCGCGCAGCCGTTCCGGATCGCGCAGCATCAGGGTCAGCCGCTTGTACGTCGGCACCCGGCGGGCGAACCCGACGGTCAGCACGTCCGGATCGAAGACCTGGTTGATCCAGCCCAGTTCGAGCGCGGACGCGCCGCGCTGCAGCCAGGCGTTACGCACGCGCCGGCGCACCTCGAGCACGAGCTTCTGCCGCAAGTCCCGCCGCAGCGCCCACAGCTCCTCATCGGACACGCCCAGCTGGCTCGGCAGCCGGCCCGATTCCCCGCTGCGGCCCCATTCACTGTTGTCGCTGTGTTTGCCGTCCAGCAGCGCGGTCAGCTCACGCGCCACCCAGGTCGGCCCGTGCACGCCGTTGGTGACCGACGAGATCGGCACCTCGGCGTCGTCGAAGCCGGGCCACAGCCGCCCGAACATGCGCCGCGACACGCGCCCGTGCAACTGGGACACGCCGTTGGACCGCTGCGCCAGCCGCAGGCCCATGTGCGCCATGTTGAACATCCCCGGGTTGTCCTCGGCGCCGAGCGCGAGGATCCGCGGCAGCTCCAGACCGGGCAGCAGGCGGCCGTCGCCGAAGTAGTGCTGCACCAGGTCCACCGGGAACCGGTCGATGCCGGCCGGCACCGGAGTGTGCGTGGTGAACACGGTGCCCGCGCGCACCGCCGACAGCGCCTCGTCGAACGCCAGGTCGTGCTCCTCGACGACCTCCCTGGCCCGCTCCAGGCCGAGGAACCCGGCGTGCCCCTCGTTGGTGTGGAACACCGTGGGCTGCGGGTGGCCGGTCAGTTCGCAGTACCGCCGCACCGCGCGCATGCCGCCGATACCGGCCAGGATCTCCTGCCGGATCCGGTGGTCGGCGTCGCCGCCGTAGAGCCGGTCGGTGACGCGCCGCAGGTCCTCGTCGTTGGCCTCGACGTCGGTGTCCAGCAGCAGCAACGGCACGCGCCCGACCTGCGCCTGCCACACCTGCGCGTACAGGTCACGTCCACCGGGCATCGCGACGTGCACCAGCACCGGTTCGGAGTCCTCGCCGGTGAGCGGCTCCAGCGGCAGCGCGCCCGGCTCGATCACCGGGTAGTGCTCGACCTGCCAGCCATCCAGCGACAGCGACTGGCGGAAGTACCCGGACCGGTACAGCGGGCCCACGCCGATCAGCGGCACGCCCAGGTCGGAGGCCGCCTTGAGGTGGTCGCCCGCGAGCACCCCGAGACCGCCCGAGTAGTTCGGCAGTGCCTCGTGCACGCCGAACTCCATCGAGAAGTAAGCGATCGCGTCCGGCGCCTGCTCGCCCTGCGGGCGCTGCTGGTACCACCGGCTCTCGGTCAGATACCGGTCGAGGTCCTCGGTCATGGCCCGCGCATGGGCGAGGAAGCGCTCGTCCGCGGCCAGCTCCGCCAGGCGCGCGGGCGGCACCGCGGTGAGCATCCGGAGCGGGTCCCGTACCTGGCGAAACAGCTCGTCGTCCATCGACGCGAACAGGTCGCGGGTCGGGGGATGCCACGTCCAGCGCAGGTTGGTGGCCAGCGCGCGCAACCCGGCCAGCGGCTCGGGCAGGCTCGCGCGGACGGTGAACCGGCGGATTGCTCTCATGACGAACGACGATATCGGTAAGGTGCGCTGCGACAAGCGTGACGAACGTCGAGGGGGGCCGGGGTGCGGCGATCGCTGGTGGCGCTGGGTGGGGTGCTGGCGCTGGGGCTGGGCGGTTGCAGCGACGGGAAGTCCTCCCTGATCTTCGAAGGTGACGTCGCCGGCCTGCCCATCACCCACTTCGAGAGCGGCCTCAAACCGACCGCGCCGAAACCCGATCTGGACGTGACCAACGTCGGCGGCAACGAGGCCGACCGCGTCGCCGTCGCCACCATCGCCGACGTCGAGGACTACTGGGCCGGCACCCTGCCGAGCGCCTTCGACGTCGCGTTCAAGCCGGTGAAGTCGTTGCTGTCCTACGACTCCGAAGGCGAGAACCAGGAGAACGGGTGCGGCGACACCGCGGGCAACGCCAACGCCTTCTACTGCAACACCGACGATTCGGTCGCCTGGGACCGCGGGGTGCTGCTGCCCACGATGATGGACCAGTTCGGGCCGCTGTCGGTGGTCACCGTGCTGGCGCACGAGTTCGGCCACGCGGTGCAGTACCGGCTCGGCGACAAGGCGGGGATCACCCGCAACACACCCACCATCGTGAAGGAGCAGCAAGCCGACTGCTTCACCGGGAGCTACTACCGGTGGGTCGCCGAGGGCAAGAGCAAGTACTTCGCCGTGTCGACCTCCGACGGGCTCAATTCCGCGCTTTCGTCGCTGTTCCTGGTCCGGGACAGCGCGGGCACCTCGGCGACGGACAGGTCGGCGCACGGCACCGGGTTCGACCGGACCTACGCGTTCCAGATCGGTTTCGAGCAGGGGCCGACGGAGTGCGCGGCGATGACGCAGGCCAACATCCAGCCGCGGCTCACCGAGCGGCCCTTCGACCCCGGCGACTCCGACGGCGACATCAAGGTCAACCAGCAGGCGATCCACCTGCTCAAGGACAGCCTCGACCAGGCGTTCGCCGGTGCGAAGGTGCCGGCACCGGAGATCGTCGACAACGGCGGGTCCTGTCCCGGCGGTACGTCCACCCCGCCCGCGACGTACTGCGCCGGCGACAACACGGTGAGCGTCGACCTCGCGGCGCTGGCCGAGTTGGGCCGGCCGGTGGACCAGCAGGGTGAGTTCACCGGATCCAGCAGCGGCGGGCACGGCGACTTCGCCGCGTTGTCCGAAGTCGCGTCGCGGTACGTGATCGGAATCCAGAAGGGTGTCGGCGCCTCGCTCGATAACGCCAACGCCGGGCTGCGGACAGCCTGTTTGGTCGGCGCGTGGGCCGCGGTGGCTTCCCAGCCGAGGCAGCAGATGCGGCTGTCGGCAGGCGACCTGGACGAGGCGATCTCGGATCTGCTGCGGCCGGATTCGCTCGTGGCGGCCGATGTGAACGGCAAGCCCGCGGCCAGCGGGTTCAATCGCGTGGAGGCGATGCGGACCGGGTACCTGCAAGGCTCCGGGCCCTGCAGCACCCAGTACGGATGACGCACCCTACGGGTCGCACATTGTCGAAAAAGTGCCGCGTCTCGAAAATGTGCGACCGCCGCTTCGTCAGAACAGGGCGGAGGCCAGGTTCCGGCGGGCCGCCGCGACGCGGTCGTCGGCCGGGTCGAACAGCTCGAACAGGCCCACCAGGTGCTCGCGGACGCGGTTGCGATCGGGCCCGGCCGTGCGGCGCACAGCCTCGATGAGCCGGGCGAAGCCGTCCTCCACCTTGCCGGTCGCCACCTCGTAGTCGGCGGCCCCGAACTGGGCATCCAGGTCGTCCGGCGCCGCGTCGGCGCGGGTGACCGCCGTGGGGTCGGCCTCGGCGGCGCGGGCGGCGAACCGGGCCTGCGCCTGCCCGGCCTTGGCCAGGTCGTTCGCCGGCTCGACGTCCAGGATCCGCTGGTAGGCGGCGTCGGCCGCGGCGAAGTCGCCCCGCTCGAACGCGGCCTCCGCCTCGATGAAGCGGGGGTCCTCGGGCTCCTCGACGTCCTCGGCACCCGACGGCGGAATGCCCGGGAGCTTGTCCTTGAGCGCGTCCAGCAGCTGGTCCAGCCAGTCGCGGATCTCCGGCTCCGGCAGCGCGCCGGAGAACGCGTTGACCGGCTGCCCGCCCGCGATCGCGACGACCGTCGGGATCGACTGGACGCCGAAGACCTGCGCAATGCGGGGGTTGGCGTCGACGTCGACCTTCGCCAGCACCCAGGCGCCACCCGACTGCTCGGCCAGCCGCTCCAGCACCGGGCTGAGCTGCTTGCACGGACCGCACCATTCGGCCCACAGGTCCACCACGACGAGCTGCCGCAGCGACCGCTCCACGACGTCGGCCTGGAAGGTGGCCTCGGTGACGTCGATGACCGCCCCACCGGCGCCGCCGCCCCCGGCCGGAGCACCGCTGGACGGCGGCGGGGCGTTGCGCGCCGCGTCGGCGCGGGCCTTGAGTGCGGACAGATCCACCGCGCCGGACAGCGCGGCGGACATTGCGGCTGAGTTCGCTGCTGATGCGCGTGGATTTGTCACGCTTCCATCCTGGCACGTGTTGTCCGGCGATTCACCGGAGGTGCTCTTCCACTCGCGCCACCTTCGCTTCCAGCTGACCGCCCTCGAACCCCGGGCGGATATCGGCCTTGAGGACGAGCGACACCCGGGACGCCCCCTCGCCGGCCGCCTCCACCGCGCGCTTCACCACGTCCATGACCTCGTCCCACGAGCCCTCAACATTGGTGAACATCGCGTTGGTGGAGTTCGGCAGGCCCGAATCGCGGACCACCCGCACCGCCTTGGCGACGGCTTCGCTTACCCCGCCGTCCGGGTCACCACCGGACGGGCTCACGCTGAACGCGACGATCATCGGCTCTCCTCACGCTTGCGACACTTTGCGCACTACCCTGCCCCCTCGGTCAAGAACCCGCTGGTAGCTTCCCTGCCATGAACCGCCCGCTGCCTTTCGACCCGATCGCCCGCGCCGCGCAGCTGTGGGAGGACCGGATCGGGCCGTCCGGGACCATGGCGGCGGTCACCGGCGTGATGCGCGTTCAGCAGATCGTCCAATCGGCCGTCGACGGCGCGCTCAAACCCCATGGCCTGACCTTCGCGCGCTACGAGGCACTGGTGCTGCTGTCGTTCGCGCGACGCGGGGCACTGCCGATGCGCGTGATGGGCGAGCGGCTCCAGCTGCACCCGACCAGCGTGACCAACATCGTGGACCGGCTGGAGAAGGACGGGCTGGTCAAGCGAGTACCGCACCCGACCGACCGGCGCACCACGCTCGTGGAGATCACCGACGACGGCCACGCCCGGCTCGAGGACGCCACGAAGGCGGTCACCGACATCGACTTCGGACTGGTCGGGCTCACGTCGAAGCAGACCGAACAACTGTCGGAACTGCTGACCAAGGTGCGCAAGGCCACCGGCGACTTCCTCGGCTGAGGACAGCACAAAGCGCCGCCCCGTGGGAGCGGCGCCGCGGGGGGACTCAGGCGGAGACGGTGTCCTGCACGAACAGGCCGGTGCCGCCCTGGGTCAGCCGCTGCGGGCCGTCCAGCTTGCCGGTGCGCAGGGCCCAGGTCTCGAACCACCAGGTGAACAACGGCGGGATGCTGGCCAGCAGCGCCACGACGACCACGCGCGGACGCCAGCCCAGCGGCTTGAACACCGCGAGCGTGACAACCAGGTACACGACGAAGATGACGCCGTGGACCATGCCCAGCACGGGCACCCCACCCTCGTTCGGCGCCCCGACGACGTACTTCAGGAACATCCCGATCAGCAAACCCGCCCAGGACAGCGCCTCGGCGACGGCGGCCACGCGGAACACGAGAGCGGCCTTGCTGGTCAACTGCTTTCCTCCTCGTGAGAAGCACATGAGAAAGCGCCCGACTTCAAATACGTCAACCACGCTGTCGGACGCTTCGGTACCCAGTGTGAGCCGTGACCGTGGTCACCGGAACTCCGGGGGTCGTGATCATCATCACGAGCCTCCGGGCAGACCGGACGATGACCGGCAAATCGCGCGGCGGTTGACACCGCGCCGCGGGGTGAGGTGAGATCCACCCGCTATGACAACGTTGTCGTCCGGTCCGGGAAAGGCGTCGCGGCGCGCCACGATGACCGACGTCGCCCGGGCGGCCGGGGTCAGCATCAAGACGGTCTCGCGAGTGGTCAACGACGAGCCGGCGGTGCACCCGGAGACCGCCGAGCGCGTCCTGGCGGCCATCGACGATCTCGGTTTCCGGCGCAACCTCGGCGCCCGCAACCTGCGCCGCGGATCGACCAGCGGCACGATCGGCCTGGTGGTCGAGGACGTGGGCAACCCGTTCTACTCCGAACTCACCCGCGCGGCCGAGAAGGTGGCGACCGCGTTCGGGCGGCACGTGCTGTCCGGCTCGTCGGAGGAGGACCCCGACCGCGAGCGCGCGCTGGCGCTGGAGTTCTGCTCCCGCCGGGTCGACGGGCTGCTCGTGGTCCCGGCCGGCGGGCAGCACGGATACCTGCGGCCCGAGATGCGGGCCGGCACGCCGGTGGTGTTCGTGGACCGTCCGCCCGGGGACATCGCGGCCGACACCGTGCTGGTCGACAACCTGGGCGGCACGGTCGAAGCCGTCACCCACCTGGCTCGGTACGGGCACCGCCGGATCGCCTTCCTCGGCGACCGGCCGGACATCTACACCGCCGCCGAACGGCTGCGCGGCTACCGCGAGGGCTGCGCCCGCGCCGGGCTGGGCTACGACGAGCGCCTGACGATCCTGCGCCCGCCCACCACGCAATCCGTCGCGGACGCGGTCGCCCGCCTGCTCGCCGGACCAGGCCCGGCCACCGCGATCATCGCGGGCAACAACCGGGTCACGGTTCACCTCCTGCGCGCGCTGGCGCACGTCACGCCGCGCCCTGCCGTCGTCGGTTTCGACGATTTCGAACTCGCCGACCTGGTCGACCCGCCGGTCACCGTCGTCGCCCACGACGTGAGCCGGCTCGGGTCGGCGGCGGCCGAGTTGTTGTTCGCCCGCATCAACGGCGATGCCTCCGCACCGAGAAAGGTTGTCCTGCCTGTGTGTCTCGTTCCCCGTGGCTCGGGTGAGGTGTCCCCGTGACGGTCCCGATCAAGCTCCCGGCCAACCAGCCGGCCCAGTTCTACCGTGGTGGCGCGGCGATCGCGGCTCTCCGCGGAGCGTCCACTCAGGACTCGGCGGTCGGACCGGAGGACTGGGTCGCCTCGACGACCACCCGGTTCGGTCAGGAGGAGGCCGGGCTGAGCCGGCTGCCCGACGGCCGTTGGTTGCGGGACGCGGTCCGCGACGACCCGAAGGCCTGGCTCGGTGCGGAGCACGTCGCCGCGTTCCACGACTCCACCGCGCTGCTGGTCAAGCTCCTCGACGCCGGTCAGCGGCTGCCGGTGCACTTCCACCCCACCGACGCCTTCGCCCGCCGGCACTTCGACTCGCATTTCGGCAAGACCGAGGCCTGGATCGTGGTCGGCACGAGCGGGGACGACCCGCGCGTCTACCCCGGCTTCCGCGAGACCGTCAGTCCCGCCACCGTGGCCGAATGGGTGCACGAGCAGGAAACCGACGCGATGCTCGGTGCGCTCAACAGCGTCGGGGTCCGCCCCGGCGACACCGTCCACATCCCGGCCGGGCTGCCGCACGCGATCGGCGCGGGTGTGTTCGTCGTCGAACTGCAGCAGCCGACCGACTTCTCGCTGACCATCGAGTGGCGGAACTTCCTCGACGACCCCGGAAAGGGACATCTCGGCCTCGGGTTCGACACCGCGCTGACGGCGCTCGACACCTCCGGCTGGGACACCGATCGCCTGGCCTCGATCGTCAAGCGCACCGCGGACACGGCAGGGTCCACAGTGGACCTGCTCGCCGCCGGATCCGCGGCGTTCTTCCGCGCCGACCAGCTGCGCCCCTCCCCGGCGCTCACGCTCGACCCGTCGTTCGCCGTGCTGGTGGCGCTGGACGGCCAGGGCACGCTGCGCACCGAGCACGGCGGCGAGATCGCCGTCGCGAAGGGCGACACGCTCGTCGTCCCGCACGCCGCCGGGCAGCTCGAACTGGCGGGCGACCTTACCGTCATCCGCTGCCGGCCGCCGGCCCCGGGCGCAGACTGATGACGGACATTGGCCGGGGAGGTGCGCCTCTGGGGATGCGCACCTCCCCGGCCGATCAGGCCCGCAGGGTCCGCAAGTGCTCGGCGAGCCACCCCCGCGTCTCGCGCCACAGCCCCGCGCCCAGGGAGATCCGCGCGACGCCCAGGTTGGCCAGTGCGGCGAAGTCCGGGCCGCCTGCGTTCACCGCGGCCGGGCTGACCGCCCGCACGAACTCGGCCAGCACGGCGGGGTCCCGCAGCAGGATCGGGTACACGCAGTCCGCGCCGGCGTCGAGGTAGGCCCGCGCCCGTTCGATCGCCTCGGGCAGGACCGATCGCGCGTCGGCGGCCCGGAGGAACACGTCGATCCGCGCGTTGATCACCAGGTCCCGGCCCGCGGCCGCACGCACCGCGGCCAGCCGGGCGGCCTGCTCGGCGACCGGCCGCAGCCCGCCGGCCGCGTGGTCGGTGTCCTCGTAGTTGCACCCGACCGCCCCGGTCGCGAGCAACCGCTCCGCGAACTCGGGCCCGGCCAGCCCGTAGCCGGCTTCGGCGTCCACCGTCACCGGAACCGACACGGCCCCGGCGATCCGCGCCGCCGCCGCGAACATCTCCGCTACCGGCGCGACTTCGCCGTCCGGATATCCCAGCGACGCCGCGACGGCGACCGAGGAGGTCGCCACCACGGGGAAACCCGCATCCTCGACCAGCCGTGCGGTGTCGGCGTCCCACACGTTCGGCAGGATCAGCGGGTCGCCCGGGACGTGCAGCGCCCGCAGCGCTTCGGCGGTCACTCCGGGTCCGCCGGAAGTGGCTTGTGGCTGGTGACGCCCAGCCGGTTGAACGCGTTGATCACCGTCGCGGACCAGGCGACCGCCACATACTGCTCCTCGGTGAAGACGCTGGTCGCCTGCTGGTAGACGTCGTCCGGCACGTCCTGGTTCTGCGGCAGCCGGGTCATCGCGTCGGTCAGCGCGAGCGCGGCCCGCTCCTGCTCGGTGTAGAGCTGGGTCTCCCACCAGGCGCTGAGCATGATGATCCGGCGCTCGCTCTCGCCGAGCTTGCGCGCGTCCCGCGCGTGCATGTCGAGGCAGAACGCGCACCCGTTGAGCATCGACGCGCGGATCTTGACCAGTTCGATCAGCCGCTGGTCCAGTCCGGCGTTCGCGGCCGCCTTCTCGACGACCGTGTGCAGGGTGAGGATGGACTGGTAGGCCTCGGGGAGCGCGGCGGCCAGCTGGATTCGCTTCGTCATGACACCACGCTATCGCCCGCTGGCCCACGAGTATGGTCCAGTTTCATGACGGGTTCGTGGTCCAGTTCCGATCTGCACCTCGACTGGCACCCGGGCAGCGGCCGCCGTGGGCTGGCCGAAGCGCTGCGCCGCGCGATTCGCGGCGGGCGGCTGGCGGCCGGCACCGCCCTGCCGTCCACCCGCGCGCTCGCGGCCGACCTCGGTATCGCTCGTGGCACGGTGACCCGTGTCTACAGCGATCTGACCGCTGAGGGCTATCTGCGCACCACCCAGGGCGCCCCGACCCGCGTCGCCGCCGACACCTATCCCCCGGCCGAACACCGTGAGAAGCCCGGGCCGGCCACCTCCGCCTGGTTCCGCGACGCGCGCTGGGACCTGTTCCCGGGACGGCCCAACCTGGCGTCGTTCCCGCGCGCGGTGTGGGCGTCGGCGACGCGGCGGGTCCTGCAGTCATTGCCCGCGGGCGGGTTCGACTACGGCGACCCCGCCGGGCCCGCCGTGCTCCGGGAGGCGCTGGCCCGGTACCTCGCGCGGAGCCGCGGTGTCCTCGCCGAGCCGGACCGGATCGTGCTGTGCGGCGGGTACTTCCACGCGATCACCGTCCTCGGGCACCTGTTCGACGAGATCGCCTTCGAGAACCCGTCGCTGCCCGAGTTCCGCGAAGCCGCAGGCCAGGGCGGCGCGAAGATCGTGCCGGTGCCGGTGGACGAGCGCGGCATCCGGGTGTCCGAACTGGACAGTCCGGTCGCCGTGGTGACGCCCGCCCACCAGTACCCGCTCGGCGTCACGCTCGCACCCGAACGCCGGTCCGCGCTCGCCGGCTGGGCGGCCGGCGGCGGGCTGGTGATCGAGGACGACTACGACGGCGAGTTCCGCTTCGACCGCCAGCCGGTCGGCGCGATGCAGTCCCTCAGCCCGGAACAAGTCGTCTACGCCGGCACGGTGAGCAAGACGCTCGCGCCCGCGCTGCGGATCGGCTGGCTGGTCCTGCCCCGCCGGCTCGTCGCGCCGGTGCGCGACACCATGGCGTCGCTGGGCTGGCGCACACCCGTGGTGGATCACCTGGCCCTCGCCGACCTGCTCGCCTCGGGTGCCTATGACCGGCACGTCCGCCAGCGCCGTGTCGCCTACCGCCGTCGCAGGGACCGGCTGCTCGCCGCGCTGCCCCCGGACCTCGCGCCGGAGGGTATCTCCGCCGGGCTGCATCTGGTCCTGCGCGTGCCCGACGAGGAGGCGGTCGTGTGGGCGCTGCGCAAGCGCTCGGTCGCGGTGGACCGGCTGAGCCGGCACTGGATGACCTCCGGCCCCGGCGGGATCGTGATCGGCTACGGCACCCCGGCCGAGCACGCGTTCGGCCCCGCCGTGGAGGCCCTGGTGGACGGACTGAGGTCGGTCATCCGCTGACCGGCCAGAGCGGCACATTTTCGACAATGTGCCGCGTCTGTAGGTCCGCGGCGCGGCACATTCTCGACAATGTGCGACCTGGTTACGCGCGGTCTTCCCGTAGCGCGGCCAGCAGTTCGTCCGCGGCGGCGTACGGGTCCAGCTCGCGGTCGACCACCTTCTTCGCGACCGCGGGCAGGTGCCCGCCGCCGTGCAGATCGGTGAGCCGCGCCTGCAATTCGCGCAACGCGATGGCCGCCACCTCGCTCGCGGCGCGGTCCGCGCGCCGGCGCGCCAGCTCCCCATGCGAGGACAGCCAGTCGTGGTGCTCGGACAGCGCCTTGACGAGGTCCTGCCCACCCTCGCCGCGCGTGGCGACGGTCCGCACGATCGGCTGCCGCCAGCTCTCGCCCCGGATCTCCCGGCGCCCGAAGGCGATCATCTGCTTCAGGTCGCGCACCACGGTCTCCGCGCCGTCACGGTCGGCCTTGTTCACCACGAACACGTCGGCTATCTCCAGCACCCCGGCCTTGGCCGCCTGGATCCCGTCACCGAGACCGGGCGCGAGCAGCACCACCGTGGTGTCGGCCAGCTTGACGACGTCCACTTCGGACTGTCCCACGCCGACGGTCTCGATGAGGACGACGTCGAACCCGGCGGCGTCGAGCACGCGCACCGTCTGGGGCGTGGCCCAGGACAGGCCGCCCAGGTGCCCGCGGGTGGCCATGGACCGGATGAACACCCCGGGATCCGTGGCATGCTCCGTCATGCGGATCCGGTCGCCGAGCAGCGCCCCGCCGGAAAACGGCGACGACGGGTCGATCGCGAGCACGCCGACCCGCCTGCCGTCGGCGCGCAGTGCGGACAGCAGCATGGACGTCGAGGTCGACTTGCCGACCCCGGGTGGTCCGGTCAGGCCGATCACCCGTGCCCGTCCGGTGTGGGGTGTCAGGGCGGCCGCCACCTCACGCAGGCGCGGGTGCGCGTCCTCGACCAGCGAGATCAGCCTCGCGACCGCACGCGGTTGTCCGTCCCGGGCGCGGTCGACGAGGTCCCCGACGTCCAGCGGCACTACAGCGCGGGCACCTTGAGTAGCAGCGCGTCCCCCTGGCCACCGCCACCGCACAACGCGGCCGCGCCGAGCCCACCGCCGCGGCGGCGCAGCTCGTGCACCAGGTGCACCGCCAGCCGGGCGCCGGACGCGCCGATCGGGTGCCCCAGCGCGATGGCGCCGCCGTCGACGTTGACGATCTCCGGGTCGATGCCGAGCTTCTCGGTCGAGACCAGGCCGACCGCGGCGAACGCCTCGTTGATCTCCACCAGGTCCAGCGCGCTCGCGTCGAGCTTCGCCTTCGCCAGCGCCGCCGTGATCGCGTTGGCCGGCTGCTCGTGCAGGCTCGCGTCCGGTCCGGCGACCACGCCGTGCGCGCCGATCTCGGCCAGCGGCTGCAGCCCCAGTTCCTCGGCCTTGGCCCGGCTGGCGACGACCACCGCGGCCGCACCGTCGGAGATCTGCGAGGCCGAACCCGCGGTGATGGTGCCGTCCGAGGCGAACGCCGGGCGCAGCTTGGCCAGGCTTTCCGCGGTTGTGTCGGCGCGTACGCCCTCGTCGGTGCCGAAGGCGACCGGGTCGCCCTTGCGCTGCGGGATCGAGACCGCCGCGAGCTCGGCCTTGAACCGCCCGGCCTCGGCCGCGGCGAGCGCGCGCTGGTGCGAACGGGCCGCGAAGGCGTCCTGGTCGGCACGCGTGATCCCGTAGCGGGAGTTGTACTTCTCGGTGGAGGCGCCCATCGCGCACTGGTCGAAGGCGCAGAACAGACCGTCGTAGGCCATGTGGTCCACCAGCGTCGTGTCGCCGTACTTGAAGCCGGACCGCGACTTGGGCAGCAGGTGCGGCGCCTGGGTCATCGACTCCTGGCCGCCCGCGACCACGATGTCGAACTCGCCGGCACGGATGAGCTGGTCGGCCAGCGCGATCGCGTCCAGGCCGGACAGGCACACCTTGTTGATGGTCAGCGCGGGCACGTCCATCGGGATGCCGGCGGCGACCGCGGCCTGCCGGGCCGGGATCTGGCCGGCGCCCGCGGTGAGGACCTGGCCCATGATCGTGTACTGCACGGCGTCCGGGGACACCCCGGCCTGCTCGAGTGCGGCCTTGATGGCGATTCCGCCCAGTTGAGCGCCGGAGAAGTCCTTCAGGGATCCGAGCAGACGCCCGATCGGGGTACGAGCGGCACCCAGGATGACGGAACCGGACACGGCAGCCTCCAAACACGAACAACGGCGGTCGAATCGACGATACCCGGCATGGTCGCCGCGTACCGGTGTGAGCCGTGGCACGACCGCCGGGCAGCGCCACGGCCTATTCTCACCACTATGAATGACGCGCTGAAGCCGTTCGTGACGACCATCGACCACGTCGGCATCGCCGTCGCCGATCTGGACGCCGCGATCGAGTTCTACGCGTCGAACTTCGGCATGATCGCCACGCACTCCGAGGTCAACGAGGAGCAGGGCGTGCGCGAGGCGATGCTGCACGCACCCGGCGACGAGTCCGGCCCCGCCGTCCAGCTGCTCGCGCCGCTCCGCCCGGACTCGACGATCGGGAAGTTCCTCGACACCAAGGGGCCGGGCCTGCAGCAGGTCGCCTACCGCGTCACCGACGTCGAGGCCGCGGCCGAGGCGCTGCGGGCCAAGGGGCTGCGGCTGCTGTACGACAAGGCCAGGCGGGGCACCGCGAACAGCAAGGTGAACTTCGTGCACCCGAAGGACGCCGGCGGCGTCCTCGTGGAACTGGTCGAACCCGCCGCCTCGCACTGACCCGTCGCACATTGTCGAAAAAGTGCCGCCCCGCGCCGGGCGTCCGAGCGGCACATTGTCGAAAATGTGCGAGTCAGCCGGGTGAAGGGCGGGCCATCAGCGCATCGGCGACGAAGTTCAGCTCACGCTCCATCAGGTCCGGCGGGTCGTCGTCACCGCCGTGCCGGGCGACCGAGTGCCGGTAGCTCAGCGCGAGTGCCAGCAACCCGGCCGCGCTGTCGACGTCGGCGACCGGCAGATCGCCGTCACCGGCGGCGATGATCACCGACCGCACCTGGCGGACCAGCGCCTGGAACCGCTCGTGCAGCGCGTCCCGCACCGCCCGGTGCGTGTCGGCCTCCCGCCACAGCAGATGCGACAACATCCGGGACCTCGACAGACGCCCGTCGAGTTCGGAAACGAGCCGCCGCAGGCTCTCCGCGATGTCACCCGGCACCACGATCCGCGAGGCGTCGATCTGCTCGTCCGGCAACCGCTTGATCAACGCGCTGAGCAGATCCGACTTGCGCCGGAAGTAGTAGTGCACGAGCCCCTTGGGCACGCCGGCGCGCTCGGCGATCCGGGAGGTCGGAGTGGCGTCGAATCCGCTTTCCGCGAACAGATCCTCGGCCGCGCGGAGAATCCGCTCCTTGGCCGGTAGGTCGTCCCCGTATTCGGACCGCGCCACTCCGCCCGCCTCTCGTACTGCTCGTCGTCCCACCACGCTAACCGAAAACCGGCTCGTCGTGGGCCGACCGGTGACGACGGCGCTCAGTGCGCGGTCGTCATCCCGCCACGGTGCACCGCGTTCGCCATGGGCAGGGCCGCCAGCCCGGCGATCGCGGTCAGGGCGCCGATGATCCACGAGGACCATGCCGCCACATCCAGCGCCGTGTAGGTCATCACCCACGGCGCGATGAACAACAGCGCTCCGAGGACTACCTGGACGCCCTCGCCGTAGACGAGGCCAGGCATGGACAGCGAGAGCAGGCCATCCAGGGCAATAAGGGCACCCAGCACGATCATGGTCCACATCGTCATGGTGTCGGTGTCCGCCCACAATGGCGTCAGAATCGCCACCACCCCGAGCACGACCTCAGCCCAATCGTGCGGACGGGTCCACGCCCGAGTCGAACGATCAGCCATTCGTGATCACCTCCGAACCTGATCCGGGAGACCACGGCGCGGTCTCCGCAGGACCATGGTGCGCCTTGATTGGCCGGCCGGTCAACTACGACTCGATCACGAATGAACCTCTCATTCCGGACAGTCGGCCCACCCGTCCTTCCGGGTAGTGGCGGATGACATTACCGGCCAGTAATGTCAGGCACCTCCAACCCAGCGCAGGGAGGCGGCCATGACGCTCACGGACATCCGGGAAGCCATCCTCACCGGTGACACCGCGTCGGTGGGTGCCCTGCCGGTGCCCGACGCCTATCGGGGCGTGACGGTGCACGCGGACGAGGTCGGCATGTTCGACGGGATGCAGTCCCGCGACAAGGACCCCCGCAAGTCGCTGCACGTGGACGAGGTCCCCACGCCCGAGCCGGGGCCGGGCGAGGCGTTGATCGCCGTGATGGCCAGCGCGATCAACTACAACACCGTGTGGACCTCGATCTTCGAACCGATCCCGACGTTCAAGTTCCTGCAGCGCTACGGGAAGCTTTCGCCGCTGGCCAAGCGCCACGACCAGCCCTACCACGTGGTCGGCTCGGACGCGGCCGGCGTCGTGCTGCGGACCGGGCCGGGCGTGCACCGGTGGAAGGCGGGCGACGAGGTCGTCGCGCACTGCCTCAACGTCGAGCTGGAAGGCCCGGACGGGCACAACGACACGATGCTCGACTCCGACCAGCGGATCTGGGGCTTCGAGACGAACTTCGGCGGGCTGGCCGAGCTCGCGCTGGTCAAGGGCAACCAGCTGATGCCCAAGCCGGGCCACCTGACCTGGGAGGAGGCCGCCTGCCCCGGCCTGGTCAACTCCACCGCGTATCGCCAGCTGGTGACCACCAACGGCGCGAACATGAAGCAGGGTGACGTCGTGCTGATCTGGGGCGCCTCCGGCGGCCTCGGCTCGTATGCCACACAGTTCGCCGTGAACGGCGGCGCGATCCCGGTCTGCGTGGTCTCCAGCCCGGAGAAGGCGGAGATCGTCCGGCGGATGGGCGCCGACCTGGTGATCGACCGCAGCGCCGAGGGATACCGCTTCTGGCAGGACGAGAACACCCAGGATCCGAAGGAGTGGCAACGCTTCGGCGCGAGGATCCGCGAGCTGACCGGGGGTGAGGATCCGGACATCGTGTTCGAGCACCCGGGCCGGGAGACCTTCGGCGCGTCGGTCTACGCGGCGCGCCGGGGCGGCACGATCGTCACCTGTGCGTCCACATCGGGATACCTGCACCAGTACGACAACCGGTACCTGTGGATGAATCTGAAACGGATCATCGGCTCGCATTTCGCGAATTACCGCGAGTCGTGGGAGGCGAACCGGCTGATCGCGAAAGGTCTGATCCATCCGACGTTGTCGAAAACGTACCCGATGACCGAGACCGGGCAGGCGGCGCTGGACGTGCACCGCAACGCCCACCAGGGCAAGGTCGGTGTGTTGTGTCTCGCCCCGTCGGAGGGTTTGGGCGTGCGCGACGTGGAGATGCGGGAGAAGCATCTGGTGCGGATCAATTTGTTCCGCGGGGCCTAAGTAGGCTGGGCCGCATGAGCCTTGGCGACGAACGAGAGCTTGTACCGCTCGGCGCGGGTTTCGACCTGTCCAAGCGCGGTTACGACCGCCACCAGGTCGACGAGCACCTCGAACGGCTGGACAGCGACCTGAAAATGCTCGCCGCCGACCGGGATGCCGCCATCTCGCAGGCCGGCGACCTCGCCCGGCAGCTCGAGCAGGCTCGCGGGGAGATCGAGAACCTGCGCGGCCAGGTCGAGCGGCTGGGCCAGCCGCCGACGACGGTCGAGGGCTTGTCCGAGCGTCTCCAGCGCATGCTGCGCCTGGCCCAGGAGGAGGCCGCGGACACGCGGGCCAGGGCGGAGGCCGAGGCCGGGCACATCCGGGCCAAGGCCGAGTCGGACGCCAGCGCGATGCGCGCCCGCTACGAGCAACTGCTGTCCGAGCTGGACGCGCGGCGCAAGGAGATGGAGGCCGAGCACCGCAAGGTGCTGGAGACCGCGCGCGCCGAGGCCGAGTCGATCACGACCGCGGCCAAGGAGGAGCGCGACCGGCTCGACCGCGAGGCCGAGCAGCGTCGCTACCAGGTCGAAGAGGACTTCGAGATCGCGATGGCGTCGCGGCGCACCGAGGCGATGCGGGTGCTCGCCGAGCAGGAAGCGGCCAGCAAGGCGGAAGCCGAGCGGCGCGTGCGCGAGGCGACGGATGAGGCCGCCACGATCCGCAAGAACGTCGCCGAGGAGGAGGCCGCCGCCAAGGCCGAGATCGAGCGCCGTCGCCGGGAGTCCATCGAGGACGCCAACCAGCGCAAGACGGAGTCGATCACCGAGGCGAACGCGCGCCTGGCGGAGGCCGCCGACGAGGCGGCCCGCCGGGTGCGCGAGGCCACGGAGGAGTCGAACCGCCGCATCAACGCGGCCGCCGACCGGGTCGAGGCGCTGCGCAAGCTGCGCGCCGGAATCGCCGAACAGGTCAAATCGGCGCGCGACGTGCTCACCGAGGCGAACTCCGTCCTGGGCGAGGCCGAGCCGGTCATCGAGCCGCTCCCGGAGGAGCGGGAAGCCGCTTCGGCGGGAAAGTCCTCCGGGCGGCAGTGAGGTCGTAACGGCGCTCGAGCGGCCGGCGGGTCGTAGCGGCACCCGAGTGGTCGTGAGGTTGTCGCGGCGCCCGAGCAGCCGGCGGGTCGCAGCGGCGCCCGACCGGCCGTGAGTCGTCGCCGCGCCGGTGCGAGCACCGCAGCTTCTGGGAGCCCCGCTCGGCACGAGTGTCTACGCGGGCGCGCTCTTCGAGTGCCGCTGAATCGGGCAGAGTCGCGTTCCCAGCCGAGCCCCGTCCGGTTACCGGGGGACGTGAACCCATGACCGGTGGCGGAGCTGCACGGAAACCGACTGGCGAGTAACCTTGGGCGCCACTTGCGAAAGCGCACAGGCGCGCACCCTTGCCGGAGGTATTGGGATGGCTGCATACCGGACCGTGGTCGTCGGTACGGACGGGTCTGACTCATCGTTCCGCGCGGTCGACCGGGCGGCGGCCGTGGCCGCGGACTCCGGTGCCACGCTCGTCGTCGTGTGCGCCTACTACCCGGCGAGCAGGCAGGACGTGGAGAAGGCCCAGGACGTTCTGGGCGACGAGGCCTATCAGGTGGTCGGCTCGGCGCCGGCCGAGGACACGCTCCGCTCGGCCCGCGACCGCGCTCTCAAGGCCGGCGCGGGGACGACCGAGACGGTCGCGGTGGTCGGGGACCCGGTCGAGGCCCTGCGCAAGGTCGTCTCCGATCGGTCGGCCGACCTGCTGGTCGTGGGCAACCGAGGGCTGAACACGCTCACCGGGCGGCTGCTCGGGTCGGTGCCGTCCGAGGCGGCGCGCAAGTCCGGCGTCGACGTCCTGATCGTCCACACCACGTAGGCCCGCGTGGATTCAGAGCGCCTCGAAAGCATCCTGCTCGGCGGCAAGCGCCGGTACACGCGGTTGGAGGTGGCCGAGAAGGCCGGCGTCCCGATCGAGCGGGCCACCCGCTTGTGGCGCGCGCTGGGGTTCGCCACCGTCGGCGACGACGAGGTCGTCTTTACCGACGCTGATGTCGAGGCGGTCCGCACCGCCGACCAGCTGATCACCGCCGGACTGCACGACCAGGCGCTGGAGGCGCCGGTGGCCCGCACGCTCGGTCTGCACCTGTCGCAGCTTGCCGAGTGGCAGGTGCGGATGCTGTGGACACTGATCACCGAGAACGAGGACGTGGGCCAGGACGACTCCCAGGTCGTCGCCTTGGTCGAGCGGCTGCTGCCGGAACTGGAGCGGGTGCAGAACTTCGTGTGGCGCCGGCACCTGGCGGCCTTCGCCGGGCGCGCGCTGGCATCGCCGGAGGAGGATCTGCAAGCGCGGACGGAGACCGTCGGGTTCGTGGACATGGTCGGCTACACGCGGCTGACCCGGCGCCTGGACGAGGGCGAGCTCAGCGCCGTGCTGGAGGGCTTCGAGTTGCTCGCGACCGAGGTGATCGCGGATCGCCATGGGCGGGTGGTGAAGATGATCGGTGACGAGGTCCTGTTCGTGGCCGACGCGCCCGCCGACGCGGCCGAGATCGCTCTGACGCTGACCGAACGCACCGGGGCGGACACGGAACTGCCGGAGGTGCGTGCCGGACTGGCCGCGGGCCGGATCCTCAGCCGCTTCGGAGACGTGTACGGATCGGTGGTGAACGTAGCCGCGCGACTCACCTCGGTCGCGCGGCCCGGCACGGTGTTGATCGACCGGGAGCTGGCGCGCGAGCTGGCCGAGCTGCCGCGGTTCGAGGTGCGGTCCCGCCGACCCGTGACGGTGCGCGGCTACACACGGTTGCACCCATACGTGCTTCGGCGCGGCTGAGGCTCGGCGTTCTTTGGGTCCGCGGTGCAGTGCCGCCGACCCGTGACGGTGCACGGCTACACACGGGCTGCACCCATACCTGCTCAGGCGCGCACCACGCGCCTCGGCGATCTCACTGTTCGCGGTGCGGCGCCGCCGCTCGCGCCAGCGCGCGGCCACACACCGCTGCACCGATACGTGCTCCGGCACGGCAGCGCGCGAGGCTCCACAACCTCAGGCTTCGCGTGCCGCGACCGCCGGTGGCTGGCGGGCATTCCCAGCCCGGCCGCCCGGCAGGCTCAGCGGCCGTCGGGCAGGACGGCGTATTGGCGCACGTACAGGTCGGTGTAAGTGACCGGGCCGCGGGGGCCCGGAACCTTGTCCAGGTTGATGCCGGTCTCGGGCACCGCGAGCAGCTTGAAGCCGTCCAGCAGGCGGGTCGGGGCGTTCCAGAACACGCCGGTGCCGGTGTAGCCGTCGAAGAACGCCGTGGCCGTTTCGGGGTCCTCGGTGGCGATGCCCGCGGCGAGGCCGGAGGTCTGCTCGTTGGCGATCGAAACCGCCTCGGCCACGCCACTGACCTGCGCGACCGTCACCGTGGCCTCGCGGTCGGAGTCGAGGGCCCACTCGTAGCCGATGGGGTGCTCGTGCGGCGGCAGCGACGGGGTGACCTTCTGCTCGGCCAGGGCCTCCGAGATGACCGGCCACAGCTGGTCGTGCACCGCGGAGTGGATGAGCAGCAGGTTGAGGCGGTTGCACACGCCCAGCCGGTCGAGGCTGTTGACCACCAGGTCGCGAGCCTTGTCGGCGTCGGCGGCCTCGTCGACATACAGCACGCCACCACCGTCGGCATGAGCGAGCGTGCGGACGCCGTGCTGAGCGGCCTCCAGCGCGAGCGCGCGGGTGCTCTCACCGCTGCCGCGCAGAATGACCAGCGGCACCAGGTCCGGGAACCGGACGAGGGCGGCGGCGGCCTCCCGCTCGACACGCGGAACAAGCTGGACGACACCGGGGTCGATACCCGCGTCGGCCAGCGCCGGCGCGATGACCACCTCGAGCAGGCGCTGCGCCGAGCCCAGCGCGGCCGAGCCGGTGCGGAGCACGCCGCCGTTGCGGGACTTGACCAGCTGCGACGCGACGTCCACCGTCACGTTCGGCCGAGCCTCGTAGTTCGCGCCGATCACGCCCACCGGACGGCGCCGTTCGACCAGCCGCAGGCCACCGGAGAGGGTGTCCACGGGGATCTCGCGCTCGGCGTGCGGCGCCCCGGCCAGCAGACGCAGCTGCTCGGCCATGCCGGTGAGACGCTCCTCGGTGATCGTGAGACGGTCGAGCAGGCCGGCGCTCATGCCTTCCTGCTGGGCCCGCACCACGTCAGCCCGGTTGGCATCCAGCACGCTCTCGCGCCCGTCGAGAAGACGGGTCGCCATGGCGGTCAGCGCCGCATCAATGGCCTCGTCGGACGCGGTGGCCAACGACGGGGCCGCCGCCTTGGCCGCCCGCGCGCACTCCTCAACAGCCTTCGCCACCTCGTCGGACACCGCTACCTCCACGCCGGAAACTGGGAGTCTCCAGTGTGCCGCACGGGCAGGTCAGGGCTGCAGTGCGGGTTCGAGCAGCCAGGCCCCGCCCACGACGAGGCAGGTGACCGCGATCACGCCGAGCATCAGCATCCACAGCGCGGCCGGGACGCCCGTCAGCCGGGCGAGCTGGTCCGCGTCGGAGTCCCGCGCCGCACCGCGCCGCCGCTTGGCCTGTAGCTCGAAGACCGGGCGGAGCCCGCCCAGGAGCAGGAACCACGTGATCAGGTAGACGAACCACGCCTGAACCTGTGGCCCGGCGACGAGCGCGACCACTGCCAGCCCGCCGGCCGTGAGCACCACCGACAGCACGCCGTAGGCGTTGCGGACCATGACCAGCACACCGAGGAGCAACAACGCGGCGAGCGCAAGCAGCACGGTGATACGCCCCGCCGCGAGCAGGCTCGCGAAGGCCAGCCCGAGGAGCCCCGGCGCCGGGTAGCCCGCGAGGGCGGTCAGCACCATGCCCGGTCCCTCGGGCTTGCCCCGCGACACCGTGACACCCGAGGTGTCCGAGTGCAGCTTGATGCCCTGCAGGCGGCGTCCGGCGAGCACCGCGATCACCGCGTGACCCGCCTCGTGCACGATCGTCACCACGTTGCGGGCCAAGCGCCACGGGGCGCCGGACAGCACCAGCAGCAGTGCCACGCCACCGGTCACCAGCGGCACCGGAATGGACGGATCCGGCTGCGCGCCGAAGAGACCCGCCAGCACGTCGAGCCCGGCCGTCGCGTCGTTCACGCGCGAAGCTCACCACATGTGGAGTGCACTCCCTGTTATCACCCCCATCGCGTTCACAGCTCCTTCACTGGTAGTTGGGTGCCCGCCGGCCTGGGCAACGGTGGTCATCGCCGGGCCACGGCACGTTCCACGGCGGCGCGCCGGAGGCCGCCGCCCGGCCGCCTTCCACCGATCGGCCCCGCGGGATGCCCGACCGCGCGGCGGCGGGGTCGGTTGCTTGACCGGGCGCACCTGGCTGGCCCGAGACGGTGCCGGGTTAACCGGAGCGCGCTCGCCCAGGCCGGGTGCGGTACCCGCTCAACCGGGCGCGCTCCGCCGCGCATGGGGTCGGCTCGGTTGCTGGACGTCAGCTGGGTCGGTCGGCGACCGCGACCCTGGAGGGGTGCCGCGGGTCGAGCGAGCGACTTGATGCGCCGGGCCAGGCGTCGATCGCGTCAGGCGGCTTGTGTTGAAACCTCCTTGCCAGCTCCCGTCGGGGCCTGCTTCGCGCGGCGGTCGCGGTCTACGCGGAACAGAAGCGCGACCCAGCTGCGGTACGGGCTCCACTCGTCGGCGATTGTGGAGAGTTCCGCGATGGACGCGGCGGGGCGGTCGTAGGCCCGGCGCATCTCCTCGAGCAGATACCGCTCATCCGTGGGAAAAACGTCCGGGTGGCCGGCTCCGCGAATGAGGATCAGCTGCGCCGAGAACGCACCGACGCCGGGCAGGGCGCGCAACACGTCCAGAGCGTCCTCCGGTTCCGCTGCGCGCAGGGCGACCGGATCGAGGAGACCGCCGAGAGCGGCTTCGGCAACGACCCGCAAACGGTCCACCTTGATCTCCGGTAACCACTGGGGCGCCGGCATTTCCAGTAACTCGGCCGGAGCTGGGAACGACCACAGGGGACGCCCGTCCACATCCATCCGCATGCCGTGCGGTTCGGCGATGCGCTGCTTGAACAATGCCGCCTGACCAAAGCGGATTCGCTGCCCGATGATCGCCCAGCAGGCTGCCTCATACGGAGACAGGAACAAAACCGGCCTCAAGCCCGGATACCGCTGCTGCAACGCGCCCACCACGGAATCGCGCTCGCCCACCGCGGCGAACCCGGCGCCATCCACGTCGAGCGACAGGATCCGCGCCACCTGCCTCGCGGCTTCCGCGACGTCGGCTTCCCCTGCCACGACAGACACTTCCACCCGCCCCGGCGCGCGCTGTCGCACTCGCACCCCGGGTATGCGCCCACCCGCCCGGCAACGGGAAGGCGAACCGGAGCGTGCCCGGCTCCTCTGCCGCGTCCGGCCGCGCCGCGGGGGCGAATCCCGCCAGGAATCCGGCCGCCGCCGTCAGGTCGAACGGCCCCGACACGGCGATCTCGACCGTGCCTGTCACAGTGCTCGTCATCGTTGTTCTCCTTCGGTTCGACGATGATGGGACGACGGTAGCGGCGCCCACCGACAGGTTCGGAGAACGCGCCGGCCGGACAACGTCGACGACGCTGCTTCGCGTACCGGGAGAGCACTGTGGACGGTCCCGGCGGTGCCCGCGACCTACCCCTGCACCCACCAGTTCTCAGGAAATTCTTCTCAGGGGATTTCCGGGTTACCCCACAGCATCCTCACAAGAAGCGGGACGAACCTTGTTGGCATGAACGAGAACGAGTTCCGGGCGACCCAGGCCGGCGGAATCCCGCCGACCGGCGGCCACCCCTACTACCAGCAGCCGGTCATGGCCGCACCGGCACTCACACCCCCGCGGCCCAAGAAGAAGCGCGTCGCCGTCCTCGTCACCGCGAGCGCCCTCGCCGCGGCGGTGGTCGGCGGCGCCAGCGGAGCCGCCGTCGTGGGCCTGGCCAGCGGGTCGCCGACGAGCGCGATCCCGCCGTCGTCCGCGGCAACCGTGTCCAGTACGACGAACACCGACGTCAGCGCGGTCGCCGCGAAGGTGCTGCCGAGCGTCGTCCAGGTCAACGTCACCACCCGCCAGGGCGAGGCCATCGGCTCCGGCGTCATCCTCACCTCCGACGGCAAGATCCTCACCAACGCGCACGTCGTCTCCGGATCGGTCGGCGCCGCCACCATCACCCTGTCCGACGGCACCAAGTACCAGGCCGACGTCCTCGGCTCCGACACCAAAGTCGACATCGCCGTCCTGCAGGCCCAGGGTGCCAGCGGGCTCACCGCCGCCGCTCTCGGCGACTCCAGCAAGCTGCAGGTCGGCGAACAGGTCGTCGCCATCGGCTCCCCGGGCGGCCTGCAGAACACGGTCACCTCGGGCATCGTGAGCGCCCTCAACCGCCAGCTCTCCGACATTTCGGGCGGCGAGCAGGGCACCCCGTTCGGGCAAACCGCCAACCGCACCAGCGCCGGCCCCAGCTACACCGCCATCCAGACCGACGCGTCCATCAACCAGGGCAACTCGGGCGGCCCACTGGTCGACATGAACGGCCAGGTCATCGGCATCAACTCGGCGCTCTACAGCCCGTCGTCCACGTCCGCGGGATCGGTCGGCATCGGGTTCGCCATCCCGATCAACGACGCCAAGACGATCATCGACCAGATCGAGAACAGCTGACACACCGAACGGGCCGCGGTCGGGGCGGCCCGTTCCGCTGTGCCGGGCGGTCCGCGCGGGCGGGTCGCGTTAGGGTTTCCCGGTGACCGACCGTCTTGTCTGGATCGACTGCGAGATGACAGGGCTGGACCTCGCGAAGGACGCCCTGATCGAGATCGCCGCCCTCGTGACCGACGCCGACCTCAACATCCTCGGCGATGGCCTCGACCTCGTCATCCACGCCGGCGACGACGTGCTCGCCGGCATGCCCGACGTCGTGCGCGAGATGCACGCCAAATCCGGGCTCACCGACGAAGTCCGCCGCTCGAGCACCACCCTCGAGGAAGCCGAACAACGCGTCCTCGACTACATCCGGACCCATGTCCCCGAGCCCAACAGCGCGCCGCTCGCCGGCAACTCCATCGCCACCGACCGCGGATTCATCGCCCGCGACATGCCCAGCCTCGACGCCCACCTGCACTACCGCATGGTCGACGTGTCGTCGGTCAAGGAACTCGTCCGGCGCTGGTACCCACGGATCTACTACGCCAAGCCCGAGAAGGGCCTCGCACACCGGGCGCTCGCCGACATCAAGGAATCCATCAGCGAACTCGACTACTACCGGCGCACCGCGTTCGTGCCCATGCCCGGCCCGAGCAGCGAAGACGCCCGCGCCGCGGCCGCTGAGGTGCAGCTCAAGCACAGCGAATGACCCCACGCGTGGCGCCCACGGCGGCCACGCTACGATATCCCGGCTGGCGGCGATCGCAAGACGCCGCACATGGTGGGTGTAGCTCAGTTGGTAGAGCACCTGGTTGTGGTCCAGGAAGTCGCGGGTTCAAGTCCCGTCACTCACCCCATTGGCCCCACCCTGCTCGGTCGCTTCGCGGCCTCGCCGGGGTGGGGTTCGTCATTTCGTCTGGGGGCCGAGCCCCCAGGCCCCCACGGTGCGGGCTTCTTGCGTTGGCGGGCGCTGGGCCCGCGCCGATAGGACCAGCGCGACGCCACCACCCGCCCCGTGCCGGTCGCTTCCCGGCCTCGCCGGGGTGGGGCGCACGGTGCGAGCTTCTTGCGTTGGCGGACGCTGAGCCCGCGCCAATAGGACCAGCGCGACGCCACCACCCGCCCCCGCGCCGGTCGCTTCCCGGCCTCGATCCCCTACTCGGTCGCGGAGCGACCTCGTGGGGCACGTGCTAGCTGGTGGACGGGGTTGTCCAGTCCGCCCAAGTCAGTTGCCAGACGGACCAGCCGTCGGTCGCCTCGAGGGGTTGTCCGCCGCTGTTCGCCACGGTGAAGAGATCACCCTTCTTCGACAGGTCCATCAGCCACTTCGCGTTGTCGGTCGACAAGTTGATGCAGCCGTGGCTCACGTTCCGGCGCCCCTGTGAACCAACGGACCACGGCGCCGAGTGGTAGAAGATGCCACTGTTGGACAGGCGCACCGCGTACTTCACGAAGGTCCGGTACCCGCCTGGCGTGTCGGCCGGGACGCCGTACGTGCCGGAATCCATGGTGTAGCCGACGTGCTCACTCATCACCGTGTACGTACCCGAGGGCGTGGTGTGGCCGGGCTTGCCCATCGAGATCGGCAACGTCCGGACCTCGGCGTCGTTCACCGTCACCTTCGCCTGGTGCGATGCTCCGTCCGCGACGATCACCACCTTGTCACCCACGGTGATGTTCGCGGCACGGTCCTCGAGCCCGTACGTCCCGCCACCCAGCGGCCTGCCGTAGATCGCGGCGTCCACCGAGATCTTCGTGCCCGGCCGCCAGTAGTCCTTCGGCCGCCAGATGACCATGCTGTCGCCGAACCAGCGAAAAGCACCCTCGGTGACCGGCTCGGTCACCACCTTCAACGCACGCTCCGCCGCCGCCCGGTCAACGATCTTCGAGGTGAACGTGAAGATCAACGGCATCCCGACGCCGACCGTCTCGCCGTCCTGCATGTTCAGCGAGACGGAGGTCGTCCTCCGCGGCTTCGCGACGGTGGTGAACGTCGAGGTCGACGTGACCGGCTTGCCGTCCACCCCCGCCGCGACAGCGGTAAGCGTGTACTGCTTGCCGTAGCCGAGGCCGTCGGCGAACTCCCACGAAGTGCCATCGGCGGACAGCACACCCGCGACCGCCCCACCGTCCGGGTTACGGAGCGTGACCTCGGTCAGCTTGCCGTCGGTCGCCTTCACCGAAACGGGTTCCCCTGGCGCGACGTCCACGGCCCCGGCCGCGGGAACCACAGCGAGCGACGCAGGCCTGGCAGCCTCCGCCTGCGCGGACGCCGGCGCGCCCTGCCCCCCAGTGCCACCATTGCCCGACTCCGCCGTGCACCCGACCAGCAACCCGGCCGCCAGCACCGCGCAGGCCCATCGGCCCGTGGCCACCGAACGCTTCATCACGCCCCCAATCGGTGAAGATCGCCCGCTTCCTACCTCCGCCTGACAGTGTGCCCGATCTTTTGCGCCCGCAGGGGCAAGACCTGCCGAAACGGGGAGAGGGACCCTCCGTCAGGGGTCCCCGGAGAGGCGTGCTAATCTTTTCGACGTCGCCAGGGAGACCGGGCGGTCCAAGCCAGCGCCATTAGCTCAACTGGCAGAGCAGCTGACTCTTAATCAGCGGGTTCGGGGTTCGAGTCCCTGATGGCGCACAGCCACCCCAGGTCCGCGGGCCTGGGGTTTTGCCTTTTCTGATCTTGGCGGCCCCTTTTTGGACGTCCAGTGCGCCGAGGACAAGCGCAGGCCGTCGAGACGGAGCGTTCCTCATATGATCGCAAAGTGAGCTGGTTCATGCTTGCTGCGCCGCTGCACCTGGTGATACCTGACCGTCCTGCGCTCGAGTGGGCCGCGTCAATCAAGTCGGCCGTTGGCGTGCCGACGCAACTACCGCCAGACCAACCCGACGACGTCGCCCTGCAGTGGCCCTGGTGATCCCGACCAGGCGTCAACTTGCCCCATAACTGCCCCCAATCGATCGACAACGCCGACGCTTCAATAGGTTCTTGGCGATTGTCCATTGTGGTCTCCTGCAGGCACGCGGGTGCGGACCCGATGCAACCGGATGTTCTTGGCCGTCTTCTCGGCGGCGTGGGCGACCTGGGTAGGACGCCGGGGTAGCTGTCGCTGGTCACGGTGATGGACGACTGGCGCAGCGTGCCCTGCACGACCTCCATGTCCACCTAAGCCTGCCGGGTGAGGAACGTGAAGTGGTCGGTCACATCAGCCGGGTGATAGGCCCGGCCATCCGGCTGGGTGAACACCAGCTCCGGCTCCACCGGCGTCGCCTCCAGGTGGATCCGTCACGCGTAGTCGAGCGGCGGATCGTCGTGGTCCGGCCGCGCGGCGAGCGCGTCAGCCACAGCGGGCGGACAGCCCGCCGTCGACCGGAAGGCATACCCCGTTGATGTAGGCGGCGCGGTCGGAGGCCAGGAACACGGCGGCGTTCGCGACGTCCTGGGGCGTGCCCATGCGCCCGGTAGGGCTCATCTCGTGGCGGGCGGCGACCTCATCACGGTCGTCGGTGATCTGCTGGGCAACCATCGGAGTCTCGATGACGCCGGGCAGGACGGCGTTTGCGCGGATTCCGTCGCGGGCGTAGGTGAGCGCCAGCGACACGGTCAACTGGTTCAGCCCGGCCTTGGCGGCGTTGTAGACCGGGTACACGTAGCCGGTGTCGCGGATCGCCGACACCGAGGACACGTTGACGACGGCGCCGCGGCCGACCTGCTTCATAAGCGGGATGGTGTGCCGGCAGGTCAGGTATGCGCTGGTGAGGTTGACGGCCAGGCCGCTGTTCCACGTGTCGAGGTCGAGGTCGGTGATCTCGCCGAGGATCGATGCGCCGACATTGTTGTGGAGCACGTGCGGGATGCCGAGCACCGACACGACCTCGTCGATGGCGTTGACCACTTCGGATTCGACGGTGACGTCCGCAGTGACGGGCAGTGAGCGCCCGCCGGCGGCGACGATCTGTTTCGCGACCCGATCGGCTTCGGTCTCGTCCCGGTCGATCGCGGCGACGATCGCTCCCGCTTCGGCGTAGGCGAGTGCGGCTGCTTCGCCGTTGCTGATGCCCGCGCCTGATGACCCGGCACCGAAGACGACGACGATCCGTCCGTCAAGCTCCCGCTCGTTCACCAGCTGACCCCCTCGACAAGAAGCTCGGCTGCGACCGCGAGGACGTTCTCGCCGGGGATCAGCAAGCCGGTCGCACGCGCCGAGCAGGATCCGGCACGCACCGGGTGGTGCCGGCCACGGTGCCACCGAACGGCGGTTGCGCCCACCGTCCGTGGTCGAGAGATCAGCCCCGGGGCTTGCTCCGTTTGTAGAATTCCACGCCATGACTTCGAACGTGGTGTCGACGCTGATCGACCAGCTGGCCGACGAATTGGGCCGCTCGGTCGTCATCAACGACCCCGTGATGCAGATGCTGTATGCGAGCCAGCACTACGGCGACGAGGACCCGGTACGCGTAAAAGCCCTGCTCAACCACGGTGCTGAGCCCAGGGCGCGTGGGCACGTACTGGCCCAGGGAGTGTCGACCTGGACGCGCGCCGGCCTCATCCCGGCCAACGACGCGATCGGCATGCACGCCCGGGTGTGCGTCCCGGTGCGCTTCGAGGGTGCACTGCTCGGCTTGTTGATGGTGATGGATGCCGACGGATCGATCACCACAACCGAGCTCGGCCGAGTCAACGAGGTCGCCTCCGAGGTCGCGTTCGCCCTGCACGACGACGGCAAGCGGACCGGCTCTGGCGAGGAGGACGAGCAGATCGTGCTCGACCTGGTCGGTGCCGATCGGTCCGCGCGGCGCACCGCCGTCGAAACCCTGCGAACCAGCGGCCGCGCCGAGCGGTTCACGACGGTGACCGCACTCGACATCGCGCTCGCCGGCACCGTCACCGCGACCCGCCCGCACATCGAGATCGCCCTGCGCAACGCCCTGTCCACCCGCACCCGGTCCAATCGGGCCGATGCGATGTTCGCCGTCACCGGCGAGTCCGCGGTCATGCTCATCGGCAGCCAGCCGCCGAATCCGGACCCGGTCGAGCGCCGCGCGAGCGAGGTCCTCGAGCGCGCCCACGAACTCGCCTCCGGGCTTTTCCGGTGCGTGGCCGGCATCGGCAGCACCGGCGACGGCCTCTACCACGCCGCCAGGTCGCTGTCGCAGGCACGGCTCGCGCGGCGCGCGGCGGTGCTCGGGCTCCGCGACGCGGTCGCCTCGTGGGAGTCCCTCGGTGCGTACGGGCCGCTGCTGTCCATCCCGCCGGAGCAGCTGACCGAGGCGGCACTGCCGGATGAGCTCCAGCAGCTGCGCGCCGTCGACGCGGACGGACAGCTCGCCGCAACACTGCGCGCCTACCTCGACGCCGCCGGCAACGGGCCGGCGGCAGCGAAAGAACTCCATATCCACCGCACGTCGCTGTACTACCGCCTCGGCCGCATCCGCGACCTGACCGGGATCGACGTCGCCGACGGGCGCACCCGGCTCGCGGTGCACGCCGGTTTCGCAATGCTGGACATCATCGGTGCCGAACTCAAGGTGTGATCGTTCGACAATCGGAGCAATGTTCGACGGGAACCTTCGTCCAGTGGCGGTAGTGATCAGGGCCGCATCCGCCGAAACTGCTCGGCAACAGCCGCGGACGGACACGGTCGAGGACACAGCGCTCGATGAGGAGAAGCCTGATGCCCACCTTCACCACCACTGACGGTGTGACCCTCACCTACGAGGACACCGGCGGCGAGGCAACGCCACTGGTGATGGTGCACGGCTGGGGCCAGACGCAGGCGATGTTCCGCAACCAGCTCACCGGACTCGGGGAGCGCCGGCGCGTCATCACCTACGACCAGCGCGGGCACGGCGTGTCGGAGAAGCCGCACCACGGCTACCGCATCGCCCGCCTCGCCCAGGACTTCGAGCAGCTGCTCGACCACCTCGGTCTCGACGAGGTCGACGCACTCGGCTGGTCGATGGGCGCCTCGATCCTGTGGTCCTACATCGACAACCACGGCACGGGACGCCTGCGCCGACTCGTCATCGTCGACCAGCCGGCCGCGGTGGCGGCAGTGCCGTGGATGTCGAAGGAAGAGCAGACCAACTCCGGCGCGATCTTCGACGTCGCGGGCCTGCTCGAACTCGGCGCCGCGATGAACGGCCCGGACGGGTTCGCCGCGGTCGAGACGTTCGAGAAGTCGATGTTCTCGGGCGACACCGACCCGGCCGTGTGGGATTTCGTCGTCAAGGAGATCAAGGCAACCCCGGCGTATGCGGGCGTGCCGCTGCTGTTCGACCACTGCGCCCAGGACTGGCGTGACGTGCTGCCGCGCATCGACATCCCGACCCTGGTGCTCGGCTGCGACGGCAGTCACGTCAGCCCGGACTCCCAGCGCTACATCGCCGAACGCGTGCCCAACGCCGAACTGCACATCTTCCCGGTCACCGAAGCCAGTTCGCACTTCGTCTTCCTGGAGAACCCACCGGCGTTCGACGCGGTCGTCGACAAGTTCCTCAGCTAAGCAACGACGCTCATCGCAGCGCACGGCCCGTTACGGGCGGGCCGGGGCGGCGGGAGTTTGCCCGGTTGGTTGGTGGGCGCATAGGCGGGGGCTCACCAGCCGCTCATCCGTGGGGCCTCGTTCGAGCGGGGCCCCACGGAGGGATCAGACGGTGCGGACCAGCTGGCCCTGGAGGTGACCGCCGTCGAGCAGCCGGTGCGCGTCGGCGACCGCTGTCACCAGGTGCCCCCCGGGCGGAGAACTCCGAGCGACCGCTCGACGGTGTCGCCGCCGAGCGTGTCGAGCACGACGTCGACGTCGCGGACCGCCTCGGTGAAGTCGACCGCCGTGTAGTCGATCAGTTCGTCGGCGCCGAGCCCATCGACGAACTCCCGCTTGCGCCCAGTGGCTATCACGATCACGTGCGCGCCGAGCGCTTTCGCGATCTGGATCGCGACGTGGCCGACTCCGCCGCCACCGCCGTGGACCAGGACGCGGTCGCCCGCACTTACGCCGCCGAGGTCGACGAGGCCCTGCCACGCCGTCAGCCCGACGACGGGCAACGCCGACGCCTCGACGTGCGAGAGCGACGCCGGCTTGAGCGCCAGATGCAATGCCGGAGCGGACACGATTTCGGCATACGCGTTGGCCGCCCGGGGGAACAGGGGCATTCCGAACACTTCGTCGCCGGGTCTGAACCGCCATGTCTGCGGCGCCTCCTCGACCACGCCGCTGATGTCCCAGGCGCGGATGGCGGTCGAGCTGATCGCCGACAAGTGGACGGTGGTCGTGCTCTCCGGCCTCAGCAAGGGCCCGGTTCGTCATGGCGAGCTGATCGAGCTGATCGGCGGCATCTCCCGCAAGATGCTCACCCAGACGCTCCGCCGGCTGGAGGCGCACGGGCTCGTCCGCCGCCACGCCTACGCAGAGGTGCCGCCCCGCGTCGAGTACGAACTCACCCCGCTCGGCGCGACACTGATCGATCCGATCCACATCCTGACCGACTGGGCGAGGGCGAACGGCGAAGCGGTCCTCGACGCGCTCGACGCCGGTCCCGAACGGGTCGCCCATCACGGCTGAGTCCTCACCGCTTGGAAGTTCAGTGCACGGCGCGGATCTATGGCGGTGCGGGGAAACCTCCTAGGTTGGGTACATGGACCTGAGGATCTTCACCGAACCCCAGCAGGGGGCGAGCTACGACGACCAGCTCCGGATCGCCAAGGCGACCGAGGACAACGGATTCGACGCGTTCTTCCGTTCGGACCACTACCTGAAGATGGGCAGCGTGTCCGGCCTTCCCGGACCGACCGACTCGTGGATCACGCTGGCCGGTCTTGCGCGCGAGACCTCCCGCATCCGGCTGGGCACGCTCGTCTCCTCCGCCACCTTCCGGCACCCCTCCGTGCTGGCGATCTCCGTGGCACAGGTGGACCAGATGTCGGGCGGGCGCGTCGAGTTCGGGCTCGGGTCGGGTTGGTTCGCCGACGAGCACACCGCGTACGGCCTGAATCTGCCGCCGATGAAGGAACGTTTCGACATCTACGCGGAGCAGCTGGAGATCATCACCGGGCTGTGGGAGACGCCGGTGGGAGGGACGTTCAGCTTCCGGGGTGAGCACTACCGGCTGGAGAACGCGCCCGCGCTGCCGAAGCCGGCACAGACCCCGCGCCCGCCGCTGATCATCGGCGGTGCGGGCAAGAAGCGCACCCCGGCGCTGGCCGCGCGTTTCGCGGACGAGTTCAACCTGCCCTCCACGCAGACCGCGATCGCGGCCGCCCAGTTCGGGCGCGTGGAGGCGGCGGCCCGTGAGGCAGGACGTGATCCGAAGGAGATCACGCGGTCGCTCGCGCAGGTCGTATGCGTCGGCCGCGACGACTCGGAAGTGTCCCGGCGGGTGGCCGCGATCGGGCGCGAGGTCGCGGAACTGAAGCAGACCGGCCTCGCCGGAACCCCGGCCGAGGTGGTCGACAGGATCGGCCGCATCCGCGAGGAAACCGGCATCACGCGCCTGTACCTGAAGGTGATGGACCTAGCCGACCTGGACCACCTGGACCTCATCGCCGCGGAGGTGGCCCCGAATCTGGACTGAGCACCGGGCAACACATTTTCCGCCGTGCTGTCGATTGACCCCGAGTCCGTTCGACGCGTCTGTAACAACGCACCGATCAACCGGATTCACGGAGGACACCATGACTGTCACCTACACATTCGACGTCTTCACCAGCCTCGACGGCTTCGGCGCCGCCCACGGCGGAAACTGGCGTGGCTACTGGGGCAAGCAAGGCCCGGAGCTGCTCGACCACCGCCTCGCCCTGTACCGCGAGGAGCAGCGGATGGTCTTCGGGGCCAACACCTACCGGGCGTTCGCGCAGATGCTGGCCTCGAGCACGGACGACTCCGAACTCCATGACCCCTGGGTCACCCGGATGAGGCACCTGCCGGCAACGGTGGTGTCGACCACGCTGCGCGGGCCGATCGACTGGCCGGACGCGACCGTCGTGAGCGGTGACGCCATCGATGTCGTCGCCCGGCTCAAGGAGGAATCCGACGTGCCGTTGCGCTCGCACGGCAGCCTGTCGATGAACCGGGCGCTGATGGCTGCCGGCCTGGTCGATCGTGTGCAGGTGACCGTCTTCCCGGTGATCACCGGTCAGACCGGAGCGGACCCGATCTTCCAGGGCGCGGCCGACTTCGATCTCGAGCTCATCGAGAGCCGGACCCTGGACGGCCGCACCCAGGAGCTCATCTACCGGCCCACCCTTCACGTCTGAGAGCCATCACCCTTCCGGCGCACGGGGCAGGGACCTTCGACTCTAGGCCTCTCCCGTTCTCGCTGGTGCTCTGGACGGCGTGGACATCAACCAGCTCAAACAGGCGGTTCAGCCGGACCGCCTGCGTGAAACGTTGGAGAATCACTCGGCGGAACTCAGCACGGCGGCGGGGCACCATCACCCCGACGGAGGCCTCGTCGACGTCCGCAGTGCGAATTACCGGGGACATGAAATCGTGGTCCGCACGCGATATGAAATCACCGTGGACGGGAAACCGTTCGATGTTTCCCTGTCAGTGACGAACAACGGGCGCGTCCACTATCACGGCCTCCCGACGCGGGACTTTCCCTCGGCGATCGAATTGGTGGAGAAGGCCATCGAGGTGTTCGGCGACGACTTCTCCGCCGACCACGACCACGCGGGCCACCACCACGCCCCGGGAGGTGAGCACTGATGGCTGTCATCCGGACGAACGTCGCCACCTCGCAGCTCGCGCGCGACCGGTACGTGGACGGCGTGCTGGCGCTGAAAGCCGAGTTCCTCGGCACCACGACGGCCGACCTCGGCATCGGCGGCCCGGCGCAGCAAGTGTCCACATACGACCTGTTCACCGTGTGGCACCACCTGGCGATGGGGCGCCTGACGCCGCCGACCCAGGGCGACCGCAACGCCGCGCACAGCGGGCCCGTCTTCCTGCCGTGGCACCGGCTCATGCTGGTACTGCTCGAACTGCAGATCCAGCGCGTTCTCGGCATCGACGAGTTCGCCCTCCCCTACTGGGACTGGGCGGCCGACGGCGACCTCTCCGCCGCACAGCAGACCAACACCTCGCTGTGGAAAGACACCGGGATCGGCGGCGACGGCTCACCGGTCGCCGACGGCCCGTTCAGCGGCAACGCCTACCGCGTGCGCATCGACTCCGACAGCACCGGACGGCTCCGCGCCACGGACCGCGGCCTGCGCAGGGACCTGGCCGGCGATATCGCCACCCTGCCGACCAGCGCCGACGTCGCTACCGCGCTACGGCTGACCGACTACGACACCCCGGACTGGGACCGCACCTCCGGCGGGTTCCGCAACACGGTCGAGGGCTGGCCGGGCATGCCCGGGCTGCACAACCGGGTGCACGTGTGGGTCGGCGGCGACATGGCACCCGCGACCTCACCCAACGACCCCGTCTTCTACCTCAACCACTGCAACGTGGACCGGCTGTGGGAGGCGTGGCTGCAGGACCACGGACACACCTACGTGCCCGATCAGAACGAGTCCGCGGACCTCCAGCCGCATCGCATCAACGACGCGATGTACTCGGTCCTCACCAGCCAGCCGGTGACACCCGCCGACGTGCTGAACGTGAGCACGTTCTACACCTACGACAAGCTCCCCTGACCACACCCGCGGCGGGCGGAGTCTCAGGGAACCGTCTTGCCGCGGGTGTCGAGGATCATCAGCGCGACGTGCAGCGACGTTCTGGACTCCGCCGATTCCAGCGATACCCCGAGAATGCGTTCGATCCGGCCGAGGCGGCTGTACAGGGTGGGCCGGCTCAGCCCGGTGAGGGCAGCGGTTCGCGTTTTCGCTCCCCCGCTGTCCAGATGGGTACGCAGCAAGGGCAGGAGCCGTTCCGGGGCGCGGGCGTCGTGGTCCAGCAGCGGTGCCAGTTCCCGTTCGGCGAAGGCCTGGACGCGATGGTCGTCTCGCAGCAGGGTGAGCAGGCCGTGCAGCCGGACGTCGGTGGAGCGCAACAGCCGGCGCGGCCGGCCGAGGCTGAGCCCGACCTGGGCGACGTGGCCGGCTTCGTCCAGGCCGTGCGCGGCGGCGACGAAGCTCGGCGACGAACCGGCGGTGCCCGCGACCCACTGCCCCGCCGCGCCGGCACCGAGGGGCTGCCGCCGCAGGTGTTCGATGACGGCGGCGAGCGCGGGCTCGGGCTTGGTGCACGAGAACACTCCGGCCACCGTTCCTTGCGCGACGAGCGACACGATCGCGGTGCGCCCCTCCGCGGTGATGGCGCGGCGGACGGCGCCGAGCAGACCGCGGTCCAACTCTCCCTTGCCGATCACGTCCTCCTGCTCGCCACGGGGAGCGCACACGACCAGGGGCACGTACCAGGCATCCGAGGACAGTCCGAGGGCACGCGCTCGCACGAGCGCTTCGGCGTCGTCGCTCACCCGGCCGGCGCGCAGATCGCCGAGCAGTCCGCCGTGAGCCTGACCGACGAGCGCATCCCGCTCCTGCTGGATCATCCGGTGCAGCTGGAGGGACTGGGCCGCGCGTTCCAGGACCGTCGTGACGCGGGCCGGGTTCGTCGCGGGTTCCGGCAGCACGAGCCGCGCCCAGCGTTGCGGGCCCAGTCCCACGCCGACGACCGACCATGCCTCGTCCTCGCGGCGGGACCGTTCGCCCCACTCGTCGAGCAGTCGCGTGGTCGGCCGCCCGGCCGCACTGAACGCGAGGACGTGCCGGTTCAGGTCTTCGAGCACCAGCGGTGCCCCGAGGATCTGGGACGCACGCGCGACGATGTCGGTGGTCGAGGCGCGGGCGATGTTGAGCGAGGTGAAGACCTCGTGCGTCGTCCGCGCGAACTCGACCTCCTCGTAGCGGTCGGCGACGATCAGGTGGTGCACCTGCTGGGTGACCTCGACGAAGCGGATGGGGCGTGACAGCGCCACGACCGGCAGCCCGGCGTCATCGGCCGCCTCGCTCAGTTCCGGCGGCGCCGCGGCGAGGTGCGTGCCGAGTTCGACGATAAGCCCTGCCACCTGGTGCTCCGCGAGGATCCGCAGGTAGGCGACCATCTTGTCGGGCTCCCCGACCAGTGGGAGACCGGTCGTGAGCACCAGCTCGCCGCCGTGCAGGAACCCCGTGGGGTCGCTGGTTTCGCTGATGTGGACCCACCGAACGGGCTGGTCCAGCCCGGTGTGCCCGCCGAGGACCGTGGGCCGGCCCGCCTTGAGCACGGGGAGGGCGAGCACCTCGCGGACGGTGGGAATCACCGACACAGTGTAAGAGACAGGGATGCAGTCTTTACGACCTGTCGGCCGCGCCGGCCGCACTGTTGAGTCATGACTTCTCCCGAGACCATCGCGCACTGGGCCGCCAACAGCCCGTACCCCGGCATCGGTGCCGCCACGGCTCCCGTCACCAATCCCGCCACCGGCGCGGTGACCGGCCAGGTCGCCCTCGCCACCAGCCACGACGCCCAGCACGTCATCGCCACCGCGGCGGCCGCATTCCCAGCGTGGCGCGACAGCTCGCTGGCCAAGCGCACGTCGATCCTCTTCCGGTTCCGCGAGCTGCTCAACGAGCGCAAGGACGAGCTCGCCGCGATCATCACCGCCGAGCACGGAAAGGTCCTGTCCGACGCGTTCGGCGAGATCAGCCGCGGTCAGGAGGTGGTCGAGTTCGCCTGCGGCATCCCGCACCTGCTCAAGGGCAGCTTCAGCGAGAACGCGTCCACGTCGGTGGACGTCAGCAGCCTGCGCCAGCCGCTCGGCGTGGTCGCGGTGATCTCTCCGTTCAACTTCCCCGCGATGGTGCCGATGTGGTTCTTCCCCATCGCGATCGCCGCAGGCAACACCGTGGTGCTCAAGCCGAGCGAAAAGGACCCGTCGGCGTCACTGTGGCTGGCCCGGCTGTGGGCCGAGGCGGGCCTGCCCGACGGGGTGTTCAACGTTCTGCAGGGCGACAAAGTCGCCGTCGACGCGCTGCTCACCCACCCCGACGTGAAGGCGGTCAGCTTCGTCGGTTCCACGCCGATCGCCCGGTATGTCTACGCGACCGCGACCAGCAACGGCAAGCGGGTCCAGGCACTCGGCGGCGCCAAGAACCACGCCATCGTGCTGCCCGACGCCGACCTCGATCTCGCGGCCGACTCCATGGTCAACGCGGGCTTCGGCTCCGCCGGGGAACGCTGCATGGCGATCTCCGCGGTGGTCGCGGTGGGCGGGATCGGCGACGAACTCGTCGCCCGGATCGCCGACCGGGCACGGAAGATCAAGACCGGGGACGGCACCAGGGACGCCGAGATGGGCCCGCTGGTGACCCGCGCCCACCGGGACAAGGTGCGTGCCTACGTCGATCAGGCAGAGCTGGACGGCGCGAAGATCGTGGTGGACGGACGGCAGGTCAGCCCCGACGGTGCCGCGGACGGCTTCTGGCTCGGACCGACGCTCCTCGATCACGTCACCACCGACATGACCTGCTACACCGACGAGATCTTCGGTCCGGTGTTGTCGGTACTGCGGGCGGACAGCTACGACGACGCGCTCGCGCTCGTCAACGCCAACCCCTACGGCAACGGCACCGCGATCTTCACCAATGACGGCGGGGCGGCGCGGAAGTTCCAGAACGAGGTCGAGGTCGGCATGGTCGGCATCAATGTGCCGATCCCGGTGCCGGTGGCCTACTACAGCTTCGGCGGCTGGAAGAACTCGCTGTTCGGCGACACCCACGCGCACGGCACCGAGGGCGTGCACTTCTTCACCCGCGCCAAGGTCGTCACCACCAGGTGGGCCGATCCCAGCCACGGTGGCGTGAACCTCGGCTTCCCCCAGAACCACTGAGAAAGGCATCGGCATGACCCTCACTCCCGAGGCCGCGCGCACCTACGAACTGGATCGCCGCCACGTCTTCCACTCGTGGTCGGCACAGGCGAATCTCGACCCGATGGTGATCACCCGCGCGCAGGGCTCCCACGTCTGGGACGGGCACGGCACGAAGCTGCTCGACTTCTCCTCCCAGCTGGTCAACACCAACATCGGCCACCAGCATCCCCGCGTCGTCGAAGCGATCGCCGAGCAGGCCCGGCGCCTGGCGACGATCGCCCCGCAGCACGCCAACGACCAGCGCGCCGAAGCCGCCCGGCTGATCGCCGAACGCACGCCCGGTGACCTGAACCGGATCTTCTTCACCAACGGTGGCGCCGACGCGAACGAGCACGCGGTCCGCATGGCACGCCTGGTCACCGGACGGCCGAAGGTGCTCACCCGCTACCGCTCGTACCACGGCGGAACGCAGACCGCGATCAACCTCACCGGCGACCCGCGCCGGTGGCCCAACGACAACGGAACCGCCGGCGTCGTCCACTTCTTCGGTCCCTACCTCTACCGCAGTCACTTCCACGCGGAAACCGAAGAACAGGAATGCGCGCGGGCACTCGAACACCTCGAGCAGGTGATCGAGTTCGAGGGAGCGCAGACGATCGCGGCGGTGCTGCTGGAAGCCATCCCGGGCACGGCGGGCATCATGATCCCGCCGCCCGGGTACCTGGCCGGGGTGCGCGAGCTGTGCGACCGCCACGGCATCGTCCTGATCGCGGACGAGGTGATGACGGGGTTCGGCCGGACCGGCGCGTGGTTCGTCACCGCCGACGAGGGCGTGGTGCCGGACCTGCTCACCTTCGCCAAGGGCGTCAACTCGGGTTATGTTCCCCTTGGCGGGGTGGCCATTTCGGACCACATCAGTGACCACTTCGGACACCGCCCCTATCCCGGCGGGCTCACCTACTCCGGCCACCCGCTGGCGTGCGCCGCTGCCGTGGCCGCGATCAGCGCGATGGACGAGGAAGGCATCGTCGACAACGCGCGCCGTATCGGCTCCGAGGTGCTCGGACCGGAGCTGGCCAAACTCGCCGACCGCCACGCATCCGTCGGCGAGGTGCGCGGACGTGGTGTCTTCTGGGCGATCGAACTCGTCTCGGACCCCGTACGACGCACCGCGATCGCGCCTCCCGGCGGATCGAGCCCGGTGATGACCGAGCTGTTCGCGACCGCGAAGCGACTGGGGCTGCTGCCGTTCACCAACTCCAACCGCATCCACCTGGTGCCACCGTGCACGATCACCGAGGCCGAAACCCGCGAAGGGCTGGACATCGTCGACGCGGTACTCGACCGCGCCGACGAACTGGTGACCGAACAGCCGTAGCCGGTCAGCCGGACGTCGCGAACTCCCGGTCGAGCGAGGCGACCGCCTCGTTCTCCCGGGAGGCGGCGATGGCAGCGAGGATGGCCGCTCCTGCGGCGGACGCGGCCATCCCGAGCCACGGCAGACCATTGCCGAACCGGTCGAAGGCGAGTCCGAACAGGATCGGCCCGGCGGTGCTGCCCAGGTAGGAACCGGTCTGCGTGATGAGTGTGCCGGTGGCCGTCCACGGACCCATCGAGCGGGCGACGACGTAGTGCACGAGCCCGGGCCAGCCGAACGAGCCGGTGAACGCGACCAGCGCACCGGCCACGAACACGGCCGGCACCGTCGAGCACATCGCGGCCAGGCCCGCGGCGCCGAGGACGAGCAGCGCGGCCACCGTGACCAGGGAACCGCCGATCCCGCGGTCGGCGAGCACACCCGCCGCCGTGCGAACCACGACGGCGAAGACGCTGGCGGCGACGAGCAGAACGCCGGCGGTGCCGTTGCCCAGCCCGCGCTGGATGGCGCCCGTTACCGCGAACACGCCCATCGAATTGGCGTGCGCGGCGGCGAAGAACGTGGTGGCGGCGATGAGCAGCAGGTACTTCCGCGCGGCGGCCGGCACGCGCGGCGCGGTCGTCACCCGCGACGCTACCGGCGCAGTCGAGGCCCGGCGGCCCAAGACGACCGCCGCGACGAGCACGGCCGCCGAGACCACGATGGCCGGCGCGAAAGCCCAGCGCCAGCCGAAAGTCCCTACCAGCAGGGGAAGGCTGGCTCCGGTGACGACCGACGCGACCGGTACCGCGGCCTGCTTCGCGCCGAAGGCGAACGCGCGGCGGCGCTGCGGAACACGCTTTTGCAGCCACGTGTTCGAGGAGGGATGGCCGAGTGCGTTGGCCGCCCCGCCGAGCGCCGCCCAGAGGGCCAGCCACTGCCAGTCCGGCGAGATGAGGGCACTGCCGGTGAGGCTGACCAGCGCCAGCGCGCCGGTCAGCACCATCGTCGTACTGGGCGCCATCCGGACCACCAGCCGCCGCGCGGTGAGCGACACGGCCGAGGACGCGGCCCAGTACACGGCGGCGAGCACCCCGACCACGGCCGGGCCGAAGCCGAGATCGGCCCCGGCCGGGTCCGCGATCACGGCGATCAGCGCGACAGGGAGGGTGGTGTCGACGGTGACGGACACGGCCAGCGCGACCGCGCCGGCCGTGCGGGAGGACCCGTTCAGTTTGCGATCTCCTTTTGCCACCGGGTGATCCACTCCGACAGGCTGCGCGAGATCGCCTCGTTGTCGAGCTGAACCAGGGACCTGATCTGGTCCTGTCCATAAGGGACGTAGTTGGCGTCGAGGAAACTCTTCGGCAGCTGCACCTTGCTGTTGGTCGGACCCTCGGCGATGGTCTGCACGAACTTCCCGTTGACGTCCGCGGAGATCTGGAAGTCCAGGTAGGCATGGGCGTCCTTGACGCGGCTGCTCGCCGACGGAACACACATGGCGGACAGGATCGCGGTGGATCCCTCGGCAGGCTGCACGAACGCGACCGGCGCGCCACTGGACTTCAGCGCGCTCGTCCGGTCGGCGTACCAGACCCCGATGTCGGCCTCGCCGCTGGTCAGCAGCTTGCTCATCTCATCAGGGGTGCTGTAGATGCCCGCCAGGCTCGGCTTGAGGTCGGCGATCGCCGTGAACCCCGGGTCGATGTTGGCCTCGCCGCCGCCGTTGAGGCGGGCGGCCGTCGCGAGGAAATGGTATCCCGCGGTGCCACTGACGGTGCAGATCGCGACCTTGCCGCGGTACCGGGGATCCCACAGATCGTGCCACGACGTCGGCGGAACGCGGACCCGTTCGGTGTTGTAGACGATGCCGGTCATGGAGGCCAGTTCGGCGATCCAGTATCCGTCCGGGTCCACCGCGAGGGGGTACAGGTCGGGCACCGACGGCAACAGGCTCCGGTCGAGCTTCTGCAGCAGACCGGCGGCCTTGGCCTGGTACAGCGGGGCAAGGTCGAGGTAGGCGAGGTCGAAGGCGTTGTTCGCGGCGCGCATCCGGGTGAGCGCGTCGCTGGACGTCGCGGTGATGAGGTCCACGCCGACGTTCGTCTTGGCGGTGAACGGATCCGCGACGCTCTTCTGCACCGCACTCTGGAAGGTCCCGCCGAAGCTGTTGATCTTCAGATTGCCGCCGGACGCGCCGGCGCTCCGGGTGAGGTTGGGCCCACACGCGGTCAGCGCGGCGGCGCCCGCGGCAGCACCGGCGAGCCGGAGGAAGCCCCGGCGGTCCAGGTGTGCTGACATGGTGATCTCCTAGGTTCGGTTCGTGAGCGGCGGGGAAGGGGGAAGAGCTGGTCAGTGCATCGAGCGGCCGCCGTCGACGGCGAGCGTGGCGCCGGTGGTGTAGCCGTTCGTGGCGAGCAGCACCACGGCTTCGGCGATCTCCGCCGCCTCGGCCGCGCGTTTGATCAGGTAGGGCTCGAAGTTCGCGATGTCGGCACGCGTGCCGTCACTGCGCCGCGCCTGGGTGGAGCGGGCGAGCGGGGTGTCCACCTGGCCAGGGCAGACACAGTTGACGCGAATCCCCTGCGGGGCATGGTCGATCGCCATCGCCCTGGTCAGCCCGACCACCGCGGCCTTCGAGGCTACGTAGGCCGGCATCTCGGGGATCGCCCGCAGCGCGGCTGCGGACGCCACGTTGACGATCGCACCGCCGTCACGCATCAGCGGGATGAACGCGCGTGCGGTGCGCCAGATGCCGGTGACGTTGACGTCGAAGGTGCGGTGCCAGTCTTCTTCGGACACGGTGCACACGTCGCCGACCGCGACCACGGCGGCGCAGTTGACCAGGACGTCGCACCGCCCGTGCTCGGCGGCGACGCGCTCGGCCAGCGCGGTCACGCTCTCGTCCGAGGACACGTCGGTGGGCGGCCCTGGGGCATTCAGGTCGGCGATCACGACCTTGAAGCCCTTGTCTCGCAACAACTCCACCACCGCCGCGCCGATCCCGCTCGCGCCACCGGTGACCACGGCAACGCTCACGAGCCGAGACCCGCTTCGGTGAGCAGGGCGGGACGGACCCGATCGGCGTACTCGGCGCAGCTGACGAACTCGCCGGTGCCCGCCTCGAGGATGTGCTTGACCGTCTCCTCCAGCGCCCACATCCGTGAGGCGCGGCCGATCACCTGAGGATGCATGGCCAGCAGGTAATGCGTGCCTTCCTCCTGCGAGATGCCGTCGTACTCACGGATCCACGATTCGGCGACCGCCGACGGCGCGGACATCGTCCGGCCGGGCAACCGGTTGCTGTACATGAAGAACGGCGCGTCGTCGAGGACCCATCCGAACGGTAGCTCGACGATCGAGGTCATCCGGCCCTGGTCGGCGAGCAGGTGCGCGGTGTCGGAGTCGAACAGGTTGGAGGAGAAGGTCATGCCGAACTGCTCCAGGTGCCGCACCGAGTCGGCGGTCAGTTCACCGGCGGGAGAACGCCAGCCGCGCGGCTCCCGGCCGGTCGCCTTCACGATGGCATCCCAGCCCTTCTGGAACTCCTCGAGCTCGGCATCCGGCCCCAGGTTCTCCGACCATTCATGGGTGTAGCTGTGGTGCTCGATCACGATCCCGGCGTCCAGGATCGACTCGATCTCCGCCGGATACCGCTCCACGACGAGGCCCGGCACGAAGAACGTCGCGGCGACCTCGTACCGCTTCAGCAGCGCGAGAATCCGCGGCAGGCCGACCTTGGGACCGTAGTGGCCCTGCGACAGCCAGACCGGCTTCGACGCGCCCGCGGGATCACGGGCTGTCCAGAGCAGTTCGGCATCCATGTCGAAGGTGAGCATGACGGGAGTGGACATCGGGATGACTCCTAACTGGAGATGGTCGTGACGCCGCGAAACGGCGAAGGTGGCAACCGGAAGACGCGGTCCTGGAACGAGGCCGCGTAGCTCATCAGGAGGTCCTCCGAGCCCGGCCGGCCGATCAGCTGCAGCCCGACCGGCATCGAGCGGACCGTCCCGCACGGAATGCTGACCGCGGGAAAACCCGTGTAGTTGAGAAGGAACGTGAAGGCGACGAACCCGCGCCGGGCGTCCTCGGGCAGGGCCAGTCCGCCTTCGGGGATGCGTGGCGCGGTGAACGGCACCGTGGGTGTCGCCACCAGATCCACGTCGTCGAGCAGCTGTTCGAGATGCTCAACGGCCTTGAGCTGGGTTTCGATGGCCGCGGAGTAGGCGGCGCCGGTGACGGCCGAGCCGCGGGCGAACTGGTGCCTGCCGTAATCGGTGAGCAGGGCGTTCGCCTGCTCGTCGCGGAACACTTCCGAACCGCCGGTGGAAAACCGGTCGGCCTGCATGATGTCGTAGAACGCCTCGCTGAATTTCGGTGCTTCGAGACTGGTTCCCGGCTCGTCGAGCCACCCACCGTGACTGCCGGCGAACTCGGCGGCGGCCTCGTGCACCGCCGTGACGACCTGGTCGTCCGCGCCGGGGACCCCGCTGTCGCCGATCCAGCGGATCCGGGGGACCACCGGGATCCCGGCGGGCTGGCGGATGCCGGTCGGGAACAGTCCGCGGCTGAGCCCGTCGCCGGCGTACGGTCCGGTCATCACCTGGTACAGCAGATGGGCGTCGCGGGCATCCAGGGCGATCGGGCCGCCGGAGGAGAACCGCCGCGTCCCGATCCGGCCGCCGGTGCGGGGCAGCGCGCCCCGCGACGGCATCAGGCCGACACAGCCGCACAACGCGGCGGGCACGCGGATCGAGCCGCCACCGTCACTGCCCACGGCGATCGTGGTGAGCCGGGCGCCGACCGAGGCCGCCGCGCCTCCGCTCGACCCGCCGGGCGTACACGCGAGATCCCACGGATTACGCGTTTCCGGCTGAAGATCGTTCACCGTGCGGATGTAGATGGCGAACTCGGGCGTATTGGTCTTACCGACCAGCACCCCGCCCGCCTCGCGGATCCGCCGCACGAGCTCGGCGTCGCGTTGCGGGACGTGCCGGTCGTAGACGCGGGAGCCGTAGGTGGTGCGCACCTCCCGGGTGTCGTAGGTGTCCTTGACCGAGAACGGAACTCCCCACAGTGGACCGGGTCGTTCACCCGAGGCCAGGCGCCGGTCCAGCTCGCGCACCTGGTCCCAGGCGTGGTCCTCGTCGACCGTCAGGAACGAGTGCAGCTCGGTGTCGGACTTCTTGATGGTGCGCAGAGTTTCGTCGAGGATCTCCCCCGCCGAGGTCTCCCCCGCGACGACGGCGTTGCGGATGTCGAGCGCGCGCTCGGGAATCATGACCATCCTCCCCAGATGGACCAGCCGCCGTCGACGGACAGCGTCTGGCCGGTGATGTAGGACGCATCCTGCGAGAGCAGGAAGCGCACGACGGTGGCGATCTCGCGTGGGTCGCCGAGGCGGCCCAGCGGGGTACGTTCCAGCACCTCGTCCTCGTCGAGCAGTCCCTTGGCGAAGTTGGTGCGCACCAAGGGGGTGAGGATCGTGCCCGGTGCGATCGCGTTGACCCGGATGCCTTCGGACGCCCATTCGGCGGCCAGCTGCCGGGTCAGACCTTCGAGGCCCGCTTTCGCGGCGCCATATCCGGCCCGGCCGGTCAGCGCGCGGCCCGCGGCGAGGCTCGACATGTTGACCACGGCGCCACGGCCGGCCGCAAGGTACGGATAAGCCCCGCGAAGCAGCCGCGTCGCGCCGACCAGGTGGGTTTCGAGAACCGTGGTCCAGTCGCCGTCACCGAGTTCGTCGAACCGTTTGGTCATCCCGGTGCCGGCATTGTTGACCACGGCGTCGATCCGGCCGAACCGGTCGACCGCGGCACGCACGAGCGCTTCGGCGACCACCGGCTCGCGGATGTCGCCCCCGACCTGTGCCACCGCGGCGCCTTCCGCGACGGTCAACTTGACGGTTTCGGCCAGTTGCGCGTCGTCGGCAATGCCGTGCACCACCACGTCCCAGCCGCAGCGCGCCAGTTCGACCGCGCACGCGCGCCCGATACCGGACGACGAACCGGTGACGATTCCCACCGGTCGCTCAGCGCTCATCCCGGCCTCCCTGTCGTGTCACGAGACCGACGAGCAGCGCGGAGACAAGGATGATCACGGTCGAGACCGCGGCGATCGTCGGATCATTGGAGTACTGCACATACGTGAAGATCGTGACCGGCAGGGTCGTGAAGTCGCTGCCGGTGAGGAAGAGCGTCACCACGGCCTCGTCGAAGGAGATCACGAACGCGAACACCGCGCCGCCGATGATCGCTCCGCGCACGGAGGGCAGCACGATGCGGCAGAAGGTCCGCACGCCGCCGGCGCCGAGCGAGTGGGACGCCTCCTCCAACCGCGGGTCGAGCCGTCGTAGCCCGGCCAGGACCGAGCGGGTGACGAACGGGGACGCGACGATGATGTGCGCGAGCAGGCCGCCAGGGAACGTGCCGAGCCACCCCGAGAGCGACAGTGACAACAGGATGCCGAGCCCGAGTACCACGGCGGGCAACAGGATCGGCGACAGCAGGACCTGTTCGAGCACGGCCGTCAGCGGCCCGGGACGGCGTACGATCGCGTAACTCGCGAGCACCCCGGCGACGACACTGATCACCGTGGTCGCGACGCCCAGTTGAAGGCTCGTCCACAGCGCTTCCAGGAACTTCGGGTTGCTCGCGGCCTCGCCGAACCATTTCAGCGTGAAACCCCGTGGCGGGAAGGCCAGGTATCCCGTCGTCGTGACCGAGGAGCCCACCGCCACCGCCAGCGGCGCGAGGATGAAGACGACGATGATCGCGATCACCAGACCGAACAGGACCGAGCCGAGCTTGCGGCGCTCACCGGCGACTGACATGACGCACCGCCCAGGTTTGGAGGGACAGAATGACAAGGGTGATGATCAGCAGCACCACGCCGAGTGCGGCCGCGAGTGGCCAGTTCTGCGCGCTCGTCGCCTGCTGGTAGATGACGGTGACGATGGTGGAAACCTTTCCGCCGCCGAGCATCTGTGGTGTGACGAGCGCGCTCATGCTCGTGACGAAGGTGAGCGCGGAGCCGGCGGCGAGGCCGTCCAGCGACTGCGGGAACGTCACGCGGCGGAACACCTGCCCCGGCGTCGAGCCGAGGGACGCGGCCGCGTGTTCGGTCGTGCGGTCGATGGCCGACAGTGCCGCCACGAGGCTCACCACCATGAACGGGAAGTAGGTGTGCACGAGCCCGAGCACCACGCCGGTCGTGGTGTTGAGCAGCTTCACCGACGACAGGCCGACCGCGTCGAGGGTCCGCTGCAGCATGCCGTCACTGCTGAGCAGCACCTGCCAGCCGAAGGTCTTGACCACCACACTGGTCAGCATCGGGATGGTCACCAGCGCCATCAGCGGCGCGCGCAGCGGCCTCGGCCCGCGGGTGATCGCGAGCGCGAGCGGGTAACCGATCACCGCGGAGATCACGGTCGTGGCCAGCGCCAGTCCGAGCGTGCGCAGGATCAGGTCGCCGTAGAGCGGGGTGGTGAAGATCGTGACGAACTGTTCGAGCGTGACCGACGCGCCTTGCGTGCCCGCGGCGTCGAAGTGCTCCAGCGAGAAGCGGATCACGAAGTACAGCGGGGCGGCGAAGCCGATCGCGAAGATCGCGAGCATCGGCAGCAGCAACAGGAGTGTCCGGCGTGACGGAGCGCCGGCCCTGACTCGAGGGAGTGCGATCGTGGCCGTCATTCGCGCTCGCCGTCCGGGATGATCACGACGGCCTGCGGGTCGATCCGCAACGACACCTGTTGTCCGGCCTCGAACCAGGTCGTCGCCGCACCGGTGACGAGCGCCTGCACGCGGACTCCCGACGCCTCCGCCTGGACCACCAGCGAACTGCCGTAGTAGAAGCTTTCCACGATCGACGCGGGCAGGACCCCGGTTCCGGCGGCCGCGGGCGGGCCGATGCGCACGTCCTCGGGCCGGATCATCACGACGACCTCGCTGCCCTGGTTCGCCTGGTCGGGGGTGGCGAGGGTTCCGGCCGGGGTGGTGACCTGCGTGTCAGGGCCCGAGCCGGTCACCGTGCCGGGCAACAGGTTCGCCTCCCCGGCGAAGGATGCCATGAACGCGTTGACCGGGCGGCGGTAGACGGTGCGGGGGGTGCCGAGCTGTTCGATCCGGCCCTGCCGGAGCACGGCCATCCGATCGGCCATCCCGAACGCCTCCTGGCGGTCGTGCGTGACCATGATCGTCGTGGTACCGGTGCGCTGCTGCAGCCGCCGGATCTCCTCACCGACCTCACGGCGCAGGTTGGCGTCCAGATTGGACAGCGGCTCGTCGAGCAGCAGCAGCTCGGGATCCATCGCCAGCGCGCGGGCGAGCGCCACCCGCTGCTGCTGGCCGCCGGACAGGTTCGCCGGGCGTTTGGCCGCGTGCCCGGTCAACTGCACCAGGTCGACCAGTTCGGCGACCCTCGCCTTGATCGCGGCGCGGCCCTTCTTCTGAACCTTCAGCGGGTAGGCGATGTTGTCCGCCACGGACAGGTGCGGGAACAGCGCGTAGTTCTGGAAGACCATGCCGATGTTGCGGCGATGCGCCGGGACGCCGGCCAGCTTCCGGCCGTGCAGCAGCACCTCACCCGCGGTGGGATGCGCGAACCCGGCGATGGTGCGGATCATCGTGGTCTTGCCCGACCCGCTGGGGCCGAGCAGGGCGATCAGCTCTCCGCTGCGCACCGACAGGTCCACCTCGTGCAGGACGCGGGTGGCCCCGTAGCTGACCGACACCGTGCGCATCTGCAGCACGATGTCCTTGTCTTCGTGGTCCGACGGCGGATCAGCAGTGATCGGCGTGGCGTCTCGCGGGCGAGTGGTTGCGGTCATTCGCGTCTCCGCTTCCGTCTTGAATTTGCTACCTAGCATCTGGTCTGACCAGCTGCTAGGTTGATGGGACCGATCATTCATGGACGGAATGCGGTGGGTCAAGGCACGAAACAGGACGTTCACACAGCTGTACGGAAACGCCGATGACTCCGGGCGGACGACACGAGAGGATCGCGGGATGTTCAGCCCCGTCAACAAGGGACGCGCCTTCGAATCGGTGGTGGCACAGATCGAAGCCGCCATTTACGACGGCCAGTTCAAGGCCGGCGACTACCTGCCGTCCGAGCGCGCGCTGGTCGAGCAGTTCGCGGTGGGACGCTCGACCGTCCGCGAGGCCCTGCGCATCCTGGAGAACATGGGCCTGATCAAGACCAGCCCCGGCAGCCACAAGGGCCCACGTGTCTCGGCGTCGATGTCGAAGGGCATCTCACGGATGCTCAACGGTGCGGTGAAGGTCGAGCAGATCTCGTTGGTCGATCTGGTGCAGTACCGGATGATGACCGGGTCGACGGCGAACTTCCTCGCCGCACACCTCCGCACCCAGGAGCACCTCGACGAGATGGCGGACGCGATCCGGCGCATGACCGAGTCCGAACCCGGCGACACCGAAGAGTTCGCCCGCGCGGATGCGCAGTTCCACGCCGCGATACGCAAGGCGGCGGGCAACGCGCTGATGGACATCGTCAACGACGTCATCGAGGAGGCGATCGTCGATCTCGTGCGCGACGCCGTCGACTCCTCGCACCCCACCGACGACGTCCGGGCCGATTTCGTTCGCGTCCACCAGGAAGTCTACGAGGCCATCGAGCGCAACGACGCGGACACCGCGGCGACGCTGTCCCGGCAGTCCCTCGTCGCGGTGTACGGGCGCGCGGTGTCCGCCGAGGACCGGCGCCGCCTGGAACTGCTCGCCGGGGTCCCGACGCCGCCCGGGTAAGACGACCAACGGCTCACGACACCGCGAGAAGGTGCTGCAGCGTCGTGGCGAGCCAGTCGCGGTAGTCGCTCCCGGTGAAGTTCGTGGTGCGGCGCAGGAGGAGATACGTGTCGGCCTGACTGACGACCGCGACCGTCTCCTCCAGCCACGCCGGGTCGGCCGGCTGGTGGATGAGACCGTCCGCGATGGCTTGGCGCACAACGGTTTGCAGGTGCTCCCGGGTGGCCTGGCGCCCAGCCTGGAACGATTCGGCCAGGAGCGGTTCGCCGGCTTGGGCTTGCTGGACCACGTCGAAGAGGTCGCCGGCGCGCTGCATCAACTCGGCGTTGCCGCGGGCGAGCGCGGTGATGCGCTCGTCGAGCGTCCCGGCGGTGAGCGCTGTCCGGAACCAGTCCCGGTGAGCGACGTCGACCGGATCGGTGTCACCGGCGACCGCGACGTCGGTGACGCGTTTGAGCAGGGCGGCCTTGGTGCCGAACCGCAGGTACACGGTGCGATGCCCGACGCCGGCGGCGTCGGCGACCTCGGTCAGCGTGGTCGCGCGGTAGCCGTGGCGGACGAACAGTTCCCGCGCGGCGGCGAGGATCCGCGCCTCGGTCGCCGCCACCCGCGCCGCGCGGAGTCCCTTGACATCATCACTCACCCGATGCAGTCTAACTGCATCACTGCAGTGGGACTGCATCTAATTGGTGGGAGTCATCATGACCACGATCGACGCGCCCCTCCTCGACGGCGTCCACCACCTCAAGCTGCCCGTGGCCGACCTCGACCGGACGCAGGCGTGGTACTCGTCTCGCCTGGGATATCGCCCGGCAATCCGCTTCACCAATCACGGCCGGGCCACCGGCCTGGTGATGGCGCACCCGAACGGCGGCCCGATGCTCGGCTTCGTCCTCGACCCCGCCCGCGCCGCCCGCGCCAGCGGCTTCGACTACTTCTCCATCGGAGTCCCCGGCAAAGACGCCATCGAACAACTCGCGGCCCGCCTCACCGCCCTCGGCGAAACGCACGCCGGAGTCCACTTCGCCACGATCGGCTGGATCCTGCCCGAAACCCACGACCCCGACGGGCACGAAGTGCGCTTCTACACCACCGACCACCACACCGACCTCGGCGGTGACGACGTGATCGTCGTCGAGGACCCGATCGGCACCGAAGCACAACGCGAAGCAGCCCACCGCGCCGGCACCCCGCGCGGCTGAGCCGGCTCGCGGTATGACCACACACGCCGGTTACGTTCCGCGTGCGCCGGACGACTACGAGCCGTGAACGAGGAACTGTGGCGCGGGGCGCTGACCGCCCGTGAGCGGCGCGTGCAGCGAGGTCGCCGAACCCGGCTGGTGGTACTCGCGCTGGTGCTCGTCGCGGTCGCCGGTGTTGTCTGGCAACTGCTCCGGGCGGGAATGGCGGCGCCCTGGGCGCTTTTCAGCCAGTGGTGGCCCGCTCTGATGGCGGGAGTGGCGTTGGCGTGTGCCGGGGTGCTCTGGCTGCGCACTCGCACGCCATCGTCCCCAGGACCGGCCACAGTGAGCGGCGAGGGTCGCTGGTCGCGGATCGCGGGAATGGCCACGACGATCACGGCGGTGGGCGCACTGATATTCACCGCGCTGTCGCTGGGTGCGACGCGCGATCAGCTCGAGGTGACCCGGCAAGGGCAGATCACCGACCGGTACACCCGCGCGGTGGACCAGCTGGGCGCGGGCGGGCCCGAAAACCTGCACCGGCGGCTCGGCGGCATTTACGCGCTGGAGCGGATCGCGATCGACTCGCCCCGCGATCAGGCGACCATGGTCGAAGTGCTGTCCGCGTTCATCCGCTCCACCAGCCCACGCACCGCAGCCTCAACGTGCCCGACGGCGCCGGCCGACGTGGCCGCGGCCTTCACGGTCCTCACCCGACGCGACGTCTCCCGGGAAGACACCCCCGTGGTGATCGATCTGCGCCAGGTGTGCCTGCGCGGCGTGCGGGGCGTGCAGGGCCACCTCACGGGTATGTCGTTGATCGGCTCCGATCTGACGGGCGCGAACCTCAGCGGAGCCGACCTCGCGCTGACCTCGCTGGAAGGAGCCACCCTGGTCGAGGCCAGCCTCTATCACGCCGATATGTCCCGGATCTACGTGTGGGCCAACAACGCCGACTTCACCAGAGCCGAGCTCGGCAGCGCCAAACTCGGCACCACGGACTTCTCCGGATCCAGCTTCGTCGGCGCGGACTTCGACTACAGCGACCTCGGCAACGCCGACTTCTCCGGCGCCGACCTCACCGGCGTCCGGCACACCGAACACACCAGTGCCCGCCGGCCGGTCAAAAACGCGGCCACGGTCGGCGCGTGGTGGTGAGCGACGAGCGGCGCGTCAGACCGGCCAGGTGACAGGAAGCGCTTTCACTCCGCGGATGACACCGTAGGTGCGCTCGGGCACGAATCCGGCGGGCAACGCGAACTCCGGGATGGCGGCGAGGAACTCCTCGCAGATTACCCGCAGCTCGACGCGCGCCACGTGCAGCCCGAGGCAGCGGTGCGCGCCCGCGCCCCAGCCGAGGTGCGGCCGGCGCGGCCGACCGAGACGGAACTCGTCCCCGTCCGGGAAGTGCTCCTCGTCGCGGTTACCCGAACCCCACGTGAGCAGCATCCGGTCGCCGGGCCGCAGCGGCACACCGGCCAGCTCGGTCTCGCGCACCACGGTGCGTCCAGTCGCGGCGACGGCCGACTCGTGCCGCACGCTTTCCTCGACCAGCTGCGGGATCAGTCCGGGATCGGCGACCACGCGCCGCCGCAGCGCGGGGTCCTGCGCCAGCTCCAGGAGGATGCTCGCGAGCTGGTCGGTGGTCGTCAGGTTGCCGGCCGCGACGAGCAGGAACGCGAACTTCAGCAGTTCGTGGTCGCTCGCGACCCTGCCGTTGATCTCGTTGTTCACGACCGAGGTCAGCACGTCCCCGCCGGTCTTGCCACGGCGGGAACGGATGTGGGCCAGCAGGAACTCGGTGTACTCCCGGCCGATCGCGGCCGCGGCCTCCGCGCTCGCCGCGGCGGCGAGGCCGTGCACCAGCGCGGCCAGCGTCGGCCGCTGCTCCTCCGGCAGGCCCAGCAGGGACGCGATGACCAGCGGCGGGATCTTCGCGCACAGGTCCGGCACCAGGTCCGCCTGCCCGCGCGGCGCCAGATCGGCGACGGCCGCGCGCGCGACCCGGCGCACGTAGTCCTCGTGCGCCGCCGCCGCGGGCGGGGTGAAGAACGGCTGCAGGTGGCGGCGCCACCCGGCGTGCTCGCCCAGGTCCTGCTCGAACAGCGGCGCGATCACCTCGCCGGTCTCCGGCGCCACGACCACCGCCCCGACCTCGGCAGCGGAGGAGAACGTGTCGCCGTGCCGGGCCACGTGCCGCAGGTCCTCGAACCGCGTCACCACGAACATGCCACCGTGCGCCTCGCTGTGGGCCACCGGACAGGCTCGCCGGAAGGCCTCGAGCGTCTCGTGGATCGTCCCGGCCTGGGCCGGATCCAGGTGGTCGAAGCCGCGGGCGCGCTCGCACACGGCTTCGGCGTTGTCGATGTCGTGCCCCGTACGGTCACTGGTCTGGCTCACGTCGTTCAACACTCCACACTCGCCCTGCTCAGGGCAAGAAAAAGCCTCCGTCCGGCGTAGTGTGATCTGCCGCTGCGCACAGAGCGTCACCACGAGCGAAATCCAGTTCGTGCTCGGCGGCGCCGTCGCACTTTTTCGACAATGTGCCGCGTCCCGAGCCCCCGGGCGCGGCACCTTTTCGACAATGTGCGACCCGGGGGCGGCGCCTCATCGTCGGGCGCGGATTACCGCGTCGTGGATCGTCACCGTGTGGCCGTCCGGGTCCGTGGCCGGACGCGGACGGGCCTCCGCGACTTCGACCGTCCAGTCGGCGGGCAGCCAGGTCACGATTTCCCCGGCCGGGGCGAACCGCCCGGGCAGGTGCGGCCGCCCGATCGTGGTCTCCAGGTCGCGGAGGTCGTGCTGCACCAGGAGCAGGGTCCCGCCCGGCGCGACCACGTCAGCGAGGCGGCCGATCAGGTCCCGCAGCTCGGTGTTGAGCAGGTGCAGGTACTGCGCGGAGACCAGGTCGAAGCGCCGGTCGCCCGGATCCCAGGTCCGCACGTCCGCCGGAACCCAGTCGATCCGCTCCCCGACCCCGGCCTCCGCGGCGTGCGCTGCCCCGCGCCGCAACGCCGTGGTGGAGAGGTCCAGCGCCGTCACCCGCCAACCGCGCGCGGCGAGCCAGCAACTGTCGGCCCCCTCGCCGGCACCGACGTCCAGTGCGGTGCCGGGCGTCAGGTCCGCCACCTCCGCGACGAGCTGCGGGTTCGGTCGTCCGCTCCACACCGCCGTCCGCGACCGGTACCGCTCCTCCCAGAACTGCTCGCCGTACTCCTCAGCGGTCATGGCGCTGCGCCCCCGCCACGAGCTCGCGGTCCCCGGCGCGGTGCGCCGCGACCGCGAGCCGGGTGTCCTCCGCGACCAGGTCGGCGTTGATCGCCGCACCTGCCGTCAGCCCGCCGGACGCGGACACGATCACCTGGGCGGTGACGTTCGCGACGTTCCCGGCGACCCACAAGCCGGGCACCGCGGTGGCGCCGGTCGGGTCCGCGGCCACGGCGTTGCCGATGACATGGTCCTGCACGACCTGCTCGGTCACCTCGAGCCCGAGTGCGGTGAGCAGTCCGGCACGGGCCGTGAACCGTGGCGCGACTACCGCCACCTGCCGCGGCACGACCTCACCGGAGCGCATCCGCACGCCGGTCAGCCGATCGCCCACCACCTCCACACCGGCGACCTCGCCCTCGACCAGACGGATCCCGCGCGCGGCCAACTCCTCGCGCTGCTCGCCGGTCAGCTCGGGCGCCCGATGGCGGAACACCGTCACGTCCGCACTCAGTTGCCGCCACAGCAGGGCGGCGTGCACGACCATCGGGTTGCTGCCGACGACACCGATCGCCTGGTCGCGCGCCTCCCACCCGTGGCAGTACGGGCAGTGCAGCACATCGCGCCCGAACCGGTCCGCGACGCCGTCGAGGTCCGGTAGCTCGTCGACCAGCCCCGTCGTCACGAGCAGCCGCCGCGCATGGACGGACCGGCCGCCGGCCAGCGCGACGTCGAACCCGTCGTCGGTCCGGACAGCCGCGGTCACGGTCCCCGTGACGACTTCGGCCCCGTACGCGGTCACCTCGTCGCGCCCGATCGCCCCCAGCTCGGCCGGTGGCGTGCCCTCCCGGCCCAGGTAGTTGTGCACGTGCCCGGCCCGGGCGTTGCGCGGATCGCCCGCGTCGACGACCAGCACCGACCGGCGCGCCCGGGCCAGCGCGAGCGCCCCGGCCAGCCCGGCCGGACCGCCACCGACCACGACGACGTCGTACTTCTCGTCCACCGCTCCAGCTCCCTCCACTCGGGGCCACCACGGCCCCGACGCGAATATCCGCGCGGGCGGCGCCGGGTGCCAAGGAATTTTGCCGGGGTGGCAAATCGGCCGCGCTGGGTGACCGGTGGATTTCACCTGCGGCGTGCGGGGTGAAGCGCCGGGGATCGGGTAAACATCGTCCACCTAGTGGAGAGGCGAGGGGTTGGAGCAGATTCCGACGTTCGGCGTCGAAGAGGAGTTCCTGCTCGTCGACGAGCAGGGTCATCTGTCCGACCGCGGCCCGGAAGTGGTCGAGGCGGCGGAGCGGCCCGAGGGCGGCGTGCAGCGGGAACTCGCGCGCTGTCAGGTGGAACTCGCGACCGCGGTGAACCACGGCGCCGAGGAGCTCCTCGACCAGCTGACCCATTTCCGCTCCCGGCTCGCCGCCGAGGCCGGCAAACGGCACCTGCGCCTGGTCGCGAGCGCGACTCCGGTGCTGGCCGAGGAGCATCCGCCGGAACTCACGCCCACCCCCCGCTACCGCCGCATGGGGGAGCAGTTCGGCATGATCGCGCACACCGGCACGACGTGCGGCTGCCACGTCCACGTGAAGATCCCCGACCGGGGCACCGGCGTGCGGATCAGCAACCACGTCCGGCCGTGGCTGCCCGTGCTGCTCGCGCTCACCGCGAACTCGCCGTTCGACCGGGGCCAGGACACCCGGTACAGCAGCTGGCGGCACGTCCTGTGGTCGCGCTGGCCGTCCGCGGGCCCGCCGCCGCTGTTCGCTTCGCTCGACGCGTACGAGACCAGGGTCGCGGCGATGCTCGAATCGGGCGCGATGATGGACCGCGGGATGATCTACTGGGACATCCGGCTGTCCGAGAAGCGCCCGACGCTGGAGTTCCGGATCAGCGACGTGGCCTCGACCGTTCGCGAGGCGACCACGCTCGCCGTTCTGGTGCGCGGTCTCGTCCTCACCGCACTGTCCGAACAGGACTACCCGGCGCCGGCGGTGCCCAGCGAGGTGCTGCGGGCGAACCTGTGGCGGGCGGCCCGCGACGGCCTGGACGGCTCCGCGCTGCACCCGGAAACGGGACGGCTCACGCCGGTCCCGGCGCTGGTCGGCCAGCTCGTGCAGCGGATCCGGCGAGCGCTCGTCGAAGCCGCTGACCTCGACTTCGTGGTCGACTCACTGGCCTGGCTACGCGAGAACGGCAACGGCGCCCAGCGCCAGCGGCAGGCATTCGCCCGGAACGGCTCGCTGAACGACGTGGTCGCTCTGCTCAGCCTGCGCTGACCGCCTTCTCCAGCGCGGCGAGCGCGGCCGGATCCGCCAGCGCCGACCCGACCGCCACGGCCCGGCACCCGGCCGTCAGGAAGTCCGCGGCGTTCGTCGCGTCGATCCCTCCGGTCGCGACGAACCGCACCGACGGGAAGGGCGCCAGCTGGGCCTCGATCCAGCCCGGCCCGAGTTGCCTCGCCGGGAACGCCTTCAGCCACGTGTTCCCCATCGCCAGTGCGCTCGCGATCTCGCTCGCCGTCGCCACTCCGGGCAGGTGCGGGAGGCCGAGGCGCCGCGACTCGGCGACCACCTCCGGGTGCAGGCCCGGTGCCACGGTGAACTCGGCGCCGATCTCCCGCACCGCGACCAACTGGTCCACTGTGGTCACCGTTCCGGCACCGACGCTCTTGCCCCGCTCGGCCGCCGCCTCCACGGCCGCCTCCAACGACGGCATCGCGTCCGGTGTCTGAACCGGGATCTCCACCAGCTCCACCCCGAACTCCCAGGCACGCCGGCACATGTCCACAGTGTCCTGTGGATCGAGGCCGCGGAAGATGCCCAGTACCGGGTTGCGGTCCAGGTGCGTGGCGAAGAAGTCAGCGGCGTCCATGATCGTCTCCTCCCCAGCCCAGTGCCCGGGAGACCCGGTGGGCGGCGGTCCGGTACTCGTCGAGGTGGTCACGCAGTGCGGCCAGCGGAGCGACGACCTTGAGTGCGGTGAGGGACAGGCTGTGCGTCACCTGGCCCCGCGCGTCGTACACCGGCAGTGCGATGCAGTTGAGGAAGCCCTCGTGTTCGCCGTCGTCCTCGGCCCAGCCGCGTTCGCGGACGCGGTCCAGCTCGGCCGAGAGCTCGTCCGGACCGGCGACGGTGGTCGGCGTGAAGCGCTCGTAGTCGCATCTGGACAGCCATCGCTGCCGGTCCGGCTGGTGGGCGAGGATGGCCTTCGCGACCCCGGAGGTGTGCAGGATGGCCGGCAATCCGATGCGCGACCCCATCGCGACGCTGCCGCGGCCGTCGATCTTGTCGACGTACACCACCCGGTCACCGGCCAGCTCCGCGAAGTGGACGGTGTGCCCGGAACGATCACTGAGCTCCTGCAGGACCGGCCGGGCGAGGGTGCGCGCCTCGACCTGGTCCAGCGCGAGCTGCCCGTAGGCGATCAGCTGGAAACCCATCGCGTACCGGTTGTCCGGGACGCGCCGGACGAACCCGCCGTCCTCGAGGGTCTGCAGGATCCGCAGCGCCGTCGACTTGTGGACGCCGAGGTGATCGGCGATCTCGCCGAGCGTGCGGTGACGGCGGGAGACGAACGCGACGATGTCGATCGCCCGGGCGACGGTCTGGGACATCAGCCGAGTTCCGCGACGATCTCGGCCGCGGCGGGCAGGTCGGCGAAGTCCGACGGCGACTCGAGCACGCGTGCAGCGGCGTAGTGTCCCAGCCGCAGGCGGGTCAGCTCGTCGCGGTCGTCGAGGAAGCCGCTGAGCCATCCCGCAGCGAACGCGTCGCCGGCGCCGACGGCATCCACCACATCGACCTTTGTGGACGGTGCACGATGGACTCCGGTGGGCGTGAAGCTGACGGCCTCGATCTCCGCGTCCTTCACCACGAGGTAGCTCGGCCGGTCGATGAGGGCGCGGATGCTCGCCGCGTCGGCGGTGCCCCACAGGCGTTCGGCCTCGTCCCGGCCGACGAAGACGATGTCGCTGTCCTGGGCCAGCTCGCGCAGAACCTCGGAGGCGTCGCCGGACCAGAGCTGGGGGCGGTGGTTCACGTCGAAACTGACCAGGCCGGCACTACGGATGAGCGCGCGGGTCGCCTCCTGGGCACCCGCGGACAGGGCGGCGGTGATGCCGGAGACGTGGATGAGCCGCGCGGGCTGGGCCGCCCAGTGCGTGATGTCGGCGATCGAGATGGCGGAGGCGGCCGACCCGGCGCGGTAGTAGTAGACGCGCGTGCCGGCCGGGGTCGGATCCTTGAAGTAGACCGCGGTCGGACGGCGCTCGTCCCGCCGGACCAGCGAGACGTCGACGCCGTGGCGCTGGAGGTCGGCGAGCACGAGGTCGCCGAGCGGGTCGATGCCGAGCGCGCTCGCCCACGCGGCCTTGTGCCCGAGCTGGGCCAGCAGAGCCGCGACGTTCGACTCGGCGCCACCGGGGCGCAGCAGGAAGCGACTGTCCGACACCAGACGACCGCCCGCCTCGGGGGTGACCATGACCATGGTCTCGCCGACCGTCAGCACGTCCACAAAGGCCTCCGTTGCACATATTGCAATGACGTTGTTAGTAATGCAATATAGCAGGCCCTTACGTACCGTCAGCGGCTCGCCGACCATCTCGGCCAGTCGCACATTGTCGAAAAGGTGCCACGCGCGGCAGGCGCGGGGGTGACCAACCAGCGCCTACTTCGTCCACGTCCTTGCCAGGCGTACGCGGCTCCCGTTTTCGCCCGGGGTGATGTCGACCTCGGTCATCAACGCGCGCATCAACGCCACGCCGCGTCCGCGAATTCCGGGGTCCGCGGGCGGTTTACGCCAGGTTCCGTCATCGGCGACGACGACCTCCACGTGCCCCTCACCGGCCGTCGCCGTGAGAGTGAGCGTGCCGTCGCCGCCGCCGGAGTAGCCGTGCTCGATGGAGTTGGTGCAGGCCTCGTCCGCGGCCAGGATCACGTCGGCGGCCGGGTCGTCCGGGACGTCCGACTGCGCCAGCCACTGCCGCAGTTCGCGCCGCATCGGGACCAGGCTCCGCGGCTCCGCGCGCAGCTCCAGGCGCAGCGGTTCGCGCGGGTGCACGTAGACCAGCACCGCCACGTCGTCGTCGTGACCCGAGGCCGGCAACAGTGTCCCGAGCAGGTGCTCGGTGATGTCGGCGGACTGGCGCCGCGGTGCCTGACGCAGCTCGGTCCGCGCCCGTTCGATCGCCTCGTCGATCGGCACGCCGCGCCGCTCGACGAGCCCGTCGGTGTAGAGCAGCAGCACCGAACCGGGCCCCAGCGGCACCGTCGCCCGCGGCCGCTGCGCCGACCGCCGCACGGCCAGCGGTACCGACAGCGCCCGGTCGAGCAGCTCGTCGTGCCCGTCCGCGTGGCTCAGCACCGCGGCGGGATGCCCCGCACTCGAGTACGTCACGACCGCCGCCACCGGATCGACCACCGCGCAGAACACCGTGGTGCACAAGGCACCCGGGATCTGCCGGGCGAACCCGTCCAGCTGGTCGAGCGCCCGCGCCGGATCGCCGTAACTGAGCAGCAGCGCACTGCACGCACTGCGCAACTGACCCATCACCGACGCGGCCGCCAGTCCCCTGCCGACACAGTCGCCGACGACCACCGCGATCCGCCCGTCCGGCAAGCGGGCGACGTCGTACCAGTCACCACCGACCTCCAGCGGCCGCACCGCCGGCTCGTAGCGGACGGCGAACCCGCCCGGCAGGTCGGTCGGGCCGAGGATGGCGTGCTGCAGGGTCAGTGCCACGGCCCGGGCCTCGTCGTAGCTGCGGGCCCGGCCGAGGGCCTGGGCGAGCTGCGCCACCAGCATCCCGAACAGCGCCCGGTCCTCGCTCCCCAGCACCCGCTCCACACGTTCGGCCCACACCACCGAGTCACCACCGCCGAGCGTGCTGCCGACCTCGTTGCCCGCGTCCGGCGGCCAGATCTGCCCCGGCGCCAGCCGCCGTGCCCGGTCCAGCCGCTCGTACAGCTCCGGGTCCAGCTCGTCGAACGCGCCGGCGTCGGGATCGCCCGCGAGCAGCCCACCGGTCTCCACGGACGGCCAGACCGCGACGACCACACGCGTCGCGCCGAGGATCACCCGCAGCGCGGCCACACCGGCGTGCAGCACCTCGGACACGTCGGTCGCGGCCGCCAGATCGGCGGCGAACGCCGCCAGCACCGCCTCCCGGTCCGCGGCCTTCTTCTCGAGCGTGATGTCGCGCAGCGTGCCGACGAGCCAGCCCGGCCCGTCGTCGGCCTCCGTCACGCAGGCGAGGGTCAACGCCGCCCACGCCGCGCCGTCGGGCCGCTCGACCGCGACCGACACCTCGTGTCCGTCGCCCAGGTAGGACACCAGGTCCCCGGCCGGCACCCGCGCGGCCTCCGCACCCAGCCACGGGTACGGCCACGCCATCGGCACGCTCTCCGCGCCGTATCCGGTGATGGCGCCGAACGCCTCGTTGACCTCGACGATCCGGCCGCCGCTGTCGGCGACGAACACGCCTTCCCGCAACGACTCCACCAGCGCGCGACGGAACTCCGACTCGCGGCGGCGCAGGCCGGACAGCGCCAGGTTGGCCCGCACCCGCGCGAGCAGTTCCACCCCGGAGAACGGCTTGGGGAGGTAGTCGTCGGCCCCGGCGGCCAAACCCGACACGGCCGCCTCGACACCGGCCCGCGCGGACAGGAACAGGACCGGCACGGACGTCGTCGCCGGCTCCGCGCGTAGCGCCCGGACCAGGCCGATCCCGTCCAGCCGCGGCATCATCACGTCCGAGAGCACGAGATCCGGCCGGTGCCGGCGCGCCAGCTCCAACCCTTCGACGCCGTCCCGCGCCAGCAGGACGCGCCCCACCGGGCGCAGCATCCGCGCAATGAACCGGCTCAGATCGCTGTTGTCCTCCACCACCAGCAACGTGGGACCGGTTTCGCCATCACCCAGCGGCTCCGGTTCGGTCTCGTCGCCGACGCGCCACTGCAGTGCCTCGTCGCGGTAGGCGGCCGTGCTGGACAGGATGAATTCGGTGGTGTCCGGGGGCGCGACCGGCGCCAGCGGCATCCGGACGGTGAACGTGCTGCCCGCGCCCTCCACCGAAATGGCGGACACCGATCCGTCGTGCAGCCGCACGAGTTCGCGGACCAGCGCCAGCCCGATGCCCGCGCCCTCGTGTGACCGGCCGTCCCGGCCGCGGGCCCGGTGGAACCGCTGGAAGAGCCGGGGCAGCTCGTCGGCCGGAATGCCGACGCCGGTGTCGGCGACGGTCAGCTCGGCGTGCTCGTTCTTCTCCCGCAACCGGACCGCGGCCCCGCCTTCCCGCGTGTACTTGAGGGCGTTGGCCAGCAGGTTGAGGACGATCTTCTCCCACATGTCCGGGTCCACGGTCACCGCGCGGGACAGCGGCCGGCAGTCGATCTCGAACCGCAAGCCGGCGCGCCGCACGGCCGGGGCGAAGCTTTCGGCGATCTCCGTGGTCAGCACTGCGAGGTCGTGCGGCGCGGCGTCCGGCTGGAGCCGCCCCGCTTCGATCTTGGCGAAGTCCAGCAGATCGTTCACCAGCCGGCGCAACCGCTCCGCGTTGCGGCGCACCAGCTCCACCCGCTCACGCTGCCCGGGCGGCAACGGCTCGGCGAGGTCGGCGAGCGCGTCCTCGGCCGGGCCGGCGATGAGGGTCAGCGGCGTGCGCAACTCGTGGCTGACGTTCGCGAAGAACTCGCTCTTCGCCCGGTCCAGCTCGGCCAACGCCGCCGCGCGCCGCCGCTCGCTCTCGTAGGCGAGCGCGTCGGTGATCAGGCTCGACACCTGGCCACCGACGAGGTCGAGGAAGGCCCGGCAGTCGGCGTCCATCGCCTGGTATGCGGACACCCCGAGCACAAGCGCGCCCACCGGCTCGGCCCGTCCGGAGGCCACCAGGGGCAGCACGACCGCCTGGTCCGGCGCCTTCGTGCCGACCATCACGGGCTGCACGAAGTCCCGCCCGAACCGCTCCCGGAGTCCGGAACACACCGACATCGCCCCGTGCCACAACGGCCACACCTGCTCACCGGCGCGGTCGAGCACGGCGGGCGCGGCACGTTCCCCCGGCCCGACCCCGTAGGACGCGGCCAACGTCGCCTGCCCGTCGTCGAACAAGTACGCCAGCACGAACGGCAGGTCGGCACCGTGCCGGCCGAGCGCGGTGACCGCCGATCGCGCGGTCTGCGCGACCGAGCC
>Ga0081455_10000019_pt1 | contig 173330 bp, 137 predicted proteins | sample TabmetS3T2R1_FD_70207 | JGI IMG/M metagenome (GOLD analysis project Ga0081455, IMG submission 70207) | Tabebuia heterophylla rhizosphere microbial communities from the University of Puerto Rico - S3T2R1 | ecosystem: Host-associated > Plants > Roots > Rhizosphere ...
CTAAGCGGTTGTACATCGTGCAGGAATGTGCAGCCGGCCTGATCAAGATCAAGCGTGACGGTAACCGCCTCGCCTTTGCCGCCCCGCCCCTGCGCCGCACGGGCCCGGTCGAACCAGACTTGCTCGCGAAGATCGCGCACGGCTTGCGCATCAAAACCGGGGCGATCAAGGCCTCGCAATGGGTGGATAACGGTCCCGGCTGGGTCGCGGTGATGCTGGGGAGCCGCGCGGAAGTTCTCGCACTGAAGCCGGACTATGCGGGCCTGCTCGGCGTAAATCTTGGCGTGGTCGGCCCATGGACCGCAGCCGACGGCGAGGGTGCTGATTTCGAAGTACGCGCATTCATCCCGAGCCGCGCCAGCGAGGACCCCGTGACCGGAAGCTTGAACGCCGGCCTGGCCCAATGGCTGATCGGCGGGGGGCTTGCGCCGAACGCTTACGTCGCGAGCCAAGGCAACGCGCTGGGCCGAGCCGGCCGCGTGCACGTTGAGCTCGACGGGGACGACATCTGGATCGGCGGCAACACCGTCACGGTTGTCGACGGGACGATCGAGCTCTCCGACCTCGCTTGAGCCGATCAACAGATCTGGGAGGCCACACGGTACACCGGATTGGCGCGAGCGACATGCAAGCATGCTGGCTGCCGAACGCCCCCTGCGGAAAAGCCCTTGGCAGCCGTTGTGGCGACTAGCGGCCCCGTCGCCACGCCGGAACCCTACAACGACCACGCCGCGCGGCTTCACCGTTCGATCCTGCAAACGCGCCGGCCATAGGGCTTGGTTTGCACGGCGCCGCAAGACCCCGTCGCGAGGCGTCAATGATCTACCGGTTAAACGGAATCAAGGACGGCGCGCAGACAGACAAACGAGATGCGCTCCTGCTCCAGGCGCACAGAGCGGCCGAGCCGGTCGTAGCGCAGGTCGGCGTAGAGTTTTGCTTCCTCGCGCGTCAGGCGATCGAGGGTAGCGATGTGGGGCGCTTCCTCAGTGGTCCATAGCGGCCGGTGCGCCAGCAGCGTTGTGCGGTCCATGAGCAGCGAGCGGGCTCGAGGCAGGCTCGCGCGCAGGCGGTCCAGCATGGCAAAGCCATGCGTGTCGAGGTCGCCCCAGTAGTGAACGTCGAGATCGGCGAGCCAACGTGCGGCCGCGATCAGGCTCACCGCATGCCCCATGCCAAGCACGACCATGCTGTCAGGCATCGGCGGGAACGCGAGGCCAGTGATCTCGTTCTCGACCACGAACACCCGGGCAATGCTCAGCGGCAGCCTGGCAAAGTGCTCGCCGGGCACCGTGAGATCGGTGAGCCCGGCGATAGCGTGGCGCGCGTCAAGGATGCGGAAGCGCACCAGGCTCGGCTTGGCCCGCAGGCCGTAACGGGCCTCGAAGCCCCTGGCACCGGTAGCAGACGGTTCGATGGCCTCGGCCGGCAGAACGCTGTCGAGCAACTCCGCCAGGAGACCCTTGCGTGTCTCGATGAACTTGGTGTGGACGCCGACCACGTCGATCTGGCGCGCGTAGAGACCTGAGCGGGGATGGGAGCGGAACCAGGCGAGGCAGTCGAGAGTCCGCTCCCAGTCGTCGGCATGGTCGAGCACGGTGAGCGGCTTCTTCGCGAGCCAGTCGCGCAGCGTGGGAAAGCGGGCGAGCGTCGCTTGCACCACCGCATCGAACCTAGCCGCTTCCGCGGTTTTGCCGACCATCGCAAGAGCGTCGGCGCGCGTCGGGACGCGGATGCCAATCGGCGCCTTGTTCCGGCCGAGCTGGCGATTTCTCGTCTCGTCCCAGAGAATCTCGTAGCCCATGCCTTGCTTGGAGCGCGATCCGGTCTCCAGGGCCTCGATCCAGGCCCGTACCCCTTCGAAGCGCTCGCCGAACTCTCGGGGCGACGGGCGGCGCAGTTTGAGCGGCAGCGGAAACTCCAACAGAGTGTGGCACACGGCACGCCCGGCCTCGCTGATGGGAACGGCGCAGGCGAGCAGACGGCCTTGGTCCCATAGCCGCTGCACTTGCGCCACAATTTCGCCGGGACCCGACCAGGCCATCACATCACCAGCAGCGTGACCACAGTGGCCTCACCCGGCACGACGCAGCTTCTCGGCGCGATATTCCTCGATGGTGAGGTTGCGCAGACGGGAGCGCCGGCCCTCCTCGTTGTGCACGAAACCGACAGCCGACACGTAGGGCTCGATGATGTGGATCTTCTGGAGCGGCGTGACGATCAGGAGCTGCAGGCCCATCTTCTTGAACAGGTCGAGGCCGAAGCGCGCGGACTCGTCGGAGCCGCGCCCGAATGCCTCGTCGATCACCACGAAATGGAACGCGCGAGAGCGCAGCGTGCTCGTATCGAGGCCAAATTGATAAGCGAGGCTGGCCGCCAGGATCGTGTAGGCGAGTTTTTCTTTCTGGCCGCCCGATTTGCCGCCTGAGTCCGAGTAGTGCTCGTGCTCGGTGTCGTCGGAGCGCCAGCGCTCGGAGGCCGAGAACACGAACCAGCTGCGTACGTCAGTGACCTTGCGCGTCCAGCGCTTATCGTGTTCGGTGGTCCCTTCACGGCCGCGGAAGCGCTCGACAATGCGCTCGACCTCCAGGAACTTAGCTTCCGAGTACGCCTGATCGTCCGATCCTGTCAGGGCGCCCTCGGTGCAGGCGCGCAGGTCGCGCTGGAAGTCGCGCACCTCGGGGTCGGTGGTCGCCTCTGCCTCCAACACGATGTAACGCCCGCGCTCGTAGTCGATCTCGCGCAGCGATCGGTTGATGGTCTCAATGCGCTCGCGAATCTCCTCGACCTCGCGACGGAGCTGGGACTGGAAGCTCGCGACCTCGCGAATGGTGTTCTCGTTGAGTAGTGCTTTGAAGCGTGCCTCGAATCGAGGCAGGCCGTCGCCCTCCAGGGTGGCGAGCATCTGTCGGTATTCGCCAGTGGACTCCACAGAGGCGTCGACCTCGCGCGTCTCCTCGGGCCAGCGGTTGGCGTAGTCGCTCATGGCTTTGGTGATCTTCTCGCGCAGGCGCGTAAGCTTGTGATCGCTGGCATCGATGCGCCCCTGCAGCCAGTCGCGCATCTTGCGCTCGTAGCCGTCGCAAGACTCCACGGTCAGCCGGTGCTCGCCCAGAGCCTCGGGGCATAGCGCCTCCAGCTTGCGGAAAGTCTGCGTCCTCTGGTCCTCCTTGAGGGAGGCAACATCCACTGCAGCCGTGCTCCTCAGCTGCTCAGCAGCCGCACGACGCTCATTGAGTTTGGCATGCTCGTCCTTGGCCTCGTCGAGGTACTTTTGCGATAGCACGATGGCCGCCTCATGGGCATTGAGCTGCGCCTTCAACGTCTTGAGCTTGTCGGAGCCTTCCTCCAGCTGACGCCGCTCCGCCTCCAGGCGCTCGATCTCCAGGGCGATGCTGCGCCAATCGAGGTCATTGAAGCTGGTGAATGCGGAGAGCTGCTGCAGCTTGCCGAGACTGCCGCGCAGCGCGTCTCGCTCACGGCCGAGCCATGCAATCTTGTCGGCCAGCGTCTGGATGCGGCTCTCCAGCGAGGCCGCAGCCTTCTCCAAAGCAGCAATCTTGGCGGCATTGGACCAGCCCAGCACATAGTTGGCGCGGTCATCGATACGGGTGCGGTCGTCCTTCTCGTGCCAAGTACCGCCAGACTTGATCTGACCTGTGCGCGTGACCGCTTTCTCCTCGCGCCTGAACTCATCGAGGCCGGCGCAGCAAATGTGATCGTAGCGCTCGTCGAGCTGGTGTTGTAGCCAGTCGTAAAAGGGGGAGTCGTCCTTGATGGCGAGCTTGTTGGCCACCACCCTGGGATCGCGCCGGGTGCGAACCGTGGCGGAACGGCCGCGCACCCGGTAGTAGACAAGTCTGCTTCCCAGGTGCGTGCCATTCACCCAGCCCGCCACAGCAGCGTAATGCTTGTCGGGTACCAGCAGCGACAGCGCAAACCCGTGCAACAGGCGCTCCGCGGCACCTTCCCAGGCGCGCTCCTCCTGGCGCACCTCAATCAGCTCCCCGGCGAACGGCAGATCCTCGGCATCGAGTTCGAGTGCGCGGCAAAGCTCAGAACGGATCACCAACGTGCGCGTCGGGATGTTCGAGCGGCGCGACTTGAGCGAAGCGATCTCGTCCGCCAGCTCCTTGTGCTGCTCGTTGAAATTGCGGAATTCGATCTGGGCCTCTACTGCCTTGTTCTGGATGTCGGCCTCGCGCGCGCTCGCAGTTTCGATCTCACGCGCGATCGTACCGCGGTTGGCGAGGAAGTCATCGGTATCACGCACCTCGGGCAAGCCGAGTTGACCCGCAATCTGTCCATAACCCTTCGCGCGCTGCATGCGCTCCTGCCGGGTCGCCACCTTGGCGTCGATCTCGCGCCCCAGCTGGGCGATGCGATCGCCGCCGTTCTCCAGGATTGCCTGTTTGAGGGCGTCGCGCTCCGCGTCCTGTGCACGCCGCGCCTCCCTGAGGGCGGCGATGCGCTCATCGAGCTTGGCAATATCGGTGGAAAGGCCCGAGATGCGCTTGTCGAGCAGCGCCATCTTGTGGCCGGCGAAGAACGCGCGCAGCGCCTCGCGGCTGGCGCGCAGCTCCTCGACCTGCGCGGTGAACGCTGCGTGGGCACCGCAGTCGTTCACGATGGGCGTAAGCCGCTCGATTTGGGCGCGCGCCTTGACCACCGCCCCGTGCGCGCGCGTCAGGTCCTCGAAGTGGGCGATCATGTGCTGGATGCGGTCCTCGACCGGGAACGGCTCCAGCATGTGCGCGCGCACGAAATCGGTGAGATCGCCTACCGCCTTCATGGAGACGGTCTGGTGGAACAGGTCGAGCGCCTGCTCGTTGTCGATGCCGAAGCGGCGGCGGAAGGCGGCGCCATATGCCTTGAAATTGTCGAACAGCTCGACACGGGGCAGTTTTCGAAGGCGCTTGCGGAGGAAATTGATGTCGCGCCCGAAGCCGGAGAAATGCTCCTCGATGGAGAGCACCCGGTCTGCCACCACATAGAAGCGCGCCGGCTGGCCATGCGTCTCCCTGAACCAGAAGACCTGCGCAAGCGTGACGGTCTCCCCGAAGCCCTCATTGCGGAACCGGCCGAGGATCACCGAGTAGCCGTTGTAGTCGCGCAGCGCGACGGGCTTGGCCGACAGGCCTGCCTCGCCGCGCTCGGATTTGTAGTGGCCAAGCACATAGGATCTGAGGTCGCGCTCGCCCGATCCTGCACCGGCAGCCTTATTGAATGCGATCCTGTGCGCCGGCACCAGCAGGCCTGTGATGGCGTCCACAAGCGTTGACTTGCCCGAGCCGATATCACCGGTCAGCAGTGCGTTGTCGCCCGCTAGGTCGAGGCGCCAGATCTGCTTGTCGAAGGTACCCCAGTTGTAGATCTCGACGGCGTGGAGCCGTACACCGGGCCGCACCTGCGCCGGATCTAACGCCAGATCGAGCTGTGGTGCAGCGGTCGCGTCGCCCACACTCCCCTCAGTCATGTGTGCCCCCCGCCTCACCAGCCCAAGACTCGCCGGCGTACCCGGCGTAGTCCGCCAGCCGCTCGTTGAGGTTTCCCAGCCACTGCGCATCCACAAACGAGCGCAGGATGCGCCGCACCTCGTAGACGTCGTCGCGGCCCTTGAGCTGGCGCAGGAACCCCAGGTCGACCACCCGGCCGATATCGCGGTCCACGCGGTCCTTCAGACGCGTTTCATTGGCGGTAGCGGGCAGGAATAGGCGTATCATGTCGAGAATGTCGGCTGCGCTAACCACGAGGCGCGTCTCGCCACTCATTGCGTCGTGCTCGGCGAGCTTCTTGCGCAGGAGAGCCAGCATGAGACTCAGCGAAAAGCCGAGCTGGCGCCGCGTGACGAGGCGCGGCAGCTCAGGCTCACCCTCGACCTGCGGCTTCTGGCGCAGGTAGGCATGGCCTTCCGCCTCGTCCAGCACCAGGTCGAGGCCGATGACGCACACGTGGTCGCGCACGCGCGCCTGGTAGGCGATGAGACCCTGCCACAGGACCGGGGCGCTCTCGCGCTCCAGGATGCCCTTCATCAGCGCGATGAGGATGTATGGCAATTCGTTGTGGCCGGGCACCGTAACGTTGTCGTTCATTCTGCGGCTCCTGCATGCGCGCCCACGGAGACGGCGCGCGCGAAGATCACGAGCGGCACGCTGGCCTGCCGACGCCGGCCTTCGGTGTCGGTCCATACGATGGACTCGCGCCGCTGCTCGTCGATGACGGCAGCCCTGTCGTCCGAGGCGAGGCTGAGGTAGGCGACGAGCTCGGCAAGGCCATGCTCCAGGGGATGCGCCGCAGCCACCTCGGCGAGCGACACCTGCGCGCGGCGCTGCAAAAGCCGACGGATCTGGTTGCTGAGGCGCTCCTTGTCCACATAGACGTGGTCGAACAAGGCGTCCGCGGGGATGTCGTCGGCGCGCGACAGTTCCATGGCGGAGTCTATCTCGGGCTTCATCGGCGGGCTGAACAGCGGCCGGTCCATGACAAGGCGGGTCTCGGGCGCCATCCCGTCCAGCTCCATGTACGGGCCGCCTGTCGGCCGATCGCGTATCTGAAGCGCGCGGGCCTCGATCTCGCGCAGGATCTCCATGATGCGCCGGTTCTCCAGCCAGGCCTTGTCGTCGAGATAGCGGCGCAGCTCCGCGGACAGGCGTGCCACCGTGCGCTGCGTCACCTCGCCGGCCGTCAGCCAATCGTGGTGCAGACGGAGGAAGCGCCGGTCGGGGCGGGGGTCGAGGCTCTGCACTGGCTTTAGGGCAAAAACACGTGCCAGGAGTTCGGACAGCTCCTCCTGGCGCTGGGGGGACATCAGGAAGTCCCAGAACGCGCGGAAGCTCTTGCCTTGGTCGCTGTCGGCGATGGCATCGCGGTCGCCGAAGACCTCATCGAGCAACGCGCCCTTGCCACCCTCCCAGGTGGCGATGCGCTCGCGCACGGCGCGGTCGAGCTCCCGGAAGTTCTGCTCCACAGCACGAAAGTCGGAGAGCAAGGTGCGCGCGGCGTCGGTGATCTGCAAGAATCGCTCGCGCACCCCGCTGGCGTCGATGAGCGAGAGCACCCCGCCGCGGATGCGCTCGATTTCGGCATCAATCTCCGCTCGCCGCCGCTCCAACTCCGCAATGCGCGTCGCGGGGTTGGCATCGGTACCGTCGGCGAGCTGGCGCAGCAGCTCGAACAGCATGAGGAGGCGCGATTGGGTGCCGATGAAGGGCCGGTTTGTGAGGCCAGCCAGCCAGTCGAGTGCTTGCTGGGTCGCCGGCGTGATGTCGAACACCGGCTCGTCGCTATCCTCGGCGTAGTATTTGCGCAGCCAGCCGTTGCGGTCGGAGGCCCAGTCTCCAAGATAGGCGCCGGCGTCGCGTGGGAAGCTGTCCTCGCCGAGGTCGCGGCGCAAGTGGAACAGGTAGTCCTCGAGCTTCAGCGCGAGCTCAGCCTCGGGCAGCGAGCGGACGTTCGGCTTTATGTATGTGCGGTGGAGGAAGCTGGCGATCAGCGCCGCGTGATCGGCCCTGAGCAGGCGCCATGCCGGATGGCCGTGGCGCAAGCGGTCGAGCGTCTCGAAATCCATCGCAGCGGCCTCAGGGTCATGCTCATGGCGATTCGCAGTGAGAACATAGCATGAACTCTTCTTTGCAGGTCAAATTTGCCGGCCCGACCAACAGCGCCGCGTCGTCGCCGGGCGGCGCAGGACGGCCGGCCGCTGGGAGGATACCTGGCAAGAGAGACGCAAAGCCCCTCTTTACTGTCGGCGGCACAAGCAGTTTTGCGCGCGCGGCTGGACGCATTTCGAGGTGGGGAAGCTCACATGGCGGCCATGCAGGTCCACTTTTTCGGCATCGCACTCATGGACCTGGGTATGGCAGCTGTCTTGCAGGGGTTGCAAGCAGCGATAGACTGCAGCTTGACTGCGTGGGGAACCTCTCCCCTTCGCACAGACGCCGTCGACCAGGCCGCCTGCGTGCACGGCAGAACGCGGCGGCCCCTCGCGGCTCCATCAGAGCTTCGATCTCATCGGCGGTGATGAGCCGGGTTTCGTGCGGGCGCCCGACGCAGCGCGGTGTTGGTGCTGCTACCGGCCTCGGAAGCGGCAAGGGAGGGGGGCAGCTCGTGACATGGATGACGCGGGCAAGCTGGCGAGCCATCGGGACGCCTCTCGCCTGGTCAACCATTCGCGACCTTTCGACCGACGAGGCGCGAGACGCGTTGGACAGTTTATTGAGCCGCAGCCATTCCGGTTCGCTTTCGCGGGGTCTTCGGCACCACCCCGAGGCGCCTGCTTTCCAAGCGGGCGACCTGGCTAGGTGCTATCTAGGCTGAAGCCCAGGTGGCTGATCAGTTTGGGAGAAGGAAGTGGCGACCGATCACACGATCGCGATCTTCGTGGCGCAGCTGATCCTGCTGCTGTTTGTCGGCCGGCTTCTTGGCGAAGGGATGAGCCGGATCGGTCAACCAGCCATCTTCGGCCAGCTGCTCGCCGGCGTACTTCTTGGACCTTCCGTCTTTGGCGCATTGCTTCCGGAAGTCCGCAACCTGGTGTTCCCGGATGCGCCGGCGCTCAAGCATATGATCGAGGCGATTTCGCAGGTGGGCATCCTGCTCCTGCTGCTGCTCACCGGCATGGAAACCAATCTCGCTCTCGTGAACCGCAGGCGGCGGGCGGTAATTTCTAGCTCCATCTTTGGCATCGCCGTTCCGTTCGTGTGCGGCGTACTCTTGGCCTACGCACTGCCTAAAGAGTTGATACCGTCGTCGAGCTTGCGCCTCGTGACCGCACTATTCCTTGGCACGGCTCTGTCGATCTCGTCCGTGAAGATTGTCGCAATGGTGTTGATGGAAGTCGGGGCCATTCGCCGCGATCTCGGTCAATTGATTCTCGCAACCGCCATTCTCGATGACACAGTGGCTTGGATCTTGATTGCCATCATCGCCGGCATTGCCGCGCATGGCAGCATCAGCATCGTCAACATCGCCGGCAGTGTGCTGGGCACGGCGTTATTTCTCGCCGTGAGCCTTACAATTGGGCGCCGGCTCGTGATGCGCCTCATCCGGTGGACCAACGACAACATGACCATTGAAGTGCCGGTCATCACGGCCATCCTGCTGGTGATGCTGGTCATGGCCCTGTCAACGGAACTCATTGGGGTCCACACGGCGCTCGGCGCGTTTGTGGCCGGCATCCTGGTTGGCCAATCACCGATACTCTCGGAACACATTGAGGGCGAACTGAGGGGCTTCATCATGGCCTTTTTCAGTCCCGTGTTCTTCGCCGTAGCGGGCCTCGGTATGGACCTGGGAACGCTCGTCGAGCCTGCGCTCTTCTTGTTCACGCTGGCGGTCATCGCAGTGGCAAGCATTGGCAAGTTCCTGGGCGCGCTTGCTGGTGGTCGCCTGGGCGGGCTTTCGACAGCGGAAGCCCTGGCGCTCGCGACCGGCCTGAATGCGCGAGGCTCGACGGAGGTCATCGTCGCGAGCATCGGCCTGTCGATGGGTGCTTTGAGCAGCCAGGTCTACACCATGATTGTCGCAATGGCGGTCGTGACCACCATGGTCATGCCGCCGAGCCTCCGCTGGATGCTGGCGCGTGTGCCGATGCGCGAGGAGGAGGCGAGACGCCTCGAAAAGGAGGAGGCCGAGCTGCAGGAGAGTGTTCCCCACATGGAACGTGCCTTGGTCGTTCTTGACGGCAGCCCCAACGGAAGGCTTGCCGGCATACTCGCAGGATTGTTTGCGGGCCAAGAACAGCTCGTCACGACGGTGATGGAGGGGCAGGGTGATAAGCGTGCAGGCGGCCAAGAGGGCCGCGAGCTGCTGACGCGCGCAGCCGCGCTCGCCTTCGATCGAGCAAGTCAACGCTTGCGCGAACAGAATGAGCAGTCGCCGAAGTTTTCCTTGCGCGAGCTGGTGTCCGTGAAACCGGCGGAAGGAGCGGCTGCGGTCGACGCGGAGGTCATGAAGGGGTACAGCATTGCATTCATAGGCATTGAGCATCCAATCGCCGCCCGTGCCAACCACTTCGAGGATGAACTGCAGGGCGTCGTTCGCGCCTTTGCTGAACCCGTTGCGATCTCGGTCAATGGCAATCGCTCAGTGGCGGAGCCGGACATCGCGCTCAATATCCTGGTACCCACGGGAGGAACGCCGGAGGCGCGGCTGGCCATGGAGATGGGGCTCTCGCTTGCCAAGGCCAGTGCCGGCCGGCTCACGGCCTTGCACGTTCTCGATCCGCAAGACGACACGCAATGGCTGCGTGGCCGCGCACGCCGGCAGGGCTTGTCACTTCTCGACGACGCGCGCCGGCTGGGCAAGCGGAAGGGCGTGCCAGTGAATGGCGTAAGTGTCACGAATTCCCGCCCCGAGATTGAGATCCGCCGCATGACGCGAACCACGCGCTACGATCTCGTCGTTATCGGAACATCGTTACGGCAAGGCGAGACGATGTTCCTGAGCGCGCGCACAGCGTCCCTGGTGCGTTCGCTGCAACGTCCGGTTTTGCTCATTACCCGGTATCCGAGGCAACGCTCGCTGCAATGAGCCGCACCTTGAGCCGGCAGCCCCAGCAAGACGTGAACCTGACAACCACGCTCAACCAGGCGGTCAGATCAAAAGGCCAACTTCAGGGGAATGCGGCGGCCGTGAGCGTCGAGCATGGCGCCATCGTCTGGTTCCGCAAGCCACCTTGCGGGCCCTCCAGTCAACGGTTCGGCTCCGCATTTTGATCGTTGAGCCTGCTCGAATTTCCCCGCCGCCTGAGATCGCCTACTCCGGCCGGGAAACGACGCATGACAAAAATAGGAAGCTATGAAACCAGCTCGTGGCGGAGCCGCCCAGTCATTGCATGGCAGCTTACTCACGCGCCGCACCCGTGCTGCCGCGGAAAACGAGATCGAAGGGCAGAGTTTGAAACTCCTTATGCGGCTTTCCTTCGAGACGTGCGACGACCTGCTCTGCAGCGGCCCGGCCGACCTCGACGATTGGCGTGCGAATGCTGGTGAGGCCCGGGGTCTGGGTGGCGCCGAGATCGGTGTTGTCAACGCCCGTGATGGACATCTCATCTGGTATCGCTACGCCGAGCGAACGGCATGCCATCATGGCACCGACCGCAAACACGTCGTTAGTGGCGACGACAGCCGTGGGAGAGACCTTCGCTTGCAAAATGCGCCGCATCATCATTGCCGCGGCAGCAAGATCGATAGGCCCGAATTGGACACAGCCTTCGTTGAAGGCAAGCCCCGCTTGTGCGAGAGCCGCGCGAATGCCGGCGCCACGCTCCGTCGCACGGTCATTGCCTTCGGGGACGGCGCTGAGCAGCCCAAAGCGCCGGTGGCCGAGCTCGATAAGATGCCGAGTCATCTCGAATGTGGCGGCCCTGTTGTCGAAGCCGACGCTTGGATGCTGACGCATGGGGTCAACGCCCCAGGTCAGCACGTAGGGCGTGCAATAGTCGTCGAGCAAAGCAAACAGCGCCGGATCATGGTGGAGCCCGACGAAGACGACGGCATCGACGCCGCGCCCGAGCAGCTGCTCTGTGATCCGCATCTCCTCCTTTAGGTTGTAGTGATGCTCCGCCAGTACCAACGAGTAGCCGTTGGTGTCGAGTACCGCCTGCATGGCACTGGTCGTACGTGCGTAGAGCGCGTAGCTGAATGACGGGACCACGGCCGCGACCATGCGGCTGCGGTGACTGCGCAAAGCCCGGGCCGCGCCGTGCGGGACATAGCGCAGCTTGGCGACGGCATCACTGACGAGGCGGCGCGTTTCGACGTCGACCTGTTCAGGCGCGTTGATCGCGCGCGACACGGTCGCCGTCGACACGCCAGCCAGCCGCGCGACATCCTTGGCGCTTGATCTGCGGCCGGACCGGCTCCCGACCCCAGGCAAATCCTGACGTACCATTCTCGCACCCGAGAATTCGATTACATTGCTAGCTATACGCGCGCCGTTGCCGGTCAAGCAAGCAGCTGCTACGATCAATGTAATCGAATACAGAAATGCGGACGACCGACGCACCCGTTCGCCGTGGCGGCGCGACAGGAGTAGAGCGATCATGAAAAGGCATCCGACGGCCCTCACCAGGCGTGACGTGCTCGGAGAGGGTGTGAAGCTTGGCATTGCCGGCGTGCTGGCCCAACAACTGCCCTCGTTCGCGTTTGCGCAGGATGACCTCTCACCTTATCGAACTGCCAAGATCGACTGGAAGCAGGCCGACGGCGAGCAAATCACCGTTGCAGTCATCCCAGCGAGTTATTTCGAGAACCTGATTTCGCTGCAACCGCAGTTTGAAGCCCTCACCGGCATAAAGCTGCGTTTCGAAAAGGTGCCGCCGGGCCAAATCAGGCAGAAAGCGCTGCTGGATCTCTCGTCCAAGACGGCGACGTACGCGACCCACGCCGCGGACCCGATGTACTACCCGCTCTACGTCTCTAATAAATGGGTCGAACCATTGGACCGCTTCCTCCAAGACGGGACCCTAACCGACGCTGCCTGGTTCAACTACGATGACATCATCAAGGCATGGCGCGATGCCGATAGCATCGACGGCAAGCCCTATGGCATTCCGTACGACGGCGAGGTCACCGTGCAGGTCTACCGCAAGGACCTCTACGCGACGAAGGGACTGAAGCCGGCCGACACCTATGATGAGCTCATCGCCAACGCCAAGGCATTGACGGATGTCAACGCGCGTACCTTCGGCCTGGTGTTGCGTGGTTTCGCCGGCGCGGGGCAAAACATGTACATCTATCCCTCCCTGTTGCGCGGCTTCGGCGGCAACTGGGGCAGCGGCGGCAATATCGTCGTCAACTCACCCGAGGCGGCAAATGCCTTGACTTGGTACGTGAACGCCCTCGGCCAGTATGCACCACCAGCGGTGCGCAACTGGAACTGGCCCGATATCGCCGACGCCTTTTCCCAGGGCATGGTGGCCACTTATATCGACGCCCACTCTTCCGCGGCGGTCATCAACAACCCCGAAAAGTCGAAGGTGGTGGGCAAGATTGCCTATGCGCGGTGGCCCGAGGGTCCGAGTGGCAAGCGCGTGACGTCGATCTGGAACTGGGGCTTTCCCATCAACAATGCTCTCAGCGAGCGCGCCAAGAAGGCGACGTGGCTCTTTATCACGTGGGCGGCGTCTGCGGAGACGCAGGCGCGAACGTCGTGGAAGTTCGCCGGCGCAGCTAAGCGATCCGGCATCAACCGCCTGTCGCAGTGGCGATCCGCCGAGTTTGCCGACGCCATGAAGGGCGCCGGGGACAATTTCATCCAGGCTGCACTGGAGTCGCTCGAGCACGATACCGATGTCGATTGGCGTCCACGCGTGCCGCAGTGGCCGGCGATCGGTGAAACCATGGCAACCGCAATCCAGGCCGCGCTGGTGGGCCAGAAATCTCCCAAGGAGGCCCTTGACGAGGCCCAGGCCCGCATCCAGCAGATTCTCAAGGGCTGACGTCCTACCGATGCCGGGACAGCACGCGTTGCCGACGCTGGAGTCGCAAGAGCGACGCTTCGCGCTGGCACTGTTCTTTCCCGCGCTGGCGGTACTGTTGCTGACCACGACGGTGCCGCTGATCTATCTGGCCTGGAACAGCCTCTATCGCCTCGACTTGAGCATGCCGTGGTTGTCCGGGTTCACTGGGCTTGGCAACTTCACCAAGATGGGCAGCGATCCACGCTTTTGGAACTCGCTGCTGCTCACCCTCGTCTACACCTCATCAACGGTCGTTCTACAGGTCGTGATCGGGCTCTCGCTGGCTTTGCTCGTCATGCAGTTCCCGCGGGGTCAGGGCCTATTGCGCATCGCCGCCATTCTCCCAATCGTACTGGCGCCCGTGGTTGTGGGACTTTTCTGGCGCACGCTGGTTCTGGCGCCCGATGTCGGCCTGGTCGATTTGGTGACACGCTCCCTCGGGCTCGGCAGCCACAACTGGCTCGGCGACCCCCAGCTTGCCTTGATCTCGGTGATCGCCATTCACACCTGGCAATGGACGCCGTTCGCGTTTCTGGTGCTGCTGGCGACGCTGGCCACCCTTCCGGCCGATGTCTTTGAAGCCGCCCGGCTAGATCGGGCCAGCGCCTGGCAACGGTTTCGCTACATCACCCTGCCGCTGATTCGCCCTGCCATCGTGATGGTGCTGATTTTGCGCATGATGACGGCACTTTCCGCCTTCGCCGCCATCTTTGCCGCGACCGGCGGCGGACCCGGTTCGGCAACTGAGATCCTGAACCTCTATGCCTATCGCACGTCGTTCGGCGAACTCAATCTCGGCTACGGCGCGTCGCTGGCGATGGTTCTGATGTCGATCACCATCGCCATTTCGTATCTCATGTTCCGGTTGCGGCGGGGGCGCGCATGAAACCCTCCGCCGCTCACCGCCAGATCGCACTCGCCGCCATCGCGGGCTTGGGTCTCGCCATTTGGACTTTCCCGGTGATTTGGGGACTGCTCACGTCGTTCAAGACTGAGCGCGACGTGCTGGCCTACCCGCCCGTGTGGGTGTTCAAGCCGACCCTGGACAGCTACCGCGAGGTGCTCTTCGGGGCCTCCTCGATCCTTCCCAACATCATCTCGAGCTCGCTCGTGTCCGTGTCGGCCACGATGCTCACGATGCTGTTTGCCGTGCCCGCGTCGTATGCCTTGGCGCGGCTGCGTTATCCGGCCAAGCGGGCCTCCGGCTTCTATGTGCTGGTGACGCAGATGCTGCCGCCAGTGGGCCTCATCATTCCCTACTACCTGCTTCTGCAACGGATCGGCTGGCTCGATACGTATACAGGGCTCACCGTCATCTATCTCACCTTCTCGCTGCCCTTCGCCATCTGGCTGATGGTGTCCTACTTCGAGGACATTCCTGTCGAAATGGAGGAGGCCGCTTTGCTGGACCGCGCGGGACGTCTGCGGGCTTTCTGGTATGTGATCCTGCCGCAAGTGCGTGGGGGCGTCGCGGTGACGGCGATCTTCGTGTTTCTCAATGCCTGGAACGAATTCATGTTCGCAGTCGTGCTCGGGGGCAACAGGGTGCGTCCCGTAACGGTGGCGATGTTCAACTTTATCTCGGTTGAGCAGACACAGTGGTCGCGGCTCGCCGCCGCGGCCATCCTCGCCATGACCCCCGTCATACTGATCGGCATCCTCGCGCAACGGCACATCGTGAAGGGGCTCACCGTCGGTGCGGTCAAGGGCGGAGGTCGCCGATGACCACGACCGGCAGCGTCCGCTTCGAGGGCGTTGTAAAGCGCCACGGCGCAACCACCGTGCTGCACGGCATCGATCTTTCCATCGAGCCGGGCGAGTTCTTCGTACTGCTGGGCCCCTCAGGCTCCGGCAAGACCACCGCGTTGCGGATCATGGCCGGGCTCGAGCCCGTGAGCAGCGGTCGCGTGCTGATAGACGGCGCGGACGTGACGCACAAGGAGCCGGGCGAGCGTGACGTCGCCATGGTATTCCAGAGCTATGCCCTCTATCCGCATATGACGGTCGCCCAGAACATTGGCTTTCCGCTCAAAATGGTAGGCATGAGGCCTGCAGAGATTGAGCGCCAGGTCGCCGCGGCGGCAGGCAAGGTCAACATCCGCCATCTGCTGCAGCGCAAGCCGGGCCAGCTCTCGGGCGGTCAGCAGCAGCGCTGTGCGCTTGCCCGCGCCATCGTGCGCCAGCCCCGCCTGTTCCTATTGGACGAGCCTCTGTCCAACCTCGACGCCAAGTTGCGGCTCGAGACCAGAGTCGAGTTGCATGCGCTGCAGCGCTCCCTCCACACGACCACAGTTTACGTGACCCATGACCAGGAGGAGGCGATGACGCTTGCCGACCGCATCGCTGTCTTCATGGAGGGCAATATCGCGCAGGTCGGAACACCGCGAGAAGTGTTCACTCGCCCGCAAACCATGGCGGTGGCGGGATTCGTTGGTACACCGCAAATGAATTTGCTCCCCGGTACTTGGGCGAATGACACGGTCACCGTCGATGGCCATAAGCTGCAGGTCGCGCAGACGGCACCGGCGCCCAGGAAAGTGATGCTCGGCGTGCGCCCAAGCGACCTGTGCGTCGGCCCAGCCGGGTTGCCCGCACACATCGAACGGATCGAGGATCTGGGCGATAGTGCCATCGTGAGCCTCACCGCAGACGGCCGGCAGCTGAAGGTCAAAGGCGACCTGCAGCACGCAGGCAAGAGCGGGGACGACGTGTTCGTTAGCTTTGCACCTCACGCGGCCCATCTGTTCGACGCGAATGATGGTCGCCGCCTCTAGTCTTGTCGCAGTATGTGAGCGGACCTGACATGACCAAAAGCAAACCGAACGTCGTGCTGATCCTCAACGACGACATGGGCTACTCGGATCTCGGGTGCTACGGTGGTGAGATCGACACGCCGAACCTGGACCGGCTCGCGCGCGACGGACTGCGCTTCTCCCAATTCTACAACACGGCACGCTGCAGCCCGTCCCGCGCATCGATGTTGACGGGCCTGCATCCGCATCAGACGGGTGTCGGAATTTTAACTTACGACTCGGGGCCTGAGGGTTATGCCGGCAATCTCAACAAGCGCTGCGTCACGATCCCTCACGCGCTCAAGGCGAGTGGCTACAGAACCTACATGAGCGGCAAGTGGCATGTGGCGAGCAGTCTCACCAAGCCGACTGATACCTGGCCGCTGCAGCGTGGCTTCGACGAATTCTACGGGACCATCATCGGCGCTGGGAGCTTTTACGACCCCAACACATTGACGCGAGGCAACGACAACATCGAACACGAGGCGAAGGCTGACCCCGATTTCTTTTACACAGACGCCATCAGTGACCAGGCGGTCGCCTTCATCGAAAAGCACTGCCGCGAACATCCCGCGAGACCATTCTTTACCTACGTAGCTTATACGGCGCCGCATTGGCCCCTACATGCCCATGCTGAGGACATCGCCAAGTACAAAGGCCGCTTCGATGCGGGCTGGGACAAGCTGCGCGAGGAGCGGCTCGACAAGCTGGTCGAGTGGGGGATTCTCAGCAAAGCGTGGCAGCTGAGCCCGCGCGATCCCACCCAGCCGCCGTGGACGGAGGCCCTGCACAAAACCTGGATGCTGCGCTGTATGGAAGTATACGCAGCGCAGATCGACCGTATGGACCAGGGCATCGGTCGCATCCTTGCCGCGCTCGAAAAGGCCGGCCAGCTTGACAACACGGTGGTGATCTTTCTCGCGGACAATGGAGCCTGCGCCGAGGACATTCCCGAGAATGTCACGGTCGACGAGCTGGTGAACAAGCTGATGATCGCCAAGTCGCACACTCGCGCCGGCGAGCCCGTGCACTTCGGCAACGATCCCAATCGTATGCCGGGTCCGGAAAACACCTATCAAAGCTACGGCACTGCCTGGGCCAATCTGTCGAATACCCCGTTCCGTCTCTACAAGCACTGGATCCACGAAGGCGGCATTTCGACGCCTCTCATCATTCATTGGCCGAAGGGCATCACCGACAGAGGTGCGATCCGTCATGCACCGGGCTATCTGCCAGACATTATGGCAACCGTCCTCGATATCACTGGCACACCCTATCCCAGCACTTGGGAAGGCTTGCCCATCGAGCCGCTCGAAGGACAATCGCTGGTACCGGTGTTTGCCCGCGACGGCCTTGATCGGTCGCCGATGTTCTGGGAGCACGAAGGCAACGCCGCCGTACGCATTGGCAAATGGAAGCTGGTACGCAACTATCCGCGCAAATGGGAGCTCTACGATATGGAAGCCGATCGTACCGAGCTCAACGATCTGGCGGCCAGGCATCCCGAGTTGGTCGCAGACATGGCCAACCAGTACGAGGCCTGGGCCAAGCGTTGCGGTGTCATCGATCGTGAAAAGATCGTGGCACTGATGCTGAGCCAGGGCGTGACGCGCGCCTTCTGGGAAAAACCGCAGGAGTAGATGCCGGTGGCCGCGTGTTGCGTTCCGGACCGGGAGGACAGGGTACCGGCCACCGCGCAGATCGGCGCTACCTGTGGTGCCGCCGGGAGCGCGCGCTCGAACTTCGTGCAGCTTAGCGCCTGCACCTTCGCGATGGGCAATGCCTTCGCCGACGCGGTTGCAGCTGACGGGGAAGGACCGGTACGCCGAGTCTCGCTCGAGGCGTTCTTGATCTCGGCTACGACCGTTTCCAATCGTGAGTTCGGTGATTTCGTGCGCGCCACGCGCTACGTGACCGACGCCGAGCGCCTTGGTTACTCCTTCGTCTTTTATCTGCAGGTGCCATCCGAGCGCCGGGTCCACAACCGCGAGGTGGCGAAGCATCTGCCCTGGTGGCTGCCGCTGGCCGACGCATCGTGGCAACGGCCAGAAGGACCTGGCTCGCATATTTACGAGCGCCTAAACCACCCCGTCGTGCATGTGTCCTGGAACGATGCGCAGGCTTATTGCGCCTGGGCTGACGCACGTCTGCCAACCGAGGCGGAATGGGAGTGCGCGGCGCGCGGTGGATTGGAAGGGCAGCGCTTTCCCTGGGGCAACGACCTGGCGCCCAACGATGTGCCGCGCTGCCATGTCTGGCGCGGGATTTTTCCGAATGCGCCCGACCCCGGTTGGCGGCCGCAGACCATCGCTGGTGCCGACGGTGAGGCCAACGGGTACGGCCTGTTCAATGTCTGCGGGAATGTGTGGGAATGGTGCGCAGATTGGTTCAGCCCGGCCTATCACAGCGAGACGCCGGCGAAGAACCCGCTGTTCACTGGTGCAACGGGGCGCCGATCAATGCGGGGCGGCTCGTTCCTATGCCATGATTCCTACTGCAACCGCTACCGCGTCGCCGCGCGCAGCTCGAACACGCCGGACAGCTCGTCGAGCAACCTTGGTTTCCGGTTGGCTCGGTAGGTTGCCACGGGGCGCGCACTGAGACTGGGCATGTGCGACTTGCCAGACGACCCCGGAGCAATCCTTCTTGTCACGGGACGGCGGTCCACCGATGACATCGGTGCCAGCCTGGGCCCAAGCGGGTTGTGCCTGGGTTTTAAAAGTGCTCTCTTCCAGACAAAGAGAGTAAAGACAAAGTTCGTCCTTGTCGGGGCCGCTGCCCGGCAAGAGCGACGGAAACCTAGATTTTCTTGTCGCGGCAACCGGCTCTATTGCAATGGGTATTCCGAGGTCCGGCAGGCGTGACAGTGCGTGAGCCGATACTTTGGGCGCATCGGTGAAAACGCGTCCGCGGAGCAACCCCATGGTGACTTCGACTTCGAACAACGACGGCCAGGGCATCCGTGCCCCGTTGCTGGTGAACAAAACCCATCTGGCGCACCGACTAGATAAGGGCCTCGGAAGCCGGCTCAGAATTGGACTTATTCAACTCGCGACGGACCAGACCAGCGAGCACGAGTTCAGGCGCCTCTTCGCCCTGCCGGGCGTGGATTTCTACCAATCGCGGATTTGGAATGACGCAACCATTACGCCGGAGACATTGGCCCGTATGAAGCAAGATGTCGAAGCCGGCATGCGGGTGATAATGCCCAACCTGAGAATCGACGTCGCGGGCTTCACGTGCACATCGGGAGCCATCGTGATCGGAGAGGACACCGTGTTCTCTCTGATGCGCAAGTCTCGCCCCGGCCTTGCATGCTCATCGCCGATCACTGGCGCTATGGCCGGCATGCGAGCCCTGGGCCTGACGCGCATAGCCTTGCTCACCCCCTATGTGCAGGCGATCAATGACATGATGCGGGACTACATCACCGACCGAGGTGTGTCCGTGCCGGTCATGGGATCGTTCAACAATCCTAATGACGATGAGGTGGCACGCATTACGTTGGAGTCGACCAAGGAGGCGGCGATCGAGTTGGCACGGTCGCAACATGTCGACGGCATCTTCGTCTCCTGCACGTCTCTGCGTACGATCGACATCATACGAGACGTCGAGGCGAAAACGGGTAAGCCGATGCTCGCCTCGAATCCAACCCAGGCGTGGCACCTGCTTCGGCTGGGCGGCATCAAGGATGCGTTGCCGCAGTGGGGCCGGCTCTTTACCGTGTGACGCGCTTCGTTAGGCATGCGCCAACGTTAGGCCGGCCGTATCGATGGCGGCTGGGCGTGCTAAAATAGCGTCGGCGACAATGCGCGCGGAGCCGAGCGACATGGTCCAGCCGATGTGGCCATGGCCCGTATTGAGGAATAGGTTGGGCAGCGGGGTTGCGCCAAGGATGGGGGTTCCTTTGGGCGTCATTGGACGCAAGCCTGCCCACTGTTCGGCATTGTCATAGTCGGCACCGTCCGGAAACAACGCCTTGATCGTCGAGAGCATGTGAGCGAAGTCCTCGGCCGAATGGGAGCGGTCGTAGCCGGCGAAATCGGCCTTGGCGGTCACGCGCAGGCGGTCGCCGAGGCGTGACCACGCAATCAAATATTTCTCATCGACCCCGCATATCCTCGGGGCCCTGTTGCGTTGGCCGATCGGGATCGTCAGGGCATAGCCCTTCACGGGGTAGATCGGCAGCCGCAACCCGAGATGGCGCGTGAGCAGCGGCGAATAGCTGCCGAGCGCAATGACGTAAGCGTCCGCGCGGAAGGGGCCTTTGTTGGTCTTGACCTGTTTCACCTGCCCGCCATCGGCCACAATACGCTCGACGGAGGTGTGCCAGTGGAACGTCGCGCGCCGATCGCGCAGCAAGACATCTGCCAGCGCATTGGTGAACTTGTGGCAGTCGCCCGATTCATCCGTGGGACAGAAGATGGCACCGGCCAACCTATCCAGCTGGTGCGACAGCGCGGGCTCGATATTGACGATCCGATCCGGGCCGACGGGCTCCAGCCGCACGCCGCCGTCGGTAAGGACCTTCATGGCGCTCACGCCGCGGTCGAAATGCTCGCGGTCGCGGTAGAGATAGAGGGCCCCACCAACCTGGCGGTCGTAGGCGATGCGCTCGGCGTGATTGACCTCATCGAATAGAGCCTGGGAGTACATGCACAGGCGCAGTTTGTTGGCCGTATTGATGGCCGCGCGCTCGGCCGGACACTCCCGCAGAAACTTGAGTGACCAAGCCCAGAGGGCCGGATCAGCCCTGAGGCGGAATTTGAGCGCGGTGTCATCGCGAAACAGGGATTGCCAGAGGATCTTTGGAGATCGCGGCGACGCCCAGGTGTAGGCGTGACCCGGCGATACCATGCCCGCGTTGGAGAAGCTCGTCTCCATGGCGGCCTTCCCCTGGCGGTCGATGACTTCGACCTCATGTCCATCCTTGGCAAGAAAATAGGCGGTGGTGGTTCCAACAACACCCGCGCCGAGCACCAGGACTTTCATCTCGCAACCCGAGCAAGGAAATGGTTCACATGTTGCGGTCGCCCACGAACGCGGGTTGATGCTGCGCCAATCCCTCTCCCTGCTGCAAGGCAAAGATCGACGTATAGCCACCCGACCAATCCGGGGGCAGCAGGCAGGGACGGGGGTCATGATAGGCCCAGCGCGCCGGCTGCCCACGTACGATCGCGCCCATGTATTTGGACTGCAGCGGATTGTGGGTATACGGCATCGCGTTCGCCGCCGAAAACGTGTTGAGCAGCAACGGCCGAGGGTTTTCCGACCAATTGGCCTTGGAATAATGTAGCGTGCGGCAGTTGTGGATGGTGACTGAACCCGCCGGACCCTCTAAGTAGTCGACGTTGCTCATGTCGATGGCGGCGGCGTCCTCGGGCTTGAGACTGCCGACCCACTCCCCCTTGTCATTGTACTGGTCGACGACCGGACCCTTGTGGCTGCCACGCACAACACCCAGGGGTCCCTGCTCGCTCATGCAATCGAAGATATAAGTCCCGGCGGTGCAGGGGGTGTAGTTGGTGTGCGGCCAGAACGAGATGTCCTGATGCCACTTGACCTCCTCGCCACCCTTCGACCATTTGAAATTCAGCTTGGAGTGATGGAACTTAACGTCGGGGCCGACCAGATCTGCGATCACGTCGGGCAGTGGAGAGGCCGCAGACGAGGCGTAGTCCCAGAAAGCGGAATGATGATCGTTCATGCTGGAGAGGCGACGCAGCCGCGGATTTGCGGCCGTGTGGCCCTTATCTAGGTCCCAAGTGGCATCCGATTTAATGATGCTGCGGCTCATTTCGACCATCTCCTCCGTCGCCTGCCGCAGCCGGACTATCCAGTCATCACACAGCAGCTTCTCCAACAGGAGATAGCCATTCTCGAAGTAGAATTCGCGCTGCTTTTGCGTCAGCAGTCTCGGAGGGATGCCAAGAATCTGCTCGGGCGTCATGTCTCTCTCCCTCGTGCGGCTGCCTCACCATAGGGCAGCCATTTTAAGCGTGCCAGGCAGGACTGATCGCACAGCGCGCCCAGCACCGGTAGCTAGCGAATAGCGGCCCGCACCGTGTCGGGGAGCCAAGTCACGAACGCCGGCTGCAAGACCAGCAAGCAGATAACGAAGAGCTGCAGGCCGATAAAGGGCCAGATGCCCGTGTACATATGGTGGAGCTTGATTTCCGGAGGCGCAATGCCGCGCAGATAGAAGATGGAGGGTGCCATGGGCGGCGTCAGATAGCCCGTCTGCAGCATGACCAAAAAGAGCACACAGAACCATTCTCGGTCGAAGCCGACATTGACGATAAGTGGGGTGACGATAGGTGCCACCATCAGAATGATGACCAGCGGCTCAAGCATGAAGCCGGCGATGAAAACGATGGTCAGCACGGCGGTGAGCAGCGAGTATTTGCCGACCCCCCCGGCGAGCAGAAAATCCTGCACGATCTGGAGCCCGCCCGATCCGACAAAAACTGCGGCGAACATCTGACCGCAGGCGACGATGGTCAAAATCATGGCGGTGATGCGCACGGTCTGCATGGTAGCATCGGCGATGACCGCCCAGGAGAAGCGGCGATAGAAGACGGTCAGCAGGACCGTGCCGAGCGCACCGGTCGCCGAAGCCTCGGTCGGCGTGGCGATACCAGCGATCATAGAGCCGAGCACGGTCACAATGACGACCAAAGGGGGCACCAGCACCGCACCCGTCAGCGCGAGCTTTTGGCCGAGCGTCGGTTCCATGTCCATGAGAAGTACGCGCGGGCCGTCCTGCGGGCGCAAACCGCAGCGGATAACGATGTAGATGATGTAGGACCCCGCCAGCATGAAACCGGGGATGAACATTCCTAGGAGTATCTTGCCGACGTCCGCCTGCGCGGTCGGGCCGATGACGACGGCAAGCACCGAGGGCGGAATAATCGTTCCGAGCGCCCCGCCTGCACAGATGACCCCCGAAATCAATCCTTTGTGGTAACCGTAGCGCAGCATGGGCGGGATTGCGAGTAACCCGACCACAGTCTCGGTAGCGCCGACAACCCCGCTCGTCGCGGCAAAGATCACGCACATCAGGATGGTGCCAACCGCCATTCCCCCTGGCAGACGTCGGATCCACATCTGGATGGCGTCGAACAGCCGATTGGCGATGCCGGACTGCTCGAACATAGCGCCCATGAAAATGAAGAGGGGAACGGCCGCAAGCACCTGCGCGGTGGCCGTCTCCTCGATTTTCTGGATGCACTGATGCAACAGACCTTCAAAACCAAAAGAGTGGAGGCCAAAGATCATTGCCAGTGACAACATCGTGAGAGCGACAGGAAAGCCCGTCAGAATGGCGAGCAGAAGCGCCGGGAACATCCAGAGCGGGGACATCAAGGGGATCCTCTTTAGCTCGGTGTCGCGACTTTTAGGAGCCAGAGCAAGGGGACCCCGCAGTGCGTCGCTTCAACGGCCATGCGGCTCGTCTCCTGGCCTGCGGGTGCGCTCAGACACCGTGGTCCTGAGGCGCGATGATAGGAGCATCAAATGGCCGGCCCACGATCCAGGCAATGCGTTTGATGATTTCGGCCACGATCTGCAACGCAAACATTAAAAAGCCGATCACCAACACGGCCCGAAACGGCCAGACCACAGGATTCCATCCACCCGAGCCGGTGCGCTCGCCAGTGCGGATTGCATCCTCAAGGTGGTGCAGCAGACCCCAGCAAATAAACCACACCGCAGGCAGGACAATCAGCGTGAGCCCAATCACGTCGACATACGCCAGCCGTGGCCTTGTCCGCTCGTTGTAGAGCAGGTCGACCCGGACATGGGCGTCGGTCGACAAGGCGTATGCGATCGACAGGACGAAGGAGGCGCCCATCAGAAACGTATTGAGATCGTTGCCCCAGGCAGTCGGTGCATTGAAGGCATAGCGTAGTACGACGTCGTAGAGCATGAGCACAACGAGCACGATAACCAGGACGGCAGCGAGCACACCGCCGAAGTGGCTAATTCGATCAGCGCCACGAACCAATGTGTGCATGTTTTTGTAGTCCCCACGAAAAATCTGGGTGGCCAGGACCAGGTCGAGGCTCGGTCAGATGCCTCCCCTGGTGTTTGCCAATTTGGTGGGGCCCCGACCTCGCCAAAGGGATGGCCGAAGCCGCACCTAGTTCGGAGCGCTATCTGAACTCCGAGCGATATTGATTCGATTGCTTCCAGGTGGTCATGAATGCACGCTGGTGCTCCACCACCTTCTTGAACCAACCGCCATCGGACGCGATGTACTTGTCTTCCCAGGCTCTGGTCGCCTTGGCAACCTCATCGATGTAGGATTGGTCGACGCGAATGATCTCCGCTCCCGCCGCCTTCAGCTTCTCAAGCGCGTCAGCATCCAACATGTTGATTGCCATCCAGGAATTGAGTGTCGTCTGTTTGGCAGCCGCCTCGAGCTGAGCGCGGGTCACTGCGTCGAAGCTATCCCACAGGGATTTATCAATAACGCACTCCAGGACGGCACCTGGCTGGTGCACACCCGGCAGGATGATGTACTTGGCGACCTTGTGGAAACCGAGGCCCAGATTGATGCCTGGTGTCGCCCATTCGATCGCGTCCACGACGCCACGCTCGAGCGCGGGGTAGACCTCAGCTCCAGGCAGGATGACGGTCGAAGCGCCGAGGGTGGTTGCAACCTCCGCCCACGCGCCCGACGTCCGAAGCTTCAACCCCTTGAGGTCTTCGGCGGTGCGTACAGGTTTTCTGGAATGCATATGGATCTCATCCGAGTGGGCGCCGCAGGGAAGGGCGACCACTCCGAACTTTTCCATGCGCCACTCGCGCCATAGCTCAATACCGCCGCCCGCATAGACCCAATGCAGAAGCGCCTCGGCCGGAGGCGAGCCGACGTAGCCGCCAAAGATCGCCGCAGTCTTGTCGATGCCCCAGTCGTATCCGGGCCAGGAGTGGCCGGCTTGGGCCACCTTCTTCTGAACCGTTTCGGTAATCTTGAGGGGGCTGCCAATGGTTCCCGCCGGGAAGATCTGGAATTTGACCTTGCCGCCCGTTAACGCCTCGGCCTGCTTGGCAAAGCCTTGGGCGAAATACTCAAGATGCGGGCCACCCGGCCACGATGTTGCGGTCCTGATCGTCTGCTGAGCGTTGACGGGCCCACCAGTCAAAGCGAATGCCGCCACCGCACTGGCGATGGCGACGTGCACGTACTTCATCTTTTCCTCCCTACATTGATCGAGAACGCGACTGACCTCGAGACGGATTGCTTAGTGTGACCCGCCAACTTCTCCGGCCGACGGGAAGCGTCCTTGCGCTTGCTTTAGTGAGAGTGCAGGACGCCAATGCTTCTGGCAAGGAGGCTAGCGCAGATCCGCCACCCTGGTCAGTTCCGTCGCGCCTGAATGGCCCAGGCGTGGCGGGGGAGCCTGGTGGCCCACCAGCCCCAGGGCATTGCCGCTGGCGGCGGCTGGGCAGGCTAAGTTGTTCCTCGGGCGCGCGCGCCGCGAGCGTGAACACATCTCTGACGCATAGGCTCCGGCGATGGCGGCACGCTTACCCTCGCCTGCGCGCGGATCTTCAACAGTGATGGGACGATCGAGAGCCGGTGGCGTTGGCCAACCGGGTTCCCACCAAATTCTGCGTATGGCCCGGTGGTTCACCCGACCCAGCCCGCCAGGACTGCGCGGCTTGGCTGGCATTGGCATTTCAACTCTCGGCCAAATCGTGCCTTGCGACCAAATTTTTCCTTAGAAATCAGAGCGTCATTGCCCCCATGCACCCCATGGACTGGACCCACGGCGCCCTGACCAAATCACGTTCCTCGTCGATTTCTTGCAGCAGCACCTTGTGGAGCTGGCCCCACAACGCGTCTCCAGATGGCCGCGCGAGTGCCGCCTGAGCGGTGGCCGAGCAAGGCTCGAGCCTCATGCAGCAGCAGATTATTCGCGCCGATGCGCAACAATGCCCAGATTTGCGGTTGAGCGACCGGTTCCAAGCCGACATCAGCGGGCCTGGACGGCGGCGGGAACCGCACCACAGCAAAAGCATGCACAGCTAGGGATGCTAAGCCTCGCCATTAGCCACCGCTAATAGTCGCCTTCTTCATGCACGCGTTGCCAGCGAGCTGATGAGCCTGCGTAGTGCCGCTTCAGCAGTTTCGCGGCCCGCCCTGGATCGCGCTGCACGACGGCGTCGAGGATTTTCACGTGCTCGCTGATGGATTGTGCGCCGCTGCCGGACATTTCGAAGTAGGCATGGCGAACCGAGCGCGTCATCAGGTATAGCGACTTCGCGATGCGCAAGAGTATGGGATTTTTCGCTGCCGCGATCAGCGCCAGGTGGAAGGCCTCATCATCGTCCGCGAGGTTGGCTGCATCCCGCAGGTTTTTGCGCGCCGCCTCGATGATCGCCTGCATCGCGGCAAGATCTGCCGAGCTCCGTCGCCTCGCCGCAAGCCGCACGGCTTCCACCTCGTAGATGATGCGTGCCTCCTGCGCCTGCTCATACTCAGCCGTCGACGACCTAACGTCTAGTGCTTCCTGCAGGACGAAGGTCTCCACGCTTGGCTCGGAAACTGCCGAGCGCACGTAGATGCCCGATTGCGGCCGGCGTTCGATGACGCGCAGTGCCTCGAGCACTCCGAGCGCCTCCCGCACGGATGACCGGCTCGCACCGAAGGCCTGCGCCAGCTCGCGCTCGCCCGGCAGTCGCGCTTCCGGACCCATGCGCGCCGCGTCGATCCTGCCGAGCAATGCTTTCAGGAGCTGCTGTCTGTCATAGCCCATGGCGGCTAATCGGCTGCTATGCACGAAACAAGCTTGACGCCAAACTGGTAGGACCAGTTAGATAGCAATCCCGTCCTGCCAGTTGTCAACCAGCCATTTGCCCGCCACGCATTACGGAAGGATTGACCGATGCCACCCATGCCGAACTCGAGTGCGGCCCGCGATATCGCCTATTACGTGCATCCCCAGACGAGCCTGCGGCGCCACCGCGAGCACGGTCCGCTCATCATCGATCGCGGCGAGGGTGCTGTCGTCTACGACGATACTGGCAAGCGCTACATCGAGACGGTCGCAGGCCTGTGGTGTGCCTCACTGGGGTTCTCGGCGAGCGAGCGGATTGCGCAGGTCGCCTACGACCAGCTGCGCAAGCTCGGCTACTACCACACCTACCGACATCGTGCGCACGAGGCGAGCATCGATCTCGCCGAGAAACTCATTCAGATCGCGCCGGTGCCGATGTCGAAGGTGCTGTTCCAGTGCTCGGGCTCTGAGGCCAATGATACCGCCATCAAGCTCGCGTGGTACTACCAGGCCGCGATGGGAAGGCCGCAGAAGAACAAGATCATCGGCCGCCACAACGGCTATCACGGCAACACCGTCGCCGCCGTAAGCGTGTCGGGCAAGCCGGACATGCACGCGGATTTCAACCTGCCGCTGCCGATGATGCGGCACACCGAGTTTCCCCACTACTACCGCCAGCACAACGACGGCGAAAGCGAGGAGGCGTTTGCCACCCGCATGGCGGACGCGCTCGATGCCCTAATCGTTGCCGAAGGTCCCGACACCGTCGCGGCTTTTTTCGCCGAGCCCGTGATGGGGGCGGGTGGCGCGATCGTTCCCCCCAAGTCCTACTTCGAGAAGGTCCAGACCGTACTGCGCAAGCACGACGTCCTGTTTATCGCCGACGAAGTGATCTGTGGCTTCGGCCGCACCGGCAACTGGTGGGGCTCCAACACCTTCAAGCTGCAGCCGGACATGCTGACCTGCGCCAAGGCGCTCTCCGCTGCCTACCAACCGATCTCGGCCGTCCTCATCAACGAGAAGGTGCATGAGGCCATGCTGGCGCAGAGCGACAAGCTCGGCAGCTTCGCGCACGGCTACACGCACAGCGGCCACCCCGTAGCGACGGCGGTCGCGCTCGAGGTGCTGAAGATCTACGCGGAGATGGACGTCAATACCCGGGCGCGGCACCTCGGCCGTCGTTTGCTTGACGGTCTCAACAAGTTTGCGGATCATCCGCTGGTCGGGAATGTCGCTGGCGTGGGCCTGATCGCCGGCATCGAACTCGTGCGGGACAAGCGGACGCGGGCCGGTTATGCACCCGCCGGGCACGCAGGCAAGGTCGTGGATCGCCTAGGGCACGAGCACGGCCTGGTGCTGCGCGTCATCGGCGACCGGATTGCGTTCGCGCCGCCGTTCGTCATCACGGATGCAGAGATCGACGAGATGCTGACGGGGCTCGGTCGCGCACTCGATGCCGCACATGCTGAATTGGCGTCCTAGAGCCAGAGAAGGCGTCGGCAATCAGGGAGCCAGCGACGCATGATCCGAGTCGCGTTTGACATTGGGGGGACGTTCACGGATTTCGTGCTGTCGGACGACGTCACAGGAGTGACGCATGCCCTGAAGGTCCCGACTAGCCCGGCAAACCCGGGCGAGGCAGTCATCGAGGGGCTTGAGCAGCTGCTCGCCAAGACGGGCATGCGGGGGAGCGCGGTCGACGTGGTCCTGCACGCAACGACCGTCGCCACCAACGCCGTGCTCGAGCGCAAGGGCGCAAAAACCGGCCTCATCACGACGCAGGGGTTTCGCGACGTACTCATCATCGGCCGGCAGAAGCGCTACGAAACCTACGACATGTACATCGACAAGTCGGAGCCGCTGGTGCAAAGGCGCCATATCGCCGAGGTGGTCGAGCGCGTCGCACCCGACGGCGCAGTGGTGACCTGCCTCGACGCCGGGTCTGTCAATCGCGCGATCGACGAGATGCTGGCTGCCGGTCGGGAGACGGTCGCCGTCTCCCTGCTGCACGCCTACGCTAATCCCGAGCATGAACAGCACATCCGCACGCAGTTCGCCGCGCGCGCCCCCAACCTTCTGGTGTCCATCTCCTCGGAAGTCTCGCCGAAGTTTCGCGAGTACGAGCGCACCAACACGACCGTGACCAATGCCTACGTCAGACCCATCGTCGACCGTTACCTGCGGCACCTGGACGAGGCGCTGGCGGCGCGCGGCATACGCAACGATCTGTTTGTGATGCAATCCAATGGCGGGCTGATCTCTCCTGACCTCGCCCGCGACTTCCCGGTGCGCATCATCGAGTCCGGCCCCGCGGCGGGAGTCCTCATGAGCGCCATCGTGGGCAAGGAGGAAGGTTGTGATCAGATCATCACCTTTGACATGGGCGGCACGACCGCGAAGCTTGGCGCCATCGACGACGGCGCTCCCGCAATCATGCCGATGTTCGAGGTCGATCTCGTCCGCTACAAGAAGGGCAGCGGCCTGCCAATCAACGTGCCTGCCGTGGAGATGATTGAGATCGGGGCGGGCGGGGGCAGCATCGCCCGCGATAGCAAGGGTATGATCGTCGTCGGCCCCGACAGCGCCGGCGCCGATCCGGGGCCCATTTGCTACGGGCGCGGCGGCAGCGAGCCGACGATCACCGACGCCAACCTAGTGCTCGGCTACATCTCGCCGGACTGGTTCAACGGCGGAGCCATGCGCCTCGACAAGAGGGCCGCGGAACACGGCATCAAGCGCAGGATTGCCGACCCGCTCGGCGTATCGACGGAGCGGGCGGCCTGGGGCGTCCACCTCGTCGCCACCTCTAACATGGAGAATGCGCTGCGCATCGTCTCGGTCGAGCGCGGGCGCGACCCCCGGCGCTATGCCATGGTGGCCTTCGGCGGCGCCGGGCCGCTGCATGCCGCGCGGCTGGCCCGCTCGGTCGGCATACCCACCGTGATCGTGCCCTATGGCGCCGGCGTCGGCTCCGCCATGGGCCTGCTGCAGGCCGAGCCCCGTCTCGACGTCACAACCACACGCGTAATGCGGCTGGATGCGCAGCGATCGGGCCAGCAGATCGCCGGCGTTTACAAGGAGCTCGAGGCGCAGGCGAGCCACGACGTCAGGCGCATGTCGCCGGTTGGCAAGCCGCAGTGGTCGCGCTACGCGCAAATGCGCTATGCCGGCCAGGGCTTCGAGATCCACGTCGACCTGCCGCTGGGCCCGATTGACGAGGGCTATGGACAAAAGGCGATCGACGCCTTCAAGCAGGCATATTTGCGACGGCACCGATTCTTGGACCCGGAAGGCGCCGTCGAAGCGGTGGACTGGACACTGCTCGCAACTATCCCGGCGAACGGCGGCGGCGCGGCGCTCGGCTGGCGGCAAGACTCTGGCGAGCCGAGACGTGGAATGCGGTTGGCCTGGTTTCCGGAGGTCGGCGGCTATACGCAGACCACGGTCGCCGACCGCCGTGCGCTCGCGGACGGAGCCACCATCGTCGGGCCGGCGATCATTGAGGACCCCGACTGCACCGCGGTTGCCCTGGCGGGCGATGTGGCGCGCATGAGCGACAAAGGCCATATTATCATCGAGATCAACAGCGAGGCTGCGCAATGAAAGCTGGCGGCGTCGATCCCATCACGCTCACGGTGATCTGGAACTCCCTGATCTCGATCGCCGACGAGCTCGGCGTCACCCTGCGGCACACCGCGTTCTCGGAAGGCGTGCGGGAGGGCGACGATTTCTCCACCGCCATCTTCGACCGCGACGCGGTCATGATCGCGCAGGGAAATTTCAGCCCAGGGCATCTGGGCTCCATGCCCGCCGTGGCGAAGACCGTCCTCAAGTATTTCCCGGTCCACACGCTGAAGCCCGGCGACTCCATCCTCGTCAACGACAGCTTCATTGGTGCCGGACATTTCCCTGATACCTACGAGATCATGCCGGTTTTCCTGGATCAGCGCCTGATCGGGTTCGTCGCCTGCTCGGCCCATCAGGTCGACATGGGGGGCGCTGCCCCAGGCTCGCAGAAGGTGCATGGCGTCACCGAGGCATTCCAGGAGGGCCTGCGCATCCTGCCGGTGCGTTTCGTGCGCGAGGGCAAGATCGACGAGGATATCCTGCGCATCGTGCTCGGCAACGTACGCATGCCCGACAAAGTGCGGGGGGACTTGTTGGCCCAGCATACGGCCAATCTCACGGCATCGCTGCGCCTGACGAAGCTGTTCACCACGTACGGCGTTGACGTGATCGAGCGTGCCTACACGACGATCCTCGACCGCTCCGAGGCCAACATGCGCGCCGCCTTGGCAGAGGTGCCGGCCGGCACCTACAGCTTCGAGGACCACCTCGACGACTACGGCCCCGGCACGCCGCCGATCAAGATGGCGGTCGACATCACTTTCGATGGCAAGGGCGAGGTGGAATTCGACTTTTCGCGCTCCTCGGACACGGTACCCGCCGCGCTCAACTCCTACATCAACTACACGCGCGCCTACGCGGTGTTCGCGATTAAGGCGTTCTGCAACGCCCTCGAGCCGCAGACCGAAGGCACGATGCGGCCGATCAAACTCAAGGTGCGCGAGGGGTGCTTCTTCAATCCCAAGTTCCCGGCCCCGTCGGGCGGCCGGCCGATCCTGCAGATCCGCATCTTCGACACCATAAATGGTGCGCTGGCCAAGGCGTTGCCGCACCGGGCGATGGGCGCCTTCTCACACTGGTCGAACCCAAATATTGGCGGCATCGACGACCGCACCGGTCGCCCGTTCGTGATGTACGACGTGTCGCTCGCCGGCTACGGCGGGCGCTACGGCAAGGACGGGCTCGAGGGCATGACGCCCGTCATGAACTGCTCCAACATTCCAATCGAGGTGCACGAGACACTTAATCCCGTGCGCATCCGCCATTTCGGCTTCATCTCCGATACCGGCGGGGCCGGCCGATGGCGCGGGGGTTGTGGCATCCGCAAGGACATCGAATTACTGAACTCGACCGCCACGCTCTCGCATCTGGGCGACCGCCACGTCTTCCAGCCGTATGGCATCTTCGGCGGGAGGCCGGGCGCGCTCGCCGAGAGCATCCTCAATCCCCAGGGCAATGGCGAGCGGCTGCATTCCAAGGAGACGCGGCAAATCAAGCGCGGGGACGTCTTGAGTTTTCGCTTGTCGGGGGCCGGGGGCTATGGATCCCCTGCGGAGCGCGACCCGGCTGCCATCAGCCGCGATGTGGCCGAAGGTTACATAACGAAGGAAGCGGCAATGCGGGACTATGGCTGGTCTGCGCCCTCAGGGCTTGAATGAGACCCCCCGGGCGCCTGTGGCCATGCATTGAGAAGCGGGCCCGCCTCTGGCGAGCGACGTTCGCGAAACAGGGAAGGTCCGAGACGCGAGGCTGAGTATGGACGGCGCCGCGCGCGCCGTTGCCTGACGACGCATTCCGCAGCATTGTTTGCCGATGGCTGCAGGGAGGTGGCAAATGCTACGGGAGCAAGCTTCGTCGGTCGTTGGCGCGGTCAACGCCGATCGCCATCCCCTCGATCCGCTCAGCGAGGCCGAGCTGACCGAAGCCTGCGACATTCTCAAGAGCGTGCAGCAGTTGGGTCCCGACACGCGCTTCGGGTTTGTCCAGCTCGACGAGCCTGCCAAAGCTGACGTGCTCGGCTGGAAGTTGGGCAACCGGGCCCAGCGGCGCGCGGCGGCCACGGTTTTCGACTGCAAGACCGGCGTCACCCATCGCGGTGTCGTCGACCTCGACGCCAAGACGGTCGTCACCTGGCAGAAGCACCAGACCAAGGCGTTTCCTTACGGGCAGCCACCGGTAATCATCGAGGAATTCTTCAAGGTCGGCGAGATCGTCAAGGCCGACGCCGGCTGGCGCAAAGCGATGCGGCGCAGAGGTCTTACCGACAAGGAGATCGAGCTGATCCAGGTCGACCCTTTCTCGGCCGGATATTTTGAACGCGAGGTAGAGAAGGGGCGGCGGCTGGTGAGTGCAGTTTCCTACTGGCGCGCCGATTTGAAGGACAACGGCTACGCCCATCCGATCGAAGGCGTGGTGGCCCTGGTCGATCTGATCGAGAACAAGGTGGTTCAGCTGGTCGACGAACCGGAAATCGTGCCGATCCCAAAAACGAAACGAAACTACAATCGGGAGGCCTGGCCCAATACGCGTTCTCCGCTCAAGCCCCTCGACATCGTGCAGAAGGACGGCCCCAACTTCTCGGTCGAGGGCTGGAAGGTGCAATGGCAGAACTGGTCATTCCGCGTGGGGTTTACGGCACGCGAAGGGCTCGTCCTGCACCAGATCAACTATCGCGACGGCAAGCTTGACCGGCCAATCATCTATCGCGCGAGCGTCACCGAAATGGTCGTGCCTTACGCCGATCCGACTGCCAATCATTTTTGGAAGAGCGCATTCGACGCCGGTGAATACGGACTAGGCAAGCTGGCGAACACACTGGAACTCGGCTGCGATTGCCTAGGACACATCCACTATTTCGACGTCGCTGCGGCCGACGATCTCGGGCGTCCCATGGTGATGAAGAACGCAATCTGTATGCACGAGGAGGACTACGGTGTTCTCTGGAAGCACTACGAATTCCGCAACGATACGTTCGAGGTGCGTCGCTCGCGGCGCCTAGTGGTCTCGTTCTTTGCGACAGTCGGCAACTACGACTACGGCTTCTATTGGTATTTCTACCAGGACGGCACGATCCAGCTCGAAGCCAAGCTGACCGGAATTATTCAGACGGCAGCCGTGGGCCCGGGCAAAGCGTACCCGTGGGGCGGCATGGTGGCGGACGGCTTGGGCGGCCCTACGCATCAGCACTTCTTCAACGTGCGGCTGCACATGATGATCGACGGCGAGCGCAACAGCGTGACCGAGCACGACTTTGTCCCGCGCCCCTGGGGTGAGGACAATCCCTACGGCAACGTGTTCGACACCACCAGTCGCGTCCTCGCGTATGAACGCGATGCGGCGCGCGAAGCGGACGGCCGCACCGGTCGCTACTGGAAGATCGTCAATCCGAACGTGACGAACAGCGTCGGCAATCCCCCGGGCTACAAGCTCGTCGTCCACCCATCCCCGCTGATGCTGGCTCAGGAGGGTTGCTTCATGCGTTCGCGCGGCGGCTTTGCCACCAAGCACCTCTGGGTGACCCGCTACGCGCCTGATGAGCGCTATGCCAGCGGCGACTTCCCCAACCAGCACGCGGGTGGTGATGGATTGCCGAAGTACATTAATCAGAACCGTAACATCAACAACGAGGACATCGTGGTGTGGCACACGTTCGGACATACACACGTATGCAAACCAGAGGATTTTCCGGTAATGCCGGTCGAACATGCCGGCTTCATGCTGAAGCCAAGCGGTTTCTTCGCCGAGAATCCGGCCATGGATATTCCACCGCAGCCTAACACCGCCAGCAAAGACGATCGCGGCACGGATTCGTGTTGCTCCTGATGCGGCACTTGGACACGCGCCCCGGCATCGCGTGAGGGAACTGTGGAAATTCGCACCGGCCGGCCAGTCACTCTGGCGCCCAACGGAATGGTGACCTCGCCGCATGCGTTGGCATCGGCAGCTGGCGTCGACACTCTAAGAGCCGGCGGATCCGCCATCGACGCCGCAATCACGACCAGCGCGGTTCTCGCGGTCGTCTATCCGCACATGACCAGCATCGGCGGTGATGCGTTCTGGCTGATCCACGAGGGCAAGACCGGTAGAGTGCGATATCTGAACGGTGGTGGCCGCGCCGCGGACAGCGCGCGTATGCAATGGTTTTTAGCCAACGGACTCGATGCGATCCCTCTCAAGGGAATCATTCCCGCCACTTTGACTGTGCCAGGCGCCGTTGCCAGCTGGACGGAGGCGCATTCGGCCTATGGCCGCCTTCCGCTCCGCCGCGATCTGGAGGCGGCAATCGAATATGCCCGCAACGGGTTCCCCGTTACCGGGCGGGTCGCAAGTTTCATCGACGAAGCGCGCGAAGTTCTGGCCGCGCAGCGCGAGACCGCGACCATTTTTCTCCCCGACGGTGCGCTGCCGAAGTCGGGCGCACGTCTTTGCAATCGAGACCTGGCGGGTACCCTCGAGGCCGTGGCGGAGAACGGGTGGTCTGGTTTCTACGCGGGTCCCGTAGCTCGGGAGATGGCGCGCTTTGCCAAACGAGCGGGTGGTTTCTTCTCGGTTGCCGACATCAATCGGCAGAAGGCCACATGGGGTGAGCCCCTGGTCGGTCAGTACCGCGAGGTGACCCTCTACAATACGCCGCCGCCGACGCAGGGCGTAACCGTGATCGAAATGCTCAACCTTCTGGAGCCGCTCAAACTCCACCAGAAGCGCTTCCTCGGACCCGACCACATCCACCTACTCGTGCAAGCCAAGCAGATTGCCTACAACGACCGCGACCGGTTCCTGGCCGATCCGGAATTTGCTGACGTGCCTATCGATAGGCTCATATCGAAAGAATATGCGAGGCAGCGCGCCAAACTGATCGACGCCAGGGCAGCCCTGGCATGGGACAAGGTGCCCTCGTTCGGCAGTCTACAAGGCGATACCGTCTATGTCGCAGCCGTCGATCGCGACGGCAATGCCGTGTCCCTGATCCAGAGCGTGTACGGCTTGTTCGGATCAGGGATCGTTGCCGGAAATACCGGCGTGGTGCTGCAAAACCGAGGGGCCTACTTCTCACTCGATCCCGGGCACCCGAATCGGCTCGAGCCGGGAAAAATCCCGCTTCACACCCTCATCGCATCGGTCGGCAAGCGCGACGGGAAACTCTGGAGCGTGCTGGGATGCATGGGGGCGGACGGCCAGCCCCAGATCCAGCTGCAGGCCTACATCGCCATGATCGACTTCGGGCTCGACATTCAAGAGGCCCTGGAAATGCCGCGCTTTCTCTCGGGTCGATTCTCCCTGGGCGAGGCACGAGACACGTTGCACATGGAAGCGCGCTTTCCACGGGATACCATCGCCAAGCTCGAACGGAGAGGCCACATCGTGCATCGTTGGCCTTGCTGGCATGAGCAGGCTGGTCATGCGCATGGCATCATTGTCGATAGCGATAATGGAGTCCTGATCGGCGGTTCGGATGCCCGCAGCGATGGCGCCGCAGTCGGCTATTGATCCGGCCCCGGTATGACGTCGCGCGTTGGGCGCGCCGGCGCGAGAACGCCGAGCGCCTCCACGTGTTTGTGGCGGGCGGCATGGAAGCAAGCCCCTGCGGGGGGGCGATGCTCGGACCGCTGGCGGGTTTACGCGCTACTTTGGAGGCAGCGCGCACGCCCATCGGGGGGGTTGATCACCGCCCAGGCGCTCCCTGCTAGCGCCCACTGGCGACCGCCAATGTCGCCGAGTTCACCGGGGGTGCCGGGCCTCCAGTGCGAGGCGTTATGATCCACCTCGCGCTCCATGCCCGCTGCTTCTGCGACCAGCAGCGCGAGGCCGCCATCGAGGACCAGCTGTGCTTGTGCCGGCTCTATGCCAAGAAACAGGGCTGGGTCGTGGCCGAGAGCTCCGACGACCGCGCCATCTCTGGCGCCCCGCTCCTTCGGTTTGGCGTCCAGGCGCTCCCGTTGGTCGGCTGCCGCCGTTCAATGTTGCCCCGGCGTTGCGGAGATGCTTGCAACCTCCACCCTATCGGCCGATCCTGGGGCGCGATTGGCGGCCGCCTGCGGCGCTCTCGGCGCGGGGCCACAACCGGAGCGAGCATTTGATGAAGCTGATCGATGTGCACTCGCATTGGGGCACGCGGCGCGGCTATCCGCTGCAGACCGAAGCAGAGCTTGCCCAGCAGAAGAGCACGTGGAACTCGGAGACCAGCTATCATACCGAGGCCGAGATGGCCGAACACTTTCGCCAGAACCGTGTGCGCACCATTCTCGATCTCGGGTATGCCAAGTATCGGCCCATAGAAGAGATGCGCGCGTTGCACGACTACGGTTTCCAAACCGAGGCGGCCCACCCAGACGTCATCCTTGGACATTGGATCCACGTTGATCCACAGCGAACGGGAGCCGAAGGCGTCAGGGAGTTGCGCCGGTGCATCGATAATAGGATCGGATTTCTCGGCTTCGCCGTGTCCGCGTCGCTGTCGCCGCCGGCCAGCGACCCGTGCTATCAGCCCTATTACGACCTGTGCATCGAAGCAGGCATTCCTGTGCTGATTTTTGTCGGCACAACGGGCTTAGGCGCAGGCCTGCCCGGCGGTGGCGGGGTGATCCTTGATCATTGCCATCCACGCCATCTCGACTGGGTGGCCGCCCATAACCCCAAGCTCAAAATCGTCACGGCCCGCCCGGGCTGGCCCTGGCAAGCCGAGGTCATCGCCGTGCTCTTGCACAAGCGCAACATCTGGTACGAGCTGCATGGCTGGTCCCCCAAGTACCACACACCCGAGCTCAAGCACGAAATCGCACGACGGCTGAAGGATCGCATCCTGTTCGCGGCCGACTATCCGCTGTTCTCCTACCAACGCCTCGTTCAAGATTGGCGCGCGCAAGGATATGCCGAGGACGTGCTCGAGAGGGTGTTCTGGCGCAATGCCGAGCGCTTCTTGCTCGAGGCCGGCTTTAGGGGCCAGATCTGAGCATGGACTTGGGACTACAAGGCAAGGTCGCCATCGTCGGCGGCGCCAGCATGGGCATCGGCTATGGCATTGCCCAGACGCTTGCGCATGAGGGTGCCCGTATCGTCATCACGGCACGGCGCCAGCCCGGTCTTGCGCGGGCTGCTGCCGAGCTTCATGCGCAAACCGGCGCAGAGGTAATACCGTTTGTTGCCGACTGCCGCCGTGCCGATGACTGCGCCCGCGTGGTCGAGGCGACGGTCGCGGCTCTCGGCGGCATCGATATTCTCATTAACAACGACGGCGCGCCACCGCTTGGGGCGCTTCTCGGCTTCGATGACACCGCCTGGGCTAAGGCTGTCGAGCAAAATCTGATGTACGTCGTCCGCATGAGCCGTGCCGCGATCCCGCAGATGATCGCGCAGAACCGTGGCGGTGCCGTCCTAAATATTGCGGCCATCTCCGCCATCCAGCCGATCGCCGGTTTCGGCCTGTCGGTTGCTACCTGGGCCGGTGTCATCGGCTACTCCAAGACCTTGAGCCTGGAAGTGGCCAAACACGACATCAACATCAACACCATCTGCCCCGGTTACATTGACACCACGCGGCTCGAGAAGGTGTTTGGCGCCGGCGGCGCCGACCCACGCCTGATGCGCGCTAAACTCGAGGCCGAGGTGCCGATGGGGCGCATCGGCACTGTTGCTGACGTCGCCGCCATGGTGGCCTTGCTGGTCTCGCCACGTGGCCGCTACACCACCGGTGCGGCCATCGCCGTCGACGGTGGTTTGCTCAAAGCTGTGCGCTAGCCGCCAATCTGGCGCACTCGTATAGGGAGACAAAGCATGGCAACGGATCGACTTACACCAGGCCTCAAGGCCGAGATCGTCACGACGGTCGATGACAAGCTGGTGGTCAGGCACATGGGCGGCGAGGGCGTGCTGTCGACACCGAGCATGATCGGCTTGATGGAGCGCGCCGGCATCGAGGCGGTGCAGGCCCATCTGCCCGAGGGGCACACCACCGTCGGCTTTGAAGTGCACGTCAAGCATTTTGGCGCCACGCCAAAAGGCAAGCAGGTCACGGTGCGCGCCGAGCTTGTGGAGATCGATGGTCGCAAGCTCCGCTTCAAGGTTGAAGCCCACGACGAGGACAAGAAGGTTGGCGATGGCACGCATCGCCGGGCGATCATCCCCATTCAGCGCCGGGGCTGATCTTCGAGGCGGGAGAGCGCGCATAACCGTTGCGCATCTCGCGCACGAGGAGAGTAGGTGGCCCCAGTCCCTTCGAGCCAAGGAGATCCGCATGCAGTTCCAGACCGTGGTCAAGCCGGAGCTTGGCGTGCGCTGGCGAGCTGCCGGCGAATGGCGCAATGAACAACCCTTCGATAGCCTCGCCACGCAAGCGGCCCGGCATCCGGACCGGATCGCCTTCGTCGACGGGCAGGGCCGCATCAGCTACGGCGAGCTGAAAGACAGGATCGAACGCTGCGCCGCCTACCTCAGCGGGATCGGCATCGGGCGTGGTGATGTCGTGACCATCCAGCTGCCGAACCGCATAGCCTTTCCCATCGTTTTCTTTGCGCTGGAGCAGATCGGCGCCGTTGCCAATAAGGTCAATCCGGATTTTCGCATCCGTGAGCTCGATTACATCCTGCGCTTCTCGGGCAGCAAGGGCTTCATCTGTCCCCAGACCTTCAAAGGTTTTGACTATCTCGGCATGGCCCGCGAGTTGCGCGCGGCGATCCCAGCGCTGACGCACGTCGTGCTTTCCGGCGCAGCCGTTGCCGATGAATTCAACCTCGAGCGCGGGATCGAGGAGAGCGAACCTCTGCCGGCTTCGCAGCGCGTGCGCATGAGCGCGGACGAGATTTATCGCATCGCCTTCACCTCCGGCACGACGGGCAACCCCAAATGCGTGCTGCACTCCTTCAACACGACGTTACCGGCGGTGCGTCAGATCAATAGGGATCTGCTGGTGACGGAGAAGGATGTGCAGCTCGTCTATTTGCCCGTGTGCCTCAACTGGGGCTATCTCTGCCTGCTGCAGGCCATCCTCAGCGGCAGCAAGGCCGTGCTGCTCGAGCGCTTCTCGGCGAAGGCTGCTTTGGAATTGATCGAGCGCGAACGGGTCACCTACATCGCCACGGCGCCGGCTTCAATCGTTGCCATGCTCAACGAGCCCAACCTGTCCGATTACGACGTCTCCTCGCTCAGGGTCGTCATCACCGGCGGCGCTTCCGCGGCGATCGAAACCATTCGCGATTACCAGGCGCGCATGCCCGGCCACCTCATCGAGCTCTATGGCATGCTGGAGACCGGTTTTCATACTTACACCCGCTTGTCCGACGATGCCGCCAAGGTCAACGGCACGATCGGACGCGTGGTATCATCGATGGGATTGAAAATACTCGACGAGGCAGGCAACGAGGTGCCACACGGCGAAGTGGGCGAGATTGCGGCGCAGGGTCCAAGCGTGCATCTTGGCTACCACGCCAATGCCGCAGCGAACGCAGAGGCATTCACGGCCGACGGATGGTTCCGCACGGGCGATCTCGGCCGCATTGTCGATGTCGCGGGCAACGTCGAGATTGTCGGACGCCGCAAGGAGATCATCAATCGGGGCGGCAAGAAGTTCTTCCCGCGCGAAGTGGAGGAATTGCTCTACACGCATCCAAAGGTGATGCACGCGGCCATGGTCGGCGTCGCCGACCCGCGGCTCGGCGAGCGCAACTGCCTGTGCGTCATCCCCAAGGCCGGCCAGGTGGTGACGCTGCCGGAGATGATCGCCTATCTGAAGGACCAGGTCGCCGATTACAAGCTGCCGGAAGAACTGCATATTGTCGCCGAGCTGCCGTTCACGGCGACGGGAAAGCTGCGCCGCCACATCCTGACCGATCTGATCGCTAAAGGAGAGATGGCGGCCGAGCGCTAGCGCCAATGCCTGTTTGCCCGGCACCGGTCTATTGTCCTCCGCGCGGGCGAAGGCTAGCTTGGCACTAAACAATCTGCGAAGCCTCAAATCCGGGAGAAGCGCTCGATGCAAACCAAATCCCATCCTTCACGCCGGGACGTCATCACTGGCGCCGGTGCTGCTTTGGCCGCGCCCTACCTCTGGACCAGCGCGCAAGCGCAGGCCGCCGGTACGATCAAGGTCGGTATGCCGCTGGCCTTGACCGGTCCATTGGGGTCCGTCGGGCAGCAGCAAAAGCGAGGCGCTGAGTTCTACGCCAAGCTGCAAAACGCCAAGGGCGGCTGGCTTGGCAAGAAGATCGAGCTCCTGATCGAGGATACCGCGGGCAATCCGGCGGCCTGCGTGCGCAAGGCGCAGGAGATGGTCGAGCGCCAGGATTGCCGTCTGTTCACCGGCATCACTCTGTCCTCAGAGGCCCTCGCCATCGTGCCGAAGCTCGCCGAGTGGAACGCCATATTTATCTCCTCGGACAACGGCGACGGACGCTTAACCGCCGAAAGCTTTGTACCGAATTTCTTCCGCGCCAACACCTCCGGCCCCATGGGAACGCGTGCGGTGTCGCTCTATCTCAAGGATGCACCCTACAAGAGCTTCTACGCGCTGGGGCTCGACTACGCCTGGGGCCACAACAGCGTCCAGGTGTTCGAGAACGAGCTGAAGCGGCTCGGCAAGGAGTTCGTCGGCAAGGTATTTGCGCCGACCGGTACCAAGGACTATTCGACCTACGTCACCAAGATCCGCCAGTCCGGCGCCGACGGGGTCTATCTCGTGCTCGCCGGCGACGATAACAACGCCTTCCTGGCGCAGGCGGCGCAATACCAACTCGCCTCCAAGATGGCGATGCTGTCCGAGCAGCTCGAGCTGACGGCCATGCGTGCGGTGGGCGATGCCTGCCTTGGGATCGTCGCCTCTGCCCGCTACGCCTTCACCATCGACAACCCCAAAAACAAGGAGTTCGTCGAACTTTGGAAGCAGGAACATGGCGGGCTGGTCCCCGACCAGTTTGAGGGCGAGCAGTGGCAGTGTCAGAGGGTGTTCGAGGCCGGTATCGCCAAAGCCGGCAGCATCGAGGCCGACAAGCTGCGAGCGGCGCTCGAGGACCTGGCCATCGACGACATCAAGGGCAAAGTGCTTATGCGCAAGTGTGATCACCAGGGTGTGCAGCAGGGCTTCATCTTCAAAGCCGCCAAGAAGGACGGCTTTTCGCATCCGGTGCCAGAGATCATTGCGACGCTGCCGGCGGAGCGCACGACGCCACCCTGCAACAAGATGACGTACGACGATTGAGGTTCGCCTTCCTGTCGTTGCGCCGATAGGGGTCATGGGCGTTGCCCAAGACCCAGCCAATGTAGGCCGCATGTCCACGCTCGCACTCCTGCTGACCCAAGGGGTTAACGCGCTTTCGCAGGCCGCCCTGCTGTTCTTTCTCGGCGTCGGTCTGACGCTGATCTTTGGCATCATGCGCATCGTGAACTTTGCGCATGGCACGCTGTACATGCTCGGCGCCTTCATTGGTTATTCGCTGGTGCGCTATGCCGGCAGCTATTGGCTGGCGCTGCTGTTGGCGCCGCTCGCCGTCGGTGCCATCGGCACGGCGTTCGAGCTTGGCATCTTGCGACGGCTCTATCGGCGCGACGCACACGCGTTCCTGATGGTGACCTTCGGCCTGGCCTTGGTCACCGGCGAGGCGGTACGGCTGATTTGGGGATCCGACGCGCTACAGGTGCCGTCGCCGGCACTGCTCTCCGGTGTGGTCTTCCTGATGGATGAGCCGTTCCCGGTGTATCGGCTGTTCCTGATCGGCTTCGGTGTCATCGTGGCGATCGCCATGTGGCAACTGCTTGAGCGCACCCGGCTCGGCTTGCTCATTCGGGCGACATCGCAAAATGCCGAGATGGTCCACGCCCTCGGTGTCGACGTGAAGCTGGTTCGCTCGGGCGTGTTCGGCATCGGTTGCGGGCTGGCCGCCCTCGGCGGTGTGCTCGCCGCTCCGCTGGTGACGGCGGCGCATGGTATGGCGGCAACCGCGGTGATCGACGCCTTCGTCATCGTCATCATCGGCGGCATGGGGAGCTTCCTCGGCTCACTCATCGGCGCCCTGCTGGTCGCTTTCGTCCAGGTGTTCGGCAACTATTACCTGCCTGACTTTGCCCTCGCCTTTATGTATCTCGTCATGCTGCTGGTGCTGGTGGTGCGCCCGGGCGGCCTACTCGGCAAGGAGGCCTGAGCGTGATGCCGAAGACGAACCCGCTGCCGGCGCTGGCTGGAGTGGCGGTCCTCGGCTTGCTTATGGCCGCACCGTTCGGTCTGCCCGTCTTCGCCATGACGTTGCTGACCGAGCTCCTCATCCTTGGCCTTTTTGCCATGAGCCTCGATTTGATGGTCGGCTACACCAATCTTGTGTCGTTCGGCCACACGGCAGCCTACGGGCTCGGCGCCTATGCCTCCGGCTACATGCTGCTCAACTCGTCGCTGCCGCTGCCGTTCGTCGTGCTGCTGGCCGCGCTACTGACGGGGGTCGTGGCGATCGGCGTGGGCTGGGTGTGCACGCTGGCGACCGGGGTGTCATTCTCCATGCTGACCCTGGCATTTGCGCAGCTCCTCTACGCCATCGCCTTCAAGTGGACCTCGGTGACGGGCGGTAGCGACGGTCTTGCAGGCATCCCGCGCCGCGCCGGTCCCTTCGGTCTGACGATCTTTACGAGCAAGATGGGCTTTTACTATTTCGCGCTTGCCTGCTTGCTCGGCGCCTTTTTCATCTGCCGGGCGCTGGTGCGCTCGCCGTTCGGCACGGTGCTACACGGCATCCGGCAAAATGAAGCCAAGACGTTGGTGCTGGGCTACAACACGCGCCTCTACAAGATCGCCGTGGTCGCAATCGCCTACGCGCTCGGGGGGCTCGCCGGGGCCCTTTATGCGCCGTTCGCGGGCTTCGCCAACACCGAGTTGCTGTTCTGGCTGCTGTCGGGCCAGGTGCTGATCATGGTCATCGTCGGTGGCCAGGGAACGCTGATCGGGCCGATCCTGGGCGCCGGCTTTTTTATGCTGCTCGAGCATCAGTTGTCGTCCTACACCGAGGCATGGGCCCTTTTCTTCGGTCTCATTTTCATCGCCTTCGTCCTGTTCGCGCCGGAAGGCATCTGGGGATTGGCCCGACGGCTCTTTGCGCGCCGCGGCCTGCCTGCCGAGACACGCCATGGCTGAGGCGCTCCTGCAGGTCGATAACCTCAGCAAGCGCTACGGCGCTCTCGTGGCCGTCGACAACGTCTCCATGCAAGTCGGCGAGGGCGAGGTGCGCGCCGTGATCGGACCCAATGGCGCCGGCAAGACGACCCTGTTCCACCTCATTACCGGCGTGGTACCGCCCAGCACGGGCAGCGTACGGTTCGCAGGTAGCGACATCACCCGGCTTCCCTCTCATGCCATTTGCCAGCGCGGCCTATCGCGGACGTTTCAGTTGACCTCGCTGTTTCCGCAGATGTCGGCGCGCGAGAACGCCATGCTTGCGGCACAGGCACGTCACCCGAAGCGCTGGATGCCGTTCGGCGGCGCCTCCGTCTTCGCCCAGGCACGTGCGACGGGCGAGGCTGCCCTGGCGCAGCTCGGCCTCTCGCGTATCGCCGATCGTCCAGCCGGTTTGCTGAGCCACGGTGATCAGCGCCTTCTTGAGGTCGCCATGGCGATGGCGCAAGAACCCAAGGTGCTCCTGCTTGATGAGCCTACGCAGGGCTTGTCTGTCGAGGAGACGGCTGAGGCCGTGGAGACGCTGGCTCAATTCCTTGCAAAAGCGCGGCTCACGGTCTTGCTGGTCGAGCACGACATGGAGGTGGTGTTCCGCCTCGCACACAGGATCACGGTACTGCATCGCGGCGCCGTAATCGCCGACGGGCCGCCGGCGATCGTCAAGGCCAACGCGCGCGTCCAGGAAGCCTATCTCGGAGGGATGGAGTGATGCTTACCCTCTTGGGGCTGAATACGCACTACGGCGCCAGCCACATCCTGCAGGGCGTCGATCTCGAGCTGCCGAAGGGCTGCATTGCAGGTCTGCTCGGGCGCAACGGCGTCGGCAAGACGACCACCGTCAAGACCATCATGGGCCTGGTACCGCCAAGCGCCGGCTCGGTGGCGCTCGACGGCACGGCGATTACGGCTTGGCCGCCGCATCGGATCGCCCGCGCCGGCGTGGCCTATGTGCCTGAGGGCCGCCTGATCTTTCCAGATCTGACCGTGATCGAAAACATCAAGGTGGCCGAGCGCAGTCCCGCCAGAGCCTGGCCGATCCCGAGATTGCTCGAACTTTTCCCATCGCTGCAGGAGCGGCAGACGCACCGGGGTTCACAGCTTTCGGGTGGCGAGCAGCAGATGCTAGCCGTCGCCCGCGCGCTCGTCAGTGACCCCAAGGTTCTTCTGCTCGACGAACCGAGCCAGGGGCTGGCGCCGCTCGTCGTGCGCGAGCTCGCGCGGGTGATCCGGCACTTGCGCGATCAGGGAGTGACCATACTGCTGATCGAGCAAAACATGAAGCTTGCCGAGGCGATCGCCGACGAGCTGCACATCATGGTCAAAGGACGCATCGTCTACTCGGCGGAACGGGAGCGCTTCCGCCGCGAGGCCGCAGACGTCCGATCGCGCTACTTGACGGTCTGAGGCATTGCCGCTGCCGCTTTGCGCGGCGGGCCCGCGGGCGAGCCGGTGCGTGACGAGCGCCGCATTACTGAGGCACCAACCAATCAAGGGAAAATCAGGTGACGAACACTGCGCTCGTAACAGCCCCGAAATGACAGCCGGTACCGGCCAGCACAAAAGCGTGCCAAATGGCTTTCTGATATGGCAACGAGCGCCACAGGTGAAAGATGACCCCGACCGTGTAGAGCACGCCGCCCAGTGCAAGCAGGATCAGGGTCAGGAGCGTCACTGAGGCCGCCAAATCCTGCAGCATCACAACCCCACACCAGCCGAGTGCCAAGTAGAGCACCAATGCAAGCCGATCCCAAGTCGACGCAAGCAGGATTTTCGCGCCGGAACAAAGTAACGCGACCGACCATACGGTTCCCAACAGGGCAAGACCTGTTGTGCCTCCGATCTTTATCGCGCCGAACGGAGTGTATGTGCCGGCGATTTTGAGGAAAATCGCGGCATGGTCTAGGCGTTGCAGAAAGCCCTTCCAAGCCGCAACCGGGATCATGTGATATGCGGCGGAGCACCCGAGCATGGCCAGCATGCCCGCACCGTAAATCGCCAGGCTTGCCGTCGACACAGCTGGCAGGGAACCAAACGCCGCCACCATCATGGCGACGACCGCCGTAAGCCCCGCGGCAAGCCCAGTCACGTGGATAATATTATCGGCGATACGCTCACGCGGTGTGAAGGGAAGCTTCATGGTAATGGGCCAATACTAGAACGCAGCGTAGTTCACGTTTCCGGCCGAATGCCAGGGACCATTTGCCCGGCTCTTTGCCGGCCTGCAAGGCGTTCGGCGGTTCGATCCGCATGTCACGCAGACCATGCTGTCTCGTTTGTTTGGTTGTTCGATTTCTGGTTGGTCTTGGGGTTGTGCTCCTAATAGCTCGCACTTAAAACGCCGCCGGTGGAGGTTCGTTCGGCTGTTCGCCCGTCATACCAGGTTCGTCATACCAGCCTCATCCTCGGACGGGGCGCGCGCTTCCCCGGGCAAGCACGGGGGACAATCCTAGTGGGCTGATCCAGCGTTCAACCAAGCGCTGCACCGGCTAGCTTGTGCTCCTGCTTGCTGTTGCCATCTCTCACCGATCCGCTCCCCGCTGCAAATAGGTTGGGCCATGCGCCAACGCCAGGAACCACGAGGCGGCTCGCTGCGCTTTGCCGCGGGCCCATCCCAGACGATTGGCACCGCCTAACCCGCTCAGATCCGCACTTGCGGCCTTCCTCTTGACTACTGCTACGCTCAGGTGCCCGAGCCGAACCTGCCATTCGGGGTGGGTGAAGCCCTCCCGGGGCTGCCGGGCCGATTGTCCGTCAGCTTTGCCGTTGCGAGCCTAGTCCGTACACCTGCCTGCGGGAACCCAGCCTCGGCTGGCGAGGGAACGCGGGCCGTTCTTGAATGCAAGACCTTACGGGCGCAAGATGGCAAGTCCCCGCACGGGCCTGCGGGGCGCACGCCAGGGCCTAGCAGAGTTAGCAATCGATGGGAGCAGTTGAGCATGTCCAACGAGGCGGCATCAACAGGCCTACCGGAGACCTCGACCACCGAGCAAGATCAAGCCATCCGCGAGCGGGTACGCACGCTGATGAACCAACTCTTGCAGCAAGGTCAGATTGACCCCGAGGGCGTCAAGGAGGTGATGCGCGCCGTAGCCGGCGGTGCGCCGTCGGGGAGGACGGATGCTGCGCCCGGACTGGAATTTGCCGAGGCGGTGCGCCGGCTGGATGCGGCGCTCGTCGTCTCTGCCGAAGCTGTCCATCGTGCCCTGGAAACCGTTGCAGCTCGGGGCAAGGATGTCTCTGACAATGACATAAAAGCTGCCCTCGCCAGCTTGATGAAGCTACAGAAAGATTGCCTTGCAGCCGTCAATGGGATGTCCGTGCGCGCAAGTGGCGAAAATCTGCGCCGCGAACTTGATCAGCTAGCCGTGCATGCGCAAAACGTTGGCATCGAGGCCAGCGCGCGCGCCAGCGCATTGATGAACGAGTTTGCAAGCCGCGTCGCAGGTAGCTACGGCGAAAGCGCAGTCGCGAGCCTAGAGGCGGCACGGGCGCTTAGCGCTCGCATGGCGCACCTGACGAGCGGTATCATTGCCGGGGTTGCGGATGCTCTCAGCGACCAGAGCGGATCGAAGAAAGCGAAATAGGTCCACTCATGATCTGGGGGACGCTTGGCGCGGCGCGTGACCTGGCGCGGCTGCGGGAGATCAGTTCAGTCCTCATCCGGCATGGTCTTGGCGACCTTGTACGACGCACGGGGCTGGCCTCCGCGCTGGAGCGGGCCGGACAGATTCTGCACTGGGGTGAAGCCGGCAAGTCGGCCGAAATCGAGCCACCGGAGCGCTTTCGGCGCTCCCTGGAGGAGCTTGGGCCGACGTTTGTGAAACTCGGCCAAGTGCTGTCGACACGACCAGACCTGCTGGCGCCGAGCTGGATCGCCGAGCTTGAGCGTCTACACAGCGAAGTCGCACCGATTTCTTTCGATGAGCTCTTGCCTGAGGTGGAAATGGCGCTTGGCCAATCCCCGTTCGACGTGTTTGCCGAGGTCGAGCGGGAGCCTCATGCCGCAGCTTCGATTGCGCAGGTGCACCGGGCCAAACTACCGAGCGGGGCACCGGTTGTCCTCAAGGTCAGACGTCCGGGCATCTCCGCCAAGATTGCAGCGGACTTGAGTCTTCTCGACCATCTTGCCAACTTGATTGAGCACGAAATGCCCGAGGCGCGCCGCTACGCGCCGGTCCAGGTTGTAGCTCAATTTCGACGTTCCCTGGAGCGAGAGCTCGACCTCGCCGTTGAGGCCCGCCATATCGATCGGTTCGCGCGCAACTTTGCGGATGATCCGCACATCCTTGTACCGAAAGTGTACTGGGATTTTACCAGCAGCTCGATGAACGTGCAGGAGTATGTGGCTGGGATTCGCGGTACTGACCTGCCAGCCATTGCCGCCGCGCACCTCGACCGCAAAGTATTGGCGGCACGCGGTTCGGATGCGGTGCTCAAGATGATTCTGGTCGACGGCTTCTTCCACGCTGATCCGCACCCAGGTAACGTGCTTTATCTCCCTGGCAACCGCATCGCCCTAATCGACTTCGGAATGGTCGGGCGTCTCTCGGCGCTTCGCCGGAGCCAGATCGTTGATTTGCTCGGCGGAGTTGTCAGCCAGGATGATCAAGCCATGCTTGAAGTGCTGCTCGACTGGACCGGCGAGCATGGAGTGGACGAAGGGCGGCTTGCCACTGACGTTGGCGAACTCGCCTTTGATTTCGCGGACACAGAACTCAAGGACGTGCGCATTGGCGCGTTGCTGCAGCGTGTCTCAACCCTACTACGGGATCACGCGATCCTATTGCCGGCTGACCTCACGCTCATGTTCAAGGCACTGATCAGCCTTGAGGGCCTCGGCCGTCAGTATGACCCCGAGTTCCGGCTCATCGAGCGCGTCCGACCATTCCTCGAACGCGCTCTCTCCGAACGGTATGCGCCGGTCATGGCGCTGCGCCGCGGCCAAGCGACATTGGCGAGCGCCTTCAGTCTTTTCACCACCGTCCCGCGTGATCTCGCCCGCCTGCTCAAGGATGCTCGCCGCGGTCGCGTGCGGGTCGACCTCGACCTCAAGCGCCTCGATAGCTTCGGTGACCGTCTCGATAATACCATCGATCGCATGACGATCGGAATCATGACGGCGTCGCTCGTCATCGGTTCATCGATCGTTATGACCGTTGGGAGCGGACCCACTCTGTTCGGGGTTCCCGTGCTGACCCTGTTAGGGCTACTTGGCTATCTCATCGCATTCTTGAACAGTCTTTGGATTATCGTCTCGATTTGGCGTTCCGGTCACCGATGAATGGGTATGCAGCTGCTGAGCGAACGGCCACTGCTGGCACGCCGTATCCCCAACCCAGCGGCACGCTCCGGCAATTCACGGTGGACATGATGCGTTGACGCGACGCTCAATCGCTGAAAGGAATATAATTGCGGCCAATACGATCCTGATCTCAATAAGGAGCTCCATGCCGATCATCGACATAGACGTCACCAGCGAGTTCCCAGGCACCATCGGCGGTCCTTATCTCGATACCGCAGCCCGCGGGTTGCTGCCACGCTCGGCGCATGCTGCGATCACCGCGTCGCTGGAGAGCGTGCTGATGGGCAAAGCGGAAAAGGACGTGATGTTCGCCACCGTCGAGCGGGCACGCGAGCGTTTTGCTAGGCTCATCAACGCGCGCCCGGCTGAGATCGCCATCACCAAAAACGTCTCCGAGGGTCTTAATATCATCGCCGCGGCGTTGCCATGGCGGGCGGGCGACAACGTCGTCGTCTGTCGCGAGCTCGAACACCCCAACAACATCTTTCCCTGGGCTGGCCTGAAACGGCGGCTCGGCATCGAGATCCGCGACGTGCCTGCCCGTGCCGGACGGCTCCGGGCCGAGGACGTGATTGCCGCAGTCGACGAGCGCACCCGTGTCGTGACGTTATGCGAGGTGAGCTTTTCGCCCGGGCTCAGGGTTGACCTTACGCCCATCGGCAAATTCACCCGAGCGCGCGACATCTTCTTCCTGGTGGATGGGGCCCAGACCGCAGGCATCGTGCACACCGACGTCGAGGCCTCCAGCATCGATGGGTTTGCCGTCTCGAGCCAGAAGGGGCTGCTTGGCATCTATGGTATGGGCTTCCTGTATTGCCGGCAGAGTTGGGCCGAAGCGCTCAATCCCGTCTATCTTGCGCGCTTTGGCGTCGATCTCGGCGCGACGCACGAGGCCGCCCGCGGGGGCGATGATTTCCGGCTGATGCCCGATGCACGCCGCTTTGACCTCGGCAATTACAATTTCGCGGCCGCCGCCGGAGTGGAGGTATCGCTTGCTCTGCTTGATCGCATCGGCACCCGTAGTATTGAGGCGCATGCGACACGACTTGCGCGCCGCCTTGCCAGCGGCCTTGAACAACTGGGCTTGCCGGTGGCTGGTACCGGCGAAAGCCTTGCCAGTATGGTCTCGATCGGGCGGCACGGCGCGGGCGGTCACGACAGCAGCGAGGATCCGCAAACGCAAAAACTCGCGGAGGCGCTAAAGCGGTCTGGGGTGCGGCTTTCCATCCGGCAAGGCATGGTGCGGCTGTCGTTTCACATCTACAATGACGACAACGACGTCGATCACGTCCTCGAAGTCGCCCGGGGATTGCAATAAAGCCCAATAGATCGGACGTGGCCTGCATCACCTGAAGACGCCAGTGCGTGGGAAGCTCGTCATGATTAAATCTGCAGTCGCCCTCTCGGCCGCTTTGTTGTACCTGCTCGCCTTGCCCGGCGAACGCGCCGTTGCCGGTCCCACGCTCGACTCTGTCAAGGGCCGCGGCAAGCTCGTGTGCGCTGCCAACGGGAACCGAGCTGGCTTCTCCGCCTTGGACAGTCGTGGCCAGTGGAAGGGCATGGATGTGGATACCTGCCGTGCGATTGCCGCCGCGGTGCTCGGCGACGCCGACAAAGTTGAGCTTCTCCAGTCGACGACGCAGACACGCCTCACCGTGCTGCAGACGGGGGAGGTCGATGTCACGACCGCAAATGTCACCTGGACGCTGAGCCGCGATGCAAAGCTAGGCATCGATTTTGTCACACCCACCTTTTACGATGGCCAGGGCTTCATGGTCAGCAAGAAGCTCGGCGTGAAGAGCGTAAAGGAGATGAACGGCGCTACGGTCTGCGTGCTGCCAGGCTCGACATCCGAGAAGGTTGCAGCCGAGGTCGCCAATGCCAACGGCCTTACGTTCAAGATGGTGGTGATTGAGAACCAGAAGGAGCTGAATACGGCCTTCTTTAGCGGGCGATGTGATGCACACGTGCAGACCACGTCCGGCCTGGCCGCCAACCGCTCGGCGGCCGCCTCCGACCCAGACGAATACGTCATCCTGCCCGGCGTTCATGGCAAGGATCCGATGGGCCCCGTGGTTCGCCAGGGCGACGCCCAATGGCGCGATATCGTCAACTGGACCGTATTTGCCCTGTTCGAGGCGGAGGAGAAGAATGTTACCTCCCAGAACGTCGGCGAGATGCTGAAGAGCAACGACGAGACGGTCCAGCGCCTACTTGGCGTCAAGGGTGAACTCGGCAAGGATCTCGGCCTCGATGCGCAATGGGCCTATCGTATCATCAAGCAGGTCGGCAACTACGGCGAGATCTTCGAGCGCAACGTTGGCAAGGCCTCGCCGATGAAGATGGACCGCGGGATCAATGACCTGTGGACTCGCGGCGGGCTCCTGTATTCGCCGCCCTTCAACTAGTGCCGAGCCAGGGGCGGGCGTGTCTGAGGCAAACATTTCTGCGCCTTCGTTGCAACGGCGCCGGCCACCACCACCGCGACCACCTTTGTCGCTGGATGGCCTATGGCATAATGCGAGCGTGCGCGGCCTCCTCTACCAGGCCGTCATCCTGCTTGCCCTGTTTGGGCTTGTCGTTTGGATGGTTGGCAACGCCCAGCACGCCCTGGCCAAGCGCGGTATCTCCACAGGCTTCGCGTTCCTCTGGCGGGAGGCCGGTTTCCCGATCAGCCAGAGCCTGATCCCCTACACGACCTCCGACAGCTTCCTACGCGCCTTTGCCGTCGCCGTCCTCAACACGCTGAGTGTCTCCATCAGCGCGGTAATCTGCGCCACTCTGCTCGGTACGCTGATCGGCATCGGCCGGCTGAGCAGCAACTGGTTGGTGGCCCGCCTCGCCTCAATCTATGTCGAGCTTTTCCGCAATACGCCGCAGCTCATTCAGATCAGCTTTTGGTATCTGCTGGTGACGCGGCTACCACCGCCTAGGCAAGCCTGGAGCCTGCACGGCTATGGCTTCCTCAGCAACCGCGGTTTGGCTGTCGCCGTGCCTGCGCCGGACCCGGCGTGGGGCTGGGTAGCCGTGGCCTTGGCCGCAAGCGTGCTCGCCGCTTGGGTTCTCGTAGCCGGCGCCGCCACGCGGCGACACCGGTCGGGCACCCGGCTACCCGTGATGCCGATGACGTTTGCCCTGCTTCTCGGCCTCCCCGTGCTGACCTGGCTCGTCGCCGGCGCGCCACGTGGGCTCGTCGTGCCCGTCCTGGAGGGGTTCAACTTCCGTGGCGGCATCACCTTGGCGCCCGAGTTCATCGCGCTCCTGCTCGGCCTATCCCTCTATATTGCCGCATTCATTGCGGAGATCGTGCGTGCCGGGGTCCAATCGATCGGCCACGGCCAGATCGAGGCGGCTCGCTCGGTCGGCCTGCGGCGAGGCCATATCTATCGTTACGTCGTCCTGCCGCAAGCGTTGCGCGTCATCGTGCCGCCGGCGGCCTCTCAGTACGTGAGCCTGTTCAAGAATAGCTCACTCGGCGTCGCCATTGGCTACCCGGAAATCTTCAATATCTCCAACACCGTGACGACGGTGAGCGGTCACGCCATTGAATGCGTGCTGATTATGGCGGGCCTCTATTTGCTCATTTCGCTCCTCATCGCCGTGCTCATGAACCTGTACAATCGCGCCATCCAAATTAGGGAGCGCTGATGTGGGCGCCTCTCCTGTGTCCATGGCGATTCCCACCGTCTCACCTAGACGCCCACCGCCACTGCGCGAGCGCGGCATGGTGCGCTGGTTGCGCACCAACCTGTTTAATGACCTCTACAGCACGCTCCTGACAGTGTTGTGCCTGTCGGCGCTTGTCGTTGTGCTGCCGCCACTCCTGCGCTGGGCTGTGTTCAATGCCATCTGGACGAGTACCGAAGGCGATGAGTGTCGCAGGGCGCTTGGTGCCTGCTGGGCTGTGGTAGCTGAGAAGTATCGCCTGATCTTGTTCGGTACTTTCCCTTACCAGGAGCACTGGCGCGGCTGGCTTGTCATCCTAATCGTGGTCGGGCTTGCCATCGTCTCGGCATTTCGCCGCCTCTGGAGTTGGCAGCTATTCCTGGCCTGGGTCGCGGCCATGATCATGGTGCTTGTGCTGATGCTGGGAGGCGTCCTCGGCTTACGCCGCACCGGTACGCACGAATGGGGCGGGCTGCCGCTGACGCTGCTCCTGTTCGTTGGCACGGTTGTCGCCGGGCTACCGCTCGCGATACTGCTGGCACTGGGGCGACGCTCGCGGCTGCCCATCATCCAAGCGCTGTCGATAGGAATGATCGAGATCGTGCGCGGCATCCCCCTGGTGGCCGTGCTTTTTATAGCCTCCGTGATGTTCCCGCTCTTTGTCCCTGAGCAGCTTACCATCGACAAGGTCCTGCGCGCACAGATCGGCATGATCGTGTTCTTCGCAGCCTATGCCGCCGAGGTCGTGCGCGGCGGCCTGCAGGCAATCCCGCGCGGCCAGTACGAGGCGGCCGACGCCATTGGCCTGAGCTACTGGCAGACCATGCGCCGCATCGTGCTGCCACAGGCGCTGCGCATCGTCATCCCTGCGCTTATGAACGACGTCATCCGCGCCTTTAAGAATACGACCTTCGTTAGCATCATCGGCCTCTTCGACGTGCTGGGGGCCACCAAGGCAGCGCTCGAGGATCCGCGCTGGGTCCGCTTCGCGCCGGAGGCCTACCTCTTCGTATTCGCGCTCTATTTCGTGTTCTGCCTGTCGATGTCGAAGTACAGTGAGGGCGTAGAACGGAGCCTCCACAAGGGGCGCAACTTTTGATGCCAGGCAGAACCGGAACCGAGCAGTTGCCCGACGGAAGCATCATCGAACTGATCGGCGTCCACAAGTGGTTCGGCGACTTCCACGTGCTGCGCGACATCAACCTCAAGGTCGGCCGCGGCGAGAAAGTGGTGATTTGCGGCCCCTCCGGCTCGGGTAAATCGACCCTGATCCGTTGCGTCAACCGGCTGGAAGAGCACCAGGAGGGCCGCATTGTTGTTGACGGCATGGAGCTTACGTCCGACCTGCGCAACATCGAGGGGATCCGCCGCCGCGTCGGCATCGTTTTCCAGCAGTTCAACCTGTTCCCTCACCTTTCGGTTTTGCAGAACCTTACGCTGGGACCCGTGCTTGCCGCGCGCATTCCGCAGGGCACGGCCGAGGCGCGGGCGCACGAGCTGCTCGCCCGTGTGCGCATCGGCGATCAGGCCACCAAATATCCGGGCCAGCTGTCTGGCGGCCAGCAGCAACGCGTCGCCATTGCCCGCGCGCTCATGATGCGGCCCAAAGTCATGCTGTTTGATGAGCCCACTTCGGCCCTCGACCCGGAAATGATTAACGAGGTTCTCGAAGTCATGACGGAGCTCGCCGACGAGGGTATGACCATGATGGTCGTCACCCACGAAATGGGCTTTGCGCGCCGCGTCGCCGACCTGATGGTGTTTATGGATGCCGGTGAGATCGTCGAGGCGGCGCCCCCCGATACCTTCTTCGCCAGGCCCACGAATGAGCGCACCCGCACATTCCTGAGCCAGGTGCTCACGCATTAGCCTTGCACCATTCAAGGAGCGCTAGAGATGAGTGACAATAATTCCGGGGCAGGCGGCAAGACAGCTCTCGACTGGCGCGCGGTGCGCAGGGAGTTCCCTACGACCGCGAAACTCGCCTTCCTCAACAGTGGGATGAAGGTGATCCTGCCCAAGTGCGTGGCCGATGCCATGCACGAGTGGATCGACGATGTGTACGACACCGCCGGCGAGACGGCCTTCGCCATGACAGAGATCGAAAAGACGCGCGCCGTCGTGGCCGAGACCTTCGGCGCAGCCAAGGATGATATTTCGCTCATCAAGAATACCTCCGAGGGCATCAGCATCATCGCCCAGGGATTCCCGTGGCGAGAAGGTGACAACGTTGTCATTAGTGAACTCGAGCACGAGAACAACACCTTCCCCTGGCGCTATCTCGAGTCTCGGGGCGTGGAAACGCGCTTTGCCAAACCGGACGAGCAGGGCCGCGTCACCCTCGATTGTTATCGTGCGCTTGTCGACAGGCGCACCCGCATCATGGCGCTCGCCTGGGTAGCCTATGGTAACGGTTATCGTGCCAATCTCACCGAACTTGCCGCCTTCTGCCGTGCGCGCGGCATCAAGCTGGTCGTCGACGGCATCCAGGCTGTTGGCGTGTTGGCGACGCCGATCTCAGCGCTTGGCGTCGACGCACTGATTGCTGGCGGGCACAAGGCGCAGCTCTCGCTGACGGGTGCTGGTTTTATGTACACGACGCCCGAACTGCGCAGCATGATAAAGCCGCCTTACGCCGCCAAGTTCTCCTTCACTTCCAACGATCGCTTCCAGCCACAACTCGAACTTTCGCCGGACGGCCACCGCTTCGAGTACGGCAACCCTAACTTTCTCGGCTGTTTCGTGCAGCGCCGATCGGCCGAGTTCGTGCGTGGCATCGGGCTCGATCGCATCGAGGCGCGCGTCAAGGAGCTTACGACCCAACTGATCGAAGGCGCCGAGCAGCGCCAGATCCGCGTGCGCACGCCGCGTCCCTGGGCCGAGCGCGCCGGCCTCATCAGCTTTGAGCTCGGCAAACCCGCCAGCGCAACGGTCGCTGCGCTGAAGAAGAAAAGCGTCATCGTGAGCCAGAAGGACGGCTTCTTACGTGCCGGCGTTCACTTCTACAACAACGAGGAGGACATAGAGCGCTTGTTGCATGGTATCTCGGTTCTCCAATGACCATGCAACGGGGCTCTTGCAGAGCGCGCCGCGGCGCGGAGCTACCCGGCAAGGACCGTGCAAAGCGTGGATCCCACCGCGGTGTGGGCCGGGGATCATGCACCGCCTGAAAGTTCGCACAGGCCGCGTATGCGCAAGCACCTACCGATTTTATAGCGGTAGCGCCGACCCAACCCGTTTTTGCTCTTGCCAAGCGCCGCGATAACGCGGAAGGACGGCCGATGCCCAATTCCGCACTTTCACCCCTTTCCGAGTTCGAGCCGCCACCACGCTTCGTCGTGGGTTCGATCTCTCGCCACATTGCGGTAATGACCGGGACGAGCGCCGTCGGATTAATGGCCATCTTCGCCAGCGATTTCGCGAACATATTTTTTCTCGGCCTGCTCGGCGATCTCCAGTTGTTGGCGGCCGTCGGCTATGCGAGCACCATCATGTTCTTTTTAATATCGGCCGGCGTCGGCATGTCGATCGCGGTCGTAGCACTGGTGGCGCCGGCGCTGGGCGCGCGGGACATTGCCCGGGCCCGCCGACTTTCCTCGCATGCCGCCGTGTTCGCGGGCGCCACATCATCGCTTTTAGTCGCCGCGCTTTGGCCGGCGCTGCCTGCGCTGCTGGGATCACTCGGCGCCGCGGGCCGCGCGCTTGCCCTCGCACACGAATACCTATGCATCGTGCTGCCATCCTGGCCGCCGCTTGTGCTCGGCATGTGTGCCTCTGCAATGCTGCGATCGGCCGGAGAGGCACGACTTGCCATGATCATCACCCTGACGGGAGCTGTCGTTGCCACGATCCTGGATGCGGCCCTCATTCTCGGGCTTGGGCTCGGGCTGCACGGAGCGGCGATTTCCGCATTTATCTCCCATGTTGCCGTCGTCGTGCTGGGCTTGTGGCTCGTCGTGCGCACTCATGGATTGCTGGCTAAGCCGGATTGGCACGCCTTCGCGCCTGACACGGCGCTGATCGCACGGTTTGCCGTACCCGTCGTGCTAGCCAATCTCGCGACACCGGCTGGCGGTGCTTATGTGACGTTGGCGATGTCACATTTTAGCGATAGTGCGGTAGCCGGTTGGGCCGTGATCGGGCGCATCATTCCGATCGCTTTCGGCGCCATCTTCGCGCTGTCTGGCGCCATCGCGCCGATCATTGGTCAAAATCTTGGGGCGCGCGAGTTCGACCGCGTTCGTTCGGCGCTGCATGGTGGTCTCCGATTTGCCGCCTTGTTGGCGGCAGCCGCGTGGCTTTTCCTGGCAATTGCTGCGCCCGGGCTGGTCCAGCTCTTCAATGCCAGCGGTGAGGCTGCAGCGTTGATCGTCTTCTTCTGCCGCTGGCTGGCGCCGCTTTTCGTATTCTTCGGCACGCTATTCGTCTGCAACGCGGCCTGCAACGCGCTCGGACGTCCGCAATATGCCACGCTTCTGAACTGGGGGAGAGCAACCCTCGGCACGGTCCCGTTCGTCACTTTGGGTTCCTACTGGGGCTCCGAGGGTGTGCTGGTCGGTCACATGATGGGGGGGATCGCCTTTGGAATCGCTGCCGTCGTCGTGGTCAACCGCCTCATCGCACAGTTAGAGCGAACCTTGCGCCCGCTCAAGCCAGCCGCGCGGACCATCGAAGCCTGAGCAACACCGCGTAAACCCACCTCGCGTCACGACAATTAGAACGCACTGCAAAATAAGATCACCCCTGGTGGCCGCAGCCTCCGACAGCCCCACGGCGCGCCGATTTTCAGGATTTAGGGGTGAGCCGCTGTCAGAACCGATAGTTCAAGCCCGTGCTAATTCTCCAGTCGTTGCCCTCGTCGCGGGCGAAGGTGGATGCGGCGTTGACGGTGGCGCTCACATCTGGGCCGATTTGGAAGGTCACGCCGCCTTCGACCCTGCCATAACTACGCGAGTCGAAGTTTGGTATGGCCGACAAGATGGGCAGCAGGGGTGCCTGCGTCAGGTTGGCCGTCAGCGTGCGCGTGTTGTCACCGAACTGGTGCTCGAGCAGGATGTTCACGAAGGGGCTGACCAGGTTGCCGCCGACCAGGAACTGCGTGCGAAGTTGTACACCCGCATTGCCGACCAGCGAATCGATCCTCTGTGGCGCCACCGCGAAGGTGAGCAGTGGGTCGCCCTTCTCAGTGTAACCGTCGACCCTGGAGTGGATGTAGGTGAGCCCGGCGATCGGACCTGCGCGCAGGCTGCCGAAGTCGAACAGGTAGGCGCCCCGCGCCGCGGCGGCAAAGGCGTCGGCATCCGTGCTGCTATGGACCGTGTCGATCACGCCGGTCCGGGCGAGGTTCAGGTCATGATGCCCATAGGCCAGCAGTGCCTCGGCAAACAATTGCCGTGTCGCATAGGAGATATAGGCGGCCGCTTGCAGAGCGTCGACGTCGATCGACGCGTTACCATTGAGGTCGGCGGTGGTGGCGGTGTAGTTGCCGGCAAGGCCAATGAGCAGGTTGCGGTTGACGTTGTACTCAAGCCCGACCGTTCCCGCGGGGGCCTCATAATCGAAACCCACCTGCTCGACGGAATTGGACCGCGTGCCGCCAATGAATGTACCCATGGCGTAGGCCGTGAGCCGGCTCGATGGCGCCGTCGGCCGTGCACGTGGGCCGTCTCCATAACCGAGCCCCATCGGGCCGCCGGCGGTCGTCGAGACAAAGTAGGCCGACGCAGCATCCCGTTGTTCGCGCATGGCATCGAGGCGACCAAGCACCGAACCAGTGAAGGCGCTGGTAGTGCTCATGACGATGCCTGGCTGAACGGCGATAGTGTCTGGCGCCCGGATGATGTTGTCCATGTAGTCCGCGACCAAGGCGAAGCCAGAGTTGGTGAGGTGGAGACCATCGGGACCAAAATAAAATTGGTCTTGCTGCGGGCTATTGATCGAGCCGCCGCAGACCGGAGCTGGCGGCGGGCAACGAAACCCCACAAAGCCGTATTTCGCCGGGTCTGCATTGACATTGGCGCCAAGAAGCGCGAGGTCGAACATGAAGAAGCGAACCCCGGCGTTGGCGAGTGGCGCTAGCTGTGTTTGCATGCCTGCGAAATAGGCCTGGGCATAAGCGTCTGCACTCTTAGCGACGAAGTCTGCCACGGCCACAGGAAGCCCTTTGAGATTGTCTTGCAGCTCTGGCAAACCAGATATGCTGCTGAACCCACCAATAACAAAGTTGCGCGCGCCAGCGTCGTGCAAGAGCCCTATCTGCTTGGTGGCAAACTGCGTTGTCTTGTCGGCGAACTCCTTCGCGTTCGTCGGGGTGATGGACGCTGGATATCCGAGGGCTAGGTTCTGAGCCGGCGTATTTGTGAGGATGTTGCGGATGTCATTGCCGCCGATGTTGATCGTCACCAAATCGCGCGCACCAAACGAGGGATTGGTGCCAAGAAATGCTTCAACCTGCTGCGGCAGGTTCGGTGGCGGCGCTATCCCGGGGGCTATCAGGGCAGAGGGGTTCCCGAGATTCGGGTCGGCGGTCGCGCCGCCCACGGCGACATCGGTTATAAGGGTTCCTGGGATTCCCAAATTGTTTGCAAGCGGCACCGGATAAACGCGCCACAAATTCAACTTTAGTCCAGGTGGCGCAAGCGGATTCGAAGCGGGGCTGTCCGAAAGCGTGAGGTCAGCATAGCTGTCACCAAACACAAACAGGCGATCGTATTTGGCCTGCGCCGCGGCGCTCGATTCCAAACCTACGGCTGCAGCAAGGAGTGTGGCGACAAACGTAGCGGAGCGTGTCCATGCGAGCGCGTGAGGGTCACGCATGACAATGTCCCTCCATCGCGACTGCAGGCTCTCAACCCGGTGAGAGCTGCGGTGCTCAAATTGCTCCCGCAGGATCTATTTGCGCTCAGGTAGGATTGCGACGGAAGGGGGTTCACCGAAGATTCCTTCCGCGTTGCAGGACGGCCACCTCACTCTACGCCTGGTTTGGCGGCTCGGCTGAAGACCGCACGCGCATCGGCATCGGCCGCACATGCGGTCGAGGCGGTGCACTATTCTCAATTCATTGATCTGCCTTCTAAAGCCTGGTCCACCGTATCGAACTAACGACATCTGGATTGCAGCCATCGCACCGCGAGGATGGCCGGGGACCTCCAGCGCGAGCCAGTCTTTCGTCACAAGCCTGTTCGAACCACAGTTCGTTGCGCCACTGGCCTACTTCACTGAGTCTCGGGCGTCCCACGTCCATAATGGCGGTCCAAGTAGGCTGCGCTGAATTTTGCGGACCGACGGTCGCGTTCAACGTCGGCGCAATTGCGCTCACGGGCCGGACCATAGCCGCCTGCGCCAGGCGTCTCGACGATCACAACCTCGTCCGGCGCGAGCTCCATGCGGCCCGTTTTTGGGGGAAGCTGCAACAAAGTCCCATCACGATGCTGCAGCTGGAAACGCCCCCTGAGCCCAGGCTCGGCACCAAAGATACCCCACGGCGCCTGACGGAACCGCTCGCCGACGCCATTGAACTCGCAGATGTGTCCAACAGGACGGACGCGTCGCCTTAACCCCGTGCCTCCACGAAAACGGCCCGCGCCCGCGGAGTCGGTGATGAGGGCGTACTCCTCGACGCGGAGCGGATATTCCATTTCGATCGCCTCAACCGGGAGGTTCGACGTGTTGGTGATATGCACCTGCACACCGTCCTTGCCGTCGCGGTCGTTGCGACCGCCCATACCACCGCCGAGGGTTTCAAGGTAGACGTACGGCGCCCCGCTGCGCGGGTCGACTCCGGCGAACACGATGCTGGTGTTTGCTCCGTTGGCGGCCCCGATTGCCTGTGCGGGGAGTACGTCGGCAAGTGCGCCGATCACCACGTCGATGACGCGCTGGCAGGTATTGGCTCTGAGCGCCACTGCGGCCGGCGGCAGGCAATTGGCGACCGTACCGGCCGGGGCAATGATCTCAACTGCGTCGATGGCCGCCTGATTGTTCGGCAGGTCCGGATCGAGCATGGCCTTCAACGCATAGCATACTGAGGATTGCACCGCATTGAGGGTAAGATTGACGTTTCCGGGAACCTGCGGCGAGGAGCCAGTAAAGTCGAAGACGATGCGTTCGCCGATTTTGCGCACCTCGAGGGCGAACTTCACGTTGCGCTCCTTCAAGCCGTCGTCGTCGAGCACGTCCTCGAAGTGATAGTTGCCGTCGGGAATGGCGGCGATGCCCGCGCGCATGCGCGTGGCCGTTCGGTCGAGGATCTGCCCGAAGGCACATTCCACCGTCTTCGTGCCATAGCGGCTGAACAGCTGCTTCATGCGATCGACGCCCAGGTGGCACGCGGCGATCTGCGCATTCAAATCGCCGCGACGCTCGGCCGGCAGGCGCATGTTGAGGAGGAGAAGGTCAAAGAGCTCGGTGTCGAGCTCGCCCCGTGAATAGAGCCGCATGACGGGGATGCGCAGGCCCTCCTGATAGATCTCCGACATGCCACCCGACATGGAGCCGCGGGCGGCGCCACCGACATCCGCGTGGTGGGCGAGATTTGAGACGAAGGCGACCAGTCGCCCCTCGACGAAGACCGGCATTGCCATGTTTATGTCGGGGAGATGCGTGCCGCCGGCCACGTGCGGATCATTGGCGATAAAGAGGTCGCCGTCGGCGATGCCGTCGCCGTAGCGCGCGACCAGGATACGCATCAAGTCGAGCAAGGAGGCCAGGTGGATCGGCAGCGCCATCTCCGCCTGGGTGATCAGCCGGCCGCGTGCGTCCGCGATTGCCGTCGAGTGGTCATGGCGCTCCTTGATGTTAGTCGAGAAGGCACTTTTCTGGATCGTGATCCAGGACTCGTCGTTGATCGACTTGAGCCCGTTCCAAATGATCTCCAGCGTGATCGGATCCAATAGGGACGTTGGGGGGATCATGTATCGACCTCGATCTGCAGGCTGCCGCACTCGGCGACCACCAGGCGACTGCCCGGAGGCACCAGTGTAGTGGCGTCGAACTGGGTGATGACAAACGGGCCCTCCAATACCGTTCCAGGCACCAGGACACCGCGGTCGATGAAGGTGGTCTCGGTCGGCCGGTCCGCGCTGAACCACACGGGCCGCGTGCACCCCGAGCTTGCGGCAGGGCGATATTGGGGTGGCGCCAAGCTAGGGGTTCTTGCGCTCGCGCGCGCCTTGCGGGCGCTGAGGCGCACGTTGACGATCTCAATTGCGGCCGCCGGGTCATGGTGGCCATATTTGCGCTGATGGGCCTCGAGAAATGCGCTCTTCAGCCAACCGCTGGGTGGCAGGCTCTGGCCTTGCGGCAGGCGGATTGCTAGCTCGAAATTCTGGCCGACGTATCGCATATCTATGACGCTATCCTGATACTCCTCCAAGCCAGGCTGGCGCTCGCGGCTATGCCATTGCCTGGCCGCGCCGAGCAGCCCGGTGAGGGCCGCCGCCACGGGTGCAAGATCGCCATCGAGGGGTACACGGCAGGTGGCCACGAAGCTCTCCTCCAGATCGGCGACCGCCACACCCTGGGCGCAGAGAATGCCCGGCGCCGCGGGCACAAGGACGCGGCGAATGCCAAGCTCGCGCGCGATTTCCACCGCGTGCATGGCGCCCGCGCCACCGAACGGCAACAAGGTGAAGGCGCGGGGATCATGGCCGCGCTCGATCGAAACCGCCCGGATGGCACGCATCATGTTGGCGTTGACGATGCGCACGATGCCAAGGGCCGTCTCGCGCAGAGAGAGGCCCAGCCTTCCTGCCAGCGGCGCAATTGCCTTCTCGGCCAGGCACGGATCGAGGCGCATGCCACCGCCGATGAGCTCTTCGGGCAGGCGCCCGAGCATGAGATTGGCATCCGAAACGGTCGGTTCCCCGCCGCCCTTGCCGTAGCAGGCCGGGCCGGGGTCAGCGCCGGTGCTCATTGGTCCGACGCGCATCAGGCCGTCGCGCCCGATGTGAGCTATGGACCCTCCACCGGCCCCGACCGTGTGTATATCGATGGACGGGAGCCGCACGGGGAAACCAGCGACGCTGCGGTCGAATGCCTTCTCCGGCTTGCCGTCGCGGATGAGGCAGACGTCGGTCGAGGTGCCTCCCATGTCGAAGGTTATGAGGTCCGGGCGGCTGGAGCGCGCGCCGGCAGCAATGGCACCGACGACGCCCGCGGCCGGCCCCGACAGCGCGGTGCGGATCGGCATCTCGCCGGCGCGACCGATCGACATTAGTCCACCGGAGGATTGGCAGATACCGATGCGGGCACCCGGTGCGTGCTGATCGACCGCGGCCGCGAGGCGGGTCATGTATCTGCCCGCGACGGGCTGCAAAAAGGCGTTGAGCACGGTCGTGGACAGCCGCTCATACTCACGAAATTCGGGCTGGACTTCGCAGGAGAGTGACACGTCGACGCCGGGCAGTCCCGACCGCAGCGCCTCGCCCATGCGCCGCTCGTGCTCGGGATTTAGGAAGGAGAATAAAAAGCAAACGGCCACGCTCTGGGCGCCGCTCTTTTTCACCTCTGCTGTGGCTCGCTTAATCTCGGCGTCCGTAAGGCCCACGATGACTTCGCCGGCCGGGCCGATACGCTCGGCAACCTCGAAGCGGCGCTCGCGCGGGACGAGTGGCTCGGGATGGTCTGCTTTCAGGTCATAGATTTTGGGTCGCGTCTGCCGACCAATTTCCAGCAAGTCCTTGAAGCCCGCCGTAGTGACGAGCGCGACCTCCCCACCGCGTCGCTGGATGAGCGCGTTGGTTGCGACGGTCGTGCCGTGGGCAAGAAAGGAAAGCGTGCCCTCGGGTGCCAGCGCGCGCAGCCCCTGCAGGATCGCGCGCGAGGGATCATCGGGCGTGGAGGCGACCTTGTATGAACGCGTCGCGCCGCTCGCCTCGTCCATCAGGAAAAAGTCGGTGAAGGTACCGCCGACGTCGACTCCCAAGCTCGCGCTCATCCTTTAACCCTGATGCCGTTGGGCAACCAAAGAGCAATGTTCGCCCCAGACCTATCCGAACCAGGAGTGACCCGCTGGAGTCACGCTCTTTTGCACCATTTCATAAATCTTGAGCGGGCCGCCGATGGGTCCTGCCGCTAAGACCTGAAATTTGACTTTGCTCCCCGTTAGCGTCGTTGCGCTCTTGCGGGTGAGAGTGCAGGAGGCCAATGCTTCTGGCAAGGAGGCTGGCGCATATCTCGCCGTCGTGGAGTTGGCGGCCAGCGCGATGCAGCGTTTCGCCAGTTCAATTCCTAACGCGTGCTCCCTTGCTGCTTGGGCCCGATCTCCTGGCGGCAGGTTGGACATCCTTAAGGGCAATCTCGCGCTCCCGCGCCAGCCCTTCGCGCCCTACGAGGCGCAGTCGAGAGCGCCCTTGGATCGCCTGGGTCCGGTCAGCCAGAAACCTACTCGCCTTTTCTGATCTCGTCTGGCTAAAGGCCGAACAGCCAAGGGAGCACGAGCGTTATTGAGGATCAAGGTGCCTGAGTGTTACCGCTGCTGGACCGTAGACCCCTCGAACCAACGATTGTCAGGCGCTTAAGGCCAGGGACTGCTCTGCCTGGGAGCACGTGTTGTACGACCCGCGTTTAAGCGGTTGCGACGGGAAAGAACGCAGACCCCAGGGGATCGCACGTGCGGGCACCGCGCTCTCCTGCATCGATCTGGGCGCAGCGGCTCAGCTCGCAGCCGCCGACCCCTGGGGTGAAGACGATTGCAATGCGGACGTTGCGGCTTGGTTTGGCGCTTGATGGGAGGGCCTCGGCGTTGTCATTGGGCTCAACGACGGCGTAAGATACTCGTGTTTCCACCGCCGCAGCGCTGCCGAGGCCCTGTGGTGGCGACGCGAACATGATGCCGCGCGCACCACCCCCTGCGGTGATCTGGCCGCGATCTTTCCCACTGCTGCGAGGTCGGGCGCTCTACAACCTGGCCTAAGACGCAAGGGCCGAGCCGAACCGCCTCAGGCGGCAGGCCTGACGCCGTCGCCATTGAGCTCAGTACTCGGTCCTCTTGGGACAAACGCGGAAGGACGGTTCGGGTTGAGTCCTTGTTAACTTCATTACGATTGCACGGGTGCTGAATAAAAAGACGTAGGCCTTTCGGAAATCCACGGAAGTTTAAACAAAATCGGATCATTTTCTTCACTCAGCCCCCTATTAAGGACGTCACCCATGATCGGTATTTCGATAGCTGCTGGGGCAACCGCGATGTGGCTCGTGTCGCTTCCAGCAGATCAGCAACTGCACCAGTTCGGAATGGATCCACCAGAGTTCGTAGCGGCGAAGGCGCAACACGCCCCGGAGAGGTTCGCCCAAGAGCGCTACGCCGAGATCGAGGCCTCCATCGCGGCGGTCGAGGCCCAGCGCGCCCGGGAGAGGTTCGCTCAAGAGCGCAACGCCGAGATCGAGGCCTCCATTGCGGCGGTCGAGGCCCAACGTGCCCGGGAGAGGTTCGCCCAAGAGCGCAACGCCGAGATCGAGGCCTCCATTGCGGCGGTCGAGGCGCAGCGGTTTGCTCAAGCGCGCAACGCCGAAATCGAGGCCTCTATCGCGGCGGTCGAGGCGCAGCGGTTTGCCCAAGAGCGCAACGCCGAAATCGAGGCCTCTATCGCGGCGGTCGAGGCTCAACGTGCCCGGGAGAGGTTCGCTCAAGAGCGCAACGCCGAGATCGAGGCCTCCATTGCCGCCGTCGAGGCCCAACGCGCTCGGGGGACGGTCGCGCAAGGGCGCAGCGCTGAATTCGATGCTTCGCTGAGCACCACGACGCTCCCCTGGGTCCTACCCATCGCCAACCAGCAGGTGGGAAGCTTTGTGCAGGGAGACGGCCCTGAGCATCCCTGGCAGCCCTAGTCCACGGGAGACGTGGGTCGAAAGCCCGAAAAGGCCGACCTCGAAATTGACGTGCAAATGAAAAACAGCCGACTTGCCGGGCGCGTCTAAACGAGCGGTGCGCACATAGCCGATTGCGAGGTGAGCCATGTCCAAGGAGACACCGCGCCTCGCAATCGGCACACCCACCTCGCGCACGCCACGCCTGTGATCCCAAGGCCGTCCGCACACCGGCCAGCAGAGAGTGATCAACGCGATCCAGATCGGCCCTTCGGTGAAGATGAGCCCGTTCCCACGACGGCAATGTAGGTGTCCATCAGCACTTCGAACTCGTGCTTCACCACGGGAGCCCCGGACATCACCCAGCAGGGCACAATTCGGCAGGAAATCTGCCCACCCGCAGTTCAATCAACAACGTGGAAACGTTCGGATTGGGGTGGCTTCGCCCACAGGCGGTCCGCCCCGTTCATCGCGGTTGCCCGTTGCGGGCTGGCCTTCCAGGCATCGTAGATGTCGTCGCTCGCCCAAACCACCAGCGTGGTAATCTTGGCTGGGTCGCTATGTGCAACGAGCGTTTGGCGACTGACAAAACCGGGAGCCTTGCTCTGCGCCGAACCGTTGCGATCCAAAAGCTTTTTGGCCTCGTCAATCCTATCCGGCTTGGCCCAATGATGCGTGAGCACACCAATCATACCACCTCCCGCCCCACGACAAACGCCGCCAGGCGTTCCGTGCAGCTCGCGCCTGCGCTTTCCGCGATGCTCAATCAGCCCTAAAGGTTCGCCTGGAACTCAAGGTAATCACGCACCTTTTTATATACCTGCAGGCGATTGCGTTGACTGTCGGCGACGATGATCTGGTCGGTCTTGGGGTTGAATAGGACCGCTGTCGGGAAGCAGAAGCGCCAGAGCTGTTCAACGTTCTGCACTCGCCTGTACGCCTTCATCATATCGGGGTTCGCATCGATGCTCTGCTGGCCCCACTTCGACATCACCTGCGCGTCGCCCAGCAGATTGGTCAGCGGCCTACCGTCCTTGTCGAAGATCGAGAGGCGATGATTACCCCAATCGGCGACATAGATGTCGCCATCCGGATCGATCGCAACACCGGTTGGGTGATTGAGGATACCCGCCGGCGCACGCTCGGTATCCGGCACGCTGGAAATGAACGGGCCGAGGTAGGTCACGGCAAATGCGTTGGGTGCCACCGGGACCTTGCCGTACCTGCCGATTGACATCAGGAACTCACCCCTGGGTGACAGCTTCTGGACCCGGTGGTTCTTCCAGTCAGCAACGTAGATGTTGCCATCATTGTCGAGGGCGATACCCCACGGCTTGTTGAATTCTCCCTCCCCGGCGCCGGCCTTGCCGCACTGGCTCACCAGCTTGCCTTCCGGCGTGAACACTTGAAGGCGGTTGTTGCCGCTATCAACGACGATCAGGTTGCCGCTGGCCTCGCAGACGATTCCGGCCGGCCCCTTCAGTTCGCCGGGACCGCTACCGGGCGTACCCCACTTGCGGATGAATTTGCCCTTCGAGTCGAAAACGGAAACAGTGCTCTTCCACTCGTCCGTTACATACACCTCGCCGTTCTTGCCTGTCGCGACGCCGAACGGCCAAACGCAGTTCTCGTCTTTGTCGCCATAGGTTGCGAACTCAGCGAGCAGTTCCTCATCGCCCGGACCGCCGACCTTGATGTGGTTGACCCGCATGCCGAAATTATTCTCATTGCCCCGATTGGCGACGTAGACGTCGCCATCGTTACCAAGGCACATGGTCTGCGGGTAGTTGAAGCCCGTGCCGTTCGCCGAGGCTCGGCCAATTGCGTGGCTCCAGTCGTAGGCTCGGCCTTTGACATATGTCGTTAGCGCCATTCTGCACTCCCATCACACAAACTCTGCCTTCCCACGGCGGAAGGTTCGCTTCCTGCAAGCCAATCCGTACGCCCCAAGGGGTCTCTGAACTAGTTCAGGAACCCTGGCTGCTCGTACTTGCCATTCACGATTGGCGTGGGATCGAGATGCATCCACCTGTCCAGAATTGTCGAGTAGATCCCGCGGAAATCCATGTTCGGGTTGAGATCCCCCTGAACCAGCTTGCGCGCGTCGAGGGATGGCATGTCACCGTAGTGTCCACCCTTGACCTTCTCGCCAAGCACGAAGGTGACACCGGCCGCGCCATGATCCGTTCCGGAACCGTTGTCGCGCACGCGACGGCCGAATTCGGAGAAGATGAGCACGATCACGTTGTCCGACCTGTCGTGCGTCCGCAGGTCGGCCATGAAAACTTCGAGACCCTTGTTCAACTCGCTCCACAGGCTGGTGTGTAAGGGATTCTGGCCCGCATGGGTATCGAAGCTGCCATGATCGCAATAAAACACGCGTGTTCCGAGATCGGCGAGATGCACCTGCGCGATCCCCTTCAATTTCCGGCCGATCGTCGTGTCGGGATATTTCGCGTCGGATTTGTACCTGCCCGGCGCCACCTTCAAGATGTCCGCACCCTTAAGCGAGTCCAGACCCGTGGTGCCAAGGTATTCCATCACGCCGCTGCCCGGGATTGGCGTGTACATGCGCGAAAATCGATCCAGGACCGCCTGGCGCTGGGCCTTCTCCTGAATGCCCGGGAGGAATCCGTAGGTCTCCAGAGGCCCGGCCACGCAGGCCACCGGAACGCCCGGCATGGAGAGAGCCCGGAACAAGCATGGACCGAAGCTCACGGCAGTGACCACGTTCTCTTTCTTCGGGTCAAATTCGCGCACGACGCGGCCCAACCAGCCCTCGGTGCCGACCTTATCGGCCTCGCAGGTGTGCCAGATATCCATGGAGCGGAAATGCGACCGCGGCGAATCGAGGTAGCCGACGCCGTGCATGATAGCGAGCTTGCCCTCGTCCCAAAATTTCTTCATGGGCGCAAGGTACGACGGGAAGCCGTACGTCTGGTCCAGATGTATGATTTGATTGTCGCCAATGGAGACAGCCTTGCGATTGTCGCGGTAAAGCCCATTGTTGTAGGGGATCACTGTATTCAGATAGTCGTTGCCGCCGGTAAGTTGCACCACGACCAGCACGGGATCCTTCTGTATCGCTGTCATAGCGATTTCCTCCGCTAGAGTTCATAGTTTCGATTTAAGCGAACTGATATTCGCGCGTCGCCACGATCAGCTGCAGCAGCTCACCGGTCTGCTTGGTGGAAGCCTCGACCTGCGCCGGAGTATCCCAGCGGATCTGTCCCCATTGCCTCGCTTGCTCGGTCAGTACCTTCTTGGTTTCTGGGGCGACCTCCACAGGCCCCAGTAGATCGAGGCAGGAGTCGACCATCTGCTCGGGCTCCAACACCCCCATCGCTTGCAAGCGGCGCACGATGGCCTGCACTCCGGGCAGATTGGTGTTTCCGACCTGCTCGGCGACGAAGTTGATACGCGACATCAGCGAGCCGCTGTTGATCCATTCCTGGCCGGTATGCCAGCCTTCCACAGACGGCGGATTGAGCAGATCCTGACCCATGTAGGAGGGCTGCATCGACAGCTCGCCACAGCCAGGCCGCGGGATTTCGTAGCCGCCCATCAGCCGAAGCGTGCCGACCACGACCTCGGCTGGGGATTTGAGGTGCTTGTAACGCGCATTCTTGAAGAAGTCCGAGGTGAAGAGGGTACGCAGGACCGGCCTCATCTCGCATTTGTTGGCTTGGAAAGTCGCGGCAAGCATGTCGATAGCGGCGGGGTCGCGCGGCGGCTCCAGACTCCAGGCCGGCACCTGCGGTTCATCGGCAACGTAGAAATTGTAGAGATGCCGGCAGATAAACCTCGCGCAAGCCGGCTGCTCGACGACGATGTCGATGATGTCCTCGCCATTAAAGTTGCCGGTGTGTCCAAGGAACGTCTTCTCGCCGTCGTCATGGTCCTCCGGGCGATACTCGAATTTCCAGGGGAAGCGACCGTACGGCAGGCGTGGGATTTTGGTCGCGAAGGTCCAGCCAGTGAAGGCGCGCGACGCCTCGCGTACATCGATTTCCGTGTAGTTGCCGGCACCGAGGCTGAACAGCTCCAGCAGCTCGCGGCCCCAGTTCTCGTTCACCTCCGTGCCGTGGTTCTGGTTGTTGTCCAGCCAGAAGATCATGGAGGGGTTTTTCGAGATTGTCAGGAGCAGATCTCGGTAATTCCCCATGCCCTGCTCGCGGAACAGGTCAATCTGCTCCAGCAGCTGGTCGTAATTGTCGACTTTCGAGTTACCGGTGGCAAACACATGGTGCCAGAACAACGCCATCTTCTCTTCCAACGGGCGATGCGTGGTCACCAGGTAATACATATAATTGACATTACCCATGGGCGGCACGCCACCTGGCAGCAGGGCCGAAGGCTGGTAGCGAAGCAAGACATAGGGATCGACCGGCGGCTGCGTTTCCGGGTGCAGCAATTCCTCTACGGTGGCCTCGTAGCCCCTGGCCACGCGCGCTTCGAGTTCGTCGCGGGAGGCGCCAAATCCGGCACGCCGCATCAGATGGGCCATTAACGCGATATCATCCTGGTGAGCCATGGTCGGAAGTCCCCTTACCTATAGCGAGCTAAAGTCGAGCAACGAGCGTCGTGCACCTGCCTCGCGCGCCAGGCAGATGGCGGCGCGGAAATTCGCAAACCTAGACATGCTTTGCATTCGGCCGGTCGCCCATTCCGGCCGCTCTTCCAGATAGTGCAGTACTTTCCGGCGATTAGACGGATTTGCAGACGCGATAGCGATAGCACTGCACCCCTCCCTCAGGGCACAAATCGATAGCATCGCAACCGCGGGGTTAGCGGTGGCATCAGCCATCGATCGCACTGATTGAACAGTGCGCCCGGCCCGCCGTTCGCCGTGGCAGGAACTCCGGGGCATCGTGGCTTCCACTAAATGACCGGTAATCTGCCCCTTACTGTGCTGCTGTTTGTTCGATGATGTCAACACGTGAGGTGGGAGTGCCCGAGGGCGAGGCCCGCCGTCCTTCGGCGTAAACCTGCATATTTTAACGGGTGAGCCTGTAGTTAACTCGGCACATTGGACGCCCCCGTTGCAAGGGACTGCCGCTTGTGGCTCCGGCCAGTGTGGGGCATGCCGCGCTCTGCCCGATGACCAGTCCTGTCGATCTTCGCCGCGATTTCAACCGGCCTGGGCCGGCAGCAGGTGGTCTAGAGACATGGAAAGATATTGACCATCGAACGATCACAGGTTCGACGCCTGATGGGTTTCGGCAACGTGCCTGACAAGTTGTAGTGATCACCAGCGGCGCCGCGGCGATGAGGTTCGTCGCGTTCTGGGCCGTACAGGTTGAGTGGCGTTTCCAGTCCGCCAACTTAGGGTGACAGAGGCTTCCGATCCTCAAGCGGCTTCCTTCGAATACGTCCTCTTACGTGCCGCCGCTTGCGCCACCAAACCGGTCCGTACGAATAGGTCCTGGAGGAACCCCGGGTGGTACGTCGGGGTCAGGAGGCCTTGGTGGGTCGGGAACCGGTTCGCCGGGGCTGGGAGGCCCATCAGGCGGCCGAGGGGGTGGCACCGGGTCTGGCACACCGGGTTGCCCATTGGCTGGCTTGAAATGCGGTGAGGTCGCAAGGCTCATTATTGGGGTTTTGGCGGCGCCGGGGTCGGTATTGATGGCGCATTGGGCGCGGTATTAGGCAATTCACTTCGCTGGGCGGTCGCCGGCTCGTCCGATCTTTGCGGCGATCCAAGCATCAGCAGTCCGACGAGACCAATGAAAGCAATGGCGAGGATGATCGGGGTCCAACCCACCCCATCGACGCCTCGGTCAATGTAGTCGTCGGGGCGACGGCGATTGTCGGGGTCTTGATAGGCCATCGCACATCTCCTTTGGCGCGCCCGAGACAGGCAAACGACGACCGCTACTCACGGTTCCGATTTCATGCGCAAGCCCCAAAATATCAACGCAAACGACGTAATACCCGTTGGCGCGGCGGAGTAGGCAACCCACCTGATCGTGGCCTCTTGCAATTCGCTCCCGTGTGCGCCTCCTGCCACCAGCGGCATGACGGAGGTGCCAGCTCCCCACAGACCAGCCAATAGAAACGCGGTGATCGTTGCCAAATTCGAATACACCAGAAACCAAAAGGCGAGGCGTGACGCAGCTGGCACCAAACGAAGTCGTGGCCACAGCAAACCTACCGAAATGAGAAAGACGCCTGAGAAGGCGCTTAGGGTGTGCACGGAACGACCAAGATTCGGCACCGTGAAGTAGGGCACCACAAAGCCCTGGAATGACGTGAAAAGGAGGAGCACGACGCCAAGCTGAATCAGGCGATGTCCCTGCCGCGACAAAAGGATGAAGGCATTCGTCACCGCTCGATTTTCCCGGCGCGACGGATTTTTCGCTGCAGTAGGAAGATGCCATAGAGCAATGCCTCCGCGCTGGGCGGACAACCCGGGACGTAGATGTCGACCGGAATGATGCGATCACAGCCGCGAACCACTGAATAGGAGTAATGATAGTAGCCGCCGCCGTTCGCGCACGAGCCCATCGAAATCACGTAGCGGGGCTCCGCCATCTGGTCGTAAATCTTTCGCAGCGGCGCCGCCATCTTGTTGCATACCGTACCGGAGACGATCAGCAGGTCGGAATGGCGAGGCGATCCACGCGGAGCGACACCCAGACGCTCCATATCGTAGCGCGGCATGGCCGTCTGCATCATCTCGACGGCGCAGCAGGCAAGGCCGAACGTATTCCACATCAAGGAGCCGGTGCGTGCCCAGTGGACCATCGCATCGACCGAAGTCGTGATGAAGCCACGATCCTCGAGTTCCGGCCTCACGTCCGCCAGGGAAGAAGGTTCAAAGCCCCGCTCAAGTCCTGCTCTCAATGACACCATGTGCCCGCGCAACGCCGATAAAGGAGTCGGGTTCCCCGGCATTTGAGCCTGATTAGCCCGCTGGCTCAGCTCAACCCTTGGGCACGACACCACAAGCGATGCGTCCCTGGCCGCCGCCGTTTTCCGGACTGTCACTGTAGTTGTCGCCGCCTTCGTGGATCACTAAGGCGCGACCTTGCACCTCTGATAGCTTCAGCTTCAGCGCCACGACAGTTTCGTTGACACCGGTGGCGTTCGCGGTGAGCGCCGGAAGATCACCCTTATGGCCGGCCCCTTGCGGACCCTTATGCGACTTCTTCGCGTCCGGATCGTAATGAGCGCCGGCCGCACCACCAGGTTCCATCTTCGCGTCCTTCTTGGCGGCTGCGCAGTTGCCCTTCTCGTGCACGTGGAAACCGTGCTTGCCACCGGGGATACCACTGAGCGCGACTTTGAAGGCCGTCCCGTTCCCGTCTTCGGTGATGGCAACTGTGCCAATTTTCTCGCCAACCCCGGCATCCGTGACCTTGTTGATTTCGACGGTCAGCTGCTGTGCGACGGCAACACCCGCCGCAACGGTCATGATCGCTACCGCACTACTGAGCATTTGGATCGATGTCTTCATGGGATTCTCCATTGCGTCGCGTTTCATATGCTTGGATGCCGTGCCGCCGCTGCGCCCGACTCCTTTTCTCGACTCCCAACTGAACGCGTTAGGCACGGTTCCCTGTTGCAGCACGTAAGGCCTTTCGCGCGCGCGAAGTCGACGCCTTCACAAACTTATGACGCGGGCTCTGTGTTTTGCTTTTGCGATTCCAGTCCGACGTGGGCCCAAACCCATGCATAGGTGGTGAACTTTTTTAGCCGCGATGGTAACGCTTGCGACACTGGCCGCGCCCGCGATGGATGCAGCGCAGCATGCTGCTGCTGGGCGTCACGTCCGGTGCCGCGTCGGTTTCCACCATTTGCCGGCGCGTCGCCGATTGAGCGGCGAAGACCCGGCCAAAATGCGAACTGCCGTTGAAGCCCTGCATCGGCACCGGTGAGTGACCCCGTCACGCCACGCTGGGCAGCTGTCTCGGGCTGCTCTTCACACCCGATGCGCTCGACGCGCCGAAATTCAACAGAGACACAACGATCCTCGTGGCGCTTTATCCCAGAAGCGCAAGCACCAGCGTGCAGGCTTGGCTGTCGCGTCGTCGTGAGCAAGTTGTGATCCGTCGGGGGAAAACCGGCCACTGTTGTCCACCGTAACTCCCCTACCTCCCTACGGAGCGCAGCAACGGGGAAAACACCCCAAGACAAGTGGAGATGCTTGATGCAAGTGAAGTCGCTTCTTTCTGCAGGGTTTGGCGCCTTTGCGCTTGCCTTTCTGACCACCACGGCCCAGGCCGGCCCGACCGGCCTGGCCAGTGCTATGGATCAAAGCGTTGGGGGCAGCGCGCTGGTCGAGAAGGCGACCTGGTATGGCGACGGCTACTACGGCCGCTACCATCGCCCCTACTACGGCTATCGCTGGTACCCCCACCACCATTACGGCCACCGCCATTACGGGTATCGCTGGTATGGCCATCATTACGGCCATCGCCATTACGGGTGGTATCCGCGCTACGGTTACCGCCACTGGTAAGGGACTGCGCGGCCGCCCGGCTCCGCTCGGGCGGTCGCTAGCCATCAAGGGTCCTCATCGATGGATCAGCCGTTGCTTGCGCGGCGAGTAGGTCGCTGATTTGGCGCCGAGAGTGTTAGCTCGCCGAAGATCTACACAATCCCTGTAGGGGCGGCGTCATGGAAAAAGGGACCTGACGGTCTGATGAGAGATCTCTGATGAGAGATCATTGCAGGGCCCACCGTCGCAATGGCCAGGGCAGATCTGGGTCCCGTCTTTAAGTGGGACCACGCTCTGCGGTTCCCTAACTCCTGGCGATGTCTGCTCCCACAGGCCCAACCGCTTTCTCACGTAAATTTTAGCAATCCGTGAGCACGATCGCTCCGTAACAGATGAACCGCATCGCTCAGAACCAAGCAATTCATGAGAGCCATTACAAGCTTTGTTGTCGCCGCGCGTGCGGCAGCACCTTTGCGATCTGGTTGTGCACCTGCGCCGGGGAACTTTATCGCGGTGGGAGCTCGAGGCGTCGCTCGCTTTTTGCCGGCGCGCGCCTTAAGCGCGTGGCTCAAGCCGGAGCGCCAGGGCCACAGCATCTGCTGTGCGCTGAATTCGACCGGTGGCCAAGCGTTCTAAGCCATGACCATCGGCCCGAGAGACCGGCACGCGATCAGATTGCACTTGCTAGGGACCGCGATAGACCGGTGTCTGTGACTTTTCCCCCCGCCGATGAACGGCCGAGCGAAGCTGAGGTAATAGCTTTCGAGCGTGAGATCGGCTTTGCACTGCCCGCCGGGTATCGCGCATTCCTGCTCACCTACAACGGGGGTAAATATCCCCACCTCGTCAGTGTGACCGCCGGTCCCGAGGCAGAGGGCCAGGTTCACTGGCACCTTGAGTTCGATGGCCGCGCCAAACCGCCGGTGCTCGGTCATGAGGACCGCTTTATTCTCCACAGCCTCTATTGCTTGTGTCGCGCATGGCGTGATCCGATCCGGGACCTACGCGAAGTTTACAAGGTGTCTCTCGAATGGGCGCACCCACGCGAGCTGCTGCCGATCGGTCATGATCCCGGAAATCACCAATGCTTCCTCTGCCTCTCCGGCCCGCGCAACGGCGCCATTTTGCTTGCGGGCGCCGCCTACGGAGAAAAGTACATCGAGGAGCCAGACGAGGCGATCACGCCCGACGACTACTCTCTGCTCGCTGAGAGCTTCGAGGCCTTCCTTGCGGCGCTGCAATGGCGTGCCCAGCGCCCAGACCCTGTCGAGCCGCCCGCGCGCGTGAGCCACCCCACGCGAGGACACATTCTTATATGGCTCCGCAGCGACAACCCCGCAGCCCAGATCGCCGGGCTGCGCGCTATCGCAAGGCGGGGCATTGAACTTGAAGCTTTCTGGTCTGAGTTTCCGCGCCTGCTGCGCGACCCCAACGCGGACGTGCGCTGGCTCACCACAGATCTACTCTTGAAGAACGCACACAACACGAACATCGGCCCTTTCGTTCCACACCTCGAAGCCTTGTTTGACGATTACGGGAACCCCTCCTGGTTGAAGTCCGCCACGGGGGATGGGTTCGCGCTTGCAAGGGTGGCCCGTCGCGCCGTCGCACGCTACTGCGTCCATTTTCGCGAGATCGATCGGCTGCGGGAACTGATCGCCGAAGGAGATCGGGTCGCCGTCGACGCCCTGAGTGCCTTGCGCTCGGCGAGTGAGGCAAATCTGATCGCACCGCTGCTGCCAGTTCTCGCAGAAGTGAAACGCGCGCCGGAGGAGTGGCTAAGGCAAAGTGCCGCAACAGCACTCGCGCATTTCTATTGGCTCAGCCAGCGCCGAGATCGGCTTCGCACGCTGTTCCTCAGCGAGGACGAGGCGGTGCGGCTGGGGGTGATCAGTAAGTTGGACGACCTTGCAGAGGATGGCAGAGATCGAGATGTCGAGCCACTTCTCCCCGAACTGCTTTCTTTGTTCACGCGGCGTGACAAACCGTGCAAGAGGACACGAGAAGCCGCGGCGCGTGTGCTGGCTTGGCTTGTTATGAACAAGCAGCCTCGCCAAAAAAATGCTCTGGGGTTCTCGGACTTCGGCGTTCCGCGGTCGTTCTTTCTGAACGGAGTGGATGTCATGAAGATCCCCGAGGTCAGAGCCAATCTCGAGGACCCTTGAGCGGCCTGCTGTGAAGCAAGTTTGCAACGCAAGCCGCAGTCGTCATCGCGCGGGTAGGTCGTCCCATCAATCGTGGCACCGCAGACGACCCTCGCGCCTCAAGCTGGACAGGACCAATGCGGCAATTGTGGCATTTAGCGCGGCGATTGTGGGCCAACCTTCTCTTCCTTGGGGTGGCGGTTGCATTGGCGTGGCTAGTCGGCTTCGACCTATGGAAGGATTTTCGGCAGCGCCATGCGCAGTTCGAACCGGCCGGTGACGCCCGCGTCATCGAGGCTCGGTGCAAAACGGGGCTGTTCGTTGCGGCCTTCTGCACCATCCGTGCAACCGGCGCGTCGCTGCCGGAAAATCGAGTCGATCTGCGCTACTTCCTGATCGGCTGGAGCGGTAACGACAGGCCGTTGGCCTTGCTGCGCGCTAACGGGCCCGAGGCGCCGTCTTTGCGCCACATCACGACCACCTATGGTATCGAGCATCTTAGCGCCAGGATCGCGTCGTTTGCGGTACTTGAGTTGGTCATGCTGTCCTTCGTCCTGGCGCCCCTGTTCGGTATTCTCGGGCGCCGCCGCAAAAGCTGAAGCGTGGCGCTTCGCCGCGTGTTACGATCCAACGCTCGCCGTCACTCGTATGGAGCGGTGGAGCGGTGCAGTCGCGTTGCCCGTTCCGCATTGATTGTTTGCAGAGGAGACACATTCATGCCGGTGGTTGTTAGTCGTCGCGAGGCTCTGATGGGAGCGGCCATGCTGGCCGCTATGACTGCCGCTAAAACCGCTAATGCCCAAACAAAATTCTTCCGCATTGGTACAGGCGGGACGGGAGGCACCTATTATCCAATCGGCGGCCTGATCGGCAACGCCATCTCCTCCGACAAGATCAATGTCAGCGCGGTCGCCACCAACGGCTCGGTGGCCAACGTCAACGGCATCGTCGGCGGCTCCATGGAATCGGGCTTCAGTCAGGCGGACGTCAATTTCTGGGCCTTTACTGGGACCGGGATCTACGAGGGTAGGCCAAAAGTGGAAGACTTGCGCGCCATCGCCCACCTCTACCCGGAGAGCGTGCACATCGTCATCAAAAAGGGCCTCGGCGCCAAGTCTGTTGCCGACCTCAAGGGCAAACGCGTCTCCCTCGATGAACCGGGTTCGGGAACGCTGGTCAATGCCAAGGCCATCCTCGCCGCCTACGGCCTTTCCGAGAAGGATATCCGGCCCGAATATCTCAAGCAGCAGCAGTGCGCCGAGAAGCTGAAGGACGGATCGCTGGACGCCTACTTCCAGACCACCGGCTATCCGCAAGGCACGCTTACCGAACTTGCTGCCACCAATGGCTTCGATCTGCTCCCGCTCTCCGGGCCCGAGGCCGAGAAGTTGCAGTCCCAGTTCAAGTTCTTCGCCAACGACGAGATCCCAGAGGGCGTTTACAAGGACGTGCGCGGCGTTAAGACCCTCTCGGTCGGTGCCCAGTGGGTGACGTCGGCCAAGCTCGACCGCGATCTCGTCTACGAGATCACCAAGGCGCTATGGAGCGACAAGACGCGGGCTGCGCTCGACGCCGGTCACGCCAAGGGCAAGGTGATCCGCAAGGAGACGGCGCTGCTTGGATTGGGTATCCCGCTGCATCCGGGCGCCGAACAATTCTACAAGGAAGCCGGGCTGGCCAAGTGATGCAGGTCCGGCACGGGGCAAGCCGACGCCAAGATCGGCTTGCCGTCCCCGACATGGCGTCGCGTGTTCCGCGCCGGGTGTGCTGCGGGCTAGCGTTGCCATGACCAAGACGGATGCGCTTTCGCAGCTGCCAGCCGACCTGCAGAAGCTTGAGGCCGAACTGGATCCGGAGATGCAGTTCCGGCCGCTGCTGCCGCGGGCCGCCTGGCTAGTGGCCGTGCTGCTATTCGCGTTGTCGTGCTTCCACTACTACACCGCGGGCTTCGGGTTGCTGCCCGAGACGACCCATCGGGGTATCCACATTGCCTTCGTGCTCGGCCTAATCTTTCTCGTCTTTTCTGCGCGCCGCAGCACCAATCGGCGAATACTTCCCGCCACCTTGCTCGCCCCACTCGGGGTCGGCCTGATGGACTGGATACTGGCGATCGCCGCGGTGCTGGCCAGCCTCTACGTGCCCTGGGTATTTCACGATCTGCAGTTTCGCGTCGGCAATCCTTTGACCATCGATTGGCTGATGGGCACGATCATGATCGTGGTGGTCCTGGAGGCAACCCGTCGCAGTGTCGGGGCGGCGCTGCCCTTCATCGCCATTGTGCTGATGCTCTACGCGCTGCTCGGCCCCTCGCTGCCCGGCATCCTCGCCCATCCCGGCAATACGTGGAAGAGCACCGTCAATCATCTCTATCTCACCAGCAATGGCATCTACGGTATCGCGCTCGGCGTGGTCGCAACCTATGTTTTCCACTACGTGCTGTTCGGCGTATTGGCGACACGCGTCGGCTTGGGGCGCTTTTTTATCGACATCGCCACGGCGCTCGCCGGCCGGTTTGCCGGCGGCCCGGCCAAGGTTTCGATTTTTGCCTCGGGCCTGTTCGGCATGATCTCGGGCAGCTCGATTGCCAATACGGTCACGGTCGGTTCCCTGACCATTCCGATGATGATCCGCATCGGCTATCCGCGCCATTTCGCCGGTGCCGTAGAATCGACGGCAGCCACCGGTGGCCAGATCACCCCGCCAATCATGGGCGCCGCAGCATTTCTGATGGTCGAATACCTGGCCGTTCCCTATCAGACCATCATCATAGCCGCCATTGTCCCGGCGTTCCTGCACTTCTTTGGCGTGTTCTGCCAGGTGCACTTCGAAGCCAAGAAACTTGGCATGCGCGGCATGACGTCCGAGGAGCTGCCGAGACTTGGGGAGATCGTGCGGCGCGACTGGCCAACATCGGTTCCACTCATCGTGTTGCTGATCGTGCTGTTCTCGGGGTTTACGCCCTACCTCGCTGCCTTCTGGGGGATCACGGCCTGCATCGTGCTCGGCCTAACGCATCGCAATCCCCTGATCGCGGTGGCTTTCCTCGTGGCGCTAGTCGCTGCGGTCGCTACCGACCAGCTCACCGAATGGTCGGGCCTACTGGCGATCATCGCTGGTAGTCTCGCCGTTTCTGCCTTCTACATCCTGCGCGACGCCGACGGTCGCGCCAGGCTGATCGACATCGCCGATGCCTTCGTCGTGGGCGCCAAGTACGCTATCAGCGTCGGTGCTGCGGCAGCCACCGTCGGCATCATTGTTGGCGTGGTGACACTGACCGGTATCGGCTTCAAGCTTTCCGCCATCATCACCAGCACGGCCGGCGACCTCGCCACTTTCTCCTCCGCATTTGTGCCGGGCATCCTGTTCGATGCCAAAGCAATGACGCTATTCTACACCCTGGTGATGACCGCGATCGTGTGCATTTTGCTCGGTTGCGGCGTGCCTACCACGCCGACCTACATCATCATGGTGACCATTGCCGCGCCCGCGCTCGCCATGATGGGTGTAGCGCCGCTGGTGGCGCATTTCTTCGTCTTCTATTACGGGGTGCTGGCCGATATCACGCCGCCCGTTGCGCTTGCCGCTTACGCCGGCGCTAGCATGGCCGGTGCTGACCCCTTCAAGACCGGCAATACCGCTTTCCGCCTCGGCCTTGCTAAAGCGCTGGTGCCGTTCGTATTCGTCTATTCGCCGGCGATGCTGTTGGTCACAAAAGGGTTCACGTGGGGCGAATTCTTTGAAACGACGTTAGGCTGTATGGTCGGCATCACAATGCTTGCCATAGCCCTGACGGGTTATGGTCTTACTACAGTGCGCGCCGGGGAACGCGTGTGGCTCGCCCTTGCCTCCGTCCTGGTGATCTCTCCCAACCGCACGGCTACTTTGGTCGGGCTGGTCCTGGCGCTGCCGATCTTTTTTCGCCAGTTGCGGTTTCGGCGCACAGTTGTGCAGGCTCGCCCAAGGTCCAAGCGATCCACTCGACCCGAGACGGCAGCAATCTCACAACCTGCTCCATCTGGAGAACTTCGCCAATGATGCCGGCGCGTCCCCGCCCGAGATCGGGCGCCGACTCGCAGGCGAGACAGCGCCTGGCCGGCTCATCTCGAGGAACGAACGACAGCACGGAGCGGGCCCAGAGACGCGTCGGCTGCAACACGGCGGCGAGCGCGGCAACGAGTTCGCAGCCACTGTCAGGGCTGGCGCGGGTCTTCATATATGCGCAGGCGGGCGGCCTTCCGGTCTCGCACTGGGCGGTGGACTTGGACGCAACGGTCAAGCTGGTCCCGCCCGCCGTGCGGGAAATTGCCCGTGATGGAAACATTGGTCGGGCGGAGGCCTTGCGTCGCTCGATGCTGGCGCGCTGGCGGCCAGCCCCGTCGGGGCACTACGAAGGGTTGGTCGCAGGCCGCGCCTTCTCTTGATCCAGGTCAAAGGAGAGCCCCTCGACAGATGGCAATGCTCTTCACCGCAGCGTGTCCAGGATCCCCAGAATAAGGCCATGCGGCCGCTGCCAGAGCTCCGCGAACGGGCTTGGGCAGCGAACATTGCCTTCACTGCCTGCTTTGCGGTGTGGATGATCTTTTCCTTCGCTGCCTCGAGGGCACGACCTAATGGCTACCACCGCCGAGCGCGTGCGAACCCACAGGGGGCCTGCGATCCTCAGCTACGGGTTCAGACCTTTCTTTTTGCTTGGTGCGAGCTGGGCGGCATCGGTGCTTGCCGTCTGGCTGCCGATGCTCGGCGGTGCATTCAGCCCTCCAACAGCGTTTTCCCCACTCGAATGGCACGTACATGAACTCGTGTATGGCTATGTGCCATGCATCATTGCCGGCTTCCTACTGACGGCTGTCCCAAACTGGACCGGCCGTCTTCCGGTCACCGGCGGTCCCCTCCTGGCGTTGGTGGCCACCTGGGCGGCTGGCCGGTTGGCGATACTGACTTCAGCTCGAATCGGTGCAGCGCCGGCCGCCGTGGTCGATCTTCTGTTTCTCGCTTGCCTTGCCGGTGTCATCGGGCGCGAAATTGTAGCAGGACGTAACCTGCGCAATGTCAAGGTCCTGGCACTGCTGGTGCTGTTCTTGGTCGGCAACGCCGTTTTTCATTGGGAAACGATTACGCACGCTGCCGGCGGCTACGGCACGCGGCTTGGTATTGGCGGCATCCTGCTGCTGATCACGTTGATCGGTGGGCGTATTATTCCATCCTTCACCCGCAACTGGCTTGCCCGCCGACCACCCGGACCGCTGCCAATTCCTTTCGGCAGATTTGACGCTGCCTGCCTTGGCATAGGCACGTTGACCATAGCGTGCTGGATTGCCGATCCACATGCCTGGCTGACGGCCGTGATGGCGACCCTCGCGGGCTGCCTCCATGCTGTGCGCCTCGCGCGCTGGGCGGGATATCGCACCATTGCCGAGCCGTTGGTGCTGGTCCTGCACGTCGCCTACGCCTTTGTGCCGATCGGCTTCCTGCTGTTGGGCCTTGGAATTGCTGCACCGGGCTTCGTCTTACCCTCCGGTGCCCTGCACGCTTGGACCGTCGGCGCCATCGGCACGATGACGCTCGCCGTCATGACACGCGCAAGCTTGGGTCATACCGGGCAAGCACTCGTGGCCTCGGGCGCAACCCAATTCATCTACGTTGCGATAGTTGTCGCTGCGGTTGCCCGTGTGCTGAGCGCGTTCGATGTTTGGCGAGACGCCGCGCTCACGGTGTCTGCGGCCGCCTGGGTGGTCGCCTTCGCCGGTTTTGTGCTGAAGTTCGGGCCGCTGCTCGCCAAGCCGCGCGCACGCGCCTGAGGGCCGAACACCTGCCCCATTTGATCTATGTCAAGCGCCGTGCGCCATCGTTGTGCAAGTTTTTGCCTGGCCTAATTGCACGCACAGGCCATGTCTTACGCAAAGGGGGGCATCATGCGCGAGCTATTCCTGGCAACCGCCATCGCCGCTCTGACCGTCGGCGCGGCCTTGTGGCTCGGTTAGACTGGCTACGCATCCCCCAACCAACACCGCAGCCCGCGGGCCGCACAGCCAGATCGGCAGCGGGACGGCGCGGGATAGCAGCGCGAGCGCTTGAGGTAGGAGCCCGCCGGCAGGCTTCCTGATTCGAGGAGCCACCTTACACGCCGGCGGCGTGGCACGCGCTCGTGCGGTCAAGGTAGGCGTCGAAATGCGCACAGATGCTGCGGATGAATGGGCGGCCACGCTCGGTGACCATGAAGCCGCCGGCCGTGCCCGCAACGAGACCATGCTGATCTGAGGCAATCACCGCCTTGGCCTCCTCAATCACCGCATCGGCGGCGGCGCCAAACCTCCGCCGCACCTCGGCGGCAGAGAAGGCGAGCTCGCACATGAGCCGCTCGATCACGTAGCCACGCATCCGATCCTCACCGGTGAACGCGCGGCCCTTCGCGGTGGCCAATCCGTAGCTGCGAATTCTTCGCTCGTAGTCGCCCACGGCTACCGCATTCTGCACGTAGCCCTGCGGTAGCCGACCGATCGCCGAGGCACCAATGCCGATCAGCGTATCAGCCTGGTCGGTCGTGTAGCCTTGGAAGTTACGGGCGATGGGTGCCGTGACCAGCTTATCACTGGGCTTGGCAAAATGGTCGAGGCCGATGCGGATGTAGCCATGCTCGACCAACCGTCGCCCGACCCGGTTGGACTGGGCCGAGCGCTCGACCATGTCGGGAAGCTCGGCCAGCGGGATCAGCCGTTGATGTTTCATGCGCTCGGGTAGATGCGCGTAGCCGAAAACGGCGATCCGATCGGGATCGAGATCGAGGACCTGGGCGATGGTGCGGTCCACGCTCTCCAGCGTCTGCCTTGGCAACCCATACATCAGGTCGACGTTTATCGAGGCGACGTTGTAGTGGCGCAGTTGCTCGATTATGCGCTTCGTCGTTTCGAAGTTTTGCCGGCGGCCGATTGCCGCCTGCACGGCGGGGTGAAAGTCCTGCACACCGACGGACACGCGGGTGACCCCGGCCTCAACGAAGGCGGCTATCTTTCCCGCATCCATGTGCCTTGGATCGATTTCCACGGCGAACTCGGCACGCTTGTCGATGCTGAAAGCATCGCGCAACGCGCCCGCGATCTTGCCGATATCACTGGCGGTAAGGATGTTGGGCGAGCCCCCGCCCCAGTGGATGTGCGTCACTGCGTGCAGCCGGGGCAGCAGCGAGGCAACGCTGACAATCTCGCTCTCAACGGCGCGCAGATAACCGGCAACGGGCGCATAGCGCTGAGTGGCCTTCGTGTTGCATCCGCAGTACCAGCACAGGCGATGACAGAAAGGGATGTGCAAATAAAGTGATAACTGCACTGCTTCCGGCAGGGCGGCAAGCCAACAGACGTACTGCACGTCCCCGATGTTGGACCGGAAGTGCGGTGCCGTCGGGTAGCTCGTGTAGCGTGGCACCTGCACGGCAAATTTCCTGGCGAGATCGGCCTGCATCGGCCCTCCCGGCATTTCAGATGTCGAAGAACACGGTCTCATTCTGGCCCTGGATGCGGATGTCGAACGTGTAGATGGTCTGGGCGTCGCGCGTGCTGCGTTCGGCGATCAGCGTCAACCAGCGGTCCTTCGGTTCGATCAGGTTGAGCACCGGGTCGGCGGCGTTTGCGGCCACCTCATCGGAAAAATACATGCGCGTCGAGAGCCCGATATTGATGCCGCGCGCCACAATCCAAAAGGTAATGTGCGGCGCCATCGACCTGCCAGGCGTGCTCACCACCACCGGCCCCGGTTTGATGGTATGGAAGGTATAGAGCCCAGTTGTGAAGTCAGAGCAGGTACGGCCCCACCCGCGAAAATCGGCATGGAGCGCCTTGGGCTGCGTATCGGCCGGGTGATCGTAGCGCCCCTCCGAGTTGGCCTGCCAGATCTCGAGCAATGCGTCGCGCAGCGGCGTGCCGGCGCCATCGATCACACGCCCCTCGATGGTGATGCGCTCGCCGATCGTCGCCGCGCCATAGAGGGTATTGGAGAACTCTGTCTGGAAGATCTGGAAGCCGGCTTGGCAGGGTAGGAGCCCGACATGGACGTAGGGCCCCGCCGTCTGCGACGGGGTTTCCTTGAGATAGTCGAGAGCTTGGACCATGCTTCAGTTCCCCTCGAGCTTGTTCTCGAACAGAGTCGAGCGCCGGCCGCGTAGGACAAAATCAAAGCGATAGGCGAGCGCGTCGAGGGGGAGCGCGGCGTTGAGGTCGAGCGGTGCAATCAGCTGCCCGATCGCCGTGGGGTCGGGGATGGTATTGAGAATCGGATCCTGAGGTATCAGCGGGTCGCCCTCGAAATACATCTGCGTGATCAGGCGCTGGGCGAAACCCCCACCAAAGAGCGAGAAGTGAATGTGGCAAGGTCGCCAGCTGTTGACATAGTTCCGGAATGGGTAGGGGCCGGGCTTGACGGTCCGGAAGCAGTAGTAGCCGTCGGCATCTGTCAGCGCGCGCCCGCACCCGCCGAAGTTGGGATCCAGCGGGGCAATGTAGGTATCGGCCTTGTGCCGGTAACGACCACCGGCGTTGGCTTGCCAAAGCTCGAGCAATGTGCCGGGGACAGGGCGACGGTTCTCGTCCAGCACTCTCCCGTGTACGAGGATGCGCTCGCCGATGGGCGCCCCGGTTTTGGCAAAGTTTCGAATCAGGTCGTTGTCGAGGGGGCCGAGCTCATTGTGGTTGAAGATCGGGCCGGTCATCTCGGAGAGCGAATTCTGCAATGAGAGCGGGGCGGAACGCGGTGAGCGCAGTACGCTCGTCTTGTAAGCTGGCGTAAGTGCAGGAGGATGCCAGCCGGGATTGCGCTGGAAGAACTCGCCCTTCGCATTGATCTGGAGATTCATGTCCGCAACCTCCTGCGGCGAGGCCGTGCCGGCGGCCGGTGGCTGCCAGTGCCACGCCGGCGCGCCGTTGCGGTGCGACGGCGCTGATGACGATCGATTTCCGCTGGTCACGAACCGAGCCCTTGTTGGAGCAGCCATGCCAAGATTCCTTATCGGGGATGAAGACCGGGAACACCCGCCCACCTCGCGCGCGAACGGGGGATTGTCCCCGAGCTGCGGGGTGAAAATATTCGCTGGCTAGGGTGAACGTCGCGCCTGACAGCGAAAATCACGCGGCCTGGCACGCGAAGGCCGTCGCCGACCGAGCTTGAGCAGCCAGGAGTTGAAGGGCTCCGTTTTGAAAGGAACTTGCCACTGGCGCGCGGCGTCATGGGTTGAATGCAATTCTTCCGTACCGGATAACTTTTGCCTGAGCATTAAGCCGCGCCTCACGTTTCTCACGTGTGACCCAAGTCAAACGCCGCTACGGTCACTTGTCGCAGCCCCGAAAATCAGCATTAGCGATGATAACGATCAGGCCTTCCGCACGGATACATTGGGGTTCCCCGTGCGCGCCTGGGGCAGATGCTTCTGAGCTGCCTCAATGGCGGCAACCTTCAGCGTCTCGCAATCGATTGCACCGGCTCCGGCATGGGTCACGATTGCGTGTGCCAGGCTCAACCAGTCAATCCTCTCTGGCTCAATAGTGCTTTCAAGTCTCGCCCAGGCTTCCTCCAGCGCCCGCAGCAGAAGTTTGTTGGTTGCAGGATCGAAAGGCGCGGCCTCCAGCAGCTTCTGTGCTTCCATTGCGCCACGCACCGGCGGAAAGGCGGGTCGGCGTCCATGCGAACGTATGAACGGTGCATTTGGGCAGAAACTTGGAACTGGGTTGTTTTCTCCCTGCCGATGTTTGGCGATCCATCGCTCACATTCCGTTTCGGCAGGGCAGCGTACGCAGGTCTGTGCTGCAGTTTTGAGCGCTTCCCAATGCCTGCTTTGCAAGGCTCGATTCATATCGAACCGCGTTCGCGAGAGCACGTCTGTCATACGCCAAGGCAAGAACATAACTTCGGTCGATCGCGCCGGTCGACCCTTCTCATTCGCCATGACTTCCTCATTAACGTCTGCAAAGGCTTCATAACCTTTGAGGCGAGCGGGCCGCTTGACCTAAGTCAATGATCTCGAAAAGCTGCGCAATTTCTTAATTCACAACGCCGAGCGGGGCAGCCGTGACCGTTCCCGATCAGGTTATCCTCGCCTTTCAATTCACGCGGAAGGCGCCGACGTGCCTCGCACGACTGCCTCCCCGTCCTGATGGCCCGCGGAAGTCGCGATGCCACAATGGGCATTCGTCATATCCAAATGCTCTGCGCCCGCGCTCAAGCGGTTATGCCGTGGACCGCGCTCCGCGAGGAGCGATCCACGCCTGCCTCATTTTACACGCGTTGCCGACCATCTTTTCCAGCGCGATCAGCAGGCGCTTGCGCGAGCCTTCCCGTGCGCGAGGTCACCGGGCGCGTCTTATCTGCCGGCAGCTTGCTTCGCCGAGACGTGACGGTTCTACCTTGCCGCAGGCTCAACCAATCCGCGCCATCGTCTTAGCAAGCGAGCGCTCCGGCCCATGCAGGTGACGATCCACGCGCAAAAATGGGCAGCTTCGCCGGAAAGGCCCGACAGCAAGGACTGTGCCTTGGTCAGGGCCGCCCCGATGGCAGTAAAGGCCAGTCGCAGCACTCGGCAGTGCGCTGGCCCGCCAACGGTCGCAGGAACACTGTTGGAGCATGAGCGTTTGCCGGAGGGGCCGTGGTGGAGGATGTCATGCCAGATAAATATGTCGATGCCTATGTCATGCCGGTGCCCAAGTCCAAGGTGGAGGAGTACAAAACCTTCTCGAAAAGGATCGCCGACTTCGTCAAGAAGCATGGGGCTCTTGAGTACTTAGACTGCATTGGCGATGACGTGAAACCCGGCAAGCAAACGTCGTTCCCGCAAGCCGTGCAGCTCGGTGATGACGAGACCGTGATGTTGTCATGGGTGGTTTACAAATCACGCGCTGACCGCGACCGCGCGATGAAGGCGATGATGGAGGAACCGTCGTTCAAAGACATGGGCAAGGCGATGCCGGTAGACGGGAAGCGCATGTTCATGGGCGGTTTCAAGGTGCTGCAGGTGTTCTGAGGTCGCGTCGCTCAGGTCGTGCGTGGTGCAAGGTCGACCAAGCATACCCAAGAGACGAGTTTGCAAATGTATGTAGCGTTGCAAGTCCTCACCCTTATGCTCGCAGCCGTCACGATGGCGCTTTCGCTCGCCCATGCCCTCGAATTCCCAGGCAAGCTGCGTTTGGGTAGGGAGCAATATCTCGCGGTCCAGCCGATTTATTATCCGGGCTTTACCATCGGCGGCATGGCCGAGCCTGCCGTGATTCTTGCAACGCTTAGCCTCTTCATCATGACTCCCACCGGCACGGCGGCGTCCTGGCTGGTGGCGGGGGCCCTTGCAGCAATGATTACGGTACAGGTCATCTTCTGGACCATGACCCAACCGGCGAATAGCTTTTGGCTGCAAGAAACGGAACTCAGCCGCCCGGCGACCCGCTTCTTCCAAACGCGCCAAGGACGGGCGCCACGCGACTGGATGGCTGCGCGCGATCAGTGGGAACGCTCGCACATATTTCGGGCAATAGCGGCAACGCTGGGCCTTTTCCTGCTGACGGTAGCGATCGCGCTATGAAGCCTAACCCGACCGCTCGTCAAGGTCCGCACCCGTCGAGCGGATTGAAGATGTTCATCCCACTCGTCGCATCATGAGCATTGCAAACCCATTCGTCGGAGGATGCGAATCTCTGAGCGCGGGAAATCTGGGTACGCGTGCCGCCCTCGTGGTCGAGCGGTTCTGCAGTCTCGCAAAGCTAGTCTAGGTGATGCAATAGCGCCTCCAACTTTCTCCACATAAGCGCCGTTATGGAAATTCCGCGTTAGGATCTCGGCCCTGACACGTCACCGCCGATGGTCCGAAGCATGGGTTTGGGCGACCCCCCACTTCGCCGATTGTCTGGCCCGGAGGCATTGGCAAAGGATCATAGTTTGGGAGAGGTGACAAGTTGGGCTCGATCGATCGGTCCATGGGCTGTGCACGCCCGGGGGACGGCGTACAGTGACCAATCAGATGCGGGCCTGCAGGTCTGGCCGAACCTGTGGTCGCGCGAACACAAGCTTTTGGTAAATCAGCCCGATCCCGATCAGCACAGCACCCAGGCAGATCACTGAGAATGCGCGCCAAAAACCGCCAATGCCGGTGAGATCGTAGAGAAAGACCTTTAGCACGGACAGCACCACCAACACGGCCGAGGCCAGTCGGGCTTCCGTCGAGCCCCGCCACAGCCCGTAGAATAGAAAGAGCAGGCCAAGCGCCAGCCATGCGACCGAATAGGACCACACCTCAGGCGCCCCGGTGCTCTGCCAGATTGAGAGGCGTTGGCCCTGAAAAGCATGGCGCACTTCGAGTGTGACGTAACCAAACACCAGGACCAGAGCCACCATGGCAGCTCCGGTCACAAACCAGGCTGGTCGCTGCGCGCGGCGCGCAACGCGGGCCAGAACGATGGCGGCAAGACCCGGGATCAAGTAGGCGAGCGACAAGGAGCTGAAGATGACGGGTCCCCGTACCTGGTCTTCGTTGAACAACGGGTTTTGCAGCAAGCCGAGGCCGATGAGGACCAAGAAAGCGGAGATGACGCCGAAGATCAGCGAAGCCACACGGAAAACCGGGTTGGCGCGCGCGATATCCAAGCGGATCAGTACTCCAGCGAAGCCAATGCTCGTCAGCGCGAACAATCCCTGCTCGACGTGACCGGACGTCGGCGCCAGCGGATCGCCGCCGTTGAGGGCATGGCGGATCTGAAAAAATACGAGTAGCGCGGTGAAAAGCACGCCGAGGGCATCGCAGAGGCGCGAGGCAAGGTCTTCCGCATCTCGTTTGAGAATGTTCCCGGCCGCGAGGAACGCGACCGCCGGTACCCCATAGCCAAGTAGCAGCCAGTTAAAGATTGGCCAAGTACCCATGTGGGCACCCATGATGCGTGGATCCCAAGCGACTCGCCCCAGCACAATGATACCAATCGCAACAACAACGTAGCGGAGCAGCAGTATGCGATCGACGACAGCAAAGATCGCTGTCGTAAAAGCCGTGACGGCGAACGCAACCGTGAGATAGCCGCGGTCTAGCACCATGACGAAGGCGAGCGCCATGGCGGCTGCAACGCTCGAGGCGAATGCTCCGATCACGAGCCCAGTCGCTGCTGTCCTGTCGGCAAGGGCGATTTTGTCGAAACGGTCTGCGACAAGGTAGAAGATGGCCGCCAGGAAGACCGCGAACAGCGCGAATGAGATCGATCGGTCGAATTGCGTGACGCGCAAGTATGCAAGCACCAGGGCCAACAGCGGCGGCAGCACTGCGGCCAACGCATAAAGTCCGGTCGTCGCCAGCGGCAGGCTGCGGCCGCGCCAGAGGCGGACTGTCGCCAACGACGAAATTGCCGACGTGGACACAGCGGCGAACGCCAGGAAGGTCGAGACATTGTCCGGCAAGCGAAGAACACCTTCGAGGGCCGGCGCCAAAAGCCGGGGCTCTGGTGGGGCGCGGAGCTCTGGCCAAATGGCTATCGCACTCAGTGCGACGATACCTGCAAGAACACCGGCCCCAGCAGCCGGTGCACTGCGCCAGGCGGTTAAAGCAAGGATTGCCAGCGCGACCAACGCGAACGTGGTCCATTGCTCGTGGCTGCGTGTGGCGCCAAGGGCCAGGATGGCAAGACCCGTTAATGCTGCGAGCGCCAAGGTCGCAATCCAATCCGGCTCGGCGGCGGCATCGGCAACGGCCAGATGCGGCTCAATTGCCATGAACGCGGCGGCGAGCGCCAACTGCAAGCTTACGTGTACGAGCAGTGCCAACGCCCAGTCACCGGGAGCAACGCCGCTGGCTGGTGCGAGCAGCGCAAACCCCCAGACGACCGCGCCGGCAACGGTGGCGGTGGCGAGCCACAGCCAGCGGCGAAGACGCGCCAGCATGTACGCGGCCCCAGCCACCACCGCGAGATAGAGCACGAGAGGCCATGGATTTGGCTGTTGCGAGGTCATCAGCAACGGCTGCAGCAAGGCACCGGCAAGGCCGAGGCCGGCCAGTGCGGGCCCGTGCAACGCGGCGGCAAGCATGGTGGCAATGCCGATGCCACCCAGCATGATGAAAGCTGCCGCAGAACCGATAAACTGGTAGAGCGCGTATGCGGCGTAGACCGTACCAAAGGCGCTGATCGTGCCCGCGGCCGTCAGGATGCCCGGAATGTGCGCTGCCGGAATAATCTCTAGCGGGGAGTCACGCTCGGCACGGCGGAACCACTCGCCGGCGGCGAGGAGGGCGAGCGAGAATAGGACGCCCAGTGCCACGCGCACCGCCGGACTGAAGATCCCCTGTTCGATGGAATAACGCGCGAGCAACACCCCGCCGAGGGCCAATGCGATGCCTCCAACCCAGACGGTCCAGCGCGTGCCGAGCCGCTCCTCCAGCGTAGGGGGCGTTGCCGCAGGCTCGAGGGACGCTGCAGGAATGTCTGGCTCAGCGGCCGCAAGTTCGCTTGCGGCGGTGGGTGTTTCGACCGCCGCGGGCTCCTGAGCCGGCTCTGGTTGCGCAAGCATAGGGTCTGGGGGCGACGCCTCGGGTGACGCAGTTCGCATTAGGGCAACCTGCGCTTGCAGGCTCCGAAGCTCATCCTGAATTCCGACGAGCCTTGCCTGCAGCGCGGCAATGCCTTGCCGTGCCCAGAACGCACCAAAGAGCGCGATCAGCGCCAAGAGGATTGCAAGCCCATCCATGGATCCCCTCCCGTGACATGGATGCCGGCATCGTTACCCGATTTGGCGAGCCAAGCCAGCGTGCGCATCCCCAAAAGAACAAAAGACGCTGCAGTTTGTCAGCCGACATTGCAAATTCGGTGGCAGGATCTGTAAAGCCTGCCGTTCCCCGGCGTCGCGGCCCCGATTGCTTCTTAGCATGCTCCAGGCACGGTCGCACGACCGGGTGGCCATACCGGCTGCGCGCCCTCGGCGACGCGCGCGCCCCGCGCGTACCTGCTCCCTCCTTGGTGGCAACACTGGAGCCGCGATGACTCTGAGTTTACGGAGTTCCATTCCCAGCACACCAGATAGTCATCGCGAAAGCCTTTGGAACCTCGGCCCCTTGTGACTCGGTGCAGCGTCGAGTGGTGAAACTGAGGGGGATGATCATGCAGGCGCGATCGAGATCCAGAGCGCTTTCAAGCCCACGTCTCTACCTCGATACCAAGACTCAATGCCCTTGAAAATTGATGAGAGAACATGCCCTTATTCATCGTGCTAAGGGCAGTCGCGAATGCTCGGCGGGCTCAACCCTCAACGATCGCTTGCCAAAATTCGTCGACCCGCGTGTGATCCATGCGCGTGCCACTTTGATGGGCCAGAGTACTCTTGGCAGCGGCGCGAGGGTGTCGGCCTAATTTCCATTGCTATGCTATAGCGGCCGCACGTCCTGGCCCGCTACCGACGCGGCAATGACGCTTGGTGAGTTGAAGACGGGCGTCGACAGTCTCAAGATCGTGACCGCGCAGCCGTAGGGATGATAGGAAGCGAAGGGAACCGGCATGAATAGGATGGGACTTATGAGCGTTGTCGCGATTGTCGCCGCGGCCGCGATTGCGTCACCGCTCGCCGCCCAGGAGAACCTAACGGAATTGTCGGCCGTGGAAGCGGCAAAGCTGATCCGCGCCGGGAAGTTGAAGAGCGAGGATCTGGTCAAGGCGCTCGCCAACCAGATCGAGAACAAGAAGGATCTCGACGCCTTCATTGCCTTCGATGGCGATGCGGCAATCAAGGCCGCGCGTGCGGCGGACGCCGACGCTGCCAAGGGGAAATTCAAGGGGCCGCTCCACGGCGTTCCCATTGTGGTGAAGGACAACATCCACGTCGCGGGGTTCCCCAACACCGCGGGGACGCTGGCGCTTAAGGACTTTCGACCCAAGTCGCACGCACCGATCGTGGCGAAGCTTGTCGATGCTGGCGCGATCGTTCTCGGCAAGAACAACATGCACGAACTCGCCTTCGGCATCACCAACAACAACGGTGCCTTCGGCGCGGCACGCAATCCCTACGATCCCAAACGCATCGCGGGCGGCTCCTCAGGAGGAACCGGGGTCGCGATCGCCGCTCGGATGGCAGCCGTGGGGCTCGGCTCAGATACTGGAGGCTCGGTACGCATTCCTGCCGCACTGAATGGCATTGCGGGCCTGCGGCCTACGCTGAAGCGCTATTCGCAGGACGGCATTACGCCGATTGCGCACACGCGCGACACGGCTGGTCCCATGGCGCGCACAGTGGAAGACTTGGTGCTGTTCGACAATGTGATCACCGGAGCAAAGGACAAGGTGACCGCTGCGAACCTCAAAGGGCTTCGTATCGGCGTGCACAAGGGTTACTACTTCGAAGGAGTAGATGCGGAGACGGAGAAACTCACGCTCGGCGCAATCGACAAGCTCAAAGCTGCCGGCGCCGAAATCGTGGAAGTGGACATGCCGGGATTGAAGGACCTAGACGACAAGGTTAGCTTTCCGGTGGCGCTCTTCGAGGCGAACGTGGACCTGGCGAAGTACCTCAAGAAGTTCGGCATCCCGATTGACGTGCAAGGCGTGGCCGCGCAAATCAAGAGCCCGGACGTGAAGGGCGTATTCGACACCATGGTGGTGCCAGGAGCCCAGAAAGCGATTCCGCCGGAAGCATACAACACGGCACTCGCCACGCGGCGGCAGTTGCAAAAGTTATTTGCTGACACGTTTGCGAAAAATAGCATCGCTGCGATTGCCTTCCCCATGACGCCGCTGCCCGCGGTGCCGATCGGCGACGACGAGATGACCAAGCTCAACGGCCAGGACGTTCCGACCTTCCCGACCTTCATCCGAAACTCCGATCCAGGGTCGAACGCGGGCATCCCAGGCATTACGATTCCGATCGCGCGCACGCAAGCCGGGCTGCCGATCGGGCTCGGGCTCGACGGCCCGACAGGCAGCGACCGCAAATTGCTTTCCATCGGGCTCGCATTGCAGAAGCTGTTCGGCCGCCTGCCGGCACCGTAGCCCCTGCTCGGGTGCACATGGAAAGGCGAACCGGCCGAACCTTGAAGTTCAGCGCAGCCCTATGATGGGGAGATGGCGCACGCCAACGCCCGGGAACGGGCGCCGGCCGGCCGTCGTCCGCGCCCACCGCCACAGCCGGTGCGACGCCGTCTGGCGATGCGCTCAGCCATCCATCAAGGGACCTGACGGGTCCGGCAGGCAAACTGCAGGCGGCCTGGCGTCGGCGTGGGCTTTACGATCATCGTCATCTCAGCGAGCGCCGGGTTGGCGAGGATGATGGCGCAAGCGCTCGGGTGGAATGGCCTTATCGGCAAATCCCGCCACATTTGTCACTCCCACCGGTTCGATGCCCGGCGCTAACTGGCAGCAACGACCGTCATTCACGTGGTCAGTGCGTAATCGCGACGATATTGACTCGAGCGGCGCGTACACGCGCTGGCCACGCACGACGAGCGGCACGATGACGTTTGTGAAAGGAAAAACGACATGCGCGAGGCTGATACTGTGAGATGCATGCGCGACCCGGTCGGCGGTGAAACCGGCACTGCCGCCATTGGTGCGATCGATCTTCTATCCCTTGCGGGTGCACCTACCTTCGCAGTGATGGCGCTGCTTACGGGCGGCATTGATGGCGGCCCACCGGGTATGCTCTGCTCGGCCACACAACATGCGTTCCCGCTGAACGGAATGGTCGTAATGTACCTGCTGATGAGTGCTTTCCATTCGGCGCCCTGGCTCAGGCTCTTCTGCAACCGACGAAACGCCGCCCGCCGGGCCTGACGGCCGGCGTCGGGATCGAGCGTTGGACTAGGACACACGCAACTTGCGCTGGTTGGGGCCGTCGGCGCGGATCGATCACTGGTCTTTGACTGTGATAGCCTGCTCCAGATGGGACTTGAGGATGCGATGCTGAATCTTGCCGGTTGCTGTCCTCGCATCTGCGCGTCGGAGATGAACGAGACAATTTTTGGTCGTTTGTAACCGGCAAGCCGCGCCGAGCACCATTCCATTAGCTCGCGTTCCGTTGCATGCTCGCCGTCACGCACGACTATGACTGCGTGAACGGCGGTCGCGTGCTCTCCGCGAGTTACCAGCCCACGAGCTATCGCCTGGCGACCCGCCGAAACCCTCACGCTGGCGTAGATGCCGGGCAATCCCCGGATGCATGACTACGAGGCCAGTTCAAAGTCACCACACCAACGCGCTTGGTAATCTTTGCTACCGAGCAGCGTATGAGCCGGAGCCGAGGGCTGCTACGGAAATAGTTTGCAAGTCGGAACCTTCGAGTTTGACGCAAGTTTGCTCGGCATGGACAGCGATATGCATACGACAGATGCGCACGGTTCCAGGGAAATCAACATTTCCCCAACGGAACCTGACGAGTCACTTTGGACCTTCTTCCCAATCCTCCTCAGCGCGGCGGCACTATCACTCCTCATGTTCTTGTTCCTAAGCCCGAGTTTCGAAGCTGGTGAACCCGTGCGTGCCAGGAGCGCTCGCCCTGGAGCAGAGACATCGGTCACGGAGCGGCAAAGAGACCTTACCGAGCGACAGAAAGATAAGAGCGTACAATCTCCCTGACAGTAAGCAGCAATTGGCGAGCTCATCTGCAACCTGGCACCGTCAAGATTGACGAGTGCGGCTGCTGGCCCCGGTGAGCCGCTCGGCCATCAACGTGGGCTGCAACCTTAAGCCGATGCGCCATGCCGCCAATGCCAAACCGGACAGCTACAGCACCCGAGCTACACGGAAGCCCTGCACCCCGCTGCGATTGTGGGGCAGGTTCCAGTAGCGAAATGCAGCGCGAAGGTAGTTCGGCGCGTAGTTCCATGCTCCGCCACGCGCGACGCGCCAAGTACAATCGCCGCTTGTTCTCACGCTCCCGTCACCGGGATTGCCCGCGTTCGTTTCGTTCCAGCAATCCTCTGTCCAGTCCCACACGTTGCCATGGACGTTGTAGAGCCCCCACGCATTGGGCGCGAAGCTGTCCACCCGCACCGTCGCCTGACGCCATTCCCCTCTCTCACCTTGCAGATAGGGCAAGCCGTTGTAGTTGGCAGCGTTGGTGCTAATCGAGGATCCCCACCAGAATGGTGTAGTGGTTCCGGCGCGTGCCGCGTATTCCCGTTCCGTCTCGGAAGGCAGGCGATAAAGCTTGCCGCTCCTTTCGGACAACCAAGCGGCGTAGGCCTTGGCAGCCTTGAGATCGACGCACGTCACCGGGTGGTTCTCGTCTTGAGCAAAACCGGGAGAGCGCCAAGATCGGTCTGATCGCTCTTCCCAAGTGGTCCCGGTCCAAAAGTAGCAACCCTCATCCAACCTATAGTTGGTCGCCGAAACGAACGCCGCGAACTCGCGGCGGGTAACGGCAAATGCACCCACTGCAAAGGGGCTGGCAAAGGTTACTGGCACCTGATCTTCGCGCGCGGCCTCGCGTTGCGGCTCGTCAGGTGGCGAGCCCATCGTGAAAGTCCCGGCAGGAACGACGACCATTTCGGGGCAGTCGGTGCAATCCTTGAACCTCTCACTCGCGCCCGGCCGGAAGCAGCGGTGCGCGTCCGCAGCAACGGACAACCAGATGCCATCGCATTGCTGGGCGGTGCTGAAGCCGATCGAAATTAGCCCGATCATGCAGGCGATGCTGGTATGCAGCAATGCTTTTGTCACGGTAGCCTCGATTAGTTGACCGACCTCGCCGGGCCATCTTAACGCACAAAGGATTGCAGGTGCCGCCGAGTGGCGACAGGTCAGACAATTGCGTCACTTCTTTGGCCCTCGGATTGCCACGTCGCGTGCGGACCGCCTCCGCTCGCATCTAAGCAACGGAGACGGCGATGCCCGCAAGCTCAGCAAGCGCGCGCAGAGTTCTCTGCAGCCCTGGCCGATGCTGTCAGCCCCCTGACCAGGCATTGGCCGCCGCGAGCGGCGCAGATCCCAACCAGCATCATCGTCTGGGATCACTCAATCCAGCCAAGCGAATGCAGCTCAATTCATCCGCTGCATCTCAGCCATGGAGTGGAGTGGTTGTTCGCGAGGAGCAATATAGTGGCCCGTTTGACGCGCAAGCCATTCACGATTGCCGCCGGCGTAGGCATGATTTATGTAAATCGCTCTTCGGGATCTCCCTGAGAGCCTCCAAGCTATGCGCTCCCAGTGCATCTTGAAACACCGTCATCTTTGCAGCGTCCTTGCTTCGGGTCAGCAATGCCGCGTCTGCAAGCGCGAATCAAAAAGCTCCGGCATGTCCTTGCCCTTGCCTGCTCGGGTCGGCTACGTCGAGCAGCGGGGTCATCTTTTCTCGCTTGCAGATTGCCGCTTCCGCCGGCCAACGGTAGCATCGGCTCGACGATGAGCCGCAGGGTGCCAGGCATTGTGCGTCCGAGCGCGAGCGTGATGCGCATCACCGGTGTGACGTCTTGATGGTGACGTGGGGCCAGACGTCCAACGGGCCCTTTGCCGGTTTGTCGAGATTAGCGCCCTCGATCGGCCGACTAGCGCTGGCGTCCGATCGGCCGGTAGCAGCGCCCGGGCCCCGATCGCCAACGCCCAACCGCCGGATTTCAGCGAGGCTTTTAATAGACCAGGGCACGGAAACGGGACGAGACCACGCGTCCAAGTGGACGTTGCAGAAAGCTTTTCCTCCCACGCGGCAGGGGATGGTTCGCGACCGATTCCGCGCAGCTCACCGCGGTCCGGCGGTCGCAACGGGATAGGTGGGCTCGGTGGCCGGCCGAGCGCTCCCCGCTGCCATATCCGCACCATTAAGCCATGTTTCGCTCTGCAAACCCTCTGGCGCCTGGCGGTGGCGGATGTGCCATAGGCTGAACTGAATTCCGGGGGCGATGTTGCGACCGGTACGCTTGAGACTCTGGCGTTGGATAGTAGCGCTCAGTGCGATCGCGCTCTATTCTGGTTTCTCGTTGCATCTGACCGGCACATTGGCGCCGTGGCGGGTGGGGGACTTTTTTGCGCCGACCCCGGAGCCGGCGCTGGCCGCGCTGCGCAAGAATCTGTCTCAGCTCGGCAGTCGAACCAACCTCCCACCAACCCATGCGGAGGATCTGGCAGCCGCGACCGCATTCTACGGTGCGTACGGCGGGCCGCTACTTTGGGTCACGGAAAGCGGCTTTTCGAAACGAGGCGATCTCGTCATCAGCGAGATTCGCAAAGCCGACGATTGGGGGCTCCGCGCTCGCGATTTCGCCTTGCCTCAACTGCCCGCCGGAACCATCCCGCCCGAGGCAGCGGCCGTGGCCGAGATTGAGCTGACGCTTACGGTGCTCAAGTACGCGCGTTTTGCGCGCGGTGGACGGTTCAGCGACCCCTCGAGCATTTCAAAACTCCTGGATTACACGCCACCCCTGCGCCGCCCCAAGGACGTTCTCGCCGCCATCGCCGTCAGCAATGCACCCGACAGCTACCTGCGATCGCTGCATCCCCAACACGAGCAGTTCGAGGGCTTGCGCCGGATGCTCTTGAAGCTGCGCGGGCGCGGCGCGGGCGATGGCGAGGTCGCCTCCGGCGAGAAGTGGCAGACGGTTCTATCTCAACTCGGGCGTTCCGAGACAGTGGGGTCGGACGCTACTTCAAACGTGAACCCGGGGCGCGAAAGTACGGAACGGACCGTCCTGCTCGGCCGCATCCTCGTCAACATGGAGCGCTGGCGCTGGCTACCTGGGAACCTCGGCGAGTTCTATGTCTGGAACAACGTCCCGGAGTTTCTCACGCGAGTCGTCGAGAAGGGTGAGACCATCCACTCAGACAAAGTCGTCGCGGGCCAGCCCGACTGGGCCACGCCTGCCTTCTCGGCAGACATGAAGATGATCGTCTTTCATCCAAGCTGGGGCGTCCCCGATGGAATAAAGAGGAAGGAGCTGTTGCCTCTATTGCGCAACAGCTCGCGAGGTGACTTGTTCGCACTCTTCACCGGCAGCCAATCGAGCCGCGCCGTGCTCGAGCAACACAAGCTGCAAGCCTACTACCAAGGCCGTCCGATCGATCCCAATCAAGTGGACTGGAGCAGCGCCAACATCGGCGCTTACGAATTCCGCCAGCCGCCGGGGCCAACAAACGTGCTTGGAACGATCAAGTTCATGTTCCCCAACAAGCACGACGTCTACATGCATGACACGCCGGAGCGCGATCTTTTCGCACAATCGTTCCGTGGCCTCAGCCACGGCTGCATGCGCGTGGCTGATCCGCGACGACTTGCAGCGGTACTGCTTGCTCGAGACAAGGGTTGGTCTGAGCAGCAGGTGGGAGGCCTATTGAATGGCGGAACCCGCGAGGTAGAACTCACCACGCGCATCCCCGTGCATGTGACATACTTCACGGCAATGGTGGACCGGCAAGGGAACCTGCGAACCTTCGGCGATCTCTATGGTCTCGATGCGCGCATGGGCCTAAATCTCTTCGGCCGGAAAGTCCCATTCGTCACGCCGCGCTACGACGACGAGATAAGGGCGATGCGAGCGCGGCAAAGGTCGACAGATCCCTCAGCAACCCGTTCAACCCTTGCCGAAGCGATCTCAAACATCTTCTCGCCCTGAATGACCGCGCGCGATGCGCAGCGGGTCGTGCTTATCGCAATCCCGAGCGCAAACCCCGTGATGACCAAGATTTTGGGCTATGCGATGCAGCGGCTCATCCAAGAGCCCAGTCCTAGGTTTGAGGAATAGACTGGCCACAAAGTTGCGCCCACATTCACGACGCATGATGGTGAAAGCTACGATCTCGCTTGAATTGCATTCGGGAACCGAAAGCTTGAAGAAACGGCAAAGCCATGAGCCGAGCCCGGTAACCGCTATTCCCGCAACCGAGATGGGCGTGGCCGCTCGCGCCTGCCCAGATCTCTTTGCCCGAGGCCCGGCTTGCGCTTCTCGTCGCAAGGGCGACCACTCCGTCGCAAAGGTGCACGACGCTCATCTCCAGAACTCCGACGCGGCAATCGCGAAGTTGAGGTTTTGAGAATCGCGAACTGTAAAGGTTGTGACGCCGATTAGGTTGCCGCGCTCATCGAATAGGCCGCCCCCCGAGGAACCTTCCGATACCGGTGCGGTGATCTGGATGTACTGAGGACCTTCCGATTTTCGCAGCCCGGACAGCAGACCGCTACCCAGTGTGTTGACAAGGCCCTTAGGCGAGCCAATCGTGAAGACGACTTCGCCCACTGCCAACGTCTTATAGTCCCGAATGCCTGCAACGGGGTCCAGCTCGCCCTCCGCCACTCTGAGATAGCATCGATCTGTCGAAGGATCCGCTGAGACAACTTCCGCCCGAAGTGTCCTAGCCGCATTGGCAAGAATGATGGACTTGGCGTTAGCTACAATGTGACAGTTGGTAATTGCTTCCTTCGACGAAACAGCAACCGCAGATCCCTGAGAGGTTAGTTGTCGTGGGGGTTGCCCCTCGGCGGCGAGCGCATACACGGCCGAACTTACTTTTAGGAACAATTCGGTTGGCGTCAGAGTGGACACAAGCACCGTGGAGGGCTTCTGGGACGGTACGCTCCATGCCGGCAAAGCAGGCTCTGAGGCGCCGTCTCGTTGAGCTGGTACTTGGGTTTCGGACGGCCTGGCAATTTTGCTTTTCGGGCGAGGCTCGGCCTGCCGCTGGCTAGCACGCTTGCGCACACCATCTGGCGCTGACGCAAGAATAGACGGTTCCGCCACCGTGCATCCGCCTATCAAAAATAGGCTTAGCCCAATGAGCAGTATCGATGACTTCATTGCGACCACTCCACGCTTCTTTAAATGCAGCGTGCGAAGTGATTCGGGCCGCAAGAGTCCATCGAAAAATTTGTCTGTGGATTGCGGCCAATAGCTCTTCGGTGCACCGGTTCAATTTGCAAAGCAGGTCTCGATTAATCCGGGTTAGCTGGCTCGGGCGAAGGCGTGGTGCCACGCGCAGGCGTTCCCTCTCTACCACGGTGGGCCGTTCCTCTGATACAGGCGAGGGTGAGTAGAGCGTGGACTCCGACGGCAATCGCGGTTCCAGGGTAAGCTACCAAGAGGCGGCTATGAGCGATCTGACGACGGTCGCGATCAAGGCGTTCGTACCCGCGACGCGACTTCGCCCTCTCCAAGCAGTTCGATGCGGATCTCGGGTTCATGCTCGCGTGGTCAGATGATGACCTCGCTTACTTGCGACACGGCCACTGCAGTTTCCTGCTCCAGAATTTCTACAGCAAGGAGCACGCTGACAATTTCATGACGCATCTACTTGTTTCCGACGTCGGAGCCTGGTGGCGACGCATCGAGGAGACAGGGCTGGTGGTGAAGTACGCGCGTGAGCGCCGAGCCACCTGCCGACCGGCCCTGGGGCATGCGCGACTTCGTCATCACTGAGCCTACCGGCGTGCTCTGGCGCATCGCGCAGGGCATCCGATGAGGGCAAGCGCGGCGCCTCGATTTTGTTAGCGAGGTATACATGCAAGCTTACCGCCGATCGTGACAAAAGGACCCTTTTGGCACGAGCTGAGTCGCATTTTCAGGCGCCCTCTCCAGTATCGATTGAACGCATCAGAGATCCCACCATTGGCCGCTGCGTCAGCAAAGATGACAGCGCCAGTGGGGGCTGGGCGAGCGTACGTCAATTCACGTCTCTGCTGTTCCAGGATCATGACCGAGCTACCCGGTACGCCGCACAATGTTCGGAAGCGAACTTAGTTTTGTTGGCTTTGTTGCTGATCCAAGCGTGTGGAGCGCGTAGAGTACGACGGCGCAACACGAAGGCGTTCTCACACGGGCGTCGGTCGCCGTGATCCGTGTACTAATCGCCGATGACCACGAGGCCGTACGATCCGGGCTACGCAGGCTAATCGAGGCCCGTCGCATCGCAGCTATCCTCGAGGTTAGTTTGAAAACCGTGGAAGCGTGCCGGGCTTCTGCCCTGCAGAAGCTCCATCTGGCGACCTCCGCGGGCCTTATCCGCTACGCCATTCGCAATGGCATCATCGAGCCTTAGTAGAGGATCGGACGAGACATCACTGTTGGTTCGTGTTCGCGAGGGATCAGCAACGGCTTAGGCTTGGCGCCTAGGCCTGATGGCGGCGCAATTTGTCCAGTGTTATCGGCAGGTCCCTGATGCGCTTGCCTGTCGCGTGATAGATCGCGTTGGCGATGGCCGCCGCAACACCCACGATACCGATCTCACCTACCCCCTTGAGGCCGAGCGGATTGATGCTGTCATCGACCTCGTCGACGAAGATCACCTGAATGTCCTGCACGTCAGCGTTCACCGGCACGTGATACTCGGCGATATTTGCATTCATGATGCGACCAAAGTTGTGGTCTATCAGCGTCTCCTCGTGCAGTGCCATACCGATCCCCCAAACCACACTGCCCATGATTTGGCTTTTCGCCGTTTTCGTATTCAGGATGCGCCCGGCAGCGACTGCATTGACGGCCCGAGTGACGCGGATCACGCCTAGCTGTTCATCGACCTTGACCTCGACAAAGATTGCTGAATGCGTGTTGTGAGCGCGTGAGCCGTCATCGGCGAAGGTGGTGGATTTCTGCTGCTCAATACGTTCGACCCCGCCATGCCGCATGACTTCGGCGATCGACACGGCACGCGAAGCATCTCGCTTGCTTACAAGCTTGCCGTCGGCGAGCACGACGTCCTCAGGACCTGCGTTCGCAAAGGGTGAATTTGCTACCTGCTGGGCGAGGCGCAGCAGCTCGCCGCTAATCGCAGCCGATGTCGTGGCGATGCCGTTGGACACGGAGGCCGCAATCCATGATCCTCCCTCCACCGGTGATTGCGGCAGTGTGGAGTCGCCAAGTTTGATGCTGATGTTTTCCAGTGGCAGGCCAAGCATGTCGGCGGCAACTTGTGTCATGATTGTGTAGGTACCAGTGCCGATGTCGGAGGTTGCGCAGGAAACCTCGGCGTGGCCATTCGAAGAGAGTGCGATGCGCACCGTAATTGGCATCTGCAACGCTTCCCAGACCCCGGTGGCCATGCCCCAGCCGACCAGTTCGTTACCCTCGCGCATGGAACGGGGCTCGGGGTTACGGCGGTGCCAACCGAAAGCTTCTGCGGCTTGGCGGTAGCAATCGCGCAGGCTCTTGCTGCTGTACGGCCGATCGGTGTTCTGATCGCGATCAGAATAGCAGCGCAAGCGAAGTTCGAGCGGGTCGATGTTGAGCGCCACCGCAAGCTCGTCCATCGCGCATTCGAGCGCGTAGACCCCGGTTGCGGCGCTCGGACAGCGCATATCACACGAAGTCGCAAGATCGAGCCGCACGAGCTTGTGCGCGTATTTCGCATTATCGCACCTATACAGCAGGCCGGACCAGCCGGTCTCTTGGCGATAAAAGTCCTCGTACTGCGATGTCACGGTGATCGCATCGTGCGTGATCGCAGCCAACGTTCCGGCACTGTTGGCGCCAAGCTCAATGCGCTGGAGCATGGCCGGTCGATAGCCGAGCACATACATTTGCTTGCGGGTAAGCGCCACGCGCACCGAGCGTTCGAGTGCACGGGCAGCGAGAACAGCCAGCAGAACTTGGTACTGCGGACGCAGGCCGGAGCCGAAGCCGCCACCCATGTAGGCAGACATGACGCGCACATTGTCCGGCTCAATTGCGAGCGCACCGCAGAGATAGCGGTGTACGTTTTGCACGCCTTGGGTCTTGTCATAGACCGTGATTTTGCCGTCGCCGTGCCAGATAGCTGTCGAGGCAAAGATTTCCATCGGGTTGTGGTGCTCGATTGGCACGTAATATTCGGCGGCGTGGCGGACCGCGGCTCCAGCCAATGCCTGCTCAGCCGAGCCGCGTGGCTTTGGGGGACCGAACATACTCTCTCCCGGTTTGGTGGGAGCGAACGCCGCCTCGCGCTGAAGCTCCAGATCCGTGGCGTGGGGTTCTTTGTCGTACTCGACGCGCACGAGGGATGCCGCGAAGCGTGCGATCTCCGGCTCTTCGGCGACAACTAGCGCGATCGGCTGGCCGTCAAATTTGATTTTGTCGTCGTAAAGTGGCCGGAAAGGCGAGCCTTCCGGCGCCGTCTCGTCCTTGTAAGCGTCGTCCGCGCTGGCCATATCCGGACGATGTTCGTGCGTGAGCACATCGATGACACCGGCGACGCGCGAGGCCTCGCTCGCGTCGATCCGCACGATGCGGCCCCTGGCGATGTCAGATGTGACGAGCATGCCGTGGGCGAGCCCGGCACCTAGGGCCAGAGCTGGTTCGTTATATTCCGCAGCGTATTTTGCCGCGCCGGTGACCTTCGCAACACCGTCGACGCGCGAGGTCGGGCTGCCGATGTAAGGTTTCATTGACCTGCTCTCTCGACTGCTCTGCGCCAGGGCCATCTTGGGGCGACCCAAACCTTCCGGATCAATCAGATTGCTGAAGCCCGTTGTTCCTAGCGCGGCCGCGCCGCTCAGGATATGGCGGCGACTGATCTCGTTCACCATGCTCGTCTCTTCCTGCCAGAGGTCGAAGCCGCGGCTGGGGCGACTGCTGGATGCTCATGTTTGCGACCGTTTGGCTCAAAGGATCTTCTTGTTGGATTGGGATTGCGGTGTGCCCTGTGCCGCCTGGGTCAGCGCGCGTACAACGGCGCGGCGCGCGAGCTCGATTTTGAAGCTGTTGTGTGGATAGCCCTTCGCATCACGCAGCAGCACATCGGCCGCGCGCTTGAAATTCTCCGCACTCGGCGCTTGTCCGTGCAGTGTTGCCTCGGCAGCCGGGTCGCGCCACGGTTTATGTGCTACCCCGCCAAGCGCCAACCGCGCTTCGTTGATGGTGCCACCGCTTAGGTCCAGCCCGACCGCAACGGACACGAGGGCGAACGCATAGGACAAACGATCGCGAATCTTCAAATACGTATAGTGGTCCGCGAAGCCACGCGCGGGCAGCTCTATCGCGGTTACGATCTCGTCGCGACGCAAGTTCGTATCGATTTGGGGGGTCTCCGCCGGCAAGCGATGAAAATCCGCAAACGGGATCGCGCGCTCGCCGGATGGTCCGCTCACATACACTTTGGCCTCAAGCGCAGCAAGGGCCACGCACATGTCCGAGGGATGCGTCGCGATACAAGCCTCGCTGCTGCCCAGTATGGCATGCATGCGGTTAAGCCCATTGATTGCCGAGCAACCGGCTCCCGGCTCACGCTTGTTGCAAGGGGTTGCCACGTCATAGAAATAATAGCAGCGCGTCCGCTGCAGCAGATTGCCGCCAGTCGAGGCCATATTGCGCAACTGCTGAGATGCCCCGGCAAGGATCGCACTTGAGAGCATCGGATAGCGTCGCTCGATCAAAGGATGATATGCGAGGTCGGTGTTCGGCACGAGGGCGCCGATGCGCAGGCTACCGTCGGCCTTATCTTCGATCGCTTTCAACGGTAGGCGGGTGATATCGATCAAGCGTGTCGGACGCTCCACCTCGTCCTTCATAAGGTCGACCAGATTGGTACCGCCGGCAATAAATTTTGCCCGCGGTTCCGCGGCAATCTGGCGAATCGCGTCCGCCACACTGCTCGCGCGCACGTACTCGAAGTTGATCATGACTTATCCCTCATTTCGCGCATTGCCTGCTCTATCGCGGCCACGATGTGGGGATAGGCGCCGCAGCGGCAGATATTGCCGCTCATTAGCTCGCGAATTTCATCGCTCGTTTTCGCCTTGCCCTCGGCGATCAGCCCAGCGGCCGAGCAAATCTGACCCGGTGTGCAATAACCGCACTGGAAGGCGTCGTGCTCGATAAAGGCCTGCTGTAGCGGATGCAGGACGCCGTTCGTTGCCAGTCCCTCAATGGTCGTCACCCGCGCGCCGTCTTGCATGACCGCAAGGGTCAGGCATGAATTAATACGCCGACCATCGACAAGAACAGTGCAGGCACCACACTGGCCGTGGTCACAACCCTTTTTTGTGCCGGTCAGATCGAGGTGGTCGCGCAATGCGTCGAGCAAGGTCGTCCACGGCGCGACTTGCAGGTTCATTTCGACGCCGTTCACGATCAGCGCGACTGGCAACTTCGCTGGCGTCGTGATCATCTCTCCAATCGGCGACGCCGCTTTGCTAGTCCGCGTCATGCTGCCTCCACCTGGGTCTACGCCGCTTCTTGCATGGTTGGGCTTCCTGATCGATCGGCTCAGGCAAAGGCCGGTGCGAAGGTGTTTGCTCCCATCAGCCTTGCCGAAGAAAGGTGCGAAAGCCCGCAGCACCGACAGGACCACTGCCCACCGCATGCAAGCGGAACCTGGCCGATGCCTTTCGACTCCGGTATCGGGAACAACCCTGAGAGCCCAGATGGACTCCTCGGGTTTCCTTGAGAGCTGCGGTCGCGCAGACGCGACACCGCGACCGAACTCTGCGGCCGATCAGTCTTCGGGCCAGGGAAGAGCCGGGCCGCGCACGGATCACCCCGGCTTCGCGCCGCAACGCTGTTGCAATGCGGAACTTGCTTGTGAAAGTCCGGCCGTGGACAGTCTAAGGGCGCGCGCTGCGGCCTCTGCGTCGCCCGGCGCGCTGATCTCGATCTCATCGCGCGCCGCCACCGTTTCAAGAAATTCGAAGGACGCAACCGCGCCCCAGGTGTTGTACGAGGCACCGGCTTCGACAGCGTTGGTCGTGACGACGGATCCAAACTTAGTAAGCGCTACACTGCGGTCACCGGCCGCAAGCCTGATCGTTGCTCCCGCGCCCGTCCCGTCCAAGCCGGTGTGGCGAAAATAGGTGATGCCGACCTGCCGTGGGTTTCGGCACGAAATTCGCAGGAAGCTTGCGTGCAAGTCTTTGCGATCCTTTGCTGCGGCTTCAACAAAGAACTTCACCGCCCACACTTCCGGCAAGCCGAGCTCGAGAGTGTCCCAACGCGTTTCCTGAAACTCCTGTCGATCAATTCCGAATCGGATGATTTCCTCTCGACTAAGGTAGTGAATGCTTGTGTGCGGCACCTGCAAACTGAGATCGATCAAACCGGGGTCGACCCCCATCTCTTGCGCATAGCGCCGATGTTGCGCGTTGATCTGCGCTAGCCTGGCTCTTTCGTAGGACGCCATCTGTCGTTCCGAATAGCCGGCATTTCGGGCATGTCCCCACTCGATAATGAGCTTCACAGAGTGGATTCCAAGGCGGGCGCCCGGTGGGACTTGCCGCACCTTGGCACCGATCAAGGCAAAAACGCAGGCGGAATCGCAACTGGCGATGTTGCTCAGCGCCGCTGGCAGCACCTGCCCAGACTGCTTCAAGGCTCGACAAGTCTGCTCGGTGGCGCCGGCGCAATCTCTGGGAATGGTCCGGTATACGCCGGCGCGTATGGCGCGCTCTCGCAACAGGCGACCCATCGCCCTTGCCGCCGTGGCAACGCCGCCCGCCGAGTGAAAGAAGACTGGCAGCTTTTGCTTGCCGGTGTGAGACAAAACTGCGCGCAAGCCTTGCACCGAGCTTTCGTCGATCCGACCTTCCGCCGCAATCCATTCGCTGCAACCCGGGCCACAGGAATCGGACCCACCTTTGGCTAGATAAAAAATCATCGGCGCGGAAGGCTTTTTGCTTTCCTTGGGAGGAGCGGCGTCGCGCGATTGGCCAGCGGCCGGCGGCGCAAGTCCGAACACCAGAAAGGCCAAGATGAGAATTTTAAGCATGCGAGAAAGGATCTTTGCGGGTGCGCCAGACGCGGCGCCGCTACGGTCCTGCTGACCGACGTCCCCTTCAAGGTGCCACGGCAACCGGGCCTATTTTTGGGCCGACGTTGCACTTGCCTCGAATGTGAAGGATCTACTGGCCTCGCGACGCCAGGCTGGGTGGCCCTCGTGCCGAGTTGGAGGTATTCGACCGCCGCAAGCTTCATCGGCGCCGCGTTACCCACAGGGGGTCCCCGCAGCCTGCTACGCGGGCCTTTGTCCAGCGCGCAGACAACGCTTGCGATCTAGCGCCACCGAGGCGCCCAAGTATCCTCGGCGCCTTGCCGCGACCGGGCGTCAATCGGGAGCGCAGCCAAAACCCGAACCTTTGGCGTTTACTCAGGCGTTCGGCTAGTGGCGCGTCGTTTGAGCTGCCCGTAGCTTGGGCTACTTTCACGGTATTCCAGGGCCATGCGTTGCAGGGCGGCCTTCTTCAGGATTTCCACATCCAGGCTATCTTCTTTAGCAATCGATAATAGGGCGGTGGCAAGTTTGACGCGTGCGTCGTCGATTTCCGCTGGGTCGTCGCCGAAATTGCGATCAATCTCTGCCCACGCGGCATCGAACGCTTGCCCGATCGCCTGCAACGTCTCAAGTCCGAACGACGCGCCATCTATGAGCCGTCGAGCACGCATGGCTGTCCCCAAACCCAGAGCTCAAGCTCACGTTAGAAACGGGTCTCATCGAGTTCAATCAGGTGTCCCCGCGATAATCCGGCAAACTCGAGGGCGTCTATCACGCCGCAGCGCCATTGCCTTGTGCCGAACCTAGTCGGCATGACGGCAGCCCATCCCAGGCTAGGGCGCGACGACAACCCCAAGCGAAGACGTGTACCCGCTAAGCTTTTGGCCGAGCCACGCGAGCCGACAAACGCTTTTGGGGGACGCCCGCGCAAGGATCCCTGGCGCCGCTCGAAGAGCGATTCCAAGTTCGTTCACCGGCTTCAACCGATCCGGAACGGACATCGGCGCACGACGTTGCGAACAAACCCGCTGCGGCGCAAGGAAATGGTATTCCAAACATGCAGCGTCCACTGCAAATCACCTTCAAAGGGATGCGTACCTCGGCAGTGCTAGAAGCGCTAATTCGCGAGCGCGTCGATCACCCTCGAGACGCTTTATCCCCGCATGATAGGGTGCCGGGTCGTCGTCGAGGTGCCGCATCGTAAATCGGAGACAGCAAAGCTCCCGATCGCGGTGTCGGTTGAGGCTGATATCCCCGGGCGAGGGCGAGTGATCGGCAAGGACGAGGAGGAGCGGCGCGAGGCCAAGGAAGATCACACCGCCGCGCTCAACAATGCCTTCGAGGCTGCCGAGCGGCAGCTGGCGAAGTTGGCTGACATCCAGAACGATGACGTCAAGCCCCACGAGAATACCCCCCAGAGCGGCATGATCGTGCGGCTGTTTCCTGAGCAGAACTACGGGTTCATCGAGATCGACAACTCACCGGAACTCTATTTTACACGCAATGCGGTGGTGAGCGGCGATTTCGGCGAACTGCAAGTCGGAATGGTGGTGCAGGTGACGCTCGCGACCGAGGAGGGGCCCATGGGACCACAGGCAAGCTCGGTGCGGCTCCTCGATCGCGGCAGGACACCGCCATAGTTGAGGAGTTCGTCATGAGTGCGCCTGGCCTTGGGTCTTTGACACCCTGCAAACGACCAACACCTGGCTTAAAGACATCACTGAACACGTCGAACCCGACCGGCAGCACTGCTACCAGGCCCTCCGCGCTGTGCTGGGCACCCTGCGTCACCGGCTGACGCCGGACGAAGCCGCGCGTCTCGCGGCACAGCTGCCGATGCAGAACCTGCCGCCAGATGTCCGCATGCTGCTTCCGGTTCACTGAGATGCCGAGCGAAAAGAGGATCACCTGGTTGCTGGTCGCGGACGCAAGTCGCGCTAAAGTATTTGAGAGTGCCGGTGTGCGCAAAGTCGTGCATGAGCTCGATGACATGGAGCTCGCGGTGGATTTGCCGAAGAGCCGCGAGCTGCTCGCCGATAGGCCAGGGCGCACCTTCGATTCTGTGGGAGGAGGCCGGCATGCCAAGGAAAACCCGACCGGGCCGCATCGCCAACTGAAGCGGAACTTCGCCAAAAAGGTGGTTGCTGAACTGCGACGGGCGATGCTCGCACGTAAGTTCGACCGGCTTTTTGTCGTAGCGCCCCCCGCATTTCTTGGCGATCTGCGCGATGAATTACCCAAGGACCTGAAGGATAAGGTGGCGGGTGAGATTGCATCGGACCTTACGAATATGCCCCAACAGCAGTTGCACGCGCGTTTACGGGAGATACTGACAGGGGAGCGTTCCGCCTAAACGGCTCGGCGCCTCATGCAGTGCTTCTGGCACGCTAGGTGGCCGCCGGCCCTAAGCTCAGCGCGCTGAGACAAATCGGGCGGCGAGACGAATCGGGCGGCAAAAGCATTCGAGCTCACCGGGCGGAGGATGCCCGCAGAGACATAAGCTCCTTCGGCGATGGTTCAGTTGTCGGCGGTCAGCCGGGCTTCGGCGTGCGCTGGCACCGAAAGATGCCGATTTCGGCACCGATCGATGGTGCGAATTGCATCCACTCAGCTGTCCTGCATCCGCTGCATCATCACGTCCTCTAGATTGGCAATCTGGTGGAGTAACTCCAGCCGCTGGCCTACCTTTGGAGCGACGCTCCCATTTTTCTACCGCACCCGGAGCGCTTCAACCAGGCTAACACAGTGAGAGTTGGAACTCGTTGCCGATCCGCTGGTTCTGGCTTGTACATGGTTCGCATCGAAGTGGACCTTAGAAGGAGCCACGATGACCAAGTATGATCTCGAAGTCTGCAATGGCCCCGACAAGGCTGATCTATTACGTGCGGTGACAAACCCCGATAAGCACGTCCATGTTTCATTCGAGACCCCCGGAGAGCTCGTGGAGGCACACATCGACGCCATTGAGGAACTCCGTAGCGATGGCATGGTTTTTGGTCTTCGCGGCCACTTGACGACGGGCAACCTGCGAGGCGCGGCTTTTACGGGGACCTACGATTGCGGCTCCCGCGTGGGCCATTTGATGCTGCAAGGCGCTTGAGTCGAGCGCGCCAATTCGCCACGCGCGCAAGGGACTACGTGCAGGCGCCAGCCACTTACTATCGGCAAGATAGTTCAGCAACGCCGGGCGGGGATCCTCACCACGTTGATGCTTTCTCTTGGCCTAGCCGAAGGTCCTCGTCGCTGTGCAGGCCCTGCGGGGATATTTCCCAATCCGCAGAAATTTGCCGTTTGCAGCGGCGGGCGATATCTGCAATCGTTAAAATGCGGTCAAAGCCGACATTGAGCGGCGACAAAATGCCCGATCACGCCGACGCGTGAGGCGGGGCGGAGGACAACGCGCCAATGGAAACCCTTGCCGGGGGTATGTTCCGTAGCCGCAGGCGGCATCCATCAATCATTTGCCAAAACCGCAACGCCTGGCCCGACGCAAAGCAGCCGGCTGCGACGCATGCGGAAAGACGCATGCCATGACAGCGCAGGTGGTGGAGAATTTCTTACAGGCGCTCTTCGCCGGCCTGACGGTCGGATCGATCTACGGCCTGATGTGCGTCGGACTTGCCCTCATCTTCGGCGTCATGCGCGTCATCAACTTTGCCCAAGGCGAGTTCATGATGCTCGGGATGTATGGCGCCTTTTATATCTTCACGGTGTTCGGCATCCAAACCGCGTTCGGCTCCATCATCGGCCCCTATCTCGCCGCCTTGCTTGCTGGGCCGCTGCTTTTCTGCGTCGGCTATGTCGTGCATGGCGCCCTAATCGCCCGCGTAAGCGGCACACGCGCCCAGGTGGAAGGCGAAGGGCACTACGCGCAGCTGATTTTGACTTTGGGCATTTCGCTGATCGTGCAAAGTGTGGGCCTTATCGCCTTCGGCTCGATCCTGGTATCGGTGCGTACGCCACTCTCCGCGAGTGCCTGGGAACTGGGTCCCTTGTGGGGAGATCTTGTCTCGATTTTCATCAATAAGTCGCGGGGGATCTCCGCCCTGATCTCGATTGCGACCATCGCGGCGCTGACCCTTCTCATCAATCGCTCCAGGCTCGGCAAGTCGCTGCGCGCGGCGGCCGACAATCCCGAAGCGGCCACGTATATGGGCATCGATGTCAACCGCGCCCACCGTCTCGCCTTTGCGCTGGGCGTCGGCGTGACCGCCATCGCTGGCGGCCTCCTCGCCACCAACTATCCATTCCACCCCTACGTCGGGCTCGAGTACGTGATCATCATGTATGCCGGCGTGGTGCTTGGCGGGCTGGGCAGCATCATTGGCCCATTCTGGGGCGGGATGACCATCGGTCTCGTGCAACAGCTCTCGACCCTGGTGCTGCCGACCCAACTGCAAAACACTGCAATTTTCGTGGTTTTCTTGCTCATCGTCTTTTTCATGCCCCAGGGCTTTTTCGGACGCGTGGTCGAGAGAACGTGAAATGCAGGCCCTGCGTTCGCTGACGTCCTTTTTCGTGTTCGCGGCAGTTTACGCCGCGCTCGCCCTCCTGATCAGCAATTCCTACTATCAGCTCATGATGACGCTGGTGCTGGTGTGGGCAAGCTTCGGGCTGGCGTGGAACCTGCTTAGCGGATACACCGGTCTCGTCTCCTTCGGCCATGCAGCCTTTTTCGGAATCGGCGCTTATACGACGGCGTTGGGGCAGATCCACTTTGATCTTTCGCCTTGGGTTCTCATTCCGACCGCGAGCGCCCTTGGTGGGTTGGCCGGCCTCGTAATTGGTGTGCCTACCTTCCGCCTGCGCGGCGTTTATTTCGCACTTTCGATGTTGGCCTACCCGTTGGCGCTGCTCTACGTTTTCGAGTGGCTTGGCTACCAGGAAGTCACGCTGCCGATGAAGCGCGAGACACCCGTCGCCTATATGCAGTTCAGCGACCATCGCATCTACACGATACTGGCCCTCCTGATGCTGTCCTCCATTGTTCTCATCACCCGTGCCGTCGAGCAATCGCGCTTCGGCATGGCCTTGCTCGCCATCAAGCAGAACGAGGCGGCTGCGGAGGCAGCGGGAATCAACACCCTGAAATGGAAGCTCTATGCCATCACGCTGAGCGGGGCGATGGCAAGCGCTATTGGGGCCTTCTATGCCGTGGTGCTCTTGGTTGTCACGCCGGTCTCCGTCTTCGGCATGCTGGTTTCGGCGCAAGCCCTCACCGTTACCCTGTTCGGCGGCGTCGGCACGGTGTGGGGTCCGGTGATCGGTGCCGCAATCTTAATTCCGGCCTCGGAGATCCTGCATGCCGAACTCGGCCACGTCATCCCGGGCATTCAGAACGTGATCTTCGGGTTCGCAATCGTGGTGCTCATCCTGGTGGCTCCCGAAGGCATTTTCTGGAAGGCACGCGATTTTGCCTGGCGGCGTTGGCCCAACCTCGCGCATTCCCCCGCGAGCACTACCCAAGTCCCGGCACCGTCTCGCGCAGGCGGTTCGGCAGGGGCTCGGAGGCGAGAGCCTACCTCCGCCGGCCCACCCGTGCTGTCGGTGCGCGGCCTCTCCAAGAGCTTTGGCGGGCTCAAAGCCGTGCAGGAGGTGAGTTTCGATGTACCGCACGGGTCCATCATTGGCATCATCGGACCCAACGGCGCTGGTAAGACCACGGTATTCAATCTGCTCAACGGCTTTCTGCTCCCGGATGCCGGGCAGGTACTGCTCGACGGACGCGACATGGTCGGACGCAAGCCCCATCACCTGTGCGAGGCGGGCGTGGGCCGCACGTTCCAGATCATGCGCCCTTTCGCACGCATGTCCGTGGCAGACAATGTCATCATCGGCGCCTACGTGCATGCCAAGACCGATGCCGTGGCCCGTACCGCGGCGGCGGAGGCGATCGCCCGCGTCGGGCTGACGGCTTATGCCGATCGCCTCGCCGGCGAGCTGACGACACGACACCAGCGCCTCATGGAACTTGCCCGCGCCTTGGCCGGGCAGCCTCGCGTCCTGCTGCTCGACGAGACCCTAGCAGGCCTCGGACACGCCGAGGCCGAGGAAGTGATCGGCATTGTCCATCAACTCGCGGAGGACGGCATCACTATCGTCATCATCGAGCACACCATGCAGGCAATGGTCCGGCTGGTCGACCGCTTCGTCGTGCTCGATCACGGAGCCGTCCTGCTGGAAGGCGCGCCCGCGCAGGTTACGCGCGACCCGCGCGTGATCGAGGCCTACCTTGGCAAGAAGTGGATCGCCTATGCTCAGGGTTGAGGAGGTCAGCGCTGGCTATTCAGGGCTGCCCGTGATCCACCGGGTGTCGATCGCGGTCGCTGAAGGTCAGTTCGTCTCGATCGTTGGACCCAATGGGGCGGGCAAGACCACGCTGTTCAAGACGATCTCCGGCATTCTGAGGCCTATGTCCGGGTCGATCCGGTTCAACGAGGTGGATCTCGCCACCGTGCCACCGGCGCGCCGACCTCATCTTGGTATCGCACATGTGCCGGAGGGTCGACAGGTGTTCCCCTCCCTCACGGTCCTGGAAAACCTTGAGATGGGTGCATTTACCGATGCCGGTCGCCGCGACTGGAAGGAAAATCTCGATCGCATCCTGACCTGGCTGCCCGTGCTGGCCGATCGGCGCTCCCAGCTTGCAGGCACCCTTTCGGGTGGTGAGCAACAAATGGTCGCGGTTGGTCGCGGGCTAGCTTCCTCGCCCAAACTCCTCATGCTGGATGAGCCATCGATGGGTCTGGCACCCACCATCGCGGATTTCATATTCGAGAAGTTGCTGGAGATCCGGCGGGAGACCCGCCTGACTATACTTCTCGTCGAGCAGCGGGTAGCCGAGGCTCTCGAGTCGGCCGACCACGGCTACGTGCTGGAGTCGGGTCGCGTCGTGCTTGAGGGCAACAACGAAAGCCTGCGTGCCGACGATCGCGTAAGGAAAGCATACTTGGGAATGTGAACCCGCGGTTCACCTCAAGCATGACGACGAAAGGAGGAACCCCATGTCGAAGAGATCTCTCGTCAAACTATTGCTTAGCGCCACGCTGCTGCCCGCGGCAGCCGCACTCGTGCTGAGTACCGCGCCGAGCCATGCGCAAGGTCCCAGCGAAATCAAGATTGGCCTGTTGGTACCACTGTCTGGCATTTACGCGCGGCCGGGCGCGGTTATGCGCATGGGCGCGGAAATGGCGATCGAGGACATCAATGCCCAAGGTGGCGTCAAGGCGCTCGGCGGCGCCAAACTGAAGCTCGTCGTGCTTGACTCGGGCGATACGACCGAGAAAGCCAAGAACGCAGCGCAACGCATGGTGGCGCAGGAGACGGATCTGGTCGCGGCAACGGGCGCTTATTTGAGTTCGTTCACGCTGGCCGTGACCGAGGTCACCGAGCGCGCAAACCTGCCGGTGCTGACGTTGTCCTACTCCGACATGATTACCGAGCGGGGCTTCAAGTATGTCTTCCAAACCTCCGCGACCTCTGGCTCCCAAGCCGAGCAGTCCCTGCCAGTTTTGGTGAAGCTGGCCGAGTCTGCCACCGGCACCAAGCCCAAGACCGTTGCTATCATTACCGATAATACCGCCGCCTCCATCTCCTCGGTTAAGCCCATGAAGGAGCGGCTGCTCAAGGAACTCGGCATCGAGTTGGTCGTCGACGAGACCTTCACACCACCGCTGGCCGATGCCACGCCGCTGGTCCAGAAGGTGCGTGCCACGCGTCCCGATCTCCTGTTCTTCCTGCCTACGGTGATCTCCGATGCCAAGTTGATGCTGGAGAAGCTCAATGAGTTCGGGCTTGGACAGGGTCGCGTGCCCACCATCTCATTTGGCATTGCCATTGCGGAGCCTGACATGTTGCGTACCATGACGCCGGAGCTCTTGCAGGGTGTGATGGCCGTTGTGGGCAACTGGGCCGCCAAGGGGCACGAGGACATCGTTGCCAAGCTCAAAGCCAAATACAACGAGCCATGGATGACCCAAAACGCTATCTCGACCTACGGCGACATGTGGATCCTAAAGTCGGCGCTGGAGAAGGCTGGGAAGGCCGACCGGCAGGCGGTTGCGGAGGCGATCCGCACGCTCGACGATGGTCCCTCGAAGTACTATCCCGGAGGGCAGATCAAATTCGACGAAAAGGGCCGCAGGGTTGGCGCGGGACTGGCAATCATTCAGTGGCAGTCGGGCGTTCCCGTGACGGTGCACCCCCCCGAGGTGGCCGTGGCCAAGCCGATCTGGCCAAAGAAATGATCAATAGCCCTGGCCTCCCAACCCGTGGGGCGAGGCCAGGCATCGCTCGGCCAATGCGGTAGCGCGGAAGGGCGAACCAGCAACGGACTGGGCGGAAATCGGCCCGCCGGCCGCGCGCGGGTTGCCGGCCAGAGCCGGATCGGAGGCAGAGGGCGGCGCCCCAACCGAGACCCAATCCGGGACGCGGGTGGCATAGGCAGACGCCGACAGTGCGGCTGGGCCGATGCCGATCCGACCATTGGCTTCTGGCAATCGTCGTCTAGGCTCGCGTCCGCGACCGCTGGGCGGCCAAGGACGTGTTCAGTGCCACGGCGGCGCGAATGAGCGCCTTCAATGCCTTTTCATCAATCTTTTCGCCCGCATGGAAGTCGATGGCACGCCTGGTGTTGCCTTCCAGGCTGGAGTTGAACAGGCGTGAAGGGTCTTCCAGCGAGGCGCCCTTGGCGAAGGTCATCTTCACGACATTCTTGTACGTCTCGCCGGTGCAGATGATTCCCGCGTGCGACCACACCGGAACCCCTCTCCACTTCCATTCCTCGACCACCTCGGGGTCCACCTGTTTGATAAGAATTCGGATTCGAGCGAGCATCTCGCCCCGCCAATCATTGAGCTCCTTGATCCTCGCATCTATCAACTGAGAAGGAGAGCCTGCGCCTTTCTCTTCCTTCAAGCCGCGCTTCTTTCGCGTTGTTGTCGCTTTCTGCATGGTTGTTGTCGCTCGCCCGTCAGTTGCATATCGCTAGTCAACCCTTTGCTAGCATCGCATCTCGTTTGCATCAGGTCAAAACCTGGCGCAAAACTCGCGTTGACCTCAGAGCGTGCGCGCCGGGCACCGGATTTGCCGCCGTCATGCCGGAAGCTACGCGTTCCTCGCCGACCTGTCGCGCGTCCCCTGTCGCGCGTCCAATGTGGCGTCGCTCACGGCATCGCGCGATGCACGCCGCCCCCTTCCGCCACCTGAGGCTTGGTCGTGCTGCGCGAGGCGCCAACGATCCGAGATCGTGAGATCGACACCATCCCGGTTGACAACCGGCGTCACCACGGGACCGGCGCGCACGTGCGTTGGGGAAAGCTCCCCGGCAGAAGCGTTCAGTCGGCCGCGCTGTCCGGGGCCCGCACGCTAACCGCTGCGCCGCCCCGTGGCCTGGCACATCCAAAATGTTGGCGAGGGCATGCGCAATCTTGGCGATGTCGTGCTTTGGCGTTCGCGCCGACGCCCCCGAGCCCACGGCGGCGGATTGCCTCACCTCGTCCCCTTGGTGTGCCATGCCAAGCCAGGCAGAGACTGTTCCTCTACGGACCAGTCTCTGTGGCGGTCCCCTTGCCGGACGGGCTCCGAGAACCGCGCTCGCGAAGGCCCGGCGCAGGCCGCAGGTCCAATGCGTCGGTTCTTCAGATGAAATCAGGGTAATACCTGAGGCCCCGACGTCCGCCTTGCCACTCATCGATGCGCGCCTAAAATGGCCGTCGACAACCGGCTTGAAGCCTCGAGGGTGTTCAGAAAAATCTACGTGAGACGGGAAGGTCAAGCGAGCAGTCCGCCGGACTATTCCGTGACGATAGGACAGCGTAAGGCCAACGATCGTTTGGCGGGGGAAATTTAGCATGCGGTGTTCCACATGCGGATTCGAAAATCGTAAGCATGCCAAGTTCTGCGGTGGCTGTGGGGCGCTCATCGCACTCAACTGCCCCGAGTGTGGAAACGAGATTTCACCCAGTAACAAGTTTTGCGACAGCTGCGGTGCGGTCGTTGGCAAAGGATCTGCCGATCCCGCGCCTGCCCCGGATTTGGCAACCCATCGCCCCCGTGGCCCCGAACCCGGTGCAAACCGGCGGCAAATGTCGCTTCTGTCATGTGATCTCGTCGACTCCAGCGTACTGGCTCATAACCTCGACCCCGAGGACCTCCGCTACGCGATCAACAACTTTCATCAAATTTCAAAGCAAATCATCGAACGGTACGAAGGCTATTACGCCCAGTATATGGGCGATGGCTTTATGGCCTACTTCAGCTATCCCGTGGCACATGAAGACGACGCCTATCGTGCAGTGTTGACCGGATTGAAGATCATTGAAGGGATCCGCTCCTTCAATATCGATCTCAAGAAGAAACACGGTGTCGAGCTCAAGGTGCGTGTGGGGGTGGACACGGGTCAAGTGGTCGCGGACCAGTTCGTCGTTGGCGAAGCCGCCAACGTCGCGAGTCGCGCGCAAGCCGAGGCGAGTCCCGACACGGTCGTCATCACGGAAACAACAAGACGCCTGCTACCAGCCGACGTTTTCATTTACCAGGATCTCGGCGTTCGAGATTTGAAAAACATTGGCCCGATGCAACTATTTTGCGTGACGGAACGAAAGGGCAGGGAGAGCCCAATAATAGAAACAAAGATCAGCAGGCCGTTGATCGGTCGCAAAAAGCAGCTCGACCTACTATCCGATCACTGGGATCTGGCGAAAGATGGAATTGGCCAAGCCGTGATCGTCGCTGGAGAAGCCGGCATTGGCAAATCGAAACTGGTCCAGGAATTCGAGGCGGAGTTCGGCATCAAGGCGCGGACGGTTCTAAGATTTCACGGCTCTCCCTTCCACCGCAACACCATGCTGCATCCGGTGATCGAGAATATTCAGGCCGCCGCCAGAATTCTTCCGAGCGATAACAACGACGAAAGATTTGCCAAATTAACGGCTTTCCTCAGTCCTTTCGATAAGCGGCAAAGAATGCTGCCGGTCATGAGCGGCTTGCTTTCCATTCCCGGCCAAGCCAGCGCCAACCGCTTGGCGTCCCCGACACTGCAACAAGAGACCCTCGACGTCTTGATCGAAATGGCCCTGCATTACGCCAGCCGCGGGACCATGCTTGCGATCTTCGAAGATATTCATTGGTTTGACGCGACCACAATGCACCTGCTTGAGGCGCTCATACCCATGATCAGCAACGAGCAAGCGTTTTTGTTATTGACGACCCGGTCCACGTCGACCGCCCAGCTGCAGGACAAGTATTTTCTCACCCAGATCGTGCTTGCTCGCCTGCGCTTGAATGAGGTCGAGGAACTCATCGAGAGTTTTACCGGGGACAACGCACTGCTACGCAGCGTGCATACGCAAATATTCAACAAAGCGAACGGGGTACCTCTCTACGTAGAGGAACTGACGAAGATGCTATTGGATGCCGAGCCCGTCCAAACGGGAAGGCACGAGGATCTCGGCGGCGAGCACGATTTCGCGATCCCGCTCACTTTGCGTGATCCTTTGACGTCCAGAGTCGACCGAGTGAAAGGGCGAAAACTCCTGCAACTGGCCGCAACGCTGGGAAGAAAATTTGACTTTGAGCTTCTTTTGGCCGTTTCAGCCATGGACGAGGAGGCTTTGAGCAGAGAACTACGTCATTTGGTTGCTGCCGAGCTTCTTTATCAAAAGGGAACGGTGCTGCAAAACGCCACCTTTGAATTCAAGCACTCCCTGATCCGCGACGCTGCTTATGCGTTGCTGACCAAAGCCGAGCGCGAAACCTACCACAAGCGGGTGGGCCACTTGCTTGAGGAGCGTTTTCCCGAAATGTCGAAAGCGCATCCCGAGATCGTCGCTCACCACTACTCGCAGGCGAGGAGCTACGAAAAAGCCATCGGCTACTGGTACGAGGCGGGCAAAGAATTGGCGGCCCGCGCGGCGCACAGCGAAGCTGTTGGTCATTTGAAGCAAGGGCTGCGACAAATTCCGCACATCGATGACCCACTGCTACGCAGCAGGATGGAGCTCGACCTGCAGATAGCGCTCGGCAACTCGCTGCGAGCCACAAAGGGCTGGAGCATAGAGGAGGTGAAGCACGCCTATACGCGTGCTCTTCAGCTATCGCGGGAAAGTGGATTTGCGGAACATACCTTTCCGGCCTTGTTTGGCTTGTGGGCCTGGAATTTCGTGCATGCTGCCTTGGGTGAAGCCCATAGCCTTGCCGAACATTTGCTGGAGGCGGTTAAGACTTCAGACAACCGAATCCACCGAGCCCTCGCCCACGAAGCTCTGGGCTTCACCTTGTTTGCGCATGGCAAGTTTGACGGCGCGCACGCCGAGCTCGAACGCGGCCTCGGTATGTGTGAAGCCGGCGAGGCCGCGGGGTATGTCGATCCGTCCGCGCAAGACCCTCGCGTTCACATTCGGGCCTACGATGGCATGGCACTTTGGTTCCTCGGCTATCCCGACCGGGCGGTACAAATCTGCGCCGAGGCCCTGCGAATATCGCAGCACCCTTACAGCGAGGCATTAGCGCGAACGATCAGTCTCCGGGTGCATCAGTTCCGGGGTGAGCCGGCCGCCGTCGTCGGCCAGGCGGACGCTGCGATCGCACTATGCGAAGAGCACGAGTTTGTCCACTACCTAGCAATGTCCTTGATTTTGCGGGGCTGGGCGAGCGCGCAGCAGGGCGAATTCGAGAAAGGCATTGCCGAGATGCAGGACGGTTTGGAGAAGGTCCGCTCCACCGGCGGATTGTTGTATGAAACTTACAGTCTTGGGTTACTGGCGGAAGTTTGTCTAAAGAATGAACGCTACGGGCAAGCCTTCGACTTCTTGGAGCAGGCCCACATAGGGCTGGAGGAAGAGGGATGTGTCCGCTTTTACGCGGCCGAGATTTATCGCCTGCTGGGAGAAGCATACCGGCTATCCCAGCAAGACGATCAGGCGGAACGCTGTTTTTCCAAGGGACTCAAGCTAGCCCGCGAACAGAAGGCCAGATCCTTGGAACTGAGGCTCTGCACGAGTATGCACGACCTCCACGCAGCAAATGGAGACTCCGGCACCTGTCGTCAACAACTCAGTACGATCTACCGGTCTTTCAGGGAAGGTTTGGACACGGCCGATCTCGTCAACGCGAGGTTTAGGTTGGACAAGCTTTGAAGCGTTGCAGATGTGTCGGTAGCTGATCTGCTGCATTCCTCCGTACGGTCGTTGCGCCCCGTCTCCTTGCAGCAAGCATGATCTAGCGGGCAGCGTGCGCTGTCTGAGGCGCCAGCGCCTCCGCGGCTAGCCAAGCCGTCAGCACGCAAACGCCGTCGAGGAAATCGTCGATCTCCATAGCCTCGCGCGGATTGTGGCTACCGTTCGCGTTCCGAACGAACAGCATGGCAGACGGTACACCGGCAACAGTGAAGGTCGCCGTGTCGTGGGAAGCGGGGCTTGCGAGCGGCATGGTCTCAATGCCGAGCGCCTTCGCCCAGTGCGTCAACCTTGACAAGAGTTCAGGGTGCGAAGGGGCCACATCTGCGGACGTGCGTGCTCCAAATTCGAAGCGCACGCTCCGCTTCTTTTCTATATCGCTGGCAAGTTGAAACAGCTGTGCCTCAAGCTCGGCGAGGTGTGCCGAAGTATAAGCGCGCACGTCCAGGCTCAAGGTCAGCTCTCCGGCCACCTTTGTGAGGGCATGCTCGCTCGGATCTGTATAAAACCGACCGATGGTAAAGGCCATCGGCTGGCCGGCCGCATCACTCGTCCTCCAGATTTCGTCGAGGCCAACGGCGAGTTCGCTTGCCGCAACCACCGCATCACGGCGAAAGCGCCTGGCGAGACCAACATGCGCGTATTCGCCCAGGATCTTTACGGCCGGATAGCGGAAGTTACCGGGAACCCCGGTACCAATGCCGAGCGGAAAGCCAGCTTCGATAAGCTGCGGGGATTGCTCGATATGCAGCTCGACAAAGGCCCTGATCGAGCTGGCCTGAAGACTTGCCTCGCCGCTCCGCACGGCGTCGGCGTGAGCGCCGCATTCAAGCATGTGTTCGGCAAGCGTTCGGCCCGTGTCGACGCGCCTTGCCTCGAGCGCTCCCAACGGGAGCACACCAAACGCCGAACGGCTGCCGATGTAGGAGACCTGGAACCAGACGCTCTCCTCGGCGCGGATGGCGACGGTCGTGATGTCGCAGGTCGGTTGCACACCGAGATGTTGCAGGGCTTTGAGCGCTACCAGGCCGGCGATGACGCCCGCGGCGCCATCGAAGTTGCCGCCGTTGGCCACCGAATCGAGATGGGATCCTGTCAACAGGCGCGGCGTACCTCGGTTCTTGCCGGCCAGCGTCATGAACAGATTGGCGGCATGGTCGCGCTGTGTTTCGAGTCCCATCGCCTTGGCGTGCTCCGCGATCAGCTGGTGCGCGAACTGCTCGCCGCGCCCATAGCTATCGCGGGTTACGCCTTCGCCAACACTGCTGCCAGCGCGCAGCGCCTCAAAGAGAGACGCGACGTAAAGTTTCTGGCCAATCACCGCCTGGCGAATGTCTGATGTCGTGGGGGTCAACGCCTGTATCCGTCACCATGTCATTCGGAAAGAACCTCGCTCGCAACGGCGAGAGCATTAAGGGCGCGAGGAAAACCGCCATAGGGGGCGGTCTGGATTATGGCTTCGATCACCTCCTCGCGGGTGAGCCCGACATTGAGGGCTGATTTGGCAAACTTTGTGAGCTGGTCCTCAAGTCCCATTGTCGTGAATGCGGCAAGGGCACACAGCATGCGCTGCCGGTGGGTGAGCCCTGGTCGCGACCACAGCGCGCCATAGCCGTAGCGGATTGCCATCGGATAAAGCGCGCCGGTGACGGCATTGCCAGGAGCCGCATACCCCTCCTGTGCACGTGCGCCATGCAATTGAAGCATGATTTCATGACCCTTGTGCTCGAGCTCCTCGGTGCTGTCGGTGCTTTGGGGTTCGGCGGCTATGCTTAGTCCGCGGGCCCTGAACACCTCCTGCGCGGCGGCAGCCGATTCATGGCTGGTCGTAAACCCCGCATAGAGCCCGACCTGAACGAACACTTCAACGATATTGCGTGGCGTGAGCCCGACCTCCAGTGCGGCCGTGACCAGCGATCTGAGCGACGGCAGGCGCTGCAGCGCGCTCAGCACGGCCAGCGCGCAAATTGCCCGATCCCTTAGTGCCAGCTGCGGTCGCCCCCAAATTCCCGCGTAAACGGCCTCCGCCAGCAAATCATCGAGCCCGGGTACCGGCGTTGGCGGGGTGTCGAGGCCAAGGCGTTTGGCTATGTCTTCGCCTTGCTTTCTTATGGCTTCGCGGGACATGGGCCAACTCCGAATAGCGCTTAGGCAACCCCTGGCGCGAGCAGCTCAAAAATCCGCTCGTCCAGGATGCTGCGCGAGCCGCTCGGATGAATCGACTGGATACATACGTGATCTGCGCCTGCGTCCCAGAAAAGCTGGATGCGGGCCCGGATGGCAGCTTCATCCCCCCAAGCGACGTTGGCATCCACCAAACGGTTCGAGCCGCCGCCCGCAAGGTCCTCCTCTGTGAAGCCAAGTCGGCGCCAGTTGTTGGCGTAGTTCTCAAGCTGGATGTAGGGCGCCAGAGCAGCGCGCGCGGCCGCGCGCGCCTTGGCCGGATCGGTTTCCAAGAGCACCATCAGCTCCGGACACAGAAGCTTGCCGGCTCCCAGGATTTGGCGCGCTTGCGCCGTGTGTTCGGGTGTCACGCAATAGGGATGTGCCCCGTCGCTCAATTCGGCAGCGAGCGCTAGCATCTTCGGCCCAAGCGCCGCCAGCACGGTTGTTGGCGCTTGCGTTGGCGCCGGCGCCTGATAGGGGGCAGAACGCATGGCCTGAAGGTAGTTGCGCATGGTCGGCACGGGTCTGCCGTAGGCATGGCCGCGCATGTCTGACACCAATGGCCGGTGCGAGACGCCCAGCCCGAGGAGAAATCGGTTACCCGACTGTTCGTTCAGGCCGCGCTGCGCGTTCGCCATCGCCACCGCATCGCGGGCATAGATATTGGCAATGCCCGTCGCAACGATCAGAGCCGAGGTGCCGGCAAGCAGCCAAGCCGCATTGACGAGGACGTTGCGACCGCGACTTTCCGGGGTCCACAAGGTGCGAAAGCCGCGTTGCTCCACGCGCTGCGCAAAGGCTAGCGCATCGGGCGCTGTCATGCCATCGAGGCCTGCCCACACGCCAAGCTTCCCGAGCTTCATGCTAGCTTTCCTTCGCGCAATTGTGCGGCCTCGCACGTGGTAGGTGCTGAACACACGATCTCATTCAACGACGCCCAGGGCAACAGGTTGGCCATCGCACGTTTCAGGCCTCGTGAGAGGCATTCCTTGACGCCAGCACGGCTATTACTTGCGTGAACCAGTCCGAGCCTTGGGTAGATCGGGCACGTTTCCGCCCGCTGCGGCAAAGTGGGGAGACTTTGTAACTGCGAGCGCAGCCGCCGCACTCTCGTTCTCCATGATCTTTGCCATCACCGCCTCGCGGCTGCGCTCGAACACGCCTCGGTTCTCAATGACGAACTTCTGTGAGCGCCGCAAGCCGTCAAGGTAACCGTTGATCTCTGGCACGACGTAGCGCGCAACCAAATCCCAGCTGCGGAAGGTGTTCTCTGGATTAGCCCAATCATGAACGAAGCCGACGACCGTACCGAAACCGCCACTGACCTTCAGCACGTTTTTGATCTTGGAGACCAGATCGTCGGGCGTGCCAATTGTGGCCGCTGCGCCGTCCGAGAATGCGCTCTTATCGACTGCCTCGTCTGCCGATGCGTACGGCTTCAATCCCGGCCGCTGCAAGGTCCCCAAAATGTACTCGTTGTGATGGCGCAGTAACCCGTCGCGTGCCTCGATGCGAGCGCGTTCGCGTGTCTCAGCAATGTGCCAGCTCAAGAGCACCCGCCATTGTTGTCGGTCCGCCGTCTTGCCGTGCTTTGCCGCCGATTGTTCTGCAAAAGCCCATTGCTGCGGCAAGGATTGCAAACCCTCATTCGACATTGAGCCAATCGAGATGATACCGATGCCGTGCTTGCCGGCAAGCGTCATGCCGGATGGGCTGATCTGGGAGGCGACGACAAAGGGCATGTCCTCTTGCAGAGGCAGCAACTGGAGCGCTGCGTCCTGCAGAGTGAACCATTCGCTCTTGAGCGTTACGCGTTCGCCCCTGAACAGGCGGCGGATGACACCGATGGCCTCATCTTGGCGATCGCGTTGCACCATCGGATCTATGCCGAGGGTATGCGCGTCGGAGGCCAGCGCGCCAGGTCCAGAGCCGAAGATAGCCCGTCCGCCGGTCATGTAGTCGAGCTGCACCATGCGCTGGGCCACGTTGAAGGGGTGATGGTAGGGAAGGGAAATCACACCGGTACCTAGCCGGATGCGTTTGGAGCGTTCACCCGCGGCTGCCAAAAACATCTCCGGCGAGGCGATCATCTCCCAGCCGCTCGAGTGGTGCTCCCCGCACCAGAATTCGTCGAATCCCAGCCGATCCAGATGCTCAACAAAATCAAGATCGCGCCTAAACTGAAGCATCGGATGCTCGCCGACGGGATGATGCGGGGCGAGAAAGGCGCCAAATCGTAGTCGCGGCATCTTTAGTGCTCCTCAAATGCCCTTGCGTCTGGTTCGCGTGCCGCCACGTTAGGTGCGCGCATGCTCGAGGACAAGCCCTCGGACGCGATGAGCTAGGGCTGCCTGGCATGGTGCGCGAGATTGCCGGTTTCACGCGAACCAAGGAGCCCTCACGTCCGCTAAGGCCCGCAACGCCGGCGGCGGGAACCGAACCGAACCGGCTTTTCCTCTGCCCCCGGAGCTGATGCGATCACGCATCCGCTGCGAAGGCGCTAATTCTTTTCAGGTGGCGGGCGCCTTTGATCTACGCGCCATGGCGGCGCGCACCTTGGCCCAGCCGGTCAACTGACCCATTCGCACGAAGACTCGAACACCGCTCTTCTCTCGACTGAGCGTAATTTGCCGACTGTAGTATTGTGCGAGGGACGGGCTGTGCACCACGCTGATAACGGACGTCTCATAGAGCTCGCTCTTGAACAACTCCATCAGCCGCGCCTCAATATCCGCGTCAAGCGCGGAGGTTGCTTCATCGAGTATCGTGATCGTAGGCTTCTGAATGAGCAACCTGGCAAACGCGACGCACTGCTGCTCGCTTCCCGATAAAATCCGGTCCCAGGCGCCGCGTTCCTGAAGTCTTGAGCCAAGCGTTTTCAGGTCGCAAAGCTCCAGCGCACGCACGACAAGCTCGTCGGGATAGTCAGATGGATCTGCCGGGTAGGTAAGGGCCGCCTTCAGTGTGCCTACAGGCAGATAGGGCCGCTGCGAAGCAAACGCGATCTTGGCTCCCGGCGGAACGAAAATTGTTCCCTCACCCCAGGGCCATAAGCCCGCAATCGCCCGCAGCAGCGTGCTTTTGCCGATGCCAGATTTGCCCGTCACCATCACCATTTCGCCCGGCGCAATCGTGAATTCCGCGTCGGCAATGAGCTTTTTGCCCGTGTGCAGTCTCACGCCGACATTTTTCAAGGACAATTGACCGGCATCGCTTTCCTTGATTTCGATGCGAGCCTGCTCTGCACCCGGCGCGGCGGCGGTCTGGATGTACATGTTCAATTCCGCCACCCGTGAAGCCGCCGCATACCACTCCGACAACCGCGCGAAGTTCGATGTGACCCATGCGAGAGAGGCTTGCACGGTGCCGAAGGCCGTTGCCGCCTGCATGACCGTGCCGAATGTCATGCCTGGCTCGGACAAGTATTTCGGCATCATGAGAAGGACCGGCACAATCGGAGCCGCCAACGCACTGGCGTTAACAACGATCGTCATGTAGCCCCAGCGCAATGCATACTGGCGCCACGCCTCGGCAACACGCGCCAGGCGGGCAAGTAGCGAGGCCTGTTGACCAAGTTCTCCACGCACGAGCGCTATGCTTTCCGCATTCTCCCGCAGGTGAGTCAGCTCATACCGTAGTTGCGCCTCAGTTTCGCTGCGATCGCGTACGCGCTGCGCAAAGCTCGAGCCCACGAGCATCATCAACAAAGAGACCGACAGCGCATAGACGATCGCGCCGAGCACCATGAAGCCAGGCAAATCGACGCCAGCAATTGTGATTGATCCTCCTAGGTTCCAAAGAATGCCGACGAACGCAATAAAGGTGATGGTCGCCGTCAAGAAACCGATGGTCAGATCGACGATCGGCTCGACCGTCACGCGCGCATCTTCTGCAATGCGATGCTCCGGTGCAAAGTCATCGGTGCGAATGACGTTCAGCCGATAGAAAGCCTGGTTGGTGATCCAGAGGTTTAGCAGGCGCTCAGTAACCCTTTGCCGCCAGTAGATCTGCAAGAGCTGCCGGGTGATCATGCCCAGCACAACGACGGCCGTTGAGACGGCAATCAACACAAGGAAAAAAATTGCCGCACGGCTCAATCGATCGACGGACCTGCCTTCAATGGCGTCATAGAAGTCCTTGGTCCAGTGGTTTAATGCCACCTGCACGGCAACATCGAGCAACGCTAAGGCGAAGGCCCCAAGCGTCAGGACCCAGGCGCGGGTCGCCTGGGGACCTAGCCAAAAGCCCTTGGACAGCCGAGCGACCGCACTGAAGACGTTGAGCGCTGATATTGACATTCTGCCCCCCACGAGCTTGACGCCCTAGCCACGCGCATCGGTGGCTTCAGTTTGTGCGCAGAAGACTACGCGATGCTTGAGCAGCGGGCCATATGTCCCGGCAAAAGCGCTTGCGCGGTCGCTACGGCAGTGGCAGCACCGGAGCGCCGCATCATCGGGAGTGTTGGGCCATCCAGGATGACAAATGGGCTTGCAGATCATGGCATCGGCTGGCGAAGCGGCATTCTGGCAACAATGTCAAAGGGGTCACCCGTCCAACGCGACCAGCTATGGCCTGGAGATTGGCGCTTGCTCCGCGAGGAGTGGCTGGCGTCGAGCGTTAGGATACATTCGCCGCTCGGCTTTTGCAGGCGGGCACAATCGTGCCTGGCGCCAAGCGGGACGCACTGGAACGGCCAAGCATGGCCCCAACGTCTGGCAGTGAGTTGGGTTCTGGCGACGCGCCCTCATCGAAAGCGACGTCGGCACGGTCGTTGCACGCTACCAAATGATCGAGCTCAAGAGTGGCGCGCCGACCGCCGCGTCATCCGTTGCAAAGGCCATAGTCTAACGCCCGCCTTGGCGGCCCCGCACGCGGGCAAGGCCGCGCTGCAAGGCTAATAGATGGTCTCTTTGAGGCGTTGAGGATAGGCCTGGTCGTATTGGACGGCGTCGATGGCTCCCTGGCTGAGGCTCTCCAGCATTTCGCCGGCACTGGGTAGTTCCGAGCGGGAAATCTGAGCATCCTGGCTCCACAAACGCGAACGGACGAGTGCCTTGGGACACTGGGTGTAGATGCGCTCGACGGTAACAATCAGCACCGTTCTTGGTAACTTGCCGTTGAAGGAAAACGTGGCCAAGAGGTCGGGGTCGCTTGAGATCTCAGCATGACCGTTGATCCTTAGCGTGTTGCCGATGCCGGGTATCATGAAAAGCAGCGAGATGCGAGGATCGCGCACAACATTGCGCAGGGAATCGATGCGGTTGTTGCCGCGACGGTCGGGGATTAGCACCGTCTTGGGATCGCGCACGCGGACAAAGCCGGCCGGGTCCCCACGCGGCGAGCAATCCAAGCCTTCGGGACCGACCGTGGCCACCACCACGAACGGCGACTTGTCGATGAAGGCCCTGTAATGCTCAGATATATAGTCGATTTCCTTGATGATCGCGGCCGGGACCGGCTCGCCATAAAGCCGATCGAGCTGGTCAAGTGTGGTGATGCGATGCATTGAAACCTCAAGGTGCTGATGGCGCCGCGGCAAAGTTCGGACGAAAAAACCGGGCGCGGCACATTCCGTACCCTGCCATACATACCTCTCCCGCAAGCGCGTGTCGCGGGGTTTGCCGCCGACTGCCGGGGAGCGCGAGCTCGGCGCCCCTATCGAGTGGGCGGTAAGCCGCGGCGCACGCCTAAGCCGTCTCTGTTCCCGTTTGCCTACTGTGCCGGGGACAGTCGCGTGGCGACGATCCGTTGGACGTTTATGCTCGAGCGATCGATAAGCTCGCCAACCTTCGGGCTGATCACGCTCTTCCAGTGCTCGCTTTCATAAACGGCCTTGTACAGCCGCTCGCGCTCGGCCTCGTTCTCGAATCGACGCATCCAGACGTAGACACTGTCGTCCTTTTCGCCACGGTAGCTGCCCGTAATCAGCATCCCCTTAGCCACTTGAAAGGGAATGATCTCGTCCTCCATGCACTTGATCCAGGCCTCCATCTTGCCTGGCCGTATGGTGTATTGCCTCAATTCGTAGAACGCCATCGACGTGCCTCCGGTCTGCTGTGGGCTCTGCGACAGGCAGCCTAATCCAATCGGAACATCCCGCCAAACCGTACCCGTCACATCGGCAAGAAGATTCGCAGAAACATCGCGCTCCCGACCATCTCTAGGCCCGTCCGGCTTTCCAAATGCGGTCCAGTACGCGGCGGAGATTTCCGCCGAGATAGGCGCGAATATGCGCCTCGCTCCAGCCGCGTTGCGCCAAGACCTCCGTTACTTTGGGTAGATCGGAATGCTTGTTGCAGTCAGCCAAGTAGCGGGAGGGGATGTCCTCCCCGAACACCCGGTTGAAGCGATTGATGCCCTCCCAACGGCGCCAATGCCCGCGTTCGAACGCCAATTGCCGGTAATCCGCGCCGGTGGCGAGATCGGTGCCGAAGGCGACGTGCTCAATGCCAGCAAGGTTAACAATGTACTCGAGGTGGCGGACGTAATCCTCGATCCTGGGTTTTTTCGCCGGATTCTGGTCCCAGCACATCGGTCCATAGATGCTGGCGCCGATCAGCCCACCCGTCTGCGCCACCGCCTTTATGATGTCGTCGCTTTTGTTTCGCTCCAGATTGGCCAGTGCGCGGGCATTGGCGTGCGTCACGAGCACGGGTTGCGAGGAGACTTCAATGGCGCCAAGCATGGTACGCTGCCCGACGTGCGACAGATCGACGGCAATGCCGATCTCATTCATTATCTTTATGGCATCGCGCCCAAGCAGCGTGAGGCCTGCCTCCTCAGGCTCGAGACAGCCGTCGCCAAAAGCGTTCCTGAAGTTGTAGGTGAGCTGCATGATCCGAAGTCCGAGCCGCCGAAAAAAATAGAGCCGATCGAGTTCATCCGCGACCGGCCGAGCGTTTTGCATGCCCATGATGATGCCGACCCTATTTTGCGCCCTGGCCTGTTCGACATCCGCCGCGGTCTCAACCAGTAGCCAGGCAGAATTGGCGCGATGGATGATGCCGTGCCAGCGCGCGATCTCAGCGCAGGCCTGAGGGAAGTCAGCCTCGAAATGGCAGGTCGTAATGTTGAGCGCATCGACGCCGCCAGCCCTGAGATCGGCAACATCGCCATCACAGTGATAGACGAGAGCGTCGATGACGAGCGCATCGTGGTGCAGTTTCAGGGCGTCGATCATTTGATCTCCGGCGCTGGCGATCATGCTGAGTGCAATACTGCAGCCTCAAGTCAACAGGCTGGCGCAAGCCCACCCGCTTCGCACGCCTGACGAGCTCCTGTCGGCGGCGCGCGTATTGCGATCTTATCGCGACGCACGCGTGCCGCCCAGCTGTGTTGCGATTTGCGAGGCGCAAAAGCGCTGAGCGCACAACCACCCCTGGTGATTCACCGGCGTAGGTGATCCCGCCTTCCGCGTGCAACGATCAGGCGCGCCCCTTTGGCTTAACCCGCGGCCGGGCCCCGGCGAAGAACTGCACCTTGGCGAGGGCCGCGAGCTCCCCTTGCGTATCCACGCCCCCGGCTCTCGTCATTTTGCTGGGACCAAGGATCCTTTTCGGCGCGCTTGCGAGATGGGAGCGCCTTTGCGCTCGCCCCATACCATCGTGCCGGGGCGTGCCAAGCTTGCTAGGATCGGCAAGGGACGTGGGGGACTACGGCGCGCGCAGGCCCACACTTCCGAGCAGCGGTGGGAGGCCAGAGAATGGCAAAGATTGATACGGTCGAGGTGGGACACTATCGCATTCCGCTCGAGGTGGCGCTGTCAGACTCCACGCACGGGATCATGACCGCCTTCGAGCTCATCACAGTACGCGTTCGCGACAGCGACGGTGCCCAAGGTAGCGGCTACACCTACACCACCGGACACAACGGCGCCGCCATCCATGCCAGCTTGACGCATGACATCGCGGCTATCGTTTTGGGGGAGGACGCGGACCGCATCGAGCATCTGTGGAGCAAGGTCTGGTGGGGCCTGCACTACGGCGGTCGCGGCGGCGCGGCCGTGCTTGCGCAATCGGCATTCGACATCGCACTGCATGACCTCAAGGCGCAGCGTGCAAAGTTACCACTTTGGAAGATGCTGGGTGGTCACGACCCGAAGGTGCCGTGCTACGCGGGTGGTATCGACCTCGATCTGGACGCCGATGCACTCTTGACGCAGACGGACGCAAATCTTGCCAAAGGCTTTCGCGCCATCAAAATGAAAGTGGGTCGTGAGCGCATGAGCGAAGACGTGGCCAAGCTGGCGGCGATGCGGAGACACCTGGGTGACGCATTCCCCCTGATGGTGGATGCCAACATGAAATGGACCGCGGACGAAGCCATCCGCCGCGCGCGTGCGTTCCACGCCTATGACCTCGTCTGGCTTGAAGAACCCACGATCCCTGACGACGTCGCCGGCCATGCGCGCATTGCACGCGACGGCGGCGTTCCCATTGCCACGGGCGAGAATTTCCGCACGCTCTGGGAGTTCAAGCAGATGATTGCTGCAGGCGGTGTGTCCTATCCGGAGCCGGATGTCACCAATTGTGGAGGCATCACGGTCTTCATGAAGGTTGCACATCTTGCCGAGGCCCACAATTTGCCCGTCACGTCGCACGGCGCACACGACGTCACGGTGCATCTGCTGGCGGCTTGCCCAAACCGCAGCTATCTCGAGGCGCACGGTTTCGGGCTCGATCGCTATATCGCCGATCCTTTAAAACTCAGCGACGGATGCGCAACCGCGCCCGATCGTCCTGGGCACGGCGTTGGTTTTGACTGGACGGGGCTGGAGCGCCTCAGCGTCGGACGCTAGATACAGCTTAACTCTTTGCGGTGCTGGTGACATGAACGACACCCTTCCAACGGCCACACGGGTTGCGGATCCAGGCATTCGTGCCGTCTACGCGCAGGAGAACCGCTGGCAGGCCTGGCTCGACGTCGAAGTGGCCTTGGGCAGAGCTCAGGCGGAGCTCGGGATCATTCCAACCCAAGCGGCCAGCGCCATAGCTGAGGCGGCACGGCTGGACCTTTTGGACCGCACGCGCATCGAGGAGGGCTTTGCCCGCACCGGGCACACGCTTGTGCCGCTTGTCTGGGAGCTCGCCCGCGTGGTTGGCGAGCCGCATGGCGGCTGGGTGCATTGGGGTGCAACGACCCAGAACATTACGCAGACGGGAAATCTGCTGCTGCTGCGCAAGGCACACCAGATCTGCTTGCGCTTGATCGGCGAGACACTCACCGGGATGGCCGATCTGGCCGAGCGCGGCGCCGAGATGCCGATGGCTGGTCGCACCCACGGTCAGCACGCCGTACCTGCGACCTTCGGCTACAAGGTGGCGGTCTGGATCGATGAGTTGTTGCGACACGTCGAGCGCTTGCAGCAGGCGGGCCCGCGTCTGTTTGTGGCAATGCTTGGCGGCGGCGCTGGCACCTTCGCCTCCTTGGGCAAGATGGGCCCGTCGGTGCAGGCCGGCATCGCCAGACATTTGGGCTTCAGCTCGATGCAGGTGCCATCGCGCGTGCTCGGGGATCACTTGGCCGAGAACGTGTGTATCCTGGGCCTGCTCGCGGCCACTTGCGGCAAGATCGGGCGTGAGATCTATACCCTGATGAAGACCGAATTCGGCGAGGTCGAGGAGCCGGTTCCGCCGGGCACGGTCGGCAGTTCCACAATGCCGCAGAAGCGCAATCCGAAGCTGTGCCAAGACGTGATCGCCCTCTCGGCCGAGGTGCGCGCGCAGGTGCCCTTGGCACTGGAAGCCATGCAGACCGAGCACGAGGCTGACCGTACGACCAGCCTGATCATGGACGCTGCCGAGGCGCGCGCGGCGATTGCGATGGGCGATGCCTTAAGCAGGCTCGGCGAAATCGTGCGCGGGCTGCGCCTTAATCCAGAGCGCATGCGGCGTAACTTGAATTTGGGCGGTGGTTTGATCATGGCGGAGGCCGTCATGCTGGAATTGGGCGCCGTGCTTGGCCGCCAGCACGCTCACGATGTCGTCTACGACGCCGCACAAACGGCCTTTCTCGAGGATCGGGACTTTGCCGCCGTGCTCGCCGCAGATCGGCGCGTAAGTGCGCATCTTTCCGCGCCAGCCATCGCCAAGCTGCTGGATCCCGTTGCTTACATTGGCCTGTGCCGGGAGATGGCCAGGGAAGCCGCGGCGCGGGCGCGCAACATCGCCCCCCGTCTTCATGCTGAGGCGTAGGGCAGGTTTCCTGAGGATGTTGGGATCGGCCAGGCACGGAGGGCCATGCGGGCGCATGGGGCCCACATTGGGCGCTGCTGGTCAGTTGCGCCCCGCACTGGCCGCAGGCAAGCGCGTCAAGCGACGCCCAGAATGGTCTCAAGCATCAGGACAGCGTCTCGACCTCGACCGGGAACAGGCGCGCCATGTCATCGACGTCCATCACGTGAAACACATTGAAGCGGTAGGCCGCGCCAATCATCACCTCGGGTGGGGTGAACGGGAAAGCCAAATTGCCCGCGGTCGAAAGACGACCCTCGTAACCATGGTGCAGCAGGTACTGCTTTGTCGTGCGGATCACCTCTTCCGCGCGCTCGGGCGTGGGCGCAATACATTCGCCCATCACAAAGGCCTCGCGCGGCAAATGCGCCGGCGGCTCCGCCCAGGAACGCACTCCATCGACGCCGTACAGCCGAAAGCCAAGGCGGTAGTCCTCGACCGCATCCTCGCAGACCAGATCGCGTACGACGCGCGAAACTGCGGCGAATATGGCCTGGTGCCGCTCGATGAAGTGCGGATCGGCGGCGCCTGCGATCAGCAGGGCGCGATAGCCGAGCTTGCTGGCGCCCTCAAGCTTTAGCGACAGCCGCTCCGCGGGCTCAAAGGTTGCGCCCTCGACCCGTGTACGCCGGTCGTCGATGGCCTGGTATGTCACATGCCGCAAATTGGCGCGGCCGGAGGGTTCGCGCACCTCGTAGGGGTCGGCCTGCTCATAGAGGCTGTGCGCGGCAACGCTCGATGGGGTGGCGCGCCGCTCCGGCGCCATGCTCTCGAGCTCGAAACCGTGGTCGTCGAGCACACCGAGAATGCTATCGCGGCCGCCGGGAACGCAGCACAGCGACGCGCATTCGATAATCTTGGCCATATGCATGGAGATTCCGGCGGGAAATCCCAGCATGGCTGGAATGCTGGCAAAGATACCCGTGTCGCACGCGCGCCCCAGCACGACCACATCCACGTCCGCCTCGAGCGCGCGCCGGAATGCCTCGAGGCCAAGTTGCCCAACAATGTGGGCGGCGGCGTCGACGTCCGCTTCGGTCAGCGGCGGCATGGTGTCCATCGGCCGCACGCGCCCGGCGGCGATCGCCTGGCGCAATGCGCCGCGCGGGACATCGGAGGCGACCACGGCCATACGGAAGCCGAGCTCGTCCTCGTGCGCGATCTCACGCAAGATCTCGAGCGTCTGCTGCAAATGCGGCCTGGCGCCCGCCGAGCCGGCCGAACCGATGATCAGGGGAATGTCGAGGCGGCGGGCCGCGCGCAGCACCTTGCGCAGGTCGCGCTTGGCACCGACCCGCGTTGGCGCCATCTTACCGCTGCCGAGATAGGCTGGCCCGATGTCAATCGAGCCCATATCGACCCCGATCATATCCGGCGCACGGGAAAGACCCCGCTCGAGGGCGGGTGTGGGAATGCCGTAGCCGAGCTGACCCGAGGCGCCGAGCGAACGCAGCGGCCGCCGCCGCCGCCCGAAGTCGTCAAGCAGTCGTGCGATAGCCGTCATAAATCGATGTCCAGAAGGGGTGCGTGCTGCTGCGCGCCGTAAACGTCGCGGTCGCCCACGTCGCCGGACATGGTCTCGCGCGGCAATGTAATCTTGACGGCAAGCGCCGGCTCATACGGCAGCACAATCACCTGGTTTTCGCTGAGGCGATAGCGCTCGGCGACCTGGCGCCGGAGCGAGCCGACCCGCGTCGCAACGTAGGCGAAGGTGGCCGCGTCGGGCAGCATGATGTCGAGCGTCAAGAGGCACGGACCGGCGTTCTTGCTGCGAATGACCTTTGCCATGGAGTGAAGACGCATGCACGACCTTCCACGCTGGTCACGGCGGGCGCGCGACGTGCTTTCAGGGACGCCCCAAGGCGGCTAGGGTGAACATCCCGATGGGCAATTGCAACTGGCAATCGCAACGAGAAGGGGCGCGAGACCTCCGGTGCCATCGTCCAGGCGCGGTGCTTGCGCGCTCACACGCGAGATGGATGAGGCGGAAAGCCTACACCTTTCAGGGCTTGGCGTTCTTGTTGCCGCCTTGCTCGCCATTTCCCCACAGCCATGACCACCAGCTCGCCGCCGGTGCTGCCGCAGGTTCTTGCGCGACGTTTGGGATCTCCTTGGCTTTCGGGATCTGCTTTTTCGGTGCGGCGGCGGCGGACTTCGCGGCGGCCGGCCGCTTCTTTGGCGCGTTTGCCGGCTTGGCGGGCAGGGCCGGCGGCTCTGCGGTCGCTTTTGCCATCAACTCGTGCGCCCTCGTTTCATCCTCGACCGCGCGCGTATAATCCCCCTTGCTCGCGTAGGCGCGACCACGATTGGCGTAGGCGCTTGCGTTGCTGGGCGCCAGCGCAATGACCTTGGAGTAGTCCTCGATGGCGTTGTCGAGCTCGCCCGCCAGTGCGTAGGCGAACGCGCGGTTGTGATAAGCGGTCGCGTCGTCGGGCGCACGCCCAATCATTTGCGAACAACCCGTGATCCTTAGCTGAGGTTCTTGGGCCTGGAAGCAGTCCTGCTCGTCATTGGCAAGGACGGACACGGTGGCCCATAGAATCGCGGCTACGCTTAGAAGTAGCTGGAGCATAAGGTTTTTTTCCCACACAACCTTGCTGCTGCGGCTCCTGGTAGCGACAAGTTGCGCCAGAAAGGAGGCAAGCTCACCGGTTGTGCGCAACGAAATCCGAGGTCTGAAGTCCCGCCTTTGGCCGAGCAACGGTTGCGCCGTTCACACCCAGTGCGCCGGCGGCCCTCGCGCTCATCCGTTGCCATACGATCAGCCCTGCGCGTGCGCCCACCGAGGGCGGCCCGAGGCGCAAGCACAATCGAGAGCGCCGACTGGCCGCGATCCGGCGCCGGCGGGCGCTTCTGCGGGCGCGGGAGCCGCGCCGCGTCGGGGGCTGCAACACCACCTTTGCCGGCAAAAAGGGCACCTCGATCGCAATTCGGTCACAGGCTCGTCAATCTCGCAGCGCGCGCGAGCCGCGCGCAATTTCTGCTCGGGCCCTCGGCAATGGCTCAAGATGCCACCGTGCTTGCGTCCTCTGGCACAGCCGTTCCGGCCCGCGCGCGAGCCCGGCAGGCCAACCGTTTGGCGGCACGGGCCTTTGCGCGACGGGGCGCGGCGATGCTGGCGGGCGGCACGCGGGCCCGGCGACGCGCTTGCCCGCCCCATGCCAGCATGCGATCGTCGGGGTCCGACCTGCTGGAGGTGCCCCATGCTTTCTCGTTGGTTTTCCGAACCACACCGACTGTCGCGCCGCGTCCTGTTGCCGCTCGTTTCGTTTCTGGCTCTTGCCGCCGGACTGGGCGCGATGTCCGCGAGCGTCTGCGCGCAGTCCCGTTTCGTGTTCGCAAACGAGAGCGACTACGACACGGTCGATCCACACGCGTCCTTCGATGTCGGCCGCGTGGCGGTACGGCTCAACCTCTACGATGGCCTAATGCGCTGGCAAAGCAATCCAGCCAAGCTCGAGCCCTGGATCGCGGAGAGCCACAGCATCGCAGCGGACGGGATGACCTACACCTTCAAAATGCGCAAGGGTGTGAAATTCCACGATGGGACCGAAGTGAAAGCGTCCGACGTCGTCTACTCGCTGGAGCGCATCTTGGCGCTGGGCAAGGGTGCATCCTCGCTCTTCAAGTCGATGATCGAGCCCGGCAAAGCCAAAGCCATTGATGACTATACGGTTGCCTTCCAGCTCTCGAAACCCTCGGCGATCTTCCTGTCCATCATCCCGGAAATCCACATCCTCAACGCCGCGCTCGTCAAGAAGAACGAAGTCAATAGCGACTGGGGTGCGGCCTGGCTCTCGAAGAACAGCGCCGGGTCGGGTGCCTATAAGCTCAAACAGTTCGACCCTGCCATCGGTTTCGTGGCGGAGCGCTTCCCTGGTCATTTCAAGGGCTGGGGTGCGAAGTATCTCGATGAGATCGAGTTCCGCGCCGTCAAGGACACGAACACGCGCGTGCTCGGCCTGATGAAAGGCGACTTCAACGGCATCGGCGGCTATCTGCAAACCGATCAGCTGAAACGCATTGAAGCCTCGGGCAATGCCAAGGTGCTTGACGCTGAGTCCATGCGCGTGATGATGATGCAGTTCAACACGACGCGGGCACCCTTGAACGATGTCGGTGTCAGACGCGCGATCAACTACGTCTTCGACTATGACGGTTTCAACAAGAACATCCTGGGTGGTCTGGTCGAACGCAACCCGACACCTCTGCCAAATACCATTTGGGGTAATCCCAGGGACGTCCAGGGTTACACATTCGACCTCGAGAAGGCCAAGGCGGAGCTCGCCAAAGCGGGCAGCAAAGTCGACCGTCCGCTCGAAATTCATTTCCTGACCGGCTTTGCCCAAAGCGAGCAGGCGGCACAGCTGTTCCAAAACGGTCTGCAGAAGGTCGGCATTCAGTCCAAGGTGATCGGCACGCCATGGCCAACGATCGTCGAGCGCTTCGGCAAGCCCGAAACCACGCCGGACATCTCGGTGTATTGGATATCGACCTACTATGCCGATCCACACAATTGGATCGGGGAGATGTTCCATTCATCCGGGGCTGGAACGTTCAAGAATGCCCACCACTACAAGAACCCGAAAGTGGACGAGTTGCTCGACAAGGCGGTGCAAACAACCGAACAGTCGGAGCGTGCCAAGCTTTATGAGGAGGCGACGCGTTTGGTTGTCGCCGACGCACCTGGCCTGTGGATCTACAATACCAAATGGTACGGGCCCTATTCGAAGAAGCTGCAAGGCATCGTCTTTTGTCCAATCGGTAACGCGCAGGAGATGCGCACCGCCTATTACGAGTAACGCGATCTCCGCTCCTCTCTGTACCAGCACCAGGGAGGGGAAGTGACAGCCCGATGCGCATCCTCGGCCTCATTGGCAAGCGTCTCATTTGGTTCGTGCCAACGGCGGCGGGTCTGATTGCAGTCGTGTTCTTCATCTCCCGCGTGATTCCTTCCGATCCGGCCGCTCTCCTCGCCGGAGAGACGGCCAGTCGCGAGGCGATAGAGGCCCTGCGTACTAAGCTCGGCCTCGACCGTCCACTGCTCGTGCAGCTATTCGACTATTATCGCCATCTCCTCATGGGTGACCTCGGCACCAGCCTTTTCACCACGCGCCCGGTTTCCGAAGACCTGCTGGCGCGTCTTCCCGCCACGATCGAGTTGACCCTGGCCGCCATGTTGATTGCGATCGGCGTCGGCATTCCGCTCGGGGTTGTCTCGGCCACGCGGCGCAATTCGTTCTTGGACCACGGCGTGCGCGTGGCGACCGTCGCTGGCCTGGCGATGGCCAGTTTCTGGCTGGCACTCATTCTGCAGCTGGTCTTCGCCATGGATCTCGGCTGGCTGCCGCTGCAGGGGCGAATCACGGGCTTTCCGCCGCCGGCGGTCACCGGCTTCATGACGCTCGATGCCCTTATCGCTGGCCGTATCGATCGGCTGGGCAGTGCCGTTGCCCATCTTTTGCTACCGGCTGTTACGCTTGCCGTCCCCGCACTTGCAACGGTTGTGCGCTTCACGCGCGCCGGTGTCCTCGATACCCTGGAGAAACCGTTTGTGACCTATCAAGATGCGATTGGCATTCCGCGCGCACTGATCGTATGGAAGTATGTGCTACGCAACGCGCTGACCTCCACAATCACGCAGATCGGCCTGCTGTTTGGGATCCTGCTGGCGGGCGCCGTCGTGATCGAAACCGTGTTCCAATGGCCAGGCATCGGCACCTATGCCTTTGAGGCTATCCTGCAATCCGATTACGCGGCGGTCATGGGCTTTACCGTTTATGCGGGTGGGATTTTCATGATCGCGAACCTGCTCGTCGACATCGCGCACGCCACTATCGATCCGCGGGGCGGTCGCGCATGACTGGGTTCACCTATGTTGCACGGCAGCTTGCTCGCGATCGATCCGCGCTCCTCGGCCTCGTCCTCGTGCTGGTCGTGGTGCTGGCTGCCATCTTCGCGCCTTTAATTTCGACGCACCCCGAGGCGGTGTGGGATATGAGCCCGGCCAATCGTCTCAAGCCTCCGAGCAGGGAGTGGCTGTTGGGCACGGACCGCATGGGTGCCGACATCTACAGCCGCGTGATTTACGGTGCCCGCATCACATTGATCATTGCCTTCGTTGCGGTTGGTGCCGCCCTGATCATTGGCGTACCGATCGGGCTTTGGGCCGGATGGAATGAGTTCTGGATCGGCGAGGCGCTGATGCGCGTGTCGGATGTGTTTTTGGCCGTACCTCAGATCGTGCTTGCCATTGCGATCGCACAGACCTTGGGGCCGTCAATCGAGAACGTGATTCTTGCTCTTTCGATCACCTACTGGCCTTGGTTTGCGCGCCTGGTCTATGCCGAGGTACGGGCGCTGAAGCACGAGACCTTCATCGAGGCGGCGATCGCGCTCGGCGTGCCCAAACGGCGCATCGTGCTGCAACACGTGCTCCCCAATGTCATGTCGCCGATCATCGTACGCACCTCGATCGGCATGGGATTTACCATCCTGACGGCGGCTTCCCTCGGGTTCCTCGGCCTTGGCGCCCCCCCGCCCGCACCAGAATGGGGCCGCATGATCTCCGAGTCGCGCGAGTTCCTGCCGGAGGCTTGGTGGTACGCGCTTGCCCCCGGGCTCGCCATCTTTGCGGTCGTGATGGGGTTCAATCTTTTGGGTGACGGTCTGCGCGACGTGCTCGATCCTCGCCTTAGGCGGGCACATGACCGTTGATTCGCTGCTCGAGGTCTCAGGGCTCAGCATCTGCTTCCGCACCGAGCAGGGAACCGCACAGGTGCTCGATGCCGTCAACCTCACGGTGGGGCGCGGCCGCATCATGGGGCTGGTCGGCGAATCCGGCTGCGGCAAGACTACGCTCGCACGCGCGGTGCTTGGCATCCTGTCCCCCAACGCCCGCATCGAAGGCGGCACGATCCGCTTCGACGGCCTCGACCTCATCGGCATGGAACGCGAGCGCTTGCGCCGCGAGGTGAACGGAAGGCGCATCGCCTTTGTGCCCCAGGACCCCTACAGCGCCTTCAATCCCCTGTTTCGGGTCGGCGACCAGATCATGGAATTGATGAAGTGGAACTCTCCACGACGCTCCAAGGACGAGCGCGCGCTCGGCGCCCTCCTCACGCCCTATCCGCGCCAGCGCTACCTCTCCGACAAGGCCGCAGCGCTCGCGATCCTTGGCGAGGTGCAGATCCCCGACCCGGAACGCGCCTTTCGTAAGTTGCCGGAACAATTCTCCGGAGGTCAGCGCCAGCGCCTGATGATTGCCATGGCACTGCTGATGAACCCGGACCTCGTTATCGCCGACGAACCAACGACCGCCCTCGACGTCACCATACAGGCGCAAATCTTGAAGCTGCTGAAGGCATTGGCCAAGGATCGGGGGGTTTCGGTGTTGCTTACCACGCATGATCTCGGCACGGCTTACGAAGTGTGTGATGAAATTACCGTCATGTACGCCGGCCAGGAGGTGGAGAGCGCGCCCGTCGCCGAGTTCTTCGCTAATCCCCGCCACCCCTATACCGCGCGCCTGCTTCAGAGCCTGCCCGACCCTGCACGGGAAATCCACGAAATCGGCGGGGAGATACCAAACCTGGTGTTTCCTCCCAATGGCTGCCGCTTCCATCCGCGCTGCCCTAGCGCAAGCGCCGCCTGCTCCCGGGCGCGTCCTCCTGCCAGCGGAACGCGGCAGGTCGTGCGCTGCTTCCACCCTCAGCCGCCCCGCGTGGAAGTGGCCCCATGAGCACGCTGGAACCCCTCCTGCAGGTCAGCAAGCTGCGCCGCCATTTTCCGGTGCGCAACGCCCTTGGTGTGCAGACAGGTACCATCAAGGCCCTCGATGACGTTACATTCGCGGTGCGACCCGGCGAGACCTTTGGGATTGTCGGGGAATCCGGTTGCGGCAAGACCACCCTCGGCAAGACGCTTGCCGGTATCCATAAGCCCAGCGCTGGTCGCATCCTGTTCGAGGGCGTGGACATCTCGGACTTGCAGGGCGCGGCACGGGCCGGTGTCAGTCAACGCTTGCAGTATATTCATCAAGACCCAGGCAACGCCCTCGACCCGCGCTGGACCATCGCGCGCTCGCTCGATGAGCCGCTTGCGACCCACACCGCCCTCAGCCGGTCCGAGCGCGCCGCCCGTAGCCGAGAGATCCTGGCCGCCGTTGGCTTGCCAGCCGAGCACCTTCACCTCTATCCCCATGAGTTGTCGGGCGGCCAACAGCGTCGCGTCGGCCTGGCCCGCATCCTGACCTTGAAACCCCGCCTGGTCATCCTCGATGAGCCAACGTCCGGCCTCGATGTATCCATTCAGGCTACCGTGCTGAAGCTGCTCAAGTCGCTGCAACGGGCGTTCGATCTCACCTATCTCTTCATCTCGCACGACCTGTCGGTCATCCACGTCATGTGCACCCGCGTGGCGGTGATGTACCTCGGCCAGATTGTCGAGATCGCACCCGTATCGGACCTCTTCGCCACGCCTCGGCATCCCTACGCCAGCTCGCTGCTTGCCGCGATACCACGCATTGGAGGCCGCCGCGTCACCGATAAATTCGCGCTGGAAGGCGAGCCGCCCGACGCTGGCAAGTTGCCCTCCGGCTGCCGCTTTCGTCCGCGCTGCCCCCATGCCATGCCCGTGTGCGCGCAGCTTGAGCCGGGGTTGGCACCCGCTGGGGGCGCCCATCAAACCGCGTGTCATCTGACTGAAAGCATCGAGCTGGCGCAAGGATAAGGCGTTGACTGTTCACCCGAGGACCGCCTCGCGGCCCGTATCACCCATGACCCCCGGCAGGTGACGCGGGGCACGGCTAGGTTTTTGATGGCATCGGGACTGCCGCATGACTGAGATCAGCGCGCAACCGCGCCGCAGCGCCTTGTTGTTTAGCCCTTTTCGGCTGCGCGAGGTCACGTTTCCCAACCGTATCGTGATTGGGCCCATGCAAATGTATGCCGCCGCGGCCGACGGGCTGGCCAACGACTGGCATTTTCAGCATTTGGCGAAGTATGCGGTAGGTGGCGCCGGCACCGTGATGACCGAAGCGCTGATGGTCGATCCGATTGGCCGAAATACCTATGCCGACTGTGGCATCTGGTCCGACACGCAGGTAGCTCCCCTCGGCCGGATCGTCGATTTTCTGCATCGGCAGGGCAGTCTCGCGGCGGCACAGCTACACCATTGCGGACCCAAGGCATCGCGTCGACGGCCATGGCACGGTTTGGGGCCCCTCGACGCGGAGGACGCCGCTAAGGGCGAGCCACCCTGGCAGCCCGTTAGCTCGACGGCGGAGGCGAGTACGGCCGGCTGGCTGCAGCCCCGCGCCTTGACGCTCGAAGACATCGGCAAACTCCTGGAGGACTATCGCCAAAGCGCGCGCCGCGCCGCACAGGCCAACTTCGACGTCTTGGAGATCCATGGCGCGCATGGCTATTTGCTGCATGCGTTTCTGTCCCCTGTCGCCAACCGCCGTACTGATGCCTATGGCGGTGATATTGGAGGGCGGATGCGCCTTGCCGTGGAAATTGCCGAAAGCGTGCGAACTGCCTGGCCGGCGGGCAAGCCACTCTTCTTTCGTATCTCGGCCGTGGACTGGCGCGAGGATCTCGATGCACGGACCGACGGCTGGACCATCGCGGACAGCTGCACGCTGGCGCGCGAGCTTGCTGCTCGCGGTGTCGACCTCATCGACTGCTCCTCCGGCGGCATCCGCGCCGAAAATTCGATGATCGACTATGCCAAGCGACGACGTCCGCTGAGGCGCAACTATCAAGTCCCCTACGCTGAAGCGATACGCCGTGAGACCGGCATGCCGACAATGGCGGTCGGAGCCATTCTCGATGGGCCGCAGGCCGAGGCCATCTTGCAGCGAGGACAGGCCGATCTTGTCGCCGTTGCACGCGAAGCTCTGGTTGATCCGCATTGGGCCTTGCGCGCGGCACGGGTTCTGGGCGTCGACCCCGCTTGGACGCTCTGGCCGCCGTCCTATGGCTGGTGGCTCGAATTGCGCCAGCGCACCGGGATCGTCGAGTGAAAACGCCTCCCGAGCGCGTCTCGCGCCCCTTTAACGTTTTGCCGCCGGCGGCGGCTTCCCCGCAGCAGGGCTAACCTTTCCGTCGGCGATGTCACACTTGATCGCCACCGCGCTGCGCTCCCCCGGTTCACCATAGCCACCGGCCCCTGCCGTCTCGATCACCAGACGGTCTCCGGGAGCGAGCCGCGTCACCACCTTCGAGGGGATCACCTCCGTGGTCCCGTCGCGGCGCACGATCCACGAGCGCGCGCACGCGCCGGCACCTCCCCCGCGCATGCCTGGCGCGGGGACGAAATGGCGCTCGCCACGGTGCGAAAACGAGAGCGTACCCTCAACGTCCTCGAGGACCTCGAACTCCTTGACTTGGCCAAGGCCTCCGCGCCACGTACCTGGACCCCCAGAGTCTGTCTTAAGGCACCATCGGTTGATACGAATCGGTGCCTCCAGTTCCATCGCCTCGGCCGGCAGGTTCATGCAATTGGTGGCATCGGTCTCGATCGCATCGACGCCGTCAAACCCGTTGCCCGCACCGCTCCCTCCCGACAACAGTTCGCCAGTCACGAAGGGTGTGCCGTCCTTGCGCTGGCCACCGAAGGCCATGACCAACAGCTCGCCGGCATTGGGAGCGGGCACGCGATCGGGCGCGGCCTCGGCCAGCGCGGAGAGCATGGAGCAGGTGATGCGCTTGATGGTTGCCGAGCGGGCGTTGACGGCGGCGGGCGGACGAGGATTGACGAGACTGCCCGGGGGCAAGGCAAGAGAGATGGGGCGAAAGCAACCGCCGTTATTGGGAATAGTCGGATCGGTCACGGCGCGCACGGTAAAGCAAGCCGCCGCCAGGCTCCCCGACGGCACGCAGTTCACGGGTCCCCGCACTTGCGGACTGGTGCCGGTGAGGTCGAATGCGATGCTGCCGTCACCCGGCAGTGTCACTGCGACCTCGATGCGGACCCGCTTCTCCAGGTCGATCCCATCGTTATCGAGGTAGTCAACGTGACGCCAGGTGCCACGCGGAAGCCGGCGCAACGCAGCGCGCGTCATTGCCTCGGATCGCTCAAGCAGCAGTTGAAAGGAGGCGAGCAGGGTCTCGGACCCGATCTTGGCGGCGGTCTCGCCCAATCTGACGCCCGCGATCCTGCAGGCGGCGACCTGGGCGTGAAGGTCGCCAAGAAAGATCTCGGGAATGCGAACATTGAGGCGCAGGATGCGCGTTAGCGTCTCATCGAAGCTGCCGGCGTGTGCCCATTGCACCGCTGGAATGCGCAAGCCCTCCTGGTAGATTTCGGTGGAGTCGGTCGGCACAGACCCCGCCGTCTTGCCGCCGACGTCCTGATGATGCGTCATCGTGGCGGCGAGCGCGATCGGGCGTGCACCGGCGAACAGCGGCATAAGGACGGCAAAATCCGGAAGGTGGGTCCCGCCACAGTAAGGATCATTGAGAAGATAGACGTCGCCGGGGCGCATGGCCTCGACGGGGAATGTGCGGATGATCTCGCCAACCGCCGGAATCAAGGTGCCGAGATGGACAGGAATAGCGCAGGCTTGCGCAAGCGTGACGCCATTCAGCGTAAAGAGACTAGCCGAGGCGTCCAGTCCCTCCTTGACGATCGGCGAGCACGAGCTCTTGAGCAGTGTCGTCTCCATCTCCTCGGCGATGCAGTCGAGCCGATGGCGCAGCACCTCGAGCGTGACGGGATCGATCGAACCAGGCGCACCCTTCGTGCTCATGCAATCCTCTCCATCATCAGCGCCGCGCCGACCACCACGCTGGCCTGCCAGCCTGGTGGCACCAGCGTTGTCGAATCCTCCTGCTCGATCACCGCAGGACCGCGAATGGTTTCTCCGAGCGTGAGCTTGGCCCGGTCGTGGATGGCGGCCTCGCAGACAACCGCCTGGTTTGGAAAATGCACAAGCCTGACGCTCTTTTGGCTCGCCCCCGGTATCGCTGCCGGCGCGCCGCCGAGCGCCACCTTCGGGAGGCGCGCTATGTGCACGGTGCGCAAATTGACGATCTTGGCCGGGGAACCGGTCTTGTGCCCGTTGATGCGCTCGTGCGCCGTCTCAAAGGCGGCGTATAGCGCGCCGAGCGGCTCGCCGCTGTCGAGGTCGAACGGTACCTCGATAAAGTGGCTCTGCCCGACATAGCCGACATCGGCAAATACCCGGCGTTCGCGTGCGAGGCCATCGATGTGCTCAGCGCGCATGAGCGCGTCGGCACGGGCGTCGAGCTCACTAAGGAGTGCCCGCACGGCAACGAGGTCGGTGGCTTCGATTGGCGCGTGGAAGGCACCGGAAACTTCATGCGCGATCGGGGCCGCAAGCAGTCCGCCGGCTGCCAGCACGCCGGGATAGCGCGGTACCAGCACGCGGCGGATATCGAGCTCGAGGGCGAGTGCGGCCGCATGCAGGCCGCCGGCGCCGCCGAGAGGCACCAGGGTAAATTCGCGCGGATCATGCCCACGATTGACCGAGACCAGGCGAATGCCATCTGCCATGTGCGCATTGGCAATACGATAAATCCCGAGCGCGGCCGCGGTTACCGCGATACCAAGTGGTTTTGCGATCGTTGCGTTGATCACCGCGTGCGAAAGCTCGGGCTGCAGCGGCAACGCACCTCCCGCAAAAAAGGCTGGATCGAGATAACCAAGCACGATGGCAGCGTCCGTTACGGTCGGGCTTTGGCCACCCCGGCCATAGCAGGCCGGACCAGGCTCGGCGCCGGCCGAGTGCGGCCCCACCCTCAGACCACCGCCACTGTCGATCCAGGCAATCGAGCCGCCGCCAGCGCCCAAGGTCGTGACATCCAGCATCGGCACGCGAACGGCATAGCCGGCAATGTGCGTCTCGGGTCTTACATCGACGCGGCCCCTGCCGATGAGCGCTATGTCGCTCGAGGTTCCTCCGACATCGATGGTGATGAGGTCGTCGAGCCCAGCCTCGGCGCCGACGGCCGCACCGCCGAGCGCGCCGGCCGCGGGGCCGGAAAGAAACAGGCGCACGGGCCGCAAGCGCGCCGTCTCGGCGCCGGCGAGACCACCGCGTGACTGCATCACCTGCACGGGAACCGACACCTCGGCTTCGGCGAGATGGCCTGCCATGTTGGCCAAATAGCGATCGACCACCGGCTTGATATAGGCGTCGAAGGCAGTGACGACGGTGCGCTCGTACTCGCGAAAAGCCGGGTCCACTTCCGACGACAATGACACCGCGACGCCCGGCATTGCGGCCCGCACGCGCTCGGCAACCCGGCGCTCGTGCGAGGGATCGAGAAAGGAAAAAAGCAGGGAAATCGCGACGGCGCTGACATCCTCCTGTTTCAACTTGTCGATGGCCGCAGCGATCGACGTTTCATCCAGAGGAACGAGCTCTCCTCCATCAGCGGCGATGCGCCCCTTCACTTCCACGCGCCGAGCCCCGGGAGCAAGCCATCCCGGCGTTTCGGGTCTGAGCCTCAGATCGTACATTTGCCGGCGCATCTGGCGCCCGAGCTCGAGGATGTCGCGAAAGCCCTCGCTGGCAATCACGCCGACACGGGCGCCCTTGCGTTCGATGACAGCGTTGGTTGCAACCGTCGTGCCATGTGCGAAGCGTACGATGTCCTTGGGCTTGACGCCGGTACGCCGCAACAGTTCGGCGATCCCGGCGGCCACGGCGTCGCCCGGATTGGCGCGTGTCGTGGGGACCTTAAGGATGCAAATTCCGGCAGGACCGGTGGCGATAACGTCGGTGAACGTACCGCCAATATCTATGCCGACGCTGATGCCGTCAGCCATTGAGAGCCGCCTCCCCCTTTGTCAATGCACGGCCGCGGCCGGCGCACGAAACATCTTTCAGATCCAGTCCTGTGGTTCGGGTGCGGCACGATGACAACGCGGTTGCTCGCGCGACCTGCAGGCGGGTGTGCGCCAACGCTAACAGTGCGCCGCAAGGCTCGCAATATCAGGCATGGCTTGGGTTGCGCCGGCCAACGCGGCGTGGCCGGACGGCCGATTTACGGCTGGCCAAGGTTGGATTGAGATTCAGCTCCTGGCGGGCTTGGCCGCGATAATGTCCCACGCCACGTTGATTTGCTTCATGCGCTTCTCGCGCACCTCTCGATCGGAATCATCGTGCGCCAGGTCAGGGTGCCAGGTCTGGCGTAAGCCATCGACGATCTTTTTGATAGCGGCGAGGTTCGCGTCCGCGGTGACCCCCATACCAAGCACCCTTAGCGCATCCGAACGGGTCCGGGGAACCTCCTCGTTCCAGGTTGGGGGCGCGGCGGCCACTGTGCTCCAGATGGGCGCGGGTGCGCTCGCGACCGCATCCGCCCGCACAGCCCTTCGATTGCCTCTCACGGCAAGCTTGGGAGACGCGGCAACGGTGCGACTAGGCCGCAAGCGACGATGGCGAGTGCGCAGGATCAGCAGCAACGCGGTGAGCGCCACGAACACTGCGCCAAGCACGGCAAGGCCGGCGCGCGTGGAGGCATGATCGGTTGCGGCGGGCGCAATAGGCGTCACCGTCAAGGCAGGCGCCTCAGGCGCCGGCGACTGGGCTTCCCCTACGCCCGAGAGCGGCAGCGATGGCGCAGGGTCGGCGACAGCGCCCGGCCGGTTGATGATCTTTGGGATGATGGGCGCAGGAAGTGCGGAAGGCGTTGCAACGACCGGCTGGGCTTGAGCCGTGGCGGCCGATGGCTTGGCGGGCTGCGGCTCGTTCTCCGTCGGCTTCGGTGCTGCGGCTTGGTTTGCTTCACTGCGCGTGACGGTGGCTGTAAAAGGCTGGGCCGGAAGCTGGGGCGCTTGGTTCGTAACCTGACTCGGGGCCCTTGCCGCGGATGGCGTGACGAAGATCGCGTCGATGCCGAGCAAGGGAGCAAATCCCGGCGGCATGGCCACGCTTGCCGGCGGGGACAGCGCGCGTCGGTCGGCGCAGTAGCGCTGCAGCCGGCCGTAGCGCCAACGCTCTGCGCCCGCGCAAGGATCATCGGCCGCGAGCGTCCAGTGTGGCGGCATGCGAATGTGCAGTCGGCCATTCTCATAGGAAGCACGGTCGGGGCGGGCGCTAGCGGCGACGGCGGCCCAAGGCAAAGACACGCCATCGCAGTCCATATCGAAGCGGTGAACGGTCCATTCGCGACAGAGCGTCGGATTTACGGGCGAGCAGGCGCGGAAGGAGCGTTGCTCGCGCGCGCCAATGATACGGTGGCCCTGGTTCGGCGATGGCGTCAGCAACGGACGACCAGCGCTGATCGAGCAGGCATAAGGCATGACGAAAAGATCATCGCACCGTGCCGGCGCCGCAGCGAATGACACTATGAGACCCGCCAAGAAAAGGCCGCCGCTCGTGCGAAGCATGCCCATGCGCGTGGTAAGTTTACCCATGCGCCCGCCCGACTCACCAAAGTTTCGCCCGGTAAAACGCTTCCGTTAGACATTGGCGCATTTATGGCACCTGGCGCGAAAGCAGCTTAGCGAGCGAAAGGTCCCATGCGCCGGGATCCCTTCTGCGCGGACTTGCCACGCATCGCCTCCATGCGGAGCGCCCGCGCCGCGCCAACGCTCCCTGACCTCGGCGTTTGCCCTCTGCTCAAGCCGCGCACGGCGTGGCGGCGCTAACCTTTGGCCGGTGGCGTGACCAAGCCCGCGGCAGGTGCACACATGCGAAGCTCAAGCTCTAAGCGCGCGACAATCCGAAAGTAGAAAGGAGTATCGCCTTGCCCTTGCGCCAACTCGGAAACTTGACCCAACCCACCGCCGCGCCGATGCCGGCCGGCGCGCCGCAGCGCTTCACGCCCAGTTTGGAAGGAGTAGCATTCGCTCGATCTCGACGCCTTACAGAAATCCTGGGAGTAGCGATATGGCCCGCATTGCACGGCGTACATTTCTCAAGTGGAGCGGCACCGGCGCGATCGCGGCGCGAACGGGCGGTATGGCGGCGATCCTCGCGGCGGGCAAGGCGCCAGCCCATGCTCAAGTGAGCACCGTGCATTGGTTGCGGTGGAACGATTTCGTGCCGGCATCCGACGAGCTTCTGCGCAAGGAACTCATTCCCGCCGGCGAGAAGGCACTCGGTATCAAGCTCACGCTCGAGACCATCAACGGTAACGACATCCAGGCACGAACCACCTCTGCCATCCAATCGGGTTCCGGACCCGACGTCATCTGCGGCCTCAACAATTGGCCACAACTTTATGCCGAGAGCGTCGTCGATGTCAGCGACATCGCCGAAGAGATCGGCAAGGCCCAGGAGGGCTTCTACAAGGCGTCCACGGTCGTCGCCAACGACGGCAAGAAATGGATCGCCGTGCCCTGGTGCGTATTGGGTGCACAAATCGCTTATCGCAAGTCCTGGTTCGACGAGATTGGTCTCAGCAAGTTCCCCGACACCTGGGAGGCCTATCGCGACGCCGGCAAGCAATTGAAAGCGAAGGGTCTGCCGCTCGGACAGACGCTGGGGCACACTTTCGGAGACGCTCCGACCTTTAGCTACCCCTATCTGTGGTCATGGGGCGGCAAAGAGGTCGAGGCGGATGGCAACACCGTGGTGCTCAACGGCAAGGCCGCGGTCGATTCGGTGAAGTTCATGACGGCCTTCTGGAAGGAAGCCCACGATGAAGGCGGGCTTGCGTGGGACGACACCAACAATAACCGTGCCTTCCTGTCGGGCACGATCAGTGCCACCCTCAATGGCGCCTCCATCTATCTCTTGGCCAAGACCAAACCTGAGACCTATCAGACCGAGAAGGGCACGCCGCTATGGCAGGATATCCTGCACGCGCCCTTGCCAAAGGGAGCGGCGGGCCAATTTGGTTACCATCTACCGATGTCCAATATGCTGATGGGCTATTCCAAGAACCAGAAGGCTGCCAAGGACTTCATTCGCTGGATCACATCCAAGGAGGTGTACCAAAAGTGGTTCAACTCCCAGCAAGGCTATTCCGTCGGGGCCACGACGATCTGGGAAAAGGACCCCCTCTGGGGCAAGGATCCGGTGATGGAGCCGTTCCGGGTCGCGGCGCGCGCGGGCCAATTTCCTGGCTACGCCGGGCCCGCCGATCGCAAGGCCGCGGAGGTTCTGAGCAAATACGTCATCACCGACATGTACTCCAAGGCGGTGCAGGGCATGCCCGCTGAAGAGGCGGTGAAGTGGGCACACGATGAGGTGGCCAAAGCTCACGCCTAATCTCGAGGTCCTGGCCTGGCGTGGGGCTCGGGCTCGTGCCGGCGCCCGCCACCTGGGTCGGTGCAACGGCTTGGCGGGGAGCGAAGCTGAGGGGGCGACCGGGCGCGGTCACCGGCCTTTCTGAGGCGCGCGTCGGGCAGCCTCGATCGCCGCCCAGACGCGCGCCGGCGTCGCCGGCATCTCGATATGCTCAACCCCCAAGGGAGAAAGCGCATCGCAGATGGCGTTGATGGTGGCAACCAGCGAACCGACGCTGCCTGCCTCGCCCACCCCCTTGGCGCCCAATGGGTTTACCGCGGTCGGCACGGCGCGCGTCCGCAGGTGCACGCGCGGCGTGTCCTGGGCGCGCGGCATCTGATAATCCATGAAGGACCCGCTCATGAGCTGTCCGCTCTCCGCGTCATAGACGATGGCCTCGCCCAGCGCCTGCCCGACCCCCATGGCAACGCCGCCTTGGATCTGGCCGTGCGCAAGCATTGGGTTCAGCACGTTGCCGAGGTCCTCCACGACGACGTAGCGCACGATCTCGACCAGGCCGGTCTCGGGATCGATCTCGACTTCGACCATGTGGCACCCGTTGGGGAAAGTCACCCCCGGCGGCACGAACTCGGCAATCTCGCACAAGCCAATGGGATTTTTGGCCTGGGCGTGCCGGGCGACATCGCCGAGGCCGACAGAGCGATTGGAGCCCTGGAGTGGAAAGCGCCCATCGGCAAAGCCGATTTCCTCTGGCCGGCCCTCGAGCAGCTCGGCGGCGAGCGCGCGGCCGCTCTCAATCACCTTTTCGGTGACGCGCTTTGTTACCGCTCCGCCGACCGCCATCGCACCCGAGCCGCCATTGCCACGCCCGTCGGGCAGGTCGTCGGTATCGCCGGCCAGATAGCGAATGGCATGGCGTGGAAGACCGAGCTCGCGGGCGACAAGATCGGTCAGCGTCGTTTCGATTCCCTGCCCAGTGGACATCGATCCGGCGTGAAGCGTCGCCGTGCCATCGGCGTGCACCGTGAGCCGAGCATAGTCCTTGCGCGGCCGAGAGAAGGGGCCGCCGGCAACCTCGATCGGGTTCGCCATGCCGAGGCCGCGCAGCCTACCCCGGCGCGCGGCCTCATCTCTGCGCGCCGCAAAATTAGCCCGATCGGCAAGCTCGGCGGCACCCGTCATATTGCCCTCGAACTCACCGCAGTCGTACTTGAACAGGAAACCGGTGTCGTAGGGCATGGCCGAGGGCGGCACCAAGTTGCGGCGGCGCAATTCGAAGGGATCAAGTCCCTGATCACGCGCGGCGATGTCGATCAGCCGCTCGATCACATAGGTGGCCTCGGGCCGGCCGGCACCACGAAAAGGTGCATTGGTCATCGTGTTCGTGAATACGCCCGTGACGCTGGCTTCGATGTTCGGAATTCGATAGACGCCGGCAATACCGCCGATATTGTTGAGAAGGAACAGCGAGCGCCCCGAGAGATAGCATCCGACGTTGACCTTGAAGTCAACCTTGAGGCCGAGAAAGCGTCCGTCCGCATCGAGGCCCAACTCGGCGTCGAAGGCGATGTCCCGGCCGTGATCATCGGCGAGAAAGCTTTCCCGGCGCTCCGCAATCCAACGCACGGGGCGGCGGAGTTTGCGGGCGGCATAGAGCACGAGCACGTCCTCAGGATAGGCACCGCTCTTCATGCCGAACGACCCACCAACGTCCTTGGCAATGACGCGTATTTGCTCGGCGGGCACCTGAAACAGATGGGCCAGGGCACCCCTCAAGATATGCGGGCTCTGATTGGAGGCATAAAGCACGAGCCGGCCGGTCTCATCGAGCCGGCCTAGCGCCCCCCTGGGCTCCAGCGAAAGCGCCGCGACGCGCGACACGTGCGAGGAAAGTCGCGCCCGGCGCGGCGCCGACCCGACGGCATCGCCCGCACTGCCCTTGTGCCAGACGAAGGCGACGTTGTCGGGGACCTCGTCCCAAACGCACGCCGCACCAGGAGCGCGTGCTGCGGGCACGCTCGCGAGCGCAGGCAGATCCTCCGTCTCGACCACGACGAGCTCTGCCGCAGCGAGCGCCGCCTCCAGTGTCTCGGCAACCACGAATGCAACGGCTTCCCCGACCGCACGAATGCGATCGCGAACCAGAATGGGACGCCGGGCCTGATGCGCCTTCTCGCCGTTGGCGCGCGGCAAGTTCACGCCGCAGGGAAAGTCGGCCAATCCGTCGGCGGCTAAGTCGTTGCCGGTATAAACGGCGAGGACACCCGGCCACGCCAGCGCCGCAGCAACGTCGATTGCAGCAACGCGCGCACTCGCCACCTGCGCCCGCACCACCACGGCATGCGCCATCCCCTCGAGCGGCAAATCGGCCACATAAAGGCCGCGGCCCGTGATGAGACGGTCATCCTCGATGCGTCCCTGGAATTCACCCCACTGGCTCAATGTTCGCTGTTCCCTTGCCTGTTGCGCGCCATGCACCCACCAACGCCAGGCGCGGCGCCCTTGTTGCCGGCTACCCGTAGACGAAGGCCCGGTCGCTGAGGTCGATGGCGGGAAATTGGTCCTTCTCGCTCCAGTAATCCTGGTTGTGTTGCCACTCTGGCTTGTCGCCGCGCTTGGGCAGGAGATGCATGGAGCGCATGATGTAACCCGGATTGAAATTCTGCGCATCGATCCAGGGCAGCAACGGCATATCCGCATCTTCCGGGCGCAAGGCAACTGTCACCTTTTTGGCCCCGGTCTCCTCCATATGTTTGAGCAATCGGCAGACGAAGTCGGCAACCAGATCGGAGCGCAGCGTCCAGCTGGCCCGGAAGTAGCCGAACACCCAGGCGAGATTGGGAAGCCCCGTGAACATCATACCCCGGTAAGTCACGGTATCGGCGAACCGCAGCGGCGTGCCGTCAATCACAAAATCAATGTCGCCCAGCACACAAATATTGAAGCCGGTCGCCGCGACGATGACGTCGGCGTCGAGCTGCTTGCCGGATTTGAGCAGGATGCCTTGGGCGTTGAACCGTTCGATTTCATCGGTGACCACCGACGCTTTGCCCGTGCCGATGCATTTGAACAGGTCGGCATCGGGAACGAAGGCGATCCGCTGTCGCCAGGGACGGTAGCGCGGCGTGAAATGTGCCTCGACGTCGTAGTCGGATCCCAGCAGGTTGCGAATGACGCCGATCAGTTCGTTGCTGACAACGTTGGGCTCTTCGATGCAGCGGCGCGTGAACGTCGCCTGATCAAACAGGATCTTGCGACGCACGATTTCATGGATCCAGGCCTCGTCGACTTGCAACTGGCGCAGCGTTTCGGCGAGCTCGATGGCATTGCGGCCCGTGATGAAAAACGTCGGCGAGCGCTGCAGCATGGTCACGTGAGCGCAGTCCTCGGCGATCGCCGGAATGATGGTCGCGGCCGTGGCACCCGAGCCGATGACAACTACGCGCTGATTCGCGAGATCGAGGGCCTCCGGCCAGGTCTCGGAGTGAACCAGGCTGCCCTTGAACGTTTCCATACCCGGCCATGCCGGCATAAAGCCTTGGCGATGCCGGTAGTAACCTTGGCACATCCACAGGAAGTTGGCGGTGAACGTCAGGTGCTCGCCGGTATCCTCGCGCGTGGCCTCAATCGTCCACCGATGATCCGCGCTCGACCACTCGGCGGAGAGGACCTTGTGCCTATAACGGACGTGGCGGGCAAGCTCGTTCTCCTCGATCACTTCCCCCATGTAGGCGAGGATCTCAGCCGCGGTGGCAATAGGTGGACCACGCCACGGCTTGAAGCGGTAACCGAAGGTGTGCAGGTCGCTGTCGGAGCGAAGACCAGGATAGCGGTGCGTCCACCAGGTGCCGCCAAAGCTCTCCTCAACATCGAGGAGGATGAAGGTCTTAAGCGGGCATTGCTGGCGCAGGTGATAGGCGCCGCCGATCCCCGAAATACCAGCCCCGACAATGAGGACATCGAAATGCTCGGCCTTGGCTGGTTGTCCGTTTTTCGGCATTGGTTCCGTGCGTGCTAGAGCAGCTGAGTGCGATGCCTTAGGTCGACTGGCATCGCGATTTTATTGCCTTTGTGAGGCGGGACAAGCCGTGCGGCGCCTGGCCCGGCTCGCCCGCACCATGCCCTGAGCCTGCCAGGGCAGGATTTGCGAGGGTCGTCGCGTGCCGAGCTTGCCGTCTGGGCAGCGTGCGCGACAGGCTTTGGTCAGCACTATCACGATCGCCTAGCGAAAGGAGGACCGGGACACTCGAGCTCGCCGTGCTGGGACATGGGGGAGCCTAGGCCTGGGCTAGCGCCGCAGACCAGGGCGAGGCGGCATCACTGATGCCGGCGCAGGCGCCGCCGTGCTGCACCAGCAAGCTCGGGCAAGCGAAATTGATCGGCAGCACGCCGCGCTCCACAAGCTCGGTGGGGCCGTCGGCCCGCAAAGCATCGACAATGTCGGGCGCGAGCCGCGCGTCCGCCGTCACCTTATCCGGGCCCGATACGTCGATGCGCGGTTCGTCCGCCGCCGCCTCCGGCGTCATACCAAAATCGGCCACGAACGATACGAGCTGCAGGACGGCCGCCATGATGCGCCGGCCGCCGGATGCGCCAGCCGCGATCCATGGCTTGTCACCATCGCGCAGGATGACGGGAAACATGTTGGTGAGCGGTCGCTTGCCTGGCGCAATGGAGTTGGGTTGGCCTGGACGCGGGTCGAACCACATCACCCCGTTATTCATCAAGATGCCCGTACTCGGCAGTACCACGCGGCTTCCCATGGAAGAAAGGAGCGTCGTCGTAATCGCCACCATGCTCCCTTCCGCGTCGCAGGTCGAAATGTGCGTGGTGCAGCTTTCCGCCGCCTGCGGCTCCGCATCACCAAGCGTGCTAAGCCGCCGGGCGTAGGCCCCCTTGAGGGCTCGGGCGAGCGTCGCGTACCAATGGGCGTCGGGCTTTCCCGCGCGCTGGGCGTGGCCCAACAATGAGATGACCTCTGCAGCCGTCGGCGCAGCGGTGAGAGGCCCCGTGGTTTGCAGCGTATGATTGCGCCAGGGCAGTTCGCCGGCCGCAAGAACCCGGGCTCGGCAATGGCGCAGGTCATCGGTCGAGAGCACCCCACCCATGGCGCGCGCATCAGCAACGATGCTCGCGGCGATCTCGCCGCGATAGAAGTCCTGCCAACCCGCCCGCGCCAGCCGGTCGAGCGTGTCGCTCAGTTTGCCAAGCCGGAAATAGCTCAAGGCGCCCTGGTAGGGCGGCACCGGCGGCAGCCCATCACGCAAATAGATGCGCGCACTTTCGGGATAGTTGCGCAAGACAGCCGCCGAGATGGCGACCTTCAGCGTCGTATACCAATCCTGCGGCAGCCCGCGCTTGGCCAGCGCCACGCTCGGCGCGGCGATCTCGGCAAGCGGCAAGCGGCCCCAGCGGAGGTGCATTTCAGCGAGGCCCGCGACCGCCGAGGGGACCACGAACGACAGCGGTCCATGGATGTTGGCATCGCCCTCGACCTCGGGCCAGGCGAATAGGTCGGCGGCGATCCTGCCCGTCAACTTGAAGCGATTGGCATCGAGGCCCGCGGGCGCCGTTGGCCCGAAATCCACGGTTTCTGCGCGAGCCTGTCCGGCGCGGTGCACCAGGGCGTGGCCAACGCCGCCGAGCCCAGAATTCCAGGGCTCCACCGCGGCCAGGGCGAGCGCGGTGGCGACGGCGGCATCGATGGCGTTACCCCCGGCATCGAGTACCGCAACGCCAGCCTCGGAAGCATTCTTGCATTGCGAAACCACCATGCCGCGCCGCCCGGAAGCGACGGGTTTGGCGACATGCCAGTGCTGAGTGGTGTGGGATGAGGGCGTGAAATGCACGGGGTCGAGCCTTTAGACTATTTCTGCAGGATCATACGCCAGCCCCGCCGCACCGTAACCGCCGTCCACGTTGAGCACGTGGCCCGTGACCCAGGCGCATTCGTCGGAGGCAAGATAGAGCGCAGCGTTTGCCACGGCTTCGACCGTACCATAACACCGCGTGGGAATGCGATCGAGATATCCTTGCCGGCGGGTTGGTCCGTGCCGGCTGATGCCGGTCTCGATTGGTCCGGGCGCGATCGCGTTCACCATCACACCGCGAGCCGAGAGTTCGACGGCAAGAACCTTGCAAATGTGCATGACCGCCGCCTTCGAAGCGCCATAAGCGATCCCGCCCATATTGCCCCGCTGCCCCGAAATCGAGCCGATCTGAATGATCCGGCCGCCACCTTGGCTGACCATGTGCCGCGCAGCGGCCTGTGCGGTCAGAAAGGAGCCGGTGAGATTGATGCCAAGAACGCGTTGCCAATCGTCCAGGCTGGTATCGAGCGCCAGCTTGTGCAGGGCGATGCCCGCATTGTTGACGGCAATGTCAATCCGGCCGAAGCGGTGCACGGTCTCCCTCACCTGGGCCTCGCACTGCACAGGATCGGCCACATCTGCGTGCAAGGAGGCCGCGCAACCACCGGCCGCGCCGATGGCTGACGCGGTGGCTGCCGCGCGGTCGGCGTCGCGGTCCGCACACATCAGGCACGCACCTTCCTCAGCAAATCGGTGGGCAATCGCCGTGCCGATCCCACCGCCGGCGCCGGTGACGAGCGCAACTTTTCCCTTCAACCGCATCGCTGCTCCCTCGATCATCCCAAGGCGCGCGCCAATCGCGCGGCCCCGGCATAGGCTTCTAGCCTTGCAGAGGCCAGCTGCCCACGCAATGCCCAGGCAAAGCCGAAAAGCGCGGAAAAAAGGCACTGCATCGCCTCGGCAGGCGACCGAGTCCGGCTTGGCAACCTCCGCTCAGATGCTGCGCCAACCCAGCGGCGCCGCGTGCCAACGCATTTAACCTCCCACTGCCACCGAGCTCCGCGTCGGCGCGGCACGTCGCCGGCCCCGTGCGGGCTAGGCTGCAGCATGCGCCCAATCCCAATAGAGCTTACGTGCCTTCAGCATCATTGGCCCGGGCTGCAGCTCACGGTTCTCAATGCGATTGATCGCCACCACCTTCGAATTGTTGCCGGTCGAGAAGATCTCATCTGCCTCCATGAAATCGGCAACCTTGAGCGTGGTCTCCTCGACCTGGACGCCGGCCGCGCGCAACAGCTCGATTGTCCGCCGGCGGGTGATGCCGGCCAAAAACGTACCATTTAGGGCGGGTGTCTTGACGATACCGTCTTTCGCCATGAACAGATTGGACGTACCGGCTTCCGCGACGTTGCCCAGCATGTCCAGCACCAGCGCGCTGTCGAAGCCGCGCGACTTCGCCTCCATCACACAGCGAGCGTTATTGGGATAAAGACAACCGGCCTTGGCGTCGGTCGGCATGGTCTCCATGGACGGTCGGCGAAAAGGCGACAGCGTGATCGAGAACCCTCTCGGCGGGTTCATGGGGGAAACGTAGAGACAGATTAGGAAGCGCGTGGTGTCCGGGTTCGGTGGAACGGATGAACCGCCAACTCCGCCGTCCTCCGCCCAATACATGGGGCGGATGTAGATGGCCTCCTTGGAACGGAAGCGCCGTAAACCATCGCTAACGAGGCCCATGATCGTTTCCACCGACTTTGTCGGTCTCAATCCGAGCGCCCGCGCCGATGCGTTGAGACGCTCGCAGTGGCGGTCGAGATCAGGGCTCACCCCCTCAAATGCCCGCGCGCCATCGAAAACCGAGGAACCCAGCCAAAAGGCATGCGTGCGCGGTCCCGCCACAAGCACATTGCCTTCGTGCCAGTCACCATCGAGCCATGTCCAAGTCTCGGACCAGGTCGCCATTTTGGTCACCTCTGCTGCCGTCGATTCAAGAGCCGCTCAGTCATGGCGCAGAAAGCCTCACAACACTAGTGGGCGGTCTCTACCCATTTGGCCGGCAATGGCCATCTTGCCCGACATCAACTAAGCTCCAGACCCCGCGGCAAACGCCGGCTCGACCCTGGCGCGCGCGGCCCGGCTTTTGCTCAAGCGTACTCAAGGAAAGGCAGACTATGACCGATAAACCCGACCCGCCGCCCGCCGCCCGCGATAAGGTGCGTGCGACAGTGCCCAAATTGATTGAGCTCACCGAAAATGTTCTGTTCGGCGATGTGTGGGAGCGGCCGCAACTCTCCAAACGCGACCGCAGCCTCATCACCTGCGCGGCGCTTGTCGCGCTGAACCGCACCGCGCAGCTCAAAGGCCATCTCGAGCGCGCCCTCAAGAACGGCGTCACGCCGGAAGAAATCGGCGAATTGATCACCCATCTTGCCTTCTACGGCGGCTGGCCCGTCGCCATGTCGAGCGCACTCGTCGCCAAGGAAGTTCTCGAACAACCCAAGAAATAACCTACTCGGCGCGGCTTGGCTCGGGCAAGGCAGCCCTCCGATGGTTGTTTGGCTGGCAAGGGAGACAACAAATGGCCCTCTACGAACTGCGCACCTATACGCTCTACGTCGGAAAAATGGCGGAAGCGACCAAGCTCTATCAAGAGGTCGGCTTTCCCGCGCTGCAAAAGGGCGGGCATGACAGGAAGCTGATCGGCTACTTCCAAGGCGACACGGGCATGATCAACCAGCTCGTACATCTGTGGAAATTCGACGACGACGTCGATCGTCGCAAACATTGGGCCGGTGTCTTCGCCAACAAGGATTTTGTCGAGGGTTTCGCTGCTCGCTTTCGACCGCTCGTCATGTCGCAGGAGGTCAAGCTCTTGACCGCGGCACCCTGGGGTCCCCACCCCTGAGGGCTGGCCGCAGACAAAGAGGGTAGGGCATGAGCCGCAGGCAAATGCACCTTGGGATGTCGATCCGGGGGCTCGGATATCATCCGGCGGCCTGGCGCCATCCCGAGGTGCCCGCGGATGGCACCTTCAGGTTCGCACACTATCGGCGCAGTGCGTTGGCTGCCGAGCGCGGCAAGTGCGACCTTATCTTTTTTGCCGATGGGATTGGCATCAGGGAGCGCGATAGTCCGCCGGGCTCGCTGGCACGCTCGGGCTATGAGATCGTCGAATTGGAGCCCATGACGCTGTTGCCCGCACTCGCGGTGGTAACCGAGAGGATCGGCCTCGTCACGACCGCCTCGACCACGTACAACGAGCCGTTCCATATTGCGCGCAAGTTCGCGACCCTCGACCTGATAAGCCATGGGCGTGCAGGCTGGAACGTCGTCACCTCATGGTCGGAGGCGGAAGCCAAAAACTTCAATCGCGAGCAGCACGTCGACTACGACACGCGCTATGCACGTGCCGCCGAATTCGTCGAAGTCGTGAAAGGCCTGTGGGACAGCTGGGAGGAGGATGCTTTTGCCTTCGACAAGCAGTCGGGTCAGTTCTTTGATGCGTCCAAAATGCACGTCTTGGATCATAAAGGCGCGTTCTTCTCCGTGCGCGGACCGTTGAATGTCGGATGTCTACCCCAGGGGCATCCCATCGTCGTGCAAGCCGGCGCATCCGAGCAGGGGCGCGAGCTCGCCGCAGCCACTGCCGATATCGTTTATGCCGTACATCCCTCGCAAGCGGTGGCGCGTGCGTTTTACGCCGACCTCAAGCGGCGATTGGGCAAGTATGGCCGCGACGCGGATGACCTCAAAATTCTGCCAGCCCTCCGCCCGGTTGTAGGCAAAACCGCTACCGAAGCGCGCGCGAAATACGATCAATTGCAGGAGTTGCTCGATCCCCTCGTTGGCTTGGCGCGGCTGAACCAGACCTTCGGTGACCTGTCGGGCTATCCGCTCGATGGTCCCGTCCCGCTCGACAAGCTTGGACCGGCAGAACTGCGCAGCATCAGCCAGCAATTACTTGATCGGGTGCGGCGGCAAAATCCGACGATCCGTGAGCTCTATCAGGAGGTCGCCGGCATGGGCGGCTTCTGTTTGATTGGAACGCCATCGGACATCGCCGACGTCATGCAGGCGTGGTTCGAGAACGATGCCTGCGATGGCTTCAACATCACGCCGACCCACCTCCCCGGCGGCTGCGAGGATTTTGTCGAGATGGTCACGCCCGAGCTGCAACGCCGCGGCCTGTTCCGCAAGGACTACCAGGGCCGCACGCTGCGCGAGCATCTCGGGCTGAAGCGACCCATCAACCGCTACGTAGCCGCGCGCGGCGCTTGAGCGCCTCCCAAGTCCATTTGTCGGTCGGCGCGCGCTTGCGTCCCCATCGGCTCTGGGGCGAGGCACCGCCACCAGCAAGCCCCCGACGCGCCTTGGCAAAACGGCCGCCTACGTGACTTGAACGGACCGGCACTACCGCTAGCACCTGGCCTGCGGGCCGCACGCCTAGGGGCCCACCAGCGCTGATGGCGATGCTGGTCGCGCTGCCCAGGCAGCCTTCAGTTGGGCAGCAACACGGTGTCGATGACGTGAATGACGCCGTTCGACTGCATCACGTTGGCAATCGTCACCTTGGCGCTGCGGCCTTTCGCATCCTTGAGCATCAAATTGCCGTCCTGCAGGTACGCCAACAGCATGCCGCCGCCGACGGTCTTGATCTCATGCATGCCGCCGTCGTTCTGAACCATGCTCGTAATGGCATTCCTTAACGCCTTCATCGGCACCACGTGATAGGTCAGGATGGAGGTTAGCTTGTCCTTGTTCTCGGGCTGCAAGAGCGCATTGACCGAACCCGCAGGTAACTTGGCAAAGGCTGCATTGGTCGGAGCAAACACGGTGAAGGGGCCAGGACCCGATAGGGTCTCAACCAGCCCTGCGGCCTTGACCGCGACGACCAAGGTTGTGTGATCCCTCGAGTTGACTGCGTTCTCAACAATGTTCCGCGAGGGATACATCGCCGCGCCCCCCACCATGACCGTTCTCTCCGATGCGGCGGGTGCCGGCTCAACGAGGCCCAGTGCGAGACCCAGCGCGAGCAGCGATGCGCCAAGGATGATGGATTGATTTCGTTTGCTGGTCACGACATCACCTCCAAATTCGATCTTGCTCGTGCGTGTGAGCCCTGGAGGTACGCGCCGTTTTGGCGCCGGTTGCACGGCGAGCGCGGCTTCACGTTTTCTTGTGAGCCCAGAGGTTAACCTGCCGTCTTTTAACCTGCCGTCTTAATGAGTTTGGCGTGAAAAGCAGGGCCGGTCGGACGTCCCGTCGGCGACCCGCCGGCTGGCTCCAGACTGATACCAAAGGTTGCCCGCTCGACGCTGGCACGATCGTACACAGCAAGCGCGCGCTGCGTCGTCGATTGCTGGGTGTCGATCAACCCTAGCGACTGCGGCACCCCGCCAGCCTTTTCCAAGGCGATCCAGAGTTGATAGCTCTTTCCCGCCGGCGGCTCGGCGGCTACTGGCCGCACGGACAGCACGCGCGTTGCAAGATCGACGCTGAGCAGGAAGGCCGGCGATGCGTCATCCTTTTGGAACACGGCGACGTACGTCCCCGCAGCCTCGGGCCGCGACAGCTCGCGCACGCCGATCGTCACCAAGAGGCACGCCGCCAGCGCAGAGGCGGCGAGGGCGGCGCGACGCCAGCGCTGTGCCTGCCGCTCCAGCGCCCCGATTGGAGCAAATTGCGCCACCGGCAGCATCGCCTCGATTTTGGCCTGCAAGGACTTGGGAGGCTCGACCGGCGCAACGGCATCGGCAAGCGGCTGCAGGCGCGCTTCCCATGCCGCAATGGCGGTCTCCAGGGCGGGATCACGCCGGCGCGCAAGGGACGCGGCCGCCCTTTCCACCGCATCGAGGGTGCCCAGGACGTACTCGCCGGCAAGCACGTCGATCTCATCGCGTTCGGTCATTGGCCGAGACAATCCCGCAACTGCAAAAGGCTGCGCCGCAACCAGGATTTGATCGTCGCCGGCGGGCGCGAAAAACGCTGACCAAGGACCTCCCGGCTCATGCCTTCGCGATAGGCCAGCAGCACCAGCTCCCGGCGGTTGCTGTCGAGAGCATCGAGACACTGGCTGAGACGCGCGAGTTCTTGGCTCTTCTCGACCCGATCCAACGGGTGCTCCTCCTCCCCGGCCAGGTTCATAACCTCAGGGGTGTCCTCGATGGAAACCGCAGTCTTGCGGCGCACCTCGTCGAGGGCCCGGTTGCGCGCGATTGCCACCATCCATGTGATCGGAGCGCCCTTTGCCGCGTCGTAGTAGGCCGCGCGCTCCCAGATCTGCACGTAGACCTCCTGCAGGACCTCATCGGCGAGTTCGCGCCGGCGCAAGATGCGAAGGATGATGCCGTAGAGTTTTGCCGACGTCGCGGCATAAAGGGCCGAGAACGCCGCCCGATCCCGTGCGGCGATGCGTTCAATGAGAAAGGCCAGCCTCGACCCTGCTGCCCCTGTCGGCGCTAACAGTCGAAGCCCCGCGGCGCGGGCGCTCGCCACTTCCGCTCGCGCTGCCATTGCCATCCTCCCAGCTTCAGCCCGCCACAGGCCGTCACGCGCGCAGGGCCGGCGCAACGGGGGTTGGCTTGGGTACGGATGCGGCTGGAGCTCGGATTGCCGCTGACCGCCAGGAGGGGCGAAAATCTCTTTCAAAAACGCGTTACCGGCGCCGCTGGCCCGCCGCCCCCACGCGCTCGCTCCCCATCGCCACTGGCCCATTAGCTTGGCCTCGGCCGGCCGCGTCGACGCAAGGGAACGCCCTTGCGAGCATGGGGTGGCTCCATCAATGGGTCGTGGTCGGTTGGCCGCCCTGGTGTGCGCGCAGGCATGAAAACGTGCGTTCTGCAGGCGACGTCGGCGCAAGCCCCATGCGACGGGCTGCTCACGCGCCCCCCTCGGCCCGAGCCGCCGCGCGAGAACCCGTGCCCCGGCATCCTTGCGCTTGTCGACGCCGCCGCAACATCGACCTCACGCCTCCGGCGCGTGCGCGGCCACCCGAACGCCTGCCGCGTCGAACAGGTGGACGGCGTTGCGGTCGAGCAGGAGGGTTCGCCGTTCCCCGACCGTCGTGTCGCCATCGGGTCCGAGACGCGCCAGGAGCTCGCTTGCAACGCCCGGTATGCGTGCGGTCAGGATGGTCTCGGCGCCCAGCGCCTCGATCTGCGCGATCTCGGCCGCGATTTTAGCAAATCGACTGCCCTGCGCGGCGTTCGCCTGCGTGGCGACGTTCTCGGGACGAATGCCGAGCGTGACCTCGGCGCCCGCCATCAGCGCTGGGTAGCGCGCCGCCTCGAGCTCGAGCAGCTCCTCGCCCAGTTTGAGCATGAGCCGGCCTTTGGCTTCGGTGATTCGGGCCGGCAGTAGATTCATCGGCGGATTGCCGAGAAAGGAAGCGACGAAGGTATTGGCTGGGCGCCTGTAGACCTCGAGCGGGGCACCAACTTGCACGATCCTTCCGCCATTCATGATGCAGATGCGCTGCCCGAGCGTCATCGCCTCGACCTGATCGTGCGTGACATAGATCATGGTAGCGCCGAGCCGACGGTGCAGCTTGCCGATTTCGCCGCGCGTGGAAACGCGCAAGGAGGCGTCGAGGTTAGATAGAGGCTCGTCGAACAAAAACACCTTGGGGTCGCGCACGATCGCGCGGCCAAGTGCGACCCTCTGGCGCTGCCCTCCGGAGAGGGCGTGCGGCTTACGATCAAGCAGTCCGGCAAGCCCGAGGGTATCGGCGACGGCGGCAACGCGACGCGCGATCTCGGCACGGTCGACCGAGCGGCGTTTGAGGCCAAACGCCAGATTGCGCGCCACGCTCATGTGCGGATAGAGCGCATAGGACTGGAACACCATGGCGATGTCGCGGTCCTTGGCCGGCACGTTGTTGACCACGCGTCCGTCGATGGAGAGCGTCCCCGATGAGATCGGCTCCAGACCCGCGATCATGCGCAGGGTTGTGGTTTTTCCGCAGCCTGAAGGCCCGAGCAACACCATGAATTCGCCATGCCGCACCTCCAGCGAAACGGCATCGGCCGCGGGCACCTGCCCACGCTCATAGACTTTGGTGAGCTTGTCTAGGGTAACAATCGCCATCGCATTCTCATTTCACGGCTCCGGCGGTCATGCCCTGAATGAGCCGTTCGGAAAAAAAGGCATAGATCACGACCACCGGAAGGATGGCGATCATCAGGCCGGTGGCGATCATGCCGACATCCTCTTGCGTGTCGCCAATGAAGCGTTGGATACCGAGGGGTAGCGTGCGGTTTGCCTCCTCCGTGATCAAGACCACGGCGTAGAGAAACTCGTTCCAAAGCAAAATGAAGTTGAGGATCACCGTTGTGGCAACCGCGGGCAGCGCAATCGGCAGGCTCACGCGCCAGAAGATTTCCCAGTCCGAGTAGCCATCGATGCGTGCCGCATCGAAGAGGTCGGATGGTATGCGCGCAAAAAAGCTTTCCAGAATGTAGATGGTCAAGGGCAACTGAATGGCTACGTAGACCAGCGTCAGCCCAAGTTTGGAATTGTAGAGTCCGTACTGCACCAGGATCTGAAACAGCGAAATGATCGTGATCTGTGGGGGAAAGATGATGGTTGAGAAGAGAACGAAGTAGATCACCCGGTTGAGGCGAAAGCGGTAGCGCGCCAGGCAATGCGCCGCCATCGAGCCAACGAAGGTGAGAATGACAACGGCGCTGACCACGACCTGAGTGGAGTTGCTGAAATAGACCCCGTAATTCGAGGTGAACCAGGCCTCGGCGAATTTCTCCCAGTGCGCGGGACTGGGTGGCGCAAAGTGATTGCGGTGGATTTCCGTCGTCGTCCGCAGGGACAGCATTGCCGCCCAGACGAAAGGTCCTGCGGCAAAGGCCGTGTAGAGGCAGAGTACCAGCAGTAACGCGGCGCGCTTCACGGCTGCCATAGCCACCTCAATACTCAAGCTTCTCGCGCAGCCGGAAAATCCAAGTGAGCGTCAGGACGGCAGCCAGCACGATCACGAACCAGAGCGCCGCGATGGTGGAGGGATAGCCGAGATCGAAGGTGGTCCACTCGAACGCGCGTTTGTAGACGTAGGTGGAGACCGTCTCGGTTGCCCACAAAGGGTTGCCCTTGGTGGTGATCCAAACGAGGTCGAAGATCTTCATCTTGCCGATGAAGGACAGCACGACGAGGTTGAGCAGCGTGGCCCGGAGCAAGGGCAAGATGACATAGGCGAGCTTGCCGCCCCAGCCGCAATTGTCGAGCTCCGCCGCCTCCAGCACTTCCCGCGGCAAAGAGTGCAAAGCCGCAAGCAGCACGACCATATTGAAACCGACCCACATCCAACTGGTCACGAAGATCAGGGAGGGCAGCGCAGTCTTGGGATCGCCGAGCCAGGCTTTCGCCCAGCTCCCAAGTCCGAGCGCCCGCAACGCCACGTTCACAGGACCCCAATCGAAATTATAGATCCACAGCCATAAGATCCCCACCACCACATAGGACATCAGGACCGGCGTGAACCAGGCGATGCGGAAGAAGCGCGCGCCGGGCACCTTGGCGTAGAGCGCAAGCGCGAGCAGCAGGGCCAGCGAAACCTCGATGAGGGGCGAGGTACACGCCCAGGTGATGGTGTTGCGCACGGACCTCCAGAAGATGTCGTCGCGCATCAGTTCGGCATAGTTGGCAAGGCCCACCGCTTCGTCGGCGCGCGGCAGCACCCTGTGGAAGCTGTTCCAGATGGTACGCAGAGCGGGATAAGCCGTGAACGCGGCGTAGATTATGAGCGACGGCAGCAGGAACACCCCAATGGTGCCCCAGGGCCTGCTGAGGACACCTGCCTGCGAAGTCTGCTGATGGCCGGCCGGCATGGTGTCCTCGGGAAGACTTAATGTCTCGGCGCGGCGTCGCCGAGGGTCCGTGCCAAGAGGATCAGTAGGCCGCCGTCATCTGCTTGACAGCGTCCTCGACGCTGATCGTGCCCGCCGGGAAGGCATTGTTCATCACCTGGATGAACACCTCCTTGGGTTTGCCGGTCATCACCTGGATGGGAATGCCGAAGTAGTACTTCGCCCCGGCATTGGTGGCAGCAATCATTTTGAAGTAATCGGCGGCCTGCGGGCCGGTCAGTTTCGCGGGATCACTCTTGATCCCGGTCTGCACCTGTACGTTGTCGAGCCAGCGGTTGCCCATTTCAAAAGAGGCAAAGGAGTTAAAGAAGGCCATTACCTCCTTGGCATGCTTGGTGGCGGCGTTGCCGACGTAGCTGCCGCCGATGGCGATCGAGCGACATTCGTTGCACACCGCCCCCGGGACCGAGGGGAATTTCATGATCCCGAGCGGGAAGTCCTTGGGCTGGCCGCCCTTGTCCGGCGGATTGAAGGCGCGCGAGGTGTACCAGCTGCCGTTGAGGAAGGTGAGGGCGCCGGGATTGGTGTGGAAATAAATGTGCGCCTCGGCAAGTTTCAGGGTGGTAAATGTCGTTGGCAAGAGGCCCGCCTCGGTCAGGCCCGCGAGCCATTTCAAAGTGTCCACGACGCGGGGGTCGCTCCAGGCGAGCTTGCCGCGCATGAGACTGCCATAGTCGTCGATGCCGAGTTTCTTGATGAGGGCCTCGTGCACGAGGTGCGCACCCGGATAGGGTCGATCGCCGACGCCAAGGGCCATGGGGGTAATGCCCTTGGCCTTGGCCTTCTTGATCATGTCGAGGAAGGCATCCGGCGCAAGCTGGAGATTGTCGGGTATCGCGATGCCAAGCTCGGCCATCGTCTTTTTGTTGTAATAAAGTTCGACGGTCCAGGCCTCCAGGGGTAAGCCGTAGGGTTTGCCCTTGTAGCTCCAAGCCTCTTTGGCCCAAGGCTCGACCGCGGACCAGTTCAAGTCGGAGAGGTCGAGCAAAAAGCCGTTCTCCATGTATTCGACCTGATCCGGTTCGGCGTAAAAAATATCCGGGGCCTGCCCCGCCCTGAGCGCCGTCTTAAGGCCGGCATAGAGCGCCGTCTTTTCGTACCAGGTCTGCTTGATCTTGATCCCAGGGTTCTTGGCCTCGAACTGCTTAATCGCCTCCTCGACAAATGTCCGCTTCGGCATCTCTGCTGCCCAGTGACTCCAAAACGTCAATTCCTTGAGCTGCTGTGCCTCGGCCCGACCTGCCAAAAGGGCGGCCATAGCGGCCGTGGTAATGAGCGTCAGAGATTTGTTGCTGGGCATCGGCTCCTCCCGTTCCTGAAGCGCGGCGGCGACTTGGCGGTCGATCTTGTCCGAGACGGCGGACGCGCTCAGGTTGCGAGAGGCTAGGGGGCACCCCGCAACGCGTCAACTGCCGCGAAGGACGGGGCCGCCCGCACCGTCTTTTCCGCGCCGCCGATGTTGCTCGCGCTGGGGGTGGGTAGACGACCTTGCCGGCGCGCAAGTGGCAAACGGCGAAGTGACCGGGCGCACAACTACACCGCAGCCGCCAGCGGATTCTGCGCTGTCGGCAGGTCATGCAAATGGCAGGCGGCCTGATGCCCGGACTGGATAGACCGCAATGGCGGTTCCTCCCTGCGGCAACGGTCTAACACGTAGGGGCAGCGGGTGTGAAAGCGGCAACCTGTCGGCGGGTTGATTGGGCTCGGCACGTCGCCCTTCAAGATGATACGCCGCCGCGCGGCGCCAGGTTCCGGTACCGGCACCGCCGATAGCAGCGCCTGGGTGTAGGGATGCTTGGGGGTAGCGAAGATTTGTCGCTTCGGCCCGAGCTCGACGATTTTTCCAAGATACATCACCGCCACACGACGCGCCATGTGCTCAACGATCGCGAGGTCGTGGCTGATGAACAGCAAAGCCAGCCCCAGCTTCTTTTGCAGGTCCTGCAGAAGATTGACGATTTGCGCTTTTACAGAAACGTCGAGTGCCGACACCGCCTCATCGCAAACGATGAGGTCGGGCTCGGCGGCCAGCGCGCGGGCAATGCCAATGCGCTGGCGTTGACCACCGGAGAACTCGTGTGGCCAGCGGCTGAGGGCGTCGCGCGGTAGCCGCACGACATCGATCACCTGCGCAACGCGCGCCTCTAGATCGGCGGATCTAGCTAGACCAAAGTTGCGCATCGGCTCCGCCAGAACTTCGCGCACGCGCAAGCGCGGGTTGAGGCTCGAGAAGGGATCTTGAAACACCACCTGCACTCGGCGCCTCAGGGGCCTCAGCGCGCCGACAGACAGATCATCGATGCGCTGGCCGTCGAGGATCACCTGCCCCGCGGTGATGTCGAAGAGGCGCAGGATGCAGCGGCCGACCGTTGATTTGCCGCAGCCGGACTCGCCGACTAGTGCAAGCGTCTCTCCCTTTTCGATCTTGAATGATACGCCGTCGACCGCGTAAACGGTGGCCGAGCCCATGCCGAAGGGCCCCTTGTGAACGAAGAAATGCTTCTTTAGATCGTTGACCTCGAGCAGCGGTATCGTCATGCGGCCATGGGTTCCTTCGACGCGTAATGGCAGGCGGCGAGGTGTGCCGGCGCCTTGAGCTCCAGTGCCGGTGCGCTCTCCCGACATAGGTCGGTGGCGAAGGTGCAGCGGCTGGCGAACACGCAACCTGGTATGCGCTGCTTAAGGTTCGGCACCACACCTGGGATCTCGACGAGCTCCGTCTGTTGGCCAGTGATCGAGGAGCCGAGCTTCGGCACGGCACCGAGCATTCCTTGGGTATAGGGGTGGCGCGGCGAGCGGTAGAGCTGCGCGACCGGTGCCTCCTCCACCTTCCGGCCGGCATACATCACCACCACGCGCTCGGCCACCTCGGCGACAATCCCGAGATCGTGCGTGATCAGGATGATCGCCGCCCCGACCTTGGACTTCAGGTCCTTCATGAGGTCGAGGATTTGCGCCTGGATGGTGACATCGAGTGCCGTGGTCGGCTCGTCGGCGATGAGCAGCTTCGGCCGGCAAGAGAGAGCCATTGCGATCATCACCCGCTGGCGCATACCACCCGACAGCTGGTGTGGATACTCGCGGAGACGCCGCTTCGCCTCGGGAATGCCGACGAGGCGCAGCATTTCGATGGCCCTGTTCTCTGCCGCCCGGTGGCTCAGGCGCTCATGCAATCTGAGCGTCTCACCGAGTTGCCGACCCACAGTCAGCACCGGATTCAGGCTGGTCATCGGCTCCTGGAAGATCATGGAGATGTCGTTGCCGCGCACGCGGCGCATGGCGCGGTCGGATAGACCCAGCAGGTCCGTGCCCTGCAAGCGGATGGAGCCGGCTATCTTGCCCGGCGGCTCTGGGATAAGGCGCAGGATGGAGTTGGCCATAACCGACTTGCCGCAGCCCGATTCGCCCACCACCGCCAGCGTCTCGCCTTCGTGCACGTGAAAGGAGACGCCTTCGACGGCACGATTGACGCCCTCCGGTGTGCGGAAATGCGTCTGCAGATTTTCGATTTCGAGCAGGGGCATGGGCTTAGAGCCGCTTGGCCATTCGCGGATCGAGCGCGTCTCGCAGGCCGTCGCCCAGCAGATTGACCGCCAGTACCGTCACGGAAAGGAAGATCGCCGGGAAGAGGATGATGTAGGGCTTCACCTGCCAGAGCGTGCGCCCGTCGGCCATGATGTTGCCCCAGGAGGGAATGATCGGCGGCGTGCCGGCGCCGATGAACGACAGGATCGCCTCGACGATCATGGCGGAGGCACAAACGTAGGTTGCCTGCACGGTCATCGGCGCCAGCGTGTTAGGCAAGATGTGGCGCAAGATAATCATTGGCGTGTGCGTGCCCGCTGCCACCGCCGCATCGACGTAAGGCTGCTCGCGCAGCGACAGCACGACGCCGCGCACGAGACGGGTGACACGCGGGACCTCGGCTATGGTGATGGCCATGACGACGTTCTCCACGCTCGCCCGCGTCAGCGCCATAAGCGCGATTGCGAGCAGGATCGGCGGGATCGACATGATGCCGTCCATGATGCGCATGAGGATGCCGTCGATGGCTCGGATGAAGCCCGAGACAAGACCGATCGCGAGCCCGATCAGCGAGGCCAGCACCGCCACCGAGAAGCCGACGATAAGGGAGACGCGGGAGCCATAGAGAACACGCGAGTAAATGTCTCGGCCAAAGGCATCGGTGCCAAACCAATACTCCATTGATGGCTCGCGTGTGCGCTTCGCAGGAGCCAGGGAGGTTGGATCGGTCGTCGCCAACAGAGGCGTAAAAATGGCGATGAAGAGCATGAACACCAGGATCGCCAGACCGATTGCGATGGTAGGATATCGCCAGACGAGGCCGGTCACGCCGCGCCGGGTCTTCACCGGTGGCAGGATGTCGGGCAGGTCTGCGGCAAGGGCAGGGCCCTCGGGCCGCACCATCGCCAGCGTTGGCGCAGTCGAGACGGAAGTGGTCAATAGCGGATCCTCGGGTCGAGCAGCGTGTAGATGAGGTCGATGGCTAGGTTGACGAGCACGTAGGTGAAGCTGAACATAAGCACGATCCCCTGGATCAGGGGATAATCCCGCCGCACGATGGCGTCGATTGTGAGCCGGCCGAGGCCCGGGATAGCAAACACGCTCTCGGTCACCACTGCGCCACCGATCAGCAGGGCGACGCCGATGCCGACGACGGTCACGATCGGGACTGCGGCATTCTTCAACGCGTGCAGGAACAGTATGTTGCCCTCGGAGACGCCCTTGGAGCGCGCAGTGCGCACGTAGTCCTGGCTCAGCACCTCCAGCATGGTTGCACGCGTTATGCGGGCGATGAGGGCCATGAAGACAAAGCCCAGGGCAATGGCGGGCAGGATCAGATTCTCGAGCCATGGCCAGAAGCCACTGGCGATCGGCGTGTAGCCCTGCACTGGCAACCAATCGAGCTGGAGTGCGAACACGTAGGCGAGCAGATAGCCAACGATGAAGACCGGCACTGAGAACCCGAGCACTGCGAACGCCATCACGAGGCGGTCGATCCAGGTGCCGGCTTGCCACGCGGCGATGACGCCCGCCGGCACGGCAACGCCGATCGCGAGGAACAGCGTGACGACCATGAGCGAAACCGTTGGCTCGAGGCGCTGGCGAATGAGCTCGGTGACCGGCAAACCGGTGAACATCGATGTGCCGAGATCACCCCTGATTACCTGCAGCGACCATTCTGTGAAGCGAACCAGGAAGGGCCGGTCGAGACCCAGGCTCCTGCGGATCTTCTCGACGTCCTCGGGACTGGCCTGGTCGCCGGCGATCACGGCCGCGGGGTCACCCGGGGCGATGTAAAGCAGGCTGAATACGAAGAGGGCGACAATCGCCATGACAGGGATTGTCGCTAGTACGCGCCGGAGCAGGTAGCCAAACATCGAGGCTTTCCGTCAGGTTGCAAATGCGGCCCCTCTCCTTGCCTTCGAGGCCTTCGAGGCGCGGAGAGAGGGAATCACGCCTTCTTCACGCCCCAGAACCACGGCAGCGGCCCGTTGGTGATGCCATCGAGGTTGGAACGCCACGCCTGAAACCCGTAGTAGAAGCCGGTGGGGATGAACACTACGTGCTCCATCGCCGCCTTGTTGAGGCGGGCGATTGTAGCCTTCTCCTCGTCAAACGATTTGGCCTCGTACCAGGCGGCCACCTCCTTCTCGACCTCGGGGCTGTCGGGCCAGCCAAACCAGGCCTTGTCACCGCTGGCACGCACCGCAATGTGGCTCGCCGGATTGACGCAGTCGGCGCCAGCATGCCACGTGTGGAACATGCCCCATCCGCCCTGGCCCGGCGGGCTCTTCGAGGCGCGGCGCTGCCCAACGGTGCCCCAATCGGTGGCGACGAAATCAACGGTCATGCCGATCTTTTTCAAGAGGTCCGCGGTGATCTCCCCCATGGCCTTAAGTGGCGCCTGGTCCTGTGCCACGAGGCACGTCACGGGTAGGCCGCTGTAGCCCGCCTCCTGAAGGAGTTTCTTAGCGAGGTCGTAGTCGCGCTTGCCCTTGAGGAGCTCGCCGCCTTCCTCGCTGTAGAGGGGTGTACCGGGGGTGAAGAAGCTCGGGATCGGCTTCCACAGGTTGGTGTCGGAGCCGACTACGGCACGCATGTAGTCTTCCTGGCTTAGAGCCACTTGCACGGCGCGCCGCGCCTTCGCGTTGTTGAAGGGCGGGTGCATGTGGTTCAACCGGAAGGCGCCGATATTGCCGAGCGGGTCGGCGATGTCGACCTTGATGTTGCGGTTGCGCTTCAGCAACGGCACGAGATCGGGAATTGGTGTTTCCCACCAGTCGATCTCACCGTTCTGCAGCGCCGCCGAAGCGGTGGCGGGATCGGGCATGATCACCCACTCGACGCGATCGACGTGCATGACCTTGCCGCCCGACCACCACTCGCTCGGCTCGTTCCTCGGCACGTAGTCCTTAAACTTCTCGAAGGCAGCGAGCGCGCCGGGTTTCCAGTCGGCGCGCACGAACCGCATGGGGCCGGAGCCGATGTACTCGTCGATCTGCTTGAAGGGATCGGTCTTGGCGAGGCGCTCAGGCATGATGAAGCAGCACGGCGTGCCGACCTTGGCGAACGCGTACGTGATCTTGGGATAGGGCTTGGAGAGCACCCACCTGAAGGTCCGGTCGTCAACCGCGACGAGTTCCTTCTGGATCGCCTTTAGCATCAGGCCCATGCTGTCGCGGTTAGTCCAACGGGTAATGCTCGCAACAACGTCCTTGGCGAGCACCTTCTCGCCGTCATGAAATTTCAATCCATCGCGAAGCTTGAAGGTCCAGGTGAGGCCGTCGCTCGATGCCTCCTCGCTCTCGACCATCTGTCGCTTGGGCTGCAGTTTGCTGTCGAGCCCATATAGGGTGTCCCATACGAGCTGGGAGGCGTTGCGCACCACGTACTGTGTGCCCCAGACGGGATCGAAGTTGGCGAGGTTCGCCTGCGGCACAAAGCGCAGAGTCTTTGCCGCCGCGCCCTGCGAGATCGCAGGCGACGGAATGCCTCCAGTCGCGACGAGACTGCCCGCGCTGACGAAGGTTTTTAGGAAGGATCTGCGGTCCATGGCTTCAAACTCCCAACGTTGCGATGTGGCACGTGTCGCATCAGTCTGCCAAATATTTGAGCTTGGTGACAGCGCCCAGGGGAGACTAGCCCCTATCCCGAGGCTCGGAGCAAGCGGCATGCCAGAAATTGGCGGTTTTTACTTCGACTCCGCCAACATACGATTTTCGCGGCCCATAGCTAGAAGGACTGCCAGATAGACGGTGGTGACATCTGCGACCGGTCTGTTTTGGGCGGAAATAGCAGGACGTTTAAGGAGGGCTTGGCAAGCGCGTCGAGCGGGAGGGAGAACGGCTTCTTCAGGCGCAGCGTGAAGGTCATGTCGTCGACGGGCGTCCAGGCGTCCGTCAAGTCCGCCAACTTTTGCCCGAGCGCGTCGCGCTTGGCCAGCGTTCGATGGATGCAATGCAGTCGGCCGGTCTGACGGGTTGGCCATCGTGCCACTTGAGCCCATCGCGCAGGACAAAGGTGTAGGTCAGCTTGTCGTCGCTCAAGGTCCACTTGTCCACCATTTGCGGCTGCACTTCGAACATTTCGTTCACCGCAAACAGGGTGTCGTACACCATGTAGCCGTAGTTTCGCGTGCTGTAGGCCGTGCTCCAGATCGGATCGAGACTGCGCAGGTCTGCCTGCGGCACGAACTTCAAGGCCTTTTACGGCGCGGCTGCAGGTGCGTTGAGCGCGCCGCTGCCGGCCAGCATGGACACCAACCATGGCGCGGCCAGCGCGCCTCGGGTCATCGCGGACATCCTACCGTCTTGCTTGGATGCCATCCCATAGCTGACGCGCGGCCCAGATCGCCCGCGGCTAGGAAAGCGCTTATGTTAGAAGGGCTTTGCCGTGGCTACCAGACGCAATTTCCAAGCAAACTGCGCACGGCTGATCATGCCAAGGCGATCCTTGCCCAGCGCAGGAGGAGAGCGAGACACCATGCCGGCGACGAAAAATTTCAACTTTGCCCTGGATCCGGGGCGCGTGCGCGACCTCGCCACGGATATTGCCAAGCAAAGGCTATCACCTGTCGCGCTCGTTGAAGGCTACCTTGCGCGTATAGCGGTGGCCGATCCGCACGTTGC